>Ga0310913_10002129_pt1 | contig 10483 bp, 9 predicted proteins | sample GREbulkMGOX082_FD_203447 | JGI IMG/M metagenome (GOLD analysis project Ga0310913, IMG submission 203447) | Lab enrichment of tropical soil microbial communities from Luquillo Experimental Forest, Puerto Rico - GRE.bulkMG.OX082 | ecosystem: Environmental > Terrestrial > Soil > Tropical forest >...
CCTCGGCACCACAGCGACGATCCCCAAGGTGGACGCGGCTCGCGCTCTAGCTCGCGCATCCATTCAAAAGGCGCACCAGGGCATCCATCCGGTCAGGGAGCGCCGACAGGCAGCCGCGGCCGAAGCGAACGGCCGGGGGCAGACCCTCGCCGCGGCGATCGACCGCTACCTCGAGCGCTACGCCGTCAAGCGGATGCGCCCCGACTACTTCAAGGAGACGAAGCGGACCCTCGACCGCGACATCAAGCCGGCGCTGGGGTCGCGGCCGATTGGCGACATTGCCCGCAGCGAAATCCGCGAGCTGCTCGAGGCGATCGTCGATCGCGGCTCGCCGTCGCACGCGAATCACTGTCTCGCCTATCTGCGCGCGATGCTGAACTGGGCCGTCGCCAACGATCTGATCGAGACCAACCCATGCACCGGGTTGCAGATGCCCGCACCCAAAGTGGAACGGGACCGGGCGCTCGACGATTCCGAGATCGCGCTGTTCTGGCGCGCTTGCGACGATCTGGGTTGGCCGTTCGGCCCGCTGTTCCAACTGCTGCTGCTGACCGGCCAGCGCCGCGACGAGCTCGCCGAGGCTCCCTGGTCCGAATTCGATCTGGACAAGAGGCTGTGGACCCTGCCGCGCGCGCGGACAAAAAACGAGCGGGTTCACGTGGTGCATCTGTCGCCGGCGGCGGTCGGGATCCTGCGCGAGCTGCCGTGCATCGGTGCTCGCGGGTTCGTGTTCACGACTTCAGGCGAAACCTCCGTCTCCGGGTTCAGTCATGCCGCCGCGCGGCTTACCGCCGCGATGCTCAACCGGCACAAAGCCGAGCTGATCGAGGCCGGCCGGATCGAGGAAGCCGAGCGGGCTACGATCGCGCATTTCACGCTGCATGATCTGCGCCGCAGCGCCGCGAGCGGCATGGCGGCACTCGGGGTCGCGCCGCACGTCGTCGACCGCATCCTCAATCATTCCGGTGGGACGATCAGCGGCGTCGCCCGCATCTACAACCGTCACGAATATCTCGCCGAGCGCCAGGCTGCGCTCCTAGCCTGGAGCCGGCACGTCGAGGCGCTGGTCGCACCATCCAACGTCGTTACGCTTGCCGTTGCGCGGGGATAACCCGTGGCGGAGCATTGGGCCTACTTCGGCGACGAGGTTGACGCACTAGCCGAGAGGCGCAACCTGTCCCGCGAGGACGCGCGAGAGGCATTGCTGGACGAGGTGGAAGGAGGGCTGCGACAGTCCGAAGCCAAAGTTTGGGTGGCCAGGGAAGTCGAGGGCTGTTGGCTTTGTGAGCTCGTGTATGATCCCGCGCACGACCCGCCTGCCTTCGACCCCTTATCGCCAGGATTTTGGACAACGGCTCGTAACGAAGAAGGCGCCGGTCGAGCGGAGATTGTCGACCGGGCGCACGCCGTGACTATGGGTGGACGTCAATACCGGTCGATCCGCCTCTCCCCCTTGGGTGAGGAAGCAGGGCATCACGCGGTGCCGGTGCAACAAAAAGAGCCGCGCGTCAGGCGCGGCGGGCCGCCGCTAAAGTTCGATTGGCATGCATTCTACCGCGAGATCGTCGCAATCGCGCATTTCGATGGACTTCCGGAGCGCGATGAGCTCACCAAGCACATGAAGGATTTTGTTGCCAGCTGGAGCGACGGTCCGGCCGACAGCACCGTGCGCGAAAAAATGGCGGAGATCTACGAGCGGTTAGCCCGCGGGCGCTAGTTACTGGCGGTTGCTAGCGGTTGCTGGCGGGCAATTCCGCGCACCTGTGCAAACCTCAGGGCGACAGTCACTCGTCCTGAGGGCCCCAACATGCCGCGCATCTACGTCTGGAAGGAGCTGAGGCCCAACGGCGTCCCGTACGTGCGCAAGCACGTGACGACCTTGGAAAGGCTCGGCGAGTTTCCGATGCACTTCAACCTAGGTCCAAACCGCGTGGGCTGGATGGCTGACGAAGTCGATGCGTGGGTCGAGCAGCGGGTGCGCAACCGGCGCATCGTGTCCACTCCGGCAACTGCGGAAATTCCTCAGTTTCCTCGCCCGCGCGCGAGCCGCACGGAGGATCCGGCTGACGCGCGCTGCACTGCCGAAATCGCGCGCATGCTTGCGCAGGAAGCCGCTCGTCGCGGCATCACGACCATCGAGCTGATCCGGCAAATTATCGATACACACGATGGCGCAGCCCGTACGACCCGGCGGCGCAGCGCGGCCGAGCCCGCCTTAAACACGTAGCCCGACCGCTCGCTGGGGGTGGCGGGCGGCCGGGCTGTCGCGCTTTGACCTGTGGATAAGTCGGCGCGACTATAGCCTCTAAACCCCGCAAAAATCAATCCGGCGACGGTCTTCCACCCAGAGGAGGACCGCAAATGCCCAATTACGTCACCGTCACCGAGAGCGCGAGAAAAGTCCGCGCCGCGCTTCGCGCCGCCTTTCCAAAAGTCAAAATCTCCGTCACCTCCGGGGGCTCGATGATCAATTTCGAGTGGGAGGATACTGGTCCGGCCGTTGAGGAATTAGAGGAGGCGCTCAAGGCTGCCGGGTTCGCGGAGCTTGTTGAGCGTCATGGTTATGGCGCGGATTACTTGACAGTCGACGGGCATCACCTCTGGTTCAACTGTTACAACACCGCGCAGCGTGAAGCCGCTCAGCGCGACATGGAGCGCCGCCGGCAGGATTGGGAAGCGCAGAAAAAACGCGGGCAGGAGGCTGTCGACCAGGCCCGCAAGGCAAAACGTGATCGACAGGCGGCTGTCCCGTTTCAACGGCAGGCACAGTCGACGATCATCGGCTGAAGGGGGGGATCGATGGGCGATGATGCAAGTTTCTACGACATCCTGCCGATCCTGCACTCCGTAGACGGCAAATTCGCCACCAAGCGGTTCAACCGCCACCCGAAGACCGGGAAGCTGCGAAACAGGAGCTACGACAAGGCCTACGTGTTCCGCGTCGAGCTTCGCCCGGTCGCCAGCTTTGATGAGCTGGCCGCAGCGCTCGACGCCCTCAGCCGCCAGCCGCACGCCTTTGTCATCCGCGGCGAGCCGTTGCCGGGCACCAATCTGCACTACACCAAGCGGCGGTTCCGTCCGCATGGCGGCGAGCCCGCGACGTTTAGCGAGGCGCCGAGGCGTTGGTTCGCTGCTGACATGGACCATATCTCCGCGCCGGCGGGCACCGATCCCGTCGCCGATCCCTATGACGCGGCCGACTATCTGCGCGGCCTGCTGCCGCCCGAGACGCACGACGCGCGCTGCGTGTGCCAGTTCACCAGCTCACAATCACTGCCGCGCAACGACGGCACTCTCGACAATGAATACCTCTCCGCACGGTTGTGGTTCCGCTGCGCTGTCCCGCTCGGCGACGCCGATCTGAAGCGCTGGGCCGCGCACCACAACCAGCATGGGCGGGTGATCGACCCCGCGCTCTACCATGCTATCCAGGCGCATTACACCTGTGCGCCGATCTTCGAGGACGGCATGACGGACCCGCTGCCGCAGCGCCTCGTCATGCTGTGGGGGCTCGATGACGAAGTCTCGCCGATCATCCCCCCGGCCGATCCAAAGCGCCCGGAACTGGCCTCGGACGAGGGCTGGCCCGTCGGGCTCGGCGTCGAGGCTTATCTCGCCGAGATCGGCGGCAGAAGGGGATTCCACGGGCCGATCAAATCGGCCGTCGCCTCGTTCGTCGCGATTTACGGCAGCGCGGCCGACGCCGAGGATCTCAAAAAGGCGATCCGCGCGGCGATCGACGCGGCCGACCCGGGCGGGCGCGGCCAGGACAGAATCGAGCGCTACAAGAGTGACGCCTTCCTCGACGGCATCATCACCGGTATTCGCAAGATCCACGGTGACCGGCCGCCAAAAGGTTGGACCCAGCCGCCACCATCATACCTCGACGAGGCGCCGCCGGCCGAGCCCGACGATGACGAGCTGTCAGCAAGCGATCCCGTTTTCACGACTTACGCGGACCTGATCGCCTCGTTCAACAGCCGCTACTCAGTCGCCAACGAGGCCGGCAAGGCCACGGTCTTCGAGCCGGTCATCGACCCGGTGCGCCGCCGCACCGTGCTGACCCGCATCCACTTCGAAGACTTTCGCAAGTTCTACATGAACCGCACCTTGACGGTGGTCATCGTCGATCCGAAGACCGGCACCCCGACCGAGATCACCAAAACGCTTGCCGAATGGTGGCTCGCGAGCCCGCGGCGGCGGCAGTATCTCGGCGGGGTCGTGTTCGATCCCAGCAATACGGTGCCGCGCGACTACTGGAATTTGTGGACCGGGTTCCCGGTAACTCCGGCACCCGGCGACTGGGGCCTGATGCAGGATCACATCCGCCGGGTGATCTGCGGCGGCGACCAGGCTCTCGCCGAATATTTGTTCAACTACATCGCCCGCATGTTCCAGCAGCCCGACAAGCCCGGCGAGGTCGCCGTTGCGCTGCGCGGCAGGCGCGGCGCCGGCAAGGGCATCTTGCTCAACTGGCTGTGGCGCGCCTGGGGCCAGCACGGCGTCCACATCAGCAACGCCAAGCACCTCACCGGCAATTTCAATGCCCACCTGCGCGACTGCGTGATGCTGTTCGCCGACGAGGCCTTCTTCGCCGGCGACCGCGCCCACGAGGGCGTGCTCAAGGCGCTGATCACCGAGCCCTCACTGCCGATCGAAGGGAAATACCAGAACCTCGTCGAAGTCCCCAACATGCTGCACATCTTCATCAGCAGCAATGCCGACTGGGTCGTCCCGGCGGCGATCGACGAACGCCGCTTCTGCGTCATCGACGTCGCCGACAACCGCGTCGGCCAACGCGCCTACTTCGCCGCCATCGCCGCGCAGATGGAGGGGGGCGGTCTCGCCGCGCTGATCTGGGACATGCTCCACCGCGATATCTCCGGGTTCGAGGTCCGCGACGTCCCCGCCACCGCCGCGCTTAAAACTCAAAAGACGCTGACCTTGGGCTCGATCGAGCGCTGGTGGCACGCCATCCTGGCGCGCGGCTTCGTCTGGAAGAGCAAGCACGGCGCCCCGTGGTTCCGCACCTGGCACGACTTCTACACGACCGAGTTGCTGACGCGGTCCTACCTGCAATGGTGCGACGAGACCCGGCCCTACGACCGCAAGAGCCGCGAACAACTCGGCCGCTTCTTTGCCGAAACATACAAGGCAGCGCGTCCCCGCGGTGAGCACCCCGTCTACGAAATCGACAGCATCGATCGCCGCGAACTCGACGGCATCGCTGATCAAGGCGGCGGCTGGCTCGTCCCGCCCCAATCCCTCGACGAGATCGCCATCGTCAGGTTCGAGCATCCCAATGGCTACCGGGTCGGAGACCTCGAGCCCGCACGCGCCCGCTTTCTCGACGTGTGCGACATCGATGCCGGCTGGGGGCTCGCGATCGATCAATGAGAGTGAATGGCACCTCATGCACGGCGAACGGATTCCGCGCGAGCTGTGCGCCGGATGCCGACGCCCGATCCGGCCCGGCGAGGCAGTCCCTCGAGCTCGCCGACGACAACCGCTTCCACTTACCGCACGGCGCCGACGGCTACGACTGCCTGATCCGCCACGGCCAACGCTGGCGCCAGGCCGCGCGCAACGCGCTCGGTCTCGCTCCGAAGCCCACCGATGCACGTGATCCCAACCCATCCCCGAGTAGCCGCTCCCGTAAGACCGCCATCAGGCGGGGCTCGCACAGAATTTCAACGCGCATCTGAGAAGGAGATGACAATGAACAGGAAACAACGCCGCGCATCCGCGAAGACCGCTGGGCACAACCATGATGGGGACAATCTCTGCCCCGGCTGCAACGCCAAGGCCGTCATCCGGCATTGCCTCGACAACAAGGTCACGGCCGCCGATGGCGAACCAGTGATGTATCACCTCGGCACGGCGCGCGAGGGCGAACTCCCTCCGGCAATCTTCGATTTCGGCTTGTTGGCGCTGGGTCTGGACAGCAGCGCGACGATCACCGTCAGCTCCTATGGCGACGAGGTTTTTCGCATGACGCCAGAGCAGGTCGAGGTCGACAAGCGCGGTCCCTGGGTAAAGACGCTCGCGGCAATCAAAGCCGACCTCGACGCCAAATTCGGCCGCATCGGCACGCATAAGGAGGATCACGCTTGGGTGAAGGAGCACAAAGCCAAATCTGCCGCAGCACACAAGAAAAACGAGCGGATCGAGTGTCAGGGCCCGCATTGGGAGGATGACGCCCGCGAACACATCGCCGATCGCGGCCAGTTCATCCTGGCCGTCTTCGACGAGCCCGGCGAGACTTGGTTCTCCTACACGATCGGCAACCGCGAGAAGGGCCTGCCCGAGCTGCTGATCGTCTATCCCGGCGCAAAGGACAATTACCATACCTGCGGCTCCGCCCTGAACCGGGCCGGCGAAATGCAACGCGAGCGCGGCAGGGGCTTCGAGCACGGTGAGCTCGTCACATTGCAGGAAGGCAAGCCGTCCGTGCTGATGGTCGACGCGACGGCGCGCGCGAAGGCCGATTACACCTTCCAGGTCGAGCGCTATTACGGGACCGACGATTACCAGGTGCGGCAGCTGCTCTATCCCGATAAGGCCGGGCGCTATCCGGGCGATCCGCTATGCGCCGAACCCTATGCCAGCCTGCCGGTACTGAGCCCGCCGGCGAATTGACGCAAAGATACAACTGCAGAATTTCCTCGGTTGATCATTGCGACCGTCGCAGCGCGGTGATAAAACGAGGCGGCAGTTCCCGCGCGCCGGGTACGCCGCCTCTAACCCCAGTGTGAAAGGACCACACCAATGGCTGATGAAACCGTAGCGCAATTCAAACCGTGGCGCGATGTCTATGCCGTTCATCCGGACTGCGAGCGGTTGCCGCCGGCAATGCCGGGCGAAGTCGCCGCGCTGGCCTCCGACATCGGACGGCATGGCCTGCTGGTACCGGTCGAGTTTTGGGTCGAGCCCGGCCAAGATGAGGTCGATGCTGCCCTGCTCGATGGACGCAACCGACTCGACGCGCTGCAGCAAGCCGGCTACCGCTTCGCCATCGGTAGTGATGGAGAGCGGCTGATGCGCGACCGCGTCGGCGTCGCCAGCCCATTGCCATGCCGTTACCTGCGCGGCGACGAGGTCCCTTACCCGCTCGAGCGCGTGGTGTCGTTGAATGCGGTACGCCGGCATTGGACCACCGCCCAGAAGCGCACCGTGATCGCAGAGCTGCTCAAGGACATGCCGGACTACTCGAACCGGCAGATTGCACAGCTCGTCGGCGTCGATGGCAAGACCGTCGGCACCGTGCGCGCCCATCTCGAGGCACTCGGCGAACTGTTCAACCTCGATGCGACACAAGGCCAGGATGGGCGCTGGCGCACCACAAAACCGCGCCACGCAAAGCCCCCGGCAGAGAACGCACCGCCCAGCGTCAAAGTCGAGACCGAGCGGCTGGCACGGTTGCAGACCGCCCGTGCCCGCGACAGCGGCGATCTGTTCGTCTGGGAGAGGGACGGACCCGAGAAAATCGCGCGGGTGTTCGTCGAGGACGGAGCCGCCCGCTCGAGCCTGGGCAAGGTAAGCCTGGTGTTGAACGCCGCACAGCGTGAAGTCAAACGACTGACGCCGCCTCCGGGGGAGAAAGGCGGGTTGGCCCCGGCGTCGCAGGCAACCAAGCCCGCCAAGCCACCCCGCAAGCTCAGCGATATTCCCGAAGAACAGCAGGCCGCGATCCGCGAGGCCTGGACAGCCGGCAAGAGCTCCAGGGACATCGCCGCCGAGCACGGGCTGTTTCAGGACCAGGTGCGGACGATCTGCAAGAACGCGTGACTGCTGGAAGGGGGTACGCATGATAGCCAAAGCAATCGCTTTGCCGAACCTCATCCTGGTCTGGGTGGACCAGGTAGGAGCTTAGCTAACCCATTGATGGTCTTAGGGTCAGGGTGGACAGCCACAAAAAAAACTTTTTCCGGCGGCGGCGAGTCCCCAACTCTTTTCATCGCACGCATGTCGACGTCGGCGGATTGCTTTACGCGCGCGCATACGTGAGTCGTATACCCAGACCACCCAGACCACCTGGACCCACAAGTATTTCGGCCGGTTTCTACCCCGACCAAAAACGGCTTTGGTCTGGGGTTTTCGCGGCTACCCAGACCAGATGGCGGATGGTCCGTGCTGCGTGCTCATGGATAAGCCGCGCGAACCGCTGTGGAGTGAGCACTGGGCGGAATCCCGTAGAGCGAAGGCTGATCGGCGCCAACAGAACCGTGAGGAATGGCGCCGATCAGCGAAAAACGCGGTCAACGAACGGGGTGCTGCGCTCGAGGTTACGGTCGAGATCCCGGCTGAGGCGAATGGCGAAGCCGGCGGCTCGCGATCGCTCGCCAAGCTGCGTGCGCTGATGGCCGATCCGAGCATTCCATTGCATCGCCGGCTCGACGCAGCCGAGGTCGTGCTGAGCTTCGAACTCGGGCCTGGCGCCGCGGTCGGTGCTGATCCTGATCAGATCGCAGCAACCAGCTATCAGTTCCTGAACGCCGCGGTCGATGATCCGCGAACCGCTACGGTTCAGGGCATTGAAATCGGTCGCCGCGGTCGAGAACGCGCGGGCAGCCGTTAAAAGCAGCGCAGTGACGAATACCCAGAAACGCGAGCTTCTCTGCCATCTCGTCAATAGCCAGCGCAGCCGCACCTTTCGTCAGGCTCAATGCTGGCACGGTGTCATCGCGAGCGGCGATGACTGGGCGCTGAAGCCGAGCGACGAATTTCCGTGGCCGGAAGGCTGGCCTGGTGACTGGGCGTGGCCGCCGAGCTCGTTTGCGGCCAAGCTCGAGCACGAATTGCCGGCGACGTTCCGCGACGCGTTGCTATCTATCAGAGCGACGAACCGACCTGATCGCTGGGATGACTTCCTGAGTATGGCGGCTGCTCCTTCCACTTAAAGGGCCTATGATGGTTGAGCAACCCATATGCTACCCAACAGCGTCCACTGGCAGGTAACTGATTGATAGGAATGAAAGGACCGCCAGAACTGTTGTCTGGATACGGCCTACAACGCAGGGCTCGAGGCATACATTCGGCCGGGCGATTTCGCGTGTTGGCCATCCCCCCGGGTGTGGGGCCGGCGCCGATAGAGGTGGCCGCCGCGAACGCCTCCTCCTCCGCAATCTACAGGAGCCTGACGCATTTCTCCGTTAGGTAGAAAGCGGTCTGTAAAACCGCACGTCTTATTTGTACGTGCAAAATATCAATTTTTTGGCCGAGATTATCAAGCAGCCGTTGCGTGCCGGTCACATCTGGGGTGGGCAACCGCGATGCGCGCCACACCGCAGCCGCCCTTTACACCACCGAACTGCAAAGGAGTTCGATCAATGCCCACCATCAAAGCTATCACAACCGCTGTCGCGCTGACGCTGATCATCGGCGGATCGGCGCAGGCACAGTCATATGAGCCTGAAGTGTTGAGCAAGCCGTACAACGACGGACTTTGGGACGGTCGTCTTCAAGGTTATGACGAAGGGCGGATGGATGCCCAACGTGATTCATCCGGCCCGATAACGGCCCGCCGCGACGGTTCAGGCGGTATCGATCTGGAGTTGCCCGGTGGACGTACCGTGCACTGTGCCCCCGGCTTTTTTGGCGATACTCAAGACTGTAACTGAGGGCGTGGTGCAGAAATGACGGGTTTCTGGCGGCTCATCGTCCGCTTTCTGCGCGATAACGCCGGCAGCGGCATATCACTCGATCGTCAGCACAGACCGCCGCCATCGCCGAACCCGGCGGCACCCGGATCGTCACCTCTTCGGTGCCTCGACCCACCTGCTCGGCAGCCTCGAGGCACTGACACCCATGCACCGCGTTGCAGCCGCCGGCGTGCTGCGACGGACGGAGGGCACGGTAACGTAGGAGAGATTTCCCGCGTGCCAGGAACATCGACCCCCCTGCGGGGGGTATCGCCGCGGACTGGGGTGGGCGCGTAACACGACTACCCCTCCGCAAACTATATATGTCCGGGGCGTTTCGCGTATAGGTAGAACGCCGCCGGGGTGGGGTGAACAAAATTGGCGGGTCTCAGAAACCGCGTGCGATTTTTGGAGAAGGGTGGCGGTCGCCGATGGCGCTGTATTGGCCGCGGTAGTGCGGGCGCGAGCTGGGTGCGCCACTGCGAGATGCGCGGCGCCGTGAAGCGGATCTCTTCCTGAGCCGCCGATAAACATTCGCCGGTTTCGCGGCTGATGCTTTGTCCAATCGCTTCCCGGCCCTTGCCCAAGCCACCAGTTCGCCGACCCGGTGACCCCGGCCTTCGTGGCGTCACGGACCTTGGTGGCGAGTGCATGCCGTGTCGTCCACGGCCAGGCACTTGCGGCCGGCTAATTGGGGAAAACCGAGGCTGTGTGGTGGGACCCCGGGACTGGTCCTACATCACCCCGAGCGCCTGTTGGCAACGGCGGAGCGGTGCGGCCTCGGTCATTGCTCAAAATTCTTGCCCCACCTCAACGGTCCCGGTTTTCCCCGAGTAGCGGTC
>Ga0310913_10002131_pt1 | contig 10481 bp, 6 predicted proteins | sample GREbulkMGOX082_FD_203447 | JGI IMG/M metagenome (GOLD analysis project Ga0310913, IMG submission 203447) | Lab enrichment of tropical soil microbial communities from Luquillo Experimental Forest, Puerto Rico - GRE.bulkMG.OX082 | ecosystem: Environmental > Terrestrial > Soil > Tropical forest >...
GCTGAAACTGGGACCGCGCCAGGAGGAAATCGACGCTTTGCGGGGCCAGGTGGAACAGGCCCGGGGCGCACTGGCTTATGCGGAGACGAACGTGGCCAACACGGTGATCCGTTCGCCGGTCACAGGCACCATTCTGGCGCGGGCCGTGGAGAAGGGCGAATTCGTCACCACGAGCTTCGTCGGCGACCGCGGAGCGAAGGGATACGTGGTTTCGCTCGCCGATCTGAACGACCTGGAAGTCGAGCTCGATATCAGCCAGAACGATTTCGCGAAATTGCATTCGGACCAGCACGGCGTAGTTACAGTGGATGCTTTCCCGGACCGGAAGTACGACGGGTTTATCAAGGAGATCTCGCCGGAAGCCAACCGCCAGAAGGCGACCGTCCAGATCAAGGTGAAGATCGCCCGGCCCGATGAATACCTCCGTCCGGAGATGAACGCAAGCGTGGCCTTCGTTGCCGACCAGAAACGCGATTCGAACGCGAACGCCGCGGCCCAGCCGGTCATCCTGATTCCCGCATCCGCGGTGCACGATCACGCGGTGTTTCTGGTGTTGGACGGCAAAGCGCTGCGCCGTCCTGTGAAGACGGGGGCCATATCGGGCCAGCGCGTCCGCATCGAGGACGGCTTAATCGGCGGCGAGGACTTGATCAGCAACCCGCCGGCCGGCTTGAAGGATGGCGACAAGGTTCGCCAGAAGGGATGATGGGCTCCCGACTTTTATGAGTGAGATGGTGATCGAGACACGAAACCTGACCAAAGAGTTCTTGCGTGACCAGTTTCACGTGGTGGCGCTGAAGGATGTGAGCTTCACGGTGGCGAAGGGCGAATTCGTTGCCCTCATGGGTCCCTCGGGTTCGGGCAAATCGACATTGCTGCACCTGGTTGCCGCTATGGACCGGCCTACCGCGGGTGAGATCTGCGTTTTAGGGCACGACCTGGGAGCGCTGAATGAGCGGGAAATCGCCCGCTGGCGCAACGAACATGTGGGATTCATCTTCCAGCAGTTCAACCTGATCCCCGTTTTGACGGCTCTCGAAAACGTGGAGCTGCCGCTCAAGCTGACGAGCTTGAAGAAGGTGGAACGCTTGGAACACGCGAACACGGTGCTCAAATTGGTAGGTCTGGGTGACCGGATAAAACACTTCCCGCGGCAGCTTTCCGGCGGCCAGGAACAACGCGTGGCCATTGCCCGGGCGATCGTGACCGACCCCGCCCTGATCCTGGCGGACGAACCCACCGGAAACCTGGATGCCGCGTCTGCGCAGGAAGTGCTCACCATCCTGGGCAAGCTGAACCAGGACCACGGAAAGACGATTGTCATGGTAACGCACGATCCGCACGCGGCTCAGTTCGCGAGCAAGGTTCATCAGTTGGAGAAGGGTGAGCTGCTGGCTACGGCGGCGAAGAACTGACTGGCGCCTAACCGGAGTCCCGTTTACGCACTCCCACAATCAGTGGCGTCGCCCGTTTCCGGATAGGCGTAAACCGCCCACGCTAAGTACATCGTTTTCATAAATACAGCCGGGTATTTCTTGGCGGCTGATTTTCGAGTTTTGGTAGCAGTTTGGCAAGATCTTGGCGAGTGAATTTCGATTCAAACGGCTGAGCCGCCGATTCCTAGTAGTACTGAAAATCGAGCACTCGTTCTGCCAGCGCTTCCACGATCGGAAAGTCGTTCGGGGATAGCGGTGCGTAGTCGGCAAGCTCGTGTGAGGTGTTTGCCATGGAAGAGCTTGTGCGTGTCTCTAATGCCCACCCGACACTCCGGGTTCATTCGTGTCGCGTTTGACACATACACGCATCGCACTTGCAACTCTCACGGCAGCCTTACCCTTATGTGAGCGGCGGTGGCGGGGCAAGGTTCCTAAAATTCGGAAAAGTTGACAGACTGGCCATCAGTCGGTAAATCCTCTTACGCAAGGCGACCCCTTCTCGTCAGAGCCAGTGCACACTGACCTGTGTGCTGGCTATCAGGCCCGCCGGAAACACGGTCTCTGCGCGTCCGTTTGAACCGGAATTTAGCGGCTTATGAATACCGCGTCCCGGACAGCCCCTGCCGTTCCCTTAGTAGTTGGATCGGCCGACATTTCATCCGCGAAAGAGGAGGGGAAATGCAGGATTTTCAACAAGATTGGGCAGTCGTGCCGCTTGATGCTATCGGCGGGGAGCCACTGACAGGATCAGGCTTTGAGACCGACGAGCTCGAGCTGAAGTTCTCTTCCGCCGGGCTGAGCAGGGGAAGAGTGATTTGATTTGTGGCGGTGAGGGTGGGATTCGAACCTGCGACTGCCCTGCCTGGTCTGCAAGTTACAGACGTTGCGTTCTTCAGGATGCCAGACTTGCCATTGATGCCGTGGAGCATTGCCCGGTATTGCCGCTGGCCTTGGCAAGCACCAACCCGCCACTGATGTCCACATCGAGCCGTAGGTGCCGCGGCATTGAACCCTGATCGGCCAGGAACCGCCGGCTTGGGGATAGACCCGCCATCCGCTTCGATCAAGTGGACGTAGGTCCAGAGCCCCTGGCGGTGTCGCAGTGTTTGGACTTTCGATTATTTCTACTGAAGTACATCGAACGGTGAACTATACACGATCGAACGGTAACCCTACTTACCAATCGCTTGATTGGGTTAAATAATCGTCTAAGTACTTCTTAATCACGTAAGGGATCGCATAGCATTCGAACAATATCCCGTAACGGACACGACTATGAAGCGGAAGAGTCTGCGCACTCGCCTGACCTTCTGGTACGTGTCAGTGCTCGCCGCTTTGCTAGTTCTTGCCTGGGGTGGAACGGATGCTCTTCAGTTTTGGCAGCTAAGGAATCAGCTCGATCATTTCGATGTCGAAGAGATTGAGACCATCGAGGGCTTGCTTTTCTTTACGCCGGACGGGATGCTTCGATTAAGGGATGGCTACCACAACCATTCTGAATCGAAGGAGAGGATTGAGAGCTTTCTCGAGGTGCTGTCTCCCGAGGGCTCGCTTCTGTTTCGGAATGAAAGGCTCGGCGGTCGTGCGTTGGGCGGAACGCCGCTGAATGGTGAAGGCGTTGGAGGGTACTCGGAGCGCTCTGACCGTCTTTCCGATGGAACGCACGTCCGCCTTGCGAGTAGGGCTCATGTGTTAGATGGCCACCGGCTTCTAATCCGCCTTGGCCAAAGCGAAGAGCCCATACGTGCCCGGCTATATGAACTGCTTCTACCCTTAATTTTTGTATTGCCTGTTGCCCTTGCGGTTGCCGCGTTTGTGGGGTATTCATCGGCCACGCGTGCTCTGAGTCCGATCGAACAAATGGTGCGGCGCGCGGAGCAGATCAGGCCAGAGCGACTTTCCGAACGTTTGCCCACTGAAAATGTGGATGACGAACTGGGGAGGTTGGCGCGCGAGTTTAATGGTGCTCTTGCGCGGCTCGAACTAGCCTTCAACCAACTCCGGCGGTTCAGTTCGGATTGCTCCCATGAACTCCGGGCCCCCGTGGCGATGATCCGTATCGTTGGCGAGGTGGCATTACAGGAGAGCCATACTTGCGAGGAATACCAGGACATCATCGGAAGGATGTTACAGGGGATGAACCGCCTCACATCTTTGATCGAGGCCCTTCTCACAATCGCGCGCGCGGACTCTGGGTTCCTGAAGCTGCAGCGAACGGTTGTGCCGGTCATGGCTATTGCGCGCGAGGCAGCGGGTCTTTTTGATGTTCTCATTGAAGAGAAATCGCTGAGCTTCGTTTTTGAAGGGGACGAGCATGCGGAGGTGGAAGCCGACCGCATGGTTCTCACACAGGCTCTAGCCAATGTTATCCACAATGCCGTGAAATATTCACCTGTGGGAGAAACGGTTTCGGTTCGGATTCGGAGTGGTGATCCCGACCGGGTCACGGTGGAGATCCAGGACCGCGGTCCGGGAATTCCACGCGAAGACCGAGTTAAGGTGTTCGAACGGTTTTATCGTGTAGACAAGGCGCATTCGCGCGAATCGTGCGGGGCAGGTCTAGGGCTGTCAATTGCCAAATGGGCAGTGGAAGCTCACGGCGGCAGTATCGAATTAGGTAGCGTAAACGAGCAGGGATGCACCTTCCTTATCGGTTTGCCGCGTGTGCAATCAGCCGTTTCCCAAATCGAAACCGTAAGCGCCGGCCGGGATAAAGGTCACCCGCTGTGACCCCGCAGTAGTTGGGATGTGTCGGATTCTTGAGATTCGACAAGTCCTCACCGTGACACCTGCGGCCAAATCCCAAACAAGCGCTGGAATTGCAAGGGGTCGGACGCGTCTCAATCCGTTCAAGGATTGGGCGTCAGCACGGCTAAGACTTGGCCGGCAGCATGATCGGGAACAGGTAGAGAAACCCGAGGCAAAGGTACCGTTCCCCCCACCAGTCCACGCGCGCGACAGTGATGAGACTTGCGCTACTGATTAGCAGGACGGGAATTCGGTTCCGTCCTTCCCAAACGTAGTGACACTTACCTTACGTGTTCTTCCCGCAAAACGAAGCCGACGCCTCGCACCGTGTGAAGCACTTTTCGTTCGGAGTCGCCGTCGATCTTCCGCCGCAATCGGGCGATTTGAGTATCGATGACGTTGTCAAGCGGCACGTGCTTGCTAGTTACTTTCCAAATCTCGCGCGCAAGCGTCTCGCGGGACACAATCCTGCCTTTGTTATTGAGCAAGCATGCAAGCAAATCGAATTCGCGAGGCGTCAAGTGGATGGGCCGCCCCCCGCGCGCTACAAATCTTGTGGCGGCGTCGATCTCTAGGTCCGTCAGCCTGAATCGCTGGTACACAGCCGGCGTTCTCCTGAGCAAGGTACGGATCCGGGCCATAAATTCAGGGAACGCGAAGGGCTTCACGAGGTAATCATCAGCCCCTGTGTCAAGTCCGCGCACGCGGTCCTCAACCGAGTCTTTGGCCGTAAGGAGCAACACGGGGGTCTTGACACCGCGGTCTCGAAGAGTCGCCAGGATCTCAAAACCGTCGTAACCGGGCAGCATGATGTCCAAAATCATTAGGTCGAAAGGCTGAGCTTGCACCACATAGAAGCCTTCTTCTCCCGTGTAGCACACTCGAACCGAATAGTCCTCCGCCTCGATTCCCTGTTTGAGGGCGTTCGCCAGTTCTCGCTCATCCTCGACAACAAGAATGTGCACACTTCATTTATACAAGCGTCTTGAGCGCTGGCGCAAGGGAGAACCTAACGTTCCTGTCTGACAAAAATGCCATGAAAATGACAGGAATCTGCCAGGTTGGATTAGATTTGGGACAAATCCGTCAGAAGCGGTTGAGCCTATCTTCAAGAAACGTAACCGAAGATTACGGCCGCGGCGAAGCGCTGCGGGTGGCGGTGGAAAAGAGGAGAACGCATGGCGAGGAGAGAGTCCGTTCTATTTTTGTTGGTGCTGGCGCTGGTTCTAGTGGCGGCGCTGCCGGCAAACGCGCAGTCCTTCCGGGTTCAATGTCCAACCACGACAATCACCCATCCGAACGCGGTCACATCGATTCAAGGGGAACCGCTTTACAACGGGCCGACGCAATTCGGCACTGCGACTGTCAACGGCACGCATGGCGGATACGTGACGCCGACCTCGAACACAAATGGCGCCATCAAATGCCAGCAGATCTCCGGCGGCGACGGCTTGGCTACCATGGCCGACGGAACGCAGACTTACATGTTCTCCTTCGGTCCGCTCTCCGGGCTCGCTGACATCGCGGCCGGCCTGCCGGGCACGCAGTTTCCGGATGTCTTCAACACGGCGTATCCGGGCACCGGAACCGGCAGCGCGTTCCATGCAGTCCTTCTGCGCGGCGATCCCGCCACCACCGACGGGGTCACCAGCGGCGCCTCCGGCACGCCAACCCCGGGGCTGTTTACCTGGAACGGCGCCGTGGGGCTGATGGGCGATCCAGATCTGCAGACTCCGACGCCGGGTGGTGTGCTGGCGCAAGCCACGGCGACCATCAATGGTGGCGTTGTCACCGACGTCACGGTGACCAACCCTGGCAGCGGATACTACGGGCCGGTAACGGTGACCTTCACTGGGGGCGGCGCCAACGTGGCTCCCGCCATCGCAACCGTAGCGCCGACAAACGGCCAAATCACGTCTGTCGGTATTAACATTACCTTCGCCGGCGCGGGGTACACTACGGCGCCCACCGTGACATTCAGCGCGCCCACAATGGGTTGCACGCTCAATTCTTCAACCTCATGCCTCGACGGGCACGTGGACCCCCGCCAGATCATCGATGTCGGGGTGCTGAACGGCAATATCCCCGCGCCGCTGTTGGCGTTCGATGAGGACGACGAAGTTTTCTTCACCCTCACCAACGTGGGCATGATCATGCGGCCGGACCTGTTCGAACAGCACACGGTCCACTTCCACGGCTATCCCAACGCTTCGTCTTTCTACGACGGCGTACCCGACGCTTCGGTGGCCATCAACATTGGCGGCAGCTTTACTTATTACTACATGGCGCCGGATGCCGGGACATACTTCTGGCACTGCCACATCACGCCGCCCGAGCACCTGCAGATGGGCATGGTCGGCCAGCTTCACGTGCGGCCGCGGCAGGACCGGGTGCCAGCGGGCCAGAGCCTCCAGACGTATCTGGGATACCAGAACGGGATAGGGCTGACGTCCGGAACTCCCGATCTGCGCACGGTTTGCAATCCCGCCGTAGATATCCTGTGCTCCGCCAGCATGCCGGCCATCAACAACACAATAGTGACTCGCGCCGCGGCTAACACGCTATGCAGTGGCGGCGCTTCTGCAACCACTCCAAGGTACACCTACAACGACGGCGACGGCTCGACCTGTTACGACGTCGAGTACCCCATCCAGATGCACGGTTTCGACCCCAATTTCCATTTTGTCGGCATGACGTTCAACCCCGAGATGTTCGTGGACATGAAGGACAAATATTTCCTTCTGAACGGGCGCAGCTATCCCGACACGGTTACGTCCGGTCCCCAGGCCACGGTGACAACCGATAACAACGTGCACTACTCGCAGCCGATGCCTGCTCTCATTAACATTCCCGCAGGCGGGAGGGCCCTGCTGCGCCTGGTCAACCTCAGCGTTTCGGAATATCACACGCTGGCCTCGCTGGGGATTCCGATGAAGGAGGTCGGGTTCAACGCCAAGCTCTTGCGCGACCAGGGGGGGAACAACACGGAGTTCTACACCAACTCGATCACGCTCGGCGGCGGCGAATCGCTCGATGTGATTCTGGACGCCAGCAACACCACGCTGTATCCGGCAGGCAGCGTCTTCTATCTCTATACTCCCCAACTCGACCATCTGTCGAACGACGCCGAGAATTTCGGCGGCATGATGACCGAGGTCCATATCTGCAACAGCGTGACCAGCAACACATTCGGAAACATCTGCAACTAGGAGCGCGGCAATGAAGGCAACGAAAATGACGAAAACGATCTCGAATTCACGACTGCTTCTGGCGGCGGCGGCGTTGCTACTCACGGCCACGGCTGATGGCGCGGCTCCTGGTATTACGGGGCCGACTTTTAACTTGACCGCGCAAGACGCCTACCTCAATCAACCGGACGGGCAGGCGGTTTATTCCTGGGGATACGGCTGCAACGGTGCGCCGGCGGGCTTTGCCCCGGCGGCCATTACCAACGCGACTTGCCCGACCATGCAAGTGCCCGGCCCCACGCTGATTGTCACGGAAGGGGCGACGGTCACGGTAAACCTGCGGAATGGTCTGCCCACGGCGGCCGGCAACACCTCGATCTTGTTTCCCGGCTTTACCGTAACTGCGACCGGTGGCGTAACCGGTCTGCTGACACAGGAAGCTGGGCCAGGCGGCACGGTGACCTACTCGTTCCCCACGGCCGGCATGCCGGGGACGCACCCGTATTACAGCGGCACGCAAGGCGATCTCCAAGTGGAAATGGGCCTGTACGGAGCCGTCATCGTGCTCCCGAGTTCTCCGCCCGCCACCTGCGCCAACGGGGCGACACACCTGACTAACCTGTACGGAAAGTCGGACTACGGGACTTCGCACGGCATCCCCGGCTTTCCCGAACAGGACTTCCGACTCTCGACTGCCGCCTACGACCACCCCCAGAGCTGCTACGACCGCGAATACCTGTTCCAGTGGGCCGAGATGGACTCCAGGATTCATAAGCAGGCTTTGGCGCAGGTCACTGCCAAGGCCGGTTGCACGGCTGGCGCCGTTGGATGCAGCCTCAACGTGCAGACCGAGCCGTATCACCCCGCCTACTTCTTGATCAACGGGCGCTCCATGCCCGACCTGATGGACCCCAACTACGCGGCCGAGTATCCGCACCAGCCCTACAACGGCAACCCACACATGCATCCGGGCGAGCTGACCCTGATCCGGACGATCGGCCAGGGGCGGTGGCAGCATCCGTTCCACGAGCACGCGAACCACGTGCGCATCCTGGGCCGGGACGGGAACCTGGTACTCAGCCCCACCAGTCCAGCTACGAATCTGGCCGGCATTCTGATGTTCAACACCGACACGACGCCGGGCGAGTCTTTCGATGGCATTTTCTACTTCTCCGGCCGGGGCTTGAACTGGGACCCGTTCGGCCACCATCCCGCCGCGACCGGTGCCGCGAATCCCAGCGCCACCAACCAGAATCCCAATCCGACAGACCCGCTCGCTTCGCTGACGTGTACGCCGGATGCCAACGGTTATAACACCGGAGTCGCCGCCCAAACAGCGCTTAATTATTACGAGTGGTGCCAGGATCATAACAAGCCAGTCCAAGTGGTGCCCTTCGGCGACGTCGCGTCTGGCGGACCGGTCACTCTGCCCGATCCCAACGTCTTCACCAACGGCGCCTGGTACGGCGGCACGCCCTATTTCGGCCCGGATGCCAGCTTGCGCGCGTCGATGGCCGCCTGCGACACAACCACCAATGCCGGCTGTACAACTCTGAACCCTGCGAACACCCAAGCCAACCCGGCGAGCGAGCGCGGCTGGGCCTTTATGTGGCACTCGCACAACGAGCGCGAGATTACGACCAACAACGTGTTTCCCGGAGGCATGTTGATGATGATGCTGGTGGATTCCCGGGAATTTGCAATCGACGAATCCATGTAACTGACGAGGAGAAGCGAGAAAGAACCATGCGAACGAACAATTTCCTATCCAGATTGAATACCGCGGTACGGGCAGGCAGTGTGCTTCTCTTCGCGGCGGTTGCGGCCTTCGGCCAGCAGCAGGTCAATTTGACCGCCGCGCCATCCGCCATCACCATGCCTGATGGCAACAGCGTGCCGATGTGGGGCTACCACTGCGGGGCGTTGGGCACCGGCATCGTCTCGAGCGCGACTTGCGCTTATTTGGCCGGGCCGACCTCCCCGGCAGCCGTCGGCGCACTCGGCGCCATTTCGGTGATTAATGGCGGGTCGGGTTACACGGCCGCGCCCGCGGTCACGATTACGCCGGCCGCAGGCAACACCCCGACCACCGCGGCCAGTGCGGTCGCTACGGTCGCCGACGGCCAAGTGGTTAGCATCTCGCTAACCAACGCGGGCGCGGGTTATACCGCCGCCCCGACAGTCACCATCGGCGCCCCGACAACTGGCACGACAGCGACGGCGAACGCGGGGCTGGCCTGGTCCCCGGTCGTGATCACTGTTCCCACCGGAGCGGCTGGCGGTCTGCAGATCAACCTCACCAATCAGCTTTACTCCTTGGTGCTTACCCCGACGACGGCCGGCTCAGTTCCGGTGAATCCCATTCCCACGTCGATCATGATCACGGGGCAGGTGGGCGGCGGCCTCGGAATGCTTGCGCAGCGGACTACCCTGCCCAGCCCGGACCACTCGAACGCGCAGGGGACGTACACCTGGGTAAACGCGAATCTTCCCGGAAACGGGACTCCGCCGTTGCAGGGCGCGCGCGTGCTGTCGCTCGCGACCGAAGTGCTGCCGGTGGCTGCGACTGCGCTTACCGGCGAGGCAGGAACACCGTGCGCGCTGTCTGCCCCTACCGCTCCCAATGCTCCCGGATCCTGTGCACTCACTTGGTCTAACCTGCGGCCGGGCACCTACCTGCTTGAGTCCGGCACGCATCCCTCCATCCAGGCCCCCATGGGCTTGATCGGAATGCTGGTGGTTACCTGCGCGCCGGGTGCGACGACATGCGGCACCGGCGTCGCCGCTGGCACCGCTTATCCCGCGGTGACCGGCACCTCGCCTGCTCCCGCGTATGCCGCGGTGACCTACAATGCGGAAATCCCGCTGGAGTTCAGCGAGATCGACCCGGTCCAGAATAATCAGGTCAATATTGCTGTCAATACGGCCGGCTTTAGCGAAACCGCGGTGTGGAACGCCCGCTCTACTGGTCCCCTGACCAGCGCCATCGTCTGGAGCGGGGGGTCGGGCTACAACGCCGCGACCACGAGCGCGCAAGTGGTAGGTGCCAATGGTACGGGCGCCACCGCTACCCTGACGATCACGGGCGGCATAATCACCGGTGCGACCA
>Ga0310913_10002132_pt1 | contig 10480 bp, 8 predicted proteins | sample GREbulkMGOX082_FD_203447 | JGI IMG/M metagenome (GOLD analysis project Ga0310913, IMG submission 203447) | Lab enrichment of tropical soil microbial communities from Luquillo Experimental Forest, Puerto Rico - GRE.bulkMG.OX082 | ecosystem: Environmental > Terrestrial > Soil > Tropical forest >...
AATGCGCGTCCTCGATGACATAAACACCCGGCGTCTCTTGCGCCAACGCGACCGTATTAACCAGGGCCGTCAGCCGTCGCCGCCGGGCATCGGGGGCGATGTCAGGCAGGTCAACCGCGGGTTCTCGGATACCGAGCGTGTCGTCGAGAAGCACCAGATCGGCAGGGTCGGCTGGGGGGACCCGGGCTCGCACCACATCCCGCGCGGCGCCCTGATCGTCGAGGCCCTCGACACCGAAAGCCGCTCGCAGGAGCCGGGCCACGGCATAGAACGGGACCTCGCTGGCATGGGATTCGCAGTAGGCCTCAAACATCTGAACCCCGCGGCGTGCCGCGATCGCTGCGGTTTCAGCGACGATGCGGCTCTTGCCGATACCGGGCGGGCCCACCACGCCGGCAACACAGCCGTGACCGCCGATCGCACGATCCAGCATGCCGGCGAGGGCAGCCACTTCCCACTCACGCCCGACCAGGCTTGCCACCGCCTGACCGATCCGGCCACCTCGGTCCGCAACCGCCACCAGGCGGCGCCCGCCTACGGAATCAGTGGATCCTTTGATGTGTAGCATTTCGGTCTCACCGAGGATTGTCGAGTTCTCGACCAGCCGGGCCGTGGACTCGCTGAGCATCACTGCACCTGGGGAGGCCACCGATTCCATGCGCTGAGCCATTCCCACGTGTTCACCCATGGCGGTGTAACCGAATGGACCAGAACCGATCTCGCCGGCGATCACCTCGCCGGAGTTCAGCCCGACACGCAACAGCAGCTCGACGCCGTCGCGGCTTTCGACCTCCGCCGCCAGCCGCTTGGCCTCCTCCTGCATCCCCAATGCAGCCAAACAGGCGCGAAAAGCGTGGTCCTCCAATGCGATGGGCGCCCCGAACACCGCCATGATGCCGTCGCCGGTGAACTTGTCCACCATGCCGCCGTAGCGCTGCACCACTGCGGCGCTGCGGTCGGCGAGGTCGGCCATGATCTCGCGCAGCCGCTCCGCCCCGACGGCAGCCGCGAGGTCCATCGAGTGCACCACATCGGCGAACAACACCGTGACCTGCTTGTACTCCGCGCGGATACCAGCGTCTTCGACAGGGGAGCCACACACATGGCAAAACCGGGCGTTCTCTAGAGGCTCGGTGCCACACGTTCGGCACGCTGCTATGGCCGTCACCCGACCCTCCGCCGATCCCGGCCCCCGGTTCTCACAGGATAAGCGATTGGACACTGAGCAATTGTCAATACCTAATAGCTTCGTAGGGCGCTGGTGATTCCTGGTCAAGACTCGAGGTCGGACCTCTTTCCACAGGCTGGAGCCCGCAGTGCCCTGCAACCCCTTTCGAGTGAGTGGCCGGCTGTGATGTGTCGGTGGACGCCTGACTGATACCAGGGTCGGCCAGATCTGCCGGGAGAACGGCGCGGTCGGTGTGTCGTGACCGGCTGCTCCTCGGAAGGGGCGGTGGGGTGGGGATCGTGGTTCGAGCCCGCCTGCACGATCGACACCTTATCGATGGGGAGCCGTTGAGCTCTAACGAACAAGACCGGGGTCGTGCGGGTCGCTGGGATCGCGAACGGCTCAATCGGAGGTCAGGCTACAGAGCCTTGCTATTAGGGCGCCGCGCGTTCTCGTCAAAGGGTCACGCACCCAACAGTATTCGCTGACTAAGGAGGAGTTTTGCCTATCGCCACGTGCGGGGTCGACTGGGCCCAGGACCATCACGACATCGCCATCGTCGACACCGACGGTCGGCTGCTGGCCAAGCGGCGCATCCCCGAATCGATCGCAGGATTCACCGAGCTGGCCGACATGCTGGCCGAGGCCGGCGACAACCCCAATGATCCGATCCCGATCGCGATCGAGACCCCGCGCGGGCTGCTGGTCGCGGTATTGCGGGCCAGTGGTCGGCCCGTCTATCCGATCAACCCGATGTCGGTGGCCCGCTACCGGGAACGTACCTCGATGTCGGGCAAGAAATCCGACCACGGCGATGCCGTCACGCTGGCTAACATCTTGCGGACCGACGCCGACCAGCATCGCCGGCTGCCCGCGGACACCGAACTGGCGCAATCGATCACGGTGCTGGCTCGGGCTCATCAGGACGCGACCTGGCGGCGCACCCGAGCCTCCAACGAGCTGCGGTCGCTGCTGCGGGAATACTTTCCCGGATTCCTGCACACCTTCGCCGATCGTCCCGGCGCAATCAGCTCACCGGAGGCACGTGCGGTGCTGGCCATCGCTTCGACCCCGGCCAAGGCGGCGCGGCTGACCAAACCGCAGATCGTCGCCGCACTGCGCCGCGCTGGCCGCCGCCGCGGCCTAACGTCGCTGGCCGCCACAATCCAACAGCACCTACGGGCACCGCAGCTTCGCCACCCCACCCTGGTCGAAGACGCCTTTGGAGTCCAAGCCCTTGCCGTGCTGGCGACTCTGGACGCCGAGTATGACAGCGTGGACCGGTTGGGTGAAGCGACCGCCGCAGCCTTCAACGAGCACCCCGATCATCAGATCATCACCTCGTTCGTCGGGCTGGCCGACCTCACCGGTGCCCGGTTGCTCGCCGAAATCGGTGACGATCGAACACGATTCGCTGACGCCCGAGCGCTGAAGGCGTTCGCCGGGTCCGCACCGGTGACCAAATCCTCCGGGCGCAGCATCCGCATCACCCACCGCCATGTGAAGAACAACCGCCTCGCCGCAGTCGGCTTCGTCTGGGCGTTCGTCGCGTCCGGCTGCCAGGGACCCACCCGCGCTCACTACCTGGCCCGTCGCGACCGTGGCGACCGCCACCCCGCGGCCCTGCGCCACCTCTACAACCGCATGCTCGGCCAGCTCTACCACTGCCTGCAAACCCGCCAACCCTACGACCCGATCAAGGCCTACGGACCACCCCCTACGCCTCCCGAACAAGCCGCGGCTTGACTCTTAACAAGATCGGAGGTCTGTGGATCGAGAGCGTTCGGGCGCGACCGTCACGGGATACCTCGCTGGTAGCGTCCCGCTGTAGATCTCTGTAGCCAAGGTTTCCTGGAGCACGTGCCATGTCCGATAATCTATTTGCGCAGTTCAAGGCCGTGCAGCGGGAAGCCTGGGCGTCGTTTTCACCGTTTGCAGCTTTTACCACGCCGCCAGCCGCGTCCCTCGTCAACTACGCGGGAGTGAGTCACGGGCAGGAGGTTCTCGATGTGGCTTGCGGCAGCGGCGTCGTTGCGGTGACTGCCGCGCGCCGCGGTGCGCGGGTGCGAGGGCTGGACCTGTCACCCGTGCTGATCGAGCAGGCGCGGCGCAACGCAGACTTTATCGGCGCGCAGATTGAATTCATCGAGGGCGACGCCGAGGCACTTTCGTACGCCGATGCGACCTTCGACGTCGTCCTGAGCCAGTTCGGCCATATGTTTGCACCGCGACCGCAGGTCGCCATCCGCGAGATGCTGCGCGTGCTCAAGCCCGGAGGCAGGATCGCGTTCTCTACCTGGCCGCCGGAATTGTTTATGGGCCAGCTCTTCGCCCTCACCGAGAGATACTCGCGGCCGGCTGCGGGTGGCGCACCGCCGCCGCAGGCCTGGGGCGATCCGAAGCTGGTTGGCGAGCTGCTGGGCGATGCGGTCACCGATCTGGAGTTCGATCGCGACGAGATTTACACCCCTGCGCTCAGCCCGCAGCACTACCGCGCCAGTGTGGAACAGACGATCGCGCCCGTCACAACGGTCGTCGCGACATCGGCCGAGGATCCGCAACGCCTGGCGGCGTTCCGAACAGAACTCGATGCCCTGATAGAGAAATGGTTCCACCACAATCGCGTCCGCCAGTCGTTCCTCATGACGCGGGCGCTCAAACGGTAGTGAGCACGGGCGGCAAACCGAGTATCTCGCGGTGATTCGGAAATAACCGCGCCTGTGAGACCCGGTTCGTCACCTCATCAACCGCGTGCGCAACGACCGAAAGCGTGTGCACGTCCAACCCAACGCTCGTAGCCTCAACACTCACCGGAGGCCTGCTGACGGCGAAGGTTCCTGTCGCGTCAGAGGTTTGGGCTCAGTTGGCGCGGTCGAGAGTGACGTGGTAGCCCATGGCTTCGAGTTGGTGGAGTGCCCGCGTCTTGGCTCGTTCGGGGCGGAGCTGGGTGCAGTAGTCCTCGCCGCGGAGAGAAAACATTCACATGGAAGAGGGGTCAAGACTCGTGGATCGGCGGGTTAGGCGACGACTTGTTGGTCACGTCCTAATTCGTCGGGTCGTTCGAAGAGCTTGTCCTTTTCGACGCGGGCGCCCGCGCGGACCCGAGCGACGAGGTGGGGTGCGTTGACGGCACGCCAGCGGACTTGTGCGGACTCGATGAGCTTGAACGCCATCGCGATTCCGGCCGCCCGTGAGCCGGGTCCCTTGGTGACGCGCTGACGCAATCGCACGGTGGCGAAGGTCGACTCGATCGTTATCTGGAGCGCTGTGATCGAGAAGGGCAGTGACCTGGCGGTTTGCGTCGTGGATGGTGTCGTCGATGCAGCGGTGGGCGATGCCAAGTCGCTGGTCAGCACGGTCGGATTGTTACCGAATTGCGATGTGTTTGGGGCTGGTCTGCGGTTTGGAGACGACCATTGTCGCGGTTCTGGCCGAGGGCGCAGGCGAGTTGGCGGCGTAGCCGTTGGTTCTCGTCGGCGAGTTCGCGGTTGCGCCGGTTGGCGATTTCGAGACGCTGTCGCAGGGAGTCGTCGCTCGCTCGTTGCGAGGAGGGTGTCGGGCTCGGTTGGCGTCGGTTCAGTTCGCGTAGTCGGCGGATCTCGTCCTTGATGTCGGTCTGGGTGTAGATCCAGGAGCGGGAGACGCCGGCGTGGCGGGCGATGGATTCGAAGGTGAGTACTGCGCCGGCCCGGTCGAGTTCGTGCATTGCCGCGATCGCCTTGGCTCGGGTGTGTTCGTGGCGCTGCCGGGCGGCGGTGGTGAGATGGATGCTGTTGTCAGCCCGCATGTTTCGCCTTCCCTGGGTCTGGTTGGTCGAGGGCGCTGATGATGTTGTCGAGGTTGTGCAGGACTTGGCGGTTCATCTCGGCGAGTCGTTGTTGTCCGCGGGCTTCGGCGGCGGTGATCAGCTGCAGGGTCTGTTGTCGCTGCTGGTGGTGCTGGGGCAGGAATTCGTCGGTGGTGAGGAACATGGGGCAGGTCAGACACGCGTTGGCGTGCGGGCAGCTCTGCTGCACGGGCAGTCCGCAGTAGCCGTTGGGCAGGGCCTGGGTGGCGCGGCCGAGTCGTTGTTTGGCCCAGGCGGCCTCGGCGAGTGGCCCGGCCGGGTCGAAAGTGACTGTGGTGCCATGGATGTCAGCCTTTCGGGCGGCTTCCCACTGGCGGCGCACGGTAGTGTCGTGCAGCCGGGCGTAATGCCCGGTCATCTGGGCGGAGTCGTGATCGAGGATTCGTCGCACGACCTCTTGCGGAACGTCACGGTTGATCAGCCGGGTGCCCAGGGTGTGGCGCCACTGGTGCGGTGTCAGGTGCACCGGCTGGCGGTGCTCGTCGCGCACGTCGCAGGCGGCCAGCCAGCGCAGCAGCGCCATGCGGTAAGTGGGACTGGCGATCGGGTGGCTGCCGTCGATGTTCTTTGTGGGGCGCGGGAACAGCCCCGGTGTGCCTGCCGGCCAGCGTTGTGCGATGCGCGTGTGGTGTTCGGCGATCAGCTCCCGCAGCTGCTCGTCGATCGGCACCAACGCGTCGCGTTTCATCTTGTGGTTGAGGTAGCGCAGATACGGCGCGCCCTCGGCGTCGGTGACCACACAGTCGCTGCGCAGCCGCAGCGCGTCGGTGATCCGTAGCCCGCAGCGCATCAGGATGATCGTGATCAACCGGTGGGCGGGGTCGGCGAAGCGGGCGAGGTTGTCGGGGTCCTCGAGCTGCGCCATGACGTGCTCGGCCAGCGCTCTGGGCAGCCGCTCTTCGCGTTTCGGATAGTCCTCGGCGAAGAACGTCGCGTCTGCGGGTAGGGCCATGTCCCAACGGTGTTGGCGGACGGCGGCGAAGAAGCGGTTGAGCAGCCCGATGTGGGTACCGCGACGTTGTGCACCGATGGAGTCGCCACGTAGGTCGGCGAGGTAGCGTTCCAGCACGCATCGGTCGATCCGCCCGATGTTCTCGATGCCGATGGCGGTGAGGAACTGCGCGAAGCGCGTGATCACGACGATCGGTCGGCCGCCGCTGGCTTCCAGGCCCAGCCCGGTCGACAGCCGCCACCGCACCCAGCGTTTGGTCAGATCTCGCAGCCACGGCTGGCCGATCCCGGTGAACCGCAGTGTGCGGTCGCCGTCGAAGCCGAGTCGCCGCATCCGCCAGACGTCGCGCGGGTACTCGGCTTCCCAGCCGCCGGCCTCGGCCAGGTCTGCGATCACCCGGAAGGCGTAGCCGAAAAACCCGCGGGCGCGAGTGTCGTTGATCGTCGGCCGAGTTCGTTCCTGCCAGGCGTCCTCGTCGTGGTCGAGCAGGGAGCCCACGTCCGCGGCGGCGAGTGCGCGGACTACGCGCATGACCACGTCGGGAGTCAGCTTGCCCTGCCGGTCATCGTGGCGGCGTTGCAGCACATACTGCATCTCCAGCTTCAGCTGACCGGTCAGCCGGTCGAGTCGGATCACCTCGCTGGCCAGCGGGGTCTCGGCGGCGAAGCGGTCGGTGAACTCGTCGATGTCGGGTCGCCCGTTCACCTTCCAGGTGTTGGTGTGGGTTTGGCAGAGCGGTGACCTCGCCTGCGGCCAGAGCTCGCAGTGCGGGATGCGGCAGGTCGCACCCGCTGCGGGTCGCTTGACTGACGGCGGGTTGGCCAGCCACCCGTCCAGGTCGGGGCGCCCGGCGCGTTCCCATCGTTGTGCGTGCAGAACGCACAGGCCGCCACGGGCAGAACCATAACCACAGCCATGCACCCGGCAGCGCTGGTTCGGTTGTTGCCGCCGCCACCGCGGATCGGTCGACGCGACGAACCGCTCCATGGACGGACACCCCTCTTCGTGCCACCGTTGCCGATGCCCTTCACACAGACCGCGGCCGCGGGCGGTTCGCTCGCATACCGCGACCCGACACGCGGCTGCACCGAACACCGGGTCTTGTGGCCCGAATTCCAGGACGTCACTGCGGAATTCGCTGCGCACCGCGGCCATCAGCTTGCCCAGCAGTCCCGACGAACCGACAGCCTTCAGCGACGGCGCGCTCACAGCCGCACCTGCCCCTCGCTGAACCAGCCCGCCTGCTCCATGACCCGCCGCGCATCCTCAACAGTGAGGTGCCCATAGATCGCGGCCGTCGTGGCCACATGCGCGTGCCCAAGTAGCTGCGCGACCACTTCGATGCCCACGCCGTCGCGCAGCAACCGGGTCGCCGTCGTGTGCCGCATCCAATGCGGGTCGAAGTCGATCCCGGTCTTGCGGCGCAGCCGCCGCACCAGGTCGTAGACCGCGGTGTAGGTCAGCGGACGCCCGTAGGGGTGTGCCCACAGGTTGACGAACACGTAGTCGCTGTCCAGGCCGCCGTACTCGGCATGCAGGTAATCGGCATACAGCCGGATCAGCTCGGCGCTGACCGGGATCGTGCGCGTGCTCGGCGACTTGGCGCGAGCACCGTTGGCGTTGTCGCGGCGCCGCACCGCCACCTGGCGCTCGGCAGCGGCGATGTCGTTGTGCCGCAACCCCAGTGCCTCACCGATGCGCATCCCGGTGTCGTAGAGCACCGCGAACAGCAACCGGTCGCGCAGCCGGTCGCAGCCATCCAGGATCGATTGCACCTCATCCCGCGACAGAACTTGCGGCAGCTTTTTCGGCGTCTTCAACGCGATCACCCGCCGTGGCTTCGGCTCGCTCTTGCTGACGTGGTGCAGGAACGGCTTCCAGCCGCCGCGCGTACCGCCGACCTGCCACGACGTCAACATTTCGCCGACATCCACGCCGTCGCGTGCGGCGTGGATGTAGAACACCGCGACCGCCGAAAGCTTACGGTTCACAGTCGATTCCGTGCAGTGATGCGGCACCGACGGCAACACCGCGAGGCTCCCGTCGCGAGCCTGCAGCGGCAGCCGCAGCCAGGCGACGAACTCACCGACGTCGTCGAGTCGCACCGCCCGCCAGTCCAGCCCACGCTCGGCGAGGAAACCGAACCAGTCCTTCAGATCGTGCGCGTAGGCCTTGACCGTGTTCGGCGACCGCTCGATGTCGGACAGATACGCCAGATACCGCTCAATCGGGGCGACCGGAACGTCGTCGTCGCCAAGAACGGTCCACGACTCACGCGACGAAATCGGGGAGATGACTCGTGCAACTTGCATCGTCCCTCCGCGGGCTCTGCCTCCTGGACGACTGCAGATAACCACGTCCAGCACGCAGAATCAGCGACCTCGACCCTGCGTGTCGGACATCAAGGACACCGCCCAACGGCCTCCAGATAACGATCGGATTGGTGGTACGCAAGTGGATCCAGTGCTCGGACGGGAAGTCGTAGAACGCCAGCAGCACGTCGACGTGCTCGGTGATCTTCGCAACCGCCCTGGGCCACTTGGCGCCGTAGTCGGCCTCGAACGCCTTGACCGCCTTCAGCGCGTGGTCGCGGTCCTCGGCGTTGTAGATCTCGGCGAGCGCGGCTTTCGCACCCGGGTGCGCCGACTTCGGCAGGGCGGCAAGAACATTCGAGCTGACATGGAACCAGCACCGCTGCTCTCGGGTGTCGGGGAACACCTCGCGCAAGGCCTTCCAGAACCCCAACGCGCCGTCGCCGACAGCCAACACCGGAGCGGTCATCCCGCGCCGGCGACACGATCGCAGCAGATCAGCCCACAACTGCAACGACTCGCGGAAGCCGTCGGCGAGCGCCACCAGTTCCTTACGGCCGTCGGCGCGCACCCCGATCAGCACCAGCAGACACACCTTGTCGGCCGCCAAGCGGACCTTGAGATGGTAGGGGTCGGCTCGGGGCGCGGTGTCGACGTTTCCGCCGGTCCGTTTCCCCGGGCCGCCCTCCGAACCGGACGTGCGCCTCGTCGACGCATCCGGCTCTCCACAAGCCCCTTTCGGCTGCATGATCATCTGCTCATGCGGCGCTCGGCCACGGTGTCGGGATCTTGTTGCCTCGGTAGCGGTATCGCGTTGGGGCGACCGCGCTTGGATTGAACAGGACCACATCACCGATGGCGGGCCACCATCCGCCACCGCAGAAGCGGCGGCGGAGTTCCTTCCAGTTCATTCGGGGGTGTTTACGGCGCAACCAGCCCACGACCTGCCGCCACGTGAACGCGCGCAGGTAGCTGAAGGCCGCACTGGACACTCCCGGCCGGAAGTAGGTGGTCCAGCCCCGCAGCAGCGAGTTGAGCTGATGCAGCAGGACTTCGAGCGGTAGGTTGATGTTCTGTCGGCACAGCGTCTTGACCTTCGCGGTCACGGACTTCACCGACTTCCGTGCCGGGTAGGTGTAGACGTAGTGCTTGCTCGTCCCTCGTTTCCGGCGGCGCTGGATGTGCCAGCCAAGAAAATCGAGGCCCTCGTCGATATGGGTGATCGCCGTCTTCTCCGGCGACAGGCGTAAACCCATCGCGGACAACACATCCGCCGCCTCCTTCCGGTAGGCTTCCGCGTGCGCCCTGGTGCCTGACACCATCAGGCACCAGTCGTCTGCGTACCGAACAAGCCGGCAGTTGGGCAGACCTTGACGGCGTCGCTTCGTCCGTTCGTAGGTAGTGGCGGACGGCCCTCCTGGCGCCATAACGAAGTGTTCGTCGAGCACCGACAGGGCAATGTTGGCGAGCACGGGCGAAAGAATTCCGCCCTGCGGGGTACCGGTTCTCGACTCCTTCACGGCGCCACCCTCCACGAGAATGCCCGCCTTCAGGAATGCCTTCACCAGGGCCACAACGCGTTTGTCCCCGATCCGACAACGCACCCGTTCTAGCAACGCGGTATGCGAAATCTCGTCGAAGCAGGCCTCAATGTCGCCCTCCACGACCCACTCGTATGTGCGGGCCGTTAGATAGCGCACCTCGGCCACCGCGTCATGAGCCCGACGCTTCGGACGGAACCCGTAGGAACACGGGAGAAAATCCGCCTCGAAGATCGGCTCGAGCACCAGCTTCACCGCTGCCTGGACCACCCGGTCAGACACGGTCGCGATCCCGAGACGACGCAGCTTGCCGTTCGCCTTGGGAATCATCCGCTCCCGCACCGGCACCGGACGGAAACTGCGATCTTTCAACGCTGACCGCAGCCCGTCGAGGAACACCTCGACGCCCTGCTCGGCCTCGATGGTAAAGGCAGTCTGCCCATCCATTCCGGCCGTGCGAGCACCCTTGTTGCCCCGCACCCGATCCCACGCCACCAACAGGAACGCCGGATCGCAGACGAGGTTGAACAGATCATCGAACCTGCGATGAGCATCATCACGGGCCCATCGGTGCAGTTTGGTCTGGATCTCCCGTACCCGACGCTCGGCTCGATAGAGTTCGAACGCCAGCTCGTCGGTATTCACCGGCGACCTCCGGGC
>Ga0310913_10002154_pt1 | contig 10434 bp, 9 predicted proteins | sample GREbulkMGOX082_FD_203447 | JGI IMG/M metagenome (GOLD analysis project Ga0310913, IMG submission 203447) | Lab enrichment of tropical soil microbial communities from Luquillo Experimental Forest, Puerto Rico - GRE.bulkMG.OX082 | ecosystem: Environmental > Terrestrial > Soil > Tropical forest >...
CTGAAGGACGTTTTCACCCTGCAGGACCAGACCGCGCTCAAGATTGCTGAGGCCCTCAATTTGAAGCTTACGCCACGGGAGCAGAACGCAGTCAAGAAACGCTACACTCAGAATCCAGAGGCCTACGAGTCTTATCTGCGAGGCCGGGCCCTTGTGGATTTCATCGATGTCCCCGTTAACCTCGAAGCCGCGCGCGCCCATTTCGAAAAGGCTTTGCAGTTGGATCCCAACTACGCTCCGGCCCTTTCGGGACTTTCGATGGTCGAAAGTTTTTATTACCGCAACCTCGATCCCAATGAGGCTCACTTGCGCAAAGCCCGGGAACTGGCCGAGCGAGCACTAACGGTCGATCCGCAACTGGGCGAGGCCCATGTGGCCTTGGCTAACGTTTATGGGAATACCTTCGATTATGTTCGCGCCGCGCAAGAGTCGCGCGAAGCAACCAGCCTTGAACCGGACAATGCCCACGCCTTCGATCAGCTCTCCTGGGCTCTCGGTTATCAGCAGCCGCCCGACCCAGTGGGCGCTGAGAAAGCTGCACGTGAGGCGATTCGGCTGCAACCGAATATGTTTCAAGCCTACTACCATCTGGGCCGGGCACTGATGGAGCAGAAGAAATTTTCAGAAGCGATCGACGCCTTGCAACAAGCCAAGCACATCAGCCCCAACTCCGGTTCCGCAGATTTCGGTATGGGCCAGGTCTACGTTGCGGCGGGCGACTACGACAAGGCCATCAAAATCTTTTCGAACCTGCCCAAGGCCGATCAGAGTACACCTATCGTCCACTTCCAACTTAGCGTGGCGTACGCCGGGCACGGAGACAAAGAGAGAGCTCTCGGTGAGTTGCAAAAAGCAATTGATTCCGGATACCGCGATTCCGCGGCGATTAACTCCAACCCGCATTTCAACGCTTTGCGTTCCGATGCGCGCTTCCAGAAGTTGCTGCAGCGGGCGAGCCGGTAGTGCCCTAATTTCAACACGGGGGCAGGAACACGAGCAAAGCAATCCCGAAAACCAGAGGCATTGAGGCGAGCGGCTCGACACAACGACGCACACGTCTCACACGATCTCCAAACCACTCCCGCCTTTCCCCGGGAGGGGCACTAGTATGTCTACTTTCTTCCAGAGATCCGAAAGGCGGCACTTCGTCATTCACTTTGTCACGGTCGTGTTCGGCCAAGAAGCGCGGAAGTCTTGCGGTACGAATTCCAGATCGCTGGCTTCCGCCACCGCCAAACGGATCTGATACTCGAGAGTCTCAAGAGGCACCGGGTTCTGATAGTCCGTGAGGCATCCCCGCAAAACATCCTGCATGTTGGCCTTGGACGTTCGAACCAGTCGGTATATCTTAACTGCGAGGGTCTCGGCAGCGCCCGGCGTCAGCAGCAGTGGCATCAAGGGCTCAAGACGCGGAGCCTCGTCGTCGGGTATGGCAACACCACGTTTGCTGCACAGCATGCGCAGCAGGTCGAAACTCTCCTTCCGAGTAGTTGTTGGGAACAACGGAATCTTCACATCGATGCGGCCTGGCCGCTTCAGGTCCACTTCAATCAGATCGGGTCGGCTCGAAGCCAGGATCTAGATGAGCTTGCCGCGATTCGTGGTGCTGCCCATCTCCTCGGCGAGCATGGAGTAGATTCTGCCCGAAATTCCCGAATCTCCGCTGCTCGCGTCGCGGCGCCCGATGGCCTGGTCCGCTTCGTCGATGAACACATAGCAGCGTCCGAGTGCTTGCAGTAGGCGGAAAATGCGTTCCAGGTTGCCTTCCGTGCTCCCGACCCACTTGTCGCGGAAGTTCTTGAGCTTGACGACCGGCACGCGCGCTTCTCCAGCAAGGCACTCGACCATGAACGTTTTCCCCGTGCCGACGGGGCCGCATAGCAGATAGCCTTTCGGCAGAGCGGCAAGGTCGCTCTGTTGCCAAAGCGCGATGTCCTGGCGCAACCACGCTTTCACCTTGTCCTGACCGTGAACGTCGTCGAGGGTGCGTGGTGATTCGAGGAACTCGATCAGGCCGTTGCAGTCCTTCTCGACAAGTTGCTTCTTGAGTTGCACCAGGTCGTTCGGCAGCAGGCATTGCCGAGCGTGCTCGCGGGTCTTCAAAAGCGTCTCGATCGCTCCCAGAGTTGAGCCAGCAAGCTGCTGAGCTACTCCCTGCAGCTTGCCGGAGAACTCTTGCAACGCGCATGGATACGCCGGGTTGAAGAATTCGAAGGCCTGAGTCAGATCATCCGGCGAGGGCAGCGCGATCTTGATCTGAGCGGCCCGCGGATTGTTCACGATCAGCGGATGTAGATCGTTCAAATTCTCGGTAACCAGAAATGTGACTAGCGAATGCCCCGCAAGCAGGCTCTCACTCGACCAGTCACGGATCAGACTTGCGAGCGCGTTGAGGTCGTAGTCAAAGCCGCCCTGCACCGCCGGCGCAAGCAGGTCAGCATTTTTGATGATGCATCCCACCTGCACGTGCTCCCGGTTCAGCCGTGCCAGGTTTGCGGTGTAGCGAAAGTAATGAGTGAGCGATTCTATGGCGGAGCGCGGCGCGCGAGGAAGATTAGGATCCTGTTGCAGCTGCGGCCAGCGCGAGAAGACTTCACCGCCTTTCTCCACGCGAATACCATTCCCGATGTCATAACTCAGAACGACGTCGAATCGCGGCAGCAAGACCTGTAACAAAAAGTCCGTCAGTCCGCCAAGGTGTGCCGATGGCGACGGAACGACAATCTGGTCGTTGACGTTTCCGTGGACCACGAACTGGTTCGCTGCACTGCTCTCATAAAGCTGGATGGCATCAAGCGCCCACTGAGGGAGTTTTGGCCGGGGTCCGCGCTCGGTGGTCACAGTTCCGGGAGCGACCATCAAGCCTGCTCCTTCTGTGCCATAGACTTATGGCGACCGTAGCTCTGCTCGATGACACTGATTGCGGACTCGTCTTCGCCGAAGATCGACCCACCCAGGAGATCGCTGGCCAGCTCGATATCAGTGGAGATCGTCTGCGGCTTGCCTTGAACTGTCGCATTTTCGAGGATGAGGTCCACCTGGTTATCGATCCGTGTAAGATCGCTCTCGATTTCCTCGAGTGTCTGTTGCTTCTTGCGCATAGTCGCCAAGCGCTTCTTCAGGATATTCAAGGTTGCAGTTTTTGACTGGCGAAGCGAGTCGCTTTCTTCCTCGTCCTTCAGATCACTCTCTAGTTCCTTAAGCTTTTTCGTCAGGCTGTCCTCAGTTTCACTGGAAGGATTGAGCAGGTGATGCCGTGCGACCAGCAGCTTCAGATACACCCATTCGAGATTCTTCAGGGCTTGATCGTTGCTCTCGATGATGTACTCCTCCGCTTGCTGGCTGCGATAAACCTCGAGAACCTGGCTGCATTTCTTGGCCAGATCCCAAAGCCGTTGCTGTGCGCTACTCTCAAGCAGGCGAATTAGCGCCTGGCGTTTCTCTTCAGCAGATCCTTGAGAGACCTCCATCGCCTGTGCTTCGACTACTTTCTGGAAGCGCGGATTGAAGGCCAGGCTCGGGATGACGGCAGCTTCGACTGCGAGGCCCAGCAGCCAGAAAGCGGGTTGGGCAAACCCCAGGATCCCAAATGCTGTGACGGCCAGCACGTTGACCGGGACGCGGCCGAGGCTCGGCACGTCCACGCTGACCAGGAAAGCGGACTTGAGATAGCGCCACACGCTGGGTTCGCACGCCTCCGATCAAAGGCGAGCTTAGGTTTTCTCCATGCCCGCCGGCCCCATGGTCTTGGTGGGAGTTGCTTCCGGGGAAGCGGGTTCGGCAGAAGCAGCAATGTCGAGCGGGATGCCTTCTTTCGCGGCGAAATCAGCTAACGCCTGATCGGCAAGGGCTTTCTGCTCCGCTTCTTTGACCATGACGCCCGAAGTATCCATGGTGTCGCGGGCGACCCGCACTCGGCCCGCGGCCTTGGAGCGTTCCTCCTCGACAATGGTGTGTAGCCGATCCAGAGTCTCGCCCGAGCTTCCAATGTTGGTAATCATCCCAGAAGCCATTTCAGTCAGTTCCGCCAAGGCCCGCTTCATCTTCAGATCATTGATCCCCGACTTCAGGGACTCGATCTTGGTTCTAGCCGCATTGATGGCCACGTCCCGCGCCCTGACAAGATCCTTGTAAGTCTTCTCTGCCTGCTCCAACTGGGTTCGATTCTCATCCAGTTCTCGTTCAATAGTCTGCAAGCGCAGCGCGTATTGTGCGGCCGTATCCCGGTTGCCGGCGCGGAGATTGGCTGTAGTCTTGGCTCGCAGATCGCGCTGCTCACTCTCCAGTTGCTTGACCTGGGCGATTAGCCTTTCGCACAGCCCAGCATGCGATACCAGACCCTGGTTGTACTGGCCAATCTGCTTGCGCAGGTTTTCCTGTTCGACTTCGAGCAGGGCTTCCGGATTCTGCCGCTCGAGTCCGGAAATGAACAGGCTGAAGAAGCCGCGAATGAGATTCGAAAGCCTTTGAAACATTGGGATTCACGCCCCCTTTATGGTCGCGAATGAACCTCTACAGCTTACTCCTACCGGGTTCCCTGAGTGCGCTGCCAGCTGGCCAGTAGGTTGGTCACCACCTCTGCCTTTGGTGGATCGCAGATCTTTTGCAAGTCGACCTGCACCCCATTATTGGCATAAAGCACGAACGGGCTGTCTGCAAACTTCACCGGAACATTGGGGTTCGCCGGCCGGAATCCGTGTGCCAGCGACTCCTTCTGGATTGGCTCGGTCAGCAGAAAGTTGAGAAACGTGTCTGCGGCCTTCCGCTGATCATTCGTACTCCAGGGCGCATTAATGATGTAGTACGGATTCTCGTTCCAGGCGTTGTACTCGGGATACACCACGCGCAGCTGTCCCCAACGTCCTTCGGCGTTCTTCAGGTAGTCGATGGCCACGCTTTCGTAAACGTAGATGACGTCGTATGACGAAGGCCCCTTTAGGACCATCTCTTTCATCATGTTGCCCGTGCTGTTCGACATGCCGCTGGCACCGCGTTCCAACTGCTCCAGCCACTTCTGAAACCCGACATCTACTACGTCTTTCAGAGTCAGGTCCTTCGTTTTGTGGTGGTAGGAGTAAGCCGCGAGAACGATCGTCATCAGTCCCGAGTTCGATTGGTTCGGATGGGTGTGTCCAAACTTGAAGAGCCCCCACTCTGGATGATGCGCGATCTCCTCCCATCCTCCCTTGGCCTGGAGAGCTTCATTGACAGTCTCAAGCGACAGCGTTTTGTACTTCTGCAGGAAGGGTTGATAGCGCTCCTCCCAAACCACAAACACCATGGGAGTCAGCGCGATTGGTTCTTCTCGCACAATCGGGTTCCCGCTGTATTTGACTTGCCACTCCTCTACGAAGATGTCCTTGTAGGCCGCGCTAGCGGGGGACCAAACGTTGATTCGCTGATCGCCGGAGAGAATGGCGTGCGCGCCCTCCAAGGATCCCATCGGGATCAATTTGACCTTGATCCGCTTGCCATCGGAGGTCTTTGCGAATTCCCCTACGGCCCACTCGAGCCAGCGCTGCTTCTCGGTGCCGTAGGCGATCCCGATTTCAATCGGCGGCCCGCCGCTCAGCAACGAACTCGCGGCCTCTTTAGTCGCCTGGATCGACTTCTTCCCGACGAACATATAGTAGGCTCCGGCAATACAGGCCAATACGAAAAGGAAGATGAATGCCCTGCCAAGGGGAGTCAACTTGGGACCGTCGCTGGAGCTGCCAATATCTGCCATTTTGATAGATTCCGCCTAAAAGAAGGTGGAGATGTCTTTGAAGACTCCAACTATGTTCTCCGGCGTGCCATCGTAGGCTTTCGCTTGGGTCGCCTGCGCGATCTGCCCGAGGATGTCTTTCCGGGCATCTTTGCCGTAGGCAATCGTGAAAACGTGAATCTTGTGCGTCTCGCCGTCGAAGTGAATGCGCTGCATCAATTCGCTCAGTTTCATCTTGCTCGCAGTGTCCTCGCCATCGGTGAGCACAACCACGGAAAGAATACTGTCCGCTTGCCCTTCGTGGTTTTGCGCCAGCAGATACTGGTAAGCGGTATCGATGGAATCATAGAGCGCAGTCCCACCCTCCGCGAATAAAGAGCTGATCGTCCTCGAGAGCTCGGCCCTGCCCGTCTTTATCGGCAGATTCTGGCTCGCCCAGCTGATCTTGCTGTTGAAAGGCAGCAGGGACAATCGGTCATTGTCGGAAAGCAGCTCGACCAGTTGCCGCGCGCCTTCCCGCGCACTTTGGATTTTGCCGTTGTCATTCATGCTGCCCGACGTATCCAGCACGAGCACCACGTTCGCGGCCTTCTTCTTCTGTTGCCACAGGTTGAGAATTCCATCAATGACCTGCACCGAAGGAACTTCCAGCGTGGTCTTCGGCTCCTTGGGGTCGACGCCGTGGGCCTCGTCGATGGGCGAAGCCAGCGGCACGTCAACCGAGCCGGGACGGAAACCGTAAGTGATTGCCTTCTCCTGCTGCGGGCGCTGCAGCAGATATTGGATATATGCCTTGGCCGCTTCTCGATGTTCCGGGGTCACCCACTCGCGTTCGACAATTCCGATCGGATGGTCGCTCCAGAACGTCCCCTCCTTGGGGTAGACGGCAACCACCGGGAACGGAAGATTGTTCTGCGAGTAGGACTCGATGACCATGTTTTCGTACAGCACGGCCGCTGAGAGGTACTGTGGTCCAGTGGAGAACATCTGCCGGCCGAAAAATCCTGTTGAGCTTCCGTAGTGCACCACCGATTTTTCGATCCCGGCGAGAAAGTCGGCGGTGTGCGGCTTGTTGACGTCAGCCAGGGTCAGTCCGGCGGTCTTGCCCGAAGCCGCATACACCTCGGCGAATAACGAAATAAGGCCGCTGTTGCTAAATTGCGGATGCGTATGCCCGAACTTGAAGCTGCCCCATTGTGGATAGCCGTAGGCTTCCCAGCCTCTCTGACTGCGGGCCAGCGCGAGAATGTCAGACCAGCCGATGGGCTTCTTTCCCCATCCCAGGGCTTCGGCCATAGGTCTCCACATCGCGATCACAACCGGCGACAGAACAAGATTGTCAGTGGAAGCGATCAGATCTTTGCCGTACTTGCTTTGCGACTGCGCATTCCCCAGCTTGATGAATGCTGCCGACGCGGGGCTGATGATGTGCGGCTGGCGCCGCCCTTCCATCACTTCATCAATTGCTTCGCCCGATCCCATGGGGATCGCCTGTACCCAGATGCGTTTTCCGCTACTCGTGCGATGATCCCCGCGGTTGAACTCAGCCGTAACCTCGTTGATCCACTTCTCCTTCTCCGATCCGTAAGTGAAGAGCAACTCTAGCCTGTTCGGGGGCGGGGCATTCGCTTCATTTTCCGAGGCAGGCTTGGATTTGCAGGCGGGGAGGAGCAGCGAGGATACGAGAACCAGCCCTAAGACGACCCTAGAGCAATTTTTGACGGTAGGGCGCAGCATCCAGGTCACATTCATATGGCCCCAATGCCTAACATCATATTTTAGAGGTTCTTCGTCGTATTAGGGCAACAAAACCGGCCGTGCCAACAATGCCAATACGGCGAATGCACCGTGACGGGAAATGCTGCCTTCCCAGATTGGGTGAGATTTGTTACGCCAATGTGAATACAGAACTAAATTGTGAATCTAGAGCACATTGAGTTACGTCTCGCGCAACGCGGGCCTCGTGCCTGTCCGCTGTCCGCACTGCGTAACGAAGGGACACAATCCTTGCTCGAAACGGAACGAGGTAGGTCGGGAGGGGTCGGCCCTCCTCCTGCAATGCGGGCGCAAAAAAACTCAGTAAAGACGAGTTGACCAGCATAGTCGGGGCTTTTCGCTAACTGAAGACGCTTTCCAGTTAGCCGACCATTTCGAGTTACTTCGCCATAGCGTTCGCTGTAGTTGTGAAGGTGATTGCCGTCTCGGCGTGAATGACAGCCTCTTCCTTACCCGTTGCTGCTGCAACTCCCGTCCCTGCGCCCGCGCCCACGGCCGTGCCGATCAGAGCGCCCTTACCACCGCCAGCCAATCCACCGATGAGAGCCCCTGCTGCAGCTCCACCGCCTATTTTGGTTACGTTGCTCTTCGTATGGCTTTTTCCTTTAGCGCGAAATCCGCTGGTTGATACTGGCAGGGTTTTACCATTCGCCAGTTGAATCGACGTGAGTCGGATGGTGACCTGCCCTGGTGCGTGCAGCCGCCCACTTGATTTTGCATAGCTCACCTTGCCCGTAGCAGGGGCGCCAGCCTTGGCGATGGGCTTGCCATCCACCACCAGGTCCCTGAGCAAATTGGCATGAAATGACTGCCCGACATGTGCACTGGCGGAATTGATCTGCGAGTCCGTACGCACGGTGATGCGAGTTCCGGCGGGCACGGTCTGCGCCGACGCCAACATCCCGATAGTGAGTAGAAAACCCGTACACTTCCAGAATCTGCTCAGCATGACCTCTCCTCAACTAGAGCGTTGACAAAAACTAGAGCGTTGACAAACCGAAGGTTAGAGTTGTGAGATCAATTGTAAGAAAATTCCCGTAGCGCACAGTCAGACATTCGTCTTCCGAACGGTTACGTTGGACCGAGCACTCTCGTGTTAACCGAAAACCAAAAGAAGGGTTTTGAGTCGACGCTGATACTGCGTAGCCACCAATGGAACTGCGTCCAATTGGTGGGTAGTCGTTGCCCGGCCTGCAGACGTGCTATGACAGGCCAACGTGCTGGATGTGTCGGGTACGACCGTACATGCACGGATGGTTTCTTTACATTCGCTCCCCCGAAAGGAAAAGATTACTTTTGACTGTTTACGGAGGGCGATGTGTCTCTCAAAGTGAAATCCGACAAGCAACTTGCGCGAGTAGCCACCAATTTAGCCATTGGCGTTGTTGGACTGGTCCTAGTTCGCCTGATCACCCAGGTCCTGCCGATGTTTCATGATGCCGGATGGATTGTCGAAGATAAACTGACGGTGCAGGCCGGCGCCGTAATCGCGGTAGATGCTTTGCTGCTCTCCGTCCTGGTACGCTTCGCCATCGAAATCCGTGCCTATTTGCTGCTTCGCTTTGCGGAGATTTCAAGTTTCGGGAATATGGCAGCTAGCCTGGTTTGTCTTGTCATTACCGCAATTGCCTACACAGATTTCAAGCCGGTGACGCTTGCTTGGCCTGACGTCTCGGGCGTCTACCTTTGGACCTTCTTCGCAATCGCCGTTGTGTTTCTTATGGGAATCGTTGTTCTAGTGTTCCGTGACAGGGACTCGGTAGCTGCCATGATCCTGCGGCAGCCTATGCCGACTCGTGCTTCCACGCAGCATGCGGGTGCGGAAGACTCGGCAGCAGCCATTGCCGGAAGATAGAACTGCGAGCGACCGGGTAATCGCAATCTCCCGACGTAACCTCTCACGGCGAGCTGTGGGAAAACGAAAGGGACAACCATAGAAAACGTCTTTCCCGGATGTGAATTCCGGAATCTCTCGATTTGTTTAAGGAGGCACACATGTCTTCTGTAAAGGCGCTTTTGGCCGGACTGCTCGCCTCGGCAATTACCTACTTCTGCTTTCTCACCTGGCTGCACTGGAAAGCGGTTTCCCTTGTGCAGGAACAAGGAGCGACCGGACTAGTTGGTGTTATTGGCGGTCAGGGCTACGTTCTGCATTTGCCATCCTTCTGGGTGCTCGCGATTATCGCGTTCGGAGCTGTGTTTTTCGCGTTCCGGAAAGCGTAGAATCCTGCTCACGTGCACCTTGACGCCTCCCCGGTCATTGTCAGATGCGGTCCTGTCTGAAACGACGTGCTCGAATCAGACGGTTTGCGAAAACGCTGGGCAGGCCTAGGCCGCCAGTCAGCGGAGCGGATCGCGCAATCTGGGGATTGGACCGGCACAGCTACACGCAGATTCGCGGCAATGCTGCTCTTGTAGACTCCGGTGCGACCTATTCCTCCCGGCTTCCTTGATCTTGTCCCAACCTCCTGTCTTCGTGCTGGGTTTCATCTTGCACTTCTCCCGTCGCTCGCTCGACTCCGTATAATTGCACCCGGTCATGGGCGGTCGGCTTGGCTCCGCGATCGGTTGGCTCTTCGATGCGCAGCAGGGAGCGCAAGACCGCCTGATACCGCGGTGGTTATTTCTTCGCTTACTCGGCGTCGTTTACTTCTCTGCATTTTTTTCTTTGCTCTTCCAGATTCGAGGTCTCATTGGGCCGGGTGGAATTCTGCCGGCGAGCGTGTATCTTCAGGCGGTTGCTCATTCGCTTGGCCGCTGGGAGCGCGTATGGTATGCGCCGACGCTCCTCTGGTGGTCGAGCGGGACAGTCATGTTGAGTCTGATGTGCTGGACTGGCATGCTTTGTGCATTATTCCTTGTGTTGAGTCTATGGCCGCGCGGAATGCTCGTCGTTTGCTTCGTATGTTTTCTCTCCTTTGTTAGCGCAGCCCAGGACTTCTCAGGTTATC
>Ga0310913_10002158_pt1 | contig 10432 bp, 12 predicted proteins | sample GREbulkMGOX082_FD_203447 | JGI IMG/M metagenome (GOLD analysis project Ga0310913, IMG submission 203447) | Lab enrichment of tropical soil microbial communities from Luquillo Experimental Forest, Puerto Rico - GRE.bulkMG.OX082 | ecosystem: Environmental > Terrestrial > Soil > Tropical forest >...
CAAGCGGATGTCGGGCCGCCGCCGCCAGTCGCAGTTCCGCCCCGCGCTCCCGGTATCGAGGCGGCTCCGCACCCCCTCGACGTTCAGTCGCCGCCGGTCGTCCAGTCCAGTCCGGTCGCCCCTGTCGACATCCAGCCGCGGCCGGTCGTCGGCGTCGACCCGCCGCCGCGTACCAGCGAAATCCCGCGTCCGCCCATGCCGGTCGGGACGGCGTCGCCTGAAATAAAATAGGGATTTCGCAAATCGAGAAACGAAGCTGCGCTCGGCCCGTGTGGCGTTGTCGCTCCGAGGAGCCCGATCAGCGGAACGGCCGCCTGCTGCGCGCGCGCCGCGAGCGGCCAGCTGCCGCGCCGCCGAGCAGCGTAATGAATCACTCGATCACCTTGTCAGCGCGAAGCACGAGGCCCGCCGGTACCTCGTGCCCAATCGACTTAGCGGTCTTGAGGTTAATCACAAGCTCGAACGTGGTGGGCTGCTCGACCGGCAGATCGGCCGGTTTCGCGCCGCTCAGTATCTTGGCGACCATTCGGGCGCGCTGACGAAAAACGTCAACGATGCGCGGACCATAGCCGAGCAAGCCGCCCTCTTCGGCCGTTTCGGGCCATTGATAGACCGCGGGCAAGCGCAATTCCGCGGCACGCTCGATGATGAGGCGGCGGTTGAGGAACAGCATGGGAGAAGACAGCACGTTGAGCGCACCTGCGCCACGTATGCTCGCATCGTTTATCGCCGGCACCAGTTCTTCTGCTCTTGCAGCACGAACAACCAACAGCTCCTTTCCGTGCGTCCGTGCAGCGTCCTCCAGAGCTTGGAGGTGCCGCAGTGTCGCAACATTGGAGTCCGCGAGCGCTGCGATCCTGGGCGCGCTGGGCGCCGCCTCGATCAAGATGTCTTGCCGTTTGCCGTCAAGATCAGTCGACATCAGGCTGATTCCGGTGATGTTGCCGCCGGGGTGCGCAAGGGAGGCCGCAAACCCAGCCGCAACCATGTCCTCGGTAATGACCACAATCGGAATTGTCCGAGTCGCGTTCTGGAGGGCGCGCGGGATAACATCGCCTCCGGCGATGATCGCGTCGGGTGCGGCCTTGACCAGTGCCGGCACCAGGTCGTCGATCCGCTCGTTGCCGGCCTGAAAACCTCCTGGAATCATCGCGAGATTCTGGCCTTCGACGAAGCCGTGGGCGCGTAACTCGTCGAAGAAGGCGATCGTCGCCGGCGCATCTCGTGCGACTGGGAGAAAGAAGCCAAGACGATAGGTGCGACCCGCCTGCTGCGCGCGCGCCCCGAGTGGCCACGCCGCGGCCGCGCCGCCGAGCAGCGTGATGAACTCGCGGCGTTTCAATTGATCGAATTGCATTCGATCCCCTCCAGCCAGGGCTGCTTTGCAGGATATCGAATTGGCGAGGATCAGTCAGGAGGTATACGATCACGCGCTGGCCAGAGCTAGGGCGCGATGATGGACGTCGGGAGTTGGCTGCGGGGCCTTTGGCCAAGCATGCCTAGAGGGGGGTTACCATTTTTCATTTTTTTTCAAAGGTACAACATGGGGCACTCGTCGCGACACCCACCCTACCTCGAATTAGGACACAGTAGCTCGCAGCTTAGGTGTCACCTTGACGGTGCTGATGACCTGCAGTCCCTACTCGCAAATCCATCTCATGCGCGTGACTCGCAATCGGACCTTGGTGATTTTGATTTGACCCGTAATCGGGCTGTCGTGGCGCGTGGTTGGACATCACCGGTTAGCAGGCCCTGCTCTAGCCGGTGAGCCAAAATACCGCCCTGTCGGCCGCCGTAAGGGCGACAAAGGTGTACTCACGCCACCACCGCCCTGACGCCTTGCTGATACCGGTGGTTCGCGGGTCGGTTCGCACCGTGCTTCAGCTTAAATGCACCGCGGCTCGAACTGCGCATCAATCGTCGTACCTCGTTCTCGGGCTGGGACATTGGTCGCACCGGTGTCGTCCTCTCATCGTCGCTGCTTCCTTGCAGTCCCGCTCTGCCCCTCATCAAATTCACTTTTACCTTCCCACGGCAACAGCGTGTTTGATTGTTGTCGGCTCTTCGCGATGGATGGAGCTACCCGCGACTGCGTCAACCTGGCTTGCCGCCTTGGTTCGTGATGCTCTAACCATTTGGCCGCTAGGTCTCGCTCCATGAATTCGCGCTCATCGGACAATGATTGCTTTGCTTTTTTGTTGAGGTTTGCCCGTTCCCAATTCAACCGGCGGCTCATACCAGTCTCCGTTGCTTGGCCCATCACGGGGTGGGGCCCGTTCGCACTGATCACTTCCAGCCAAAGGTCGTGTCACCCTACGTGTCACCTCATGTTCGTCGGTCAGTCATCAGTGAGGTTCGTCGCATCACCATCACGGCTATCAGCATTAGGTTTGTCGGGCCGCTGGGTCATGGGATAAGGGTTAGGCTTGGTATGAATTTTGAGGGTGCAAGCATCTGAATCGCCTGCAGTTGTGGGCAGTGATTTTGGTTGGGCAGCTATAATTATACCGGGTGCGGTGACCGGTATGAGTTCGATCGGCTGAAAGCATGCGTCGATGCGGTAATCGGTAATCGGCCGGCGACGGTTGGTCGGATTGTGCTTGGGTCGGCCGCGTTTTCGCGGGCGTTTGCCTTCACGCAATCCTCTCAAATAGCCGCGGATCTGCGCGGGCGAGTCGCGCCAGGCCCGCGCCGCTTGCCAGTCACCAAACTTGTCCTCCTCACGGGCCGCAAGGTTGTGCAGGACCAGAGAGGCGGCCCTCCTCGCGCGGTAGTTCGGGTCCTTCCATTGGTCCCAGATCGTTTTGTACTCGGTCGGCGTGCAGCTACGATCGCGCCTATCCGTGTTCTTGATCCCGCAGAACAAGTTGCCCAACGCTACATGATCGACTCGCTCCAACCGAAGGTTGCGCCTGAGGAACGCGTTCAGGTCGGCCGTTGCTAGGTGATAAATTTGATTGCCGCCGAGGTGCCGCGTCAGGGCGCGTTTGCCAGTCAAAGTCCATTCCAATCGCACGCACAAGCCGCCAAGTCCGTCGGCGGGCAGCTTTTGATGGCGCACGTAGCACTTCAACCCGACGCTGCCCTTCCGGCCTTCAAGATAGAAGGTGGGCTCCGCTACACAGCCGGCAGGTGGCGCATCATCGGGTTTGTGCACGGAGCGGATATGACCGCGCTGGTGCCTGCGTTTGCCCAATTGTGAGACCAGCGCGAACAAGCCATCACGCGCAGCCTCTATTGAGGCCGCCTGGACGTCGAACGCGATCTCAGCTCGGGTGACGCTGTAGCGGCCAAGGTCAGCTTCGTGCCTTGCGAGGATTGGCCACGGGTTCGCGGTGTGTGTGCCTACGATAACAATCCGGGACCGCAGCCGCGGATGTTCACCAGTGTATGTCCTCAGGTCGAACTTGTGGCACGTCTGTTCAAGAGCCGCGATGGGTAGCCGAGTTCTCAACTTGCCAACGGTGGCCGATGAAACGATCTCGACCCGATCGAAGCAGGGTTGAAGCGGGCCAACACCGGGGACGGACCATTGCGACTGTAGGACGGGCTGCATCGGTACTCAGGCTGTCTCTCTGACGTGCGCGCATCGGCCCAGGCTGAGAGATCGGCGAATGCATAGATGACCCGGCGGCCTGCCTCGGCTCTGGTGCACAAAATTTCACGGAGTTTTGCAGGCAATGCCGCTGAGTTGGCCGCAACAAATGGGGTTTTGCGCGCTAATCAGCGGTGCGGCGACGCCGAAGATGGCTTTGCTTTTTTCTTTGTGCCTCGCTTCAAGTCGCGGCGAATATTCGCGATGCTGATGTCGCCGCCTAAGCCGTCGAAGCGATCGGCATTCCACGCTTGGTCGATAAGCGCTTTCAACCCGCCCTTGGGCACACGCTTGTTGCCGTATATGCGCGATTTCAACCGCCGTACTTCGTCAACTATAAGTTGTTCGGCCTCCCGCCCGGGATTGGGGACGGGGACAGAACCACGGGGGCGACCGCGCTGCTTGCGCTGAATGCGCCAATAAATAAGATCTGCAAGCATCTCGCGGTGGTTCCCTTGCAGTGGCAGGTCCGAATCTTTGAGATAATCGCAAAGCGGTCCTGTATCGCCGCGGTAGGCACGCAAAACATCATCATCGAACTGCATTTCTCGCAGCCGTCGTCGGACCATCTCCGGGGTCCGTTTTTTGTACCAACGAGGATATGTTGTGCGTTTGCTCGTCATGATAGGGCCCGTGCTGCCCCACGCTCACTCGCGCGATGGCCGAGCGGCGGACGCGCCGATAGCTCCGGCCCTGGGCAAGCCGCGGGGCTGGCGATGGATTATCACCGGCAAGACCTGCCGAACAGCCTAGACCGGCATCGCCATCGTCGTCGGGTTCTCGGCTAAGAAGTCGCTACGACGGCCGTCCACGCGCACCCTCCCCAGTAAGCTGGCGGCGAAGGCCTCAATGTCCCGTGATCACACCGATGCTGCGATGCGGCCCCTTAAAGATCAGTGTGGCGGCAGCCCTACCGCGATGGTGGCCGCCGTCGCGCTGCTGGGCATTACGAGCGCGGCTTCAGCTGCTCACGGATCGCCTCAAGCCGGCGTGCCAGTTCGCCCTCCCGCGGGTCATTCCAGACCTTATACCCCTCGGGCATGACCAAGGTGGTTTTGCAGCTCCTGTGACTGCAATTGTACCAACGGGAGTAGTAGTAGGGCTGTCGAAGCTGCTTCTCACGAACGCGATCATGCTCGCGCACCTGCATATGCCGGCCACAGCGCGGGCAGCGGGGACCGTTTTCACTCACTACGACATATTTCTTTTTCTTCTTGCTCACGGACTTGCTCCACCGGTTGTATCAGCCTTTGTCGGACGTGCTCGACCGTGCCTGCTTGTTCGCCCAAGCAAGTAGATCGTCGCGTGCGTACACGACGCGACGGCCAAACTTGTGATAAGGCGGCCCGTAGCCTTCAATGCGCCAGCGACCCAGCGTGATGGGGCTGATGCGGAGAAAATTCCCCGCTTCGGATGTCGTGAGGAAGACCGCGTGCGTGTCCGTCAACTGCAACATTGAGCGCAGTTGGATACCGACGATTAGCGATTCAAGTCAGCGTCGAAGGTAACGTGAGCGCAAAAAATACCGATTATTTGCGCGCAGCACCGATACACAATTGGGCTTTTAGTTATGGGAACGCGGCGCTCTGCGCGTTTGAGCGCCCTTCTTGCTGTTCATGGCCGCGTCGATTTCGGCGCCGATCAGGTTAGAGGCAGCCCGGATCGGATCGGCCGCAAGGTGTGCGTAACGTGCCGTTGTCACGGGCTGACTGTGACCAAGGAGCTTACCGATCATTGGAAGGCTCATGCCCGTCCCTGCCGCCACGCTGGCAAAGCTGTGGCGGAGGTCATGGATGCGCACATCCGCTAGGTTCGCCTTGCCGCGTATGCGGCGCCAGGGCTTTTGCAAGTTGATTAGGCGAGCGCCAGGGTTCTTTCCGGCGATCACGTATGGATTGCCCGCCATTCGCGGCATGGTACGCAGCAGGTTGGTCGCGGCTGCGTTGAGGTAGATCAGCTTAGCCCCGGTCTTAGAATCCGGCAGGCGTAGGACCTCGTTCTCAAGGTCAACATGCTCCCACCTGAGGGTCAGGATTTCAGTGAGCCTTGCCCCCGTGAGGACCAGGAGCCCTATGGCGGCGATGGCGAATGGGCTCTCAACTGCCTTCGTCTCCGCGTCCGCTAGCACCGCGCCAAGGCGCTGCAACTCTGGTTTGGTCAGGTAGCGCTCACGTTTGTCTTCCCTGTACTTCTTGACATGGCGAACCGGGTTGCTCCCATCAAGGCGCAATCCCCACGCTTCAGCCTGGTTCATCATTTTGGAGAGCACCCCTAGCGCCCGATTTGCTTGGTATGGGCGATCGCGTAGATCGTGGTGAAATTGGGCTACATCAGCACGTAGGAGGTCGCTGACGCGGTGACAGCCCAGTGCGGGCTCGATGAACAATTGCACGGCGCGGCGATATTCATAAGCCGTACGCGGTTTACAGTGCTGCGGGACGTGTTCTTGCAGAAACCTTGCACCAAGTTCGGCAATGGTGATCGCGCCCTTTTGCCGATCACGGTCCATTGCGGGGTCTTGCCCGGCTGCCCGCAGCCCCAACAGCCGCAGTGCTTCACGTCGCGCGGTGTCAGGGGTCCAGGGTGATCCGTGGCGCCCAATGGTAAGCCACCGTTGTCGGCCACCAATGCGCGTCTTCAGGACGTAATGCTTGGCGCCCGACACGCGGCACCGTACGCCAAAGCCCTTGAGCTCCCTGTCCCATACCAGCACGTCGCGGCTTGCGGGTGACAGCTGATCAACGATGCGCTTAGTGATTTTATGTGGCATATACCGGTCAACCCGTGCGTTTGGTTGCCACGGGCTCTGGCAACCAGATGGCAACTCCCGGAGAGAATAACCGAGCTGCCCAGCGATGCAAGAAGGCGCTCCAAAATGGGCACAAATGAGCGACACGATGTCTTGGTGATACTGGCGAAATGTGCGGCGCTCTAACTCATAACCTGAAGGTCGTAGGTTCAAATCCTACCCCCGCAACCAAAATAAGCCCGCCAGATCAAAGGTCTGGCGGGCTTGCCGTTGGCGCGGGGTGCCGACATGGCCGGCCCGCCGCGAACGGACCGATTTAGGCGCACCTTCATGCGCCCACCGTCTGGCCGGCCGCACTTTCGCTGCGCCAGGGTCGGCGCTAAAGCAAACATCGAGCCTCGACCACGCGGGGGAGCCGACCGATGCGCCGCGCAGCAGCAGTCCTTGTGGCATTTCTGATATTGAGCGGATGCACCCGTGAGGAAGCGAGGGCGCGTTTGCAGGACGATATCCCCGCCGATACCATCGACATCATCCACGCGCGATTTCCCTGCCACTCGCCCGACCTCCACTTTTTCGGTTACCGATTTCGCGTCATTCTGAAGGGGGAATTCGGCGACGGCGACATTTGCTGGAACATGTCGACGCGGCAATGGAGCTGGCGCATCCTGCCGGGGCAGAGTCTCTCGCGCCTCAACCCTCACAATTAGCGTCCGCGCGAAGCGGGCCGCGATTGATTTCAGATGGGGTAGGGCGGAAGTCGCGGGGATAGCGATTGCCCGCTCGCGGGAAGTATGATTTGTCAAGCCATTGGCTGAATTAAGAAAAATTGGGTTCGTTTTGCACCTCTACCATAGAGATTGCGAACCGCTCGGTCTCGCCGCGCAGCAGCGCGGCGCTCGTATCGATCCAGCTTGCGCAGTTCTGGCAGCACCCGGCGGACGGCTTCAGCCGATCGGTCAGGCTCTTGTGACGGCATCGTCGCCGAGGAGTCGCTGGGTTTGGGAACGATGAGTCTACCCCGGTCAAACGCATTAAAGAATCGTTTGATTTCGGTGACGGTGCTAAAAGCCTGCGGCGGATCGAGCTCTCCGAACGCAGACGCGCGCTCAATCAAGGCAACCTTGGCCCGCCGCACACGCGCGAGGTCGATCTCTGCTTGCGCGATAGCGCGGGCGCGCTCGAGCACGATTGTATCCTCGGTGTCGCCGGCGATTTCGCGGACGAGCTTGTCCAGCTGTTTGGCAAATGCCGCGGTTGAGGCGATGCTCAAGGTCAGACCGTGGCGGTAGGCGTTGCGGCTCGCCCGTTTCCTACCTGCGCCGGAACGTGGACCGGTGCTCTTGCGCGCGTTGCGGCGGTTGGCGGCAATTTGCCGTTCGCTCGCCATGGTCAGGCCGCCGTTGGGCGATTGCTGGTTGGATCTTCGAGTCGAAGAACACCCTTGCCGGCGATGATCCGATCCGAGCTCTCCCGCAGCTGGTGCGCTAAGCTGGCACGATATTCGGCAACGCAACCAAAAGCTTTGTTTCGACGTGTCTCCAACGAGGTCAGCATCCGGTCGAGCAACTCCAGGTCGGAAGACGATCTCCTGATGGCTTCCGCTTCAATTGCAGACTCGTCGAGATCAAATCGACTGAGCGTTTCCGAAACTTGCTTCTTAGCCTCTTGATCCGTGAACCATGCATGCGCAAGAGCTTCCGCCTCGTCTTCCACCTCGTTGTCATATTGGCCGGGCCCCTTTAAAAGCTGCACGAGAAGATCCTCCAATGCGCTGCGGAAAGCCGAATTGATAATCACCACCTTGCACCGTCGCAGGCGCAGAATCTCCCAGACGATTGCGCTGACGTCGTGCACATACATCTGCTCTATGATCCCGCGCGGCTTGATCTCTCGCTCAAAAGCATCGCGCAAAGCATCAAATTCATCGGCAGATTCGGTGATAAGCAATGGCAACTTGGGAAGAAGTGTCAACTCGTTTCTTCGACGCATTTAACTCACTCCAGTGAACTTACTCGAGGCCCGGGCAGTTGGAGGGCGGGGGCGCAAGTGCGGATCGGCGCAACGAATCACTCGCCAAGCCTCCAGTGATTTACGCAGTTAGCCGCCGCGGATGCAACTCTCGTCGTCGGTTGCAGTCGACGTCCAGGCTACGGGTCAACCGAGATCTACCTCTGCCGATCCCAGGTGAAGGGCGCGACCCGGTTGCGCAACCGCTGCCGCATAGGAGGCTGCGGCTGTCGCATCGCCTCGAGGGTCCAAATCGTTTGCGCCGCTTGACGCCATAGTCTCGTTTCATAGCTGCCCACGCGGTCAAGCAAGGTCGGGTCAAGATTGGAAAGGCGCAGGAAACATTGGGCGATGGTGGGGGACTTCGACCATCGACCCGGGGCCGCCCGCATGGTCGTTGACAGCGAGTTGTCGTGGGCGCTGATCGGCGGATGGTCTCGTCCATTCGCGCCAGGGCCTTTGGTATGGCCATTGGCCCGAGTGGGGGCTGCGAGCGTCCCCGCTTGACTGGGCCCGTGGGACGGGTCCTGCTGGAATGCGAGCAGATGTTCGCCCTGGATCTCAAATAAGCCGGTTTCGATCGCGCTGGCGCGACGAAGCCGCCACAACAGGCTTGCGAGTCGATGAACGAGCGCAAGTTCGATCACGGATCGAGGATCGATATTGCCGATGAGGGTAAGCTCGAACGCTCGGTAGGATCGAACATGTTCGAGGGTCGTAACGACGGTTTGGTCAGCAAGCCCGTCACGCCACGCGCGGCGGCGAGATCGGCGGCGTTTGTTCTGCAGATCGATACCGGCAGGGTCCGAGACATCCTCGGCGGGTTCGGTAGGTCTCCACATCGTCACGATCCTCGAGCAGCCAGCCGCGCTGGCCTTGCTAAGCGGGAAGATCCGGCAAGCGGGTTTCTTCTTGCGTCGTTGCGGTCGCGTCGATTTCCTCGTTCTTGGGGTCAGGATATGCGGCAGCTGCATGCAGCCGAGGAGATGCCGTTCGTTCAGACCGCCGCTGTCCCATTCCGCGCGTCTCCCTCCAGAGCCTGCGGGCGACCTTGATCGGGTCAATGCCGGCCTGCCGCCACCACGCGCGCTCGTCACGTGAGCGATGCACGGCGCGATGATGTCCGCGACAGAGTGGGACCGCGAACTCATCGCTGACCTTGCGGCCGAGCGCACGGGGCTGGGTAAATCCGAGATGGTGTGGGTCCGAGGGCTTGCGGCCGCACACGAGACACGCCTGTTGGGCGACGTAGCGAAGGTGCTCCCGGTTGCGATAGCGACGCGGCGCAGCGACCGTGAGGATGCTCTTGTCGATGCCCTTCGCTTGACCAGCGTCAGTGCCTTCGGCGGTGGCAATCACCTGGGGCCTGTCAACCTGAGGCACCGAAGGATCATCGTTCGAGGGTGTGGCCGCCTCGGATGAGGGAAGCTCCGATAGCCTCCGCTCAAATGCGTCCTCCACGAGCTTGGCATCGGCTGCGGAAAGGCTGTTCTTGGCGGTCAGTGCGTTGATGTTCCCAAGCTCGGTCAGCAACTTCTCGCGCAGGGCGGCCGATTGGTCGGGATTGAGTGGGACGGCGCGTTCCAACTTGGCGCGGACACGACGGGCATGTCCATCACCAGGCGTTCGCGGCGGCATCCGAGATTGATCGTCCGTCGGCCTGAGCGAGCGGTCGACTGCTGACGGCGAGAGCGGCCCATCACAGAGGTCAGGCGCGTCAAGATCGTCCTCGCCGGCGATGCCAACGAGCGTGAATAGGGCATAGCGGCGAGCGTATGTGAGCGCGGCACCCATACGCTGGGGATTGGCGATTTCCGCAATGGCACAGACCGGCCAATCCGAGGCGATCCACTCGCCCGAGGCGTGGGCGAGTGTGGTGGTCAAATTGACCATGCCGGCGGTCTGGTCGATGGCGGTTATCTGTAAGGTGGCAATCTCGTGTTGCCCCAGCGTCTTGCGCACGATGTCGAGCCCACTCGAGAGCGGCGCATAGCGGAAGCTGCGCTCGCTGTCCCCGGGCCGGCCGGTGCGGATGGTGGCGGTGAGCGACTTTTCTGGATTGATGAGTTCGGCCTGGG
>Ga0310913_10002159_pt1 | contig 10429 bp, 8 predicted proteins | sample GREbulkMGOX082_FD_203447 | JGI IMG/M metagenome (GOLD analysis project Ga0310913, IMG submission 203447) | Lab enrichment of tropical soil microbial communities from Luquillo Experimental Forest, Puerto Rico - GRE.bulkMG.OX082 | ecosystem: Environmental > Terrestrial > Soil > Tropical forest >...
ACGGTCGCGTCCACCACGTCGAATTCCCCGACGCTGCTCATCTCACGGACATCGGACGGGACATGCTTGTAGAGGTGGGCCCGACCATCTCCGGACCACGAGCCGCCGATCGCAACATCGCTTTCAACACGGGCCAGAAGGACGGACTCTACCGGCCGAGCCAGCACCTGGGTCGCATCCGCGAACAATTCGAACGAGAGGGCAGGGATCCCGAGTCATTCGTCCGGTCCCATGTCCGACGGTTGGAGGCCTTGCGTCGAGTGGGGCACGTGGAGCGCCTCGATGACGATCATTGGAGGATCCCCGGAGACATCATCGAGCGTGGCCAAGCCTACGATCTCGCCAAAGGCGGCGATGGCCCGAGAATTAGGACCCTTTCGCCACAAAATCTCGAACAACAGATTGGCAGTGACGCCGCCACTTGGCTGGATCGCGAGCTGACGGCTCGGGAGCCTCTGGTCATTGCTGACAGTGGCTTTGGCCGCGATGTTAAGGACGCTCTCCATCGCCGCGCCGAGCGTCTCGTCAAAATGGGCGATGCCACCGTCAGAGAAGGCGCCATCCAGATCCCGGTCCAGACTGTCGCAAATCTTAAGGAGCGGGAGGTCGAGCGCGCCGGTCGTCGGATGGCTACCGAGCGAGGCCTGACCTTTAGCCCGAGCAAAGCGGGCGAATATGTCAGCGGCCGGCTTACTGGCGTTGCCTCACTTGCAAGTGGGCGCTTTGCCATGATCGAGGATGGGCTCGGCTTTCGGCTGGTGCCTTGGCAGCCTGTTTTGGAAAAGCGCATCGGCCAATTCATTACCGGCGTCCAACGCGAGAGCGCCGGCATCGAATGGGACTTTGGAAGGAAACGTGGGCTGGGATTATGATCGGGCTCAGAAACTATACCTGCACGCATTCACGGTTCTTCAACGAGGAGGATGTCGTGCTCGAAGATGAGCGGCTTTACATCGTCCATCGTTGCTATGGGCGGTAGCGTCCGCCTTAAAGAGCGTAGCTTATCACCTGGGACCGATCTATCCGATCTCTACGCTTTGACCCGAAGGTGTACGACTGCGGGCGAATCCTTCTTGAACGGTCGCAAAAACCTCGCACCTTGCACTGATGTCTTCGACCAAAGTTCTTTGGGGCCAAACCTGCGTCGTGCTTGGCATCGTCCTCCTCACGATGTGGGCGGCGACACAATGGGTTGCCTGGAAGCTGGGGTTTCAGCCGCGGTTAGGCCCACCGTGGTTTGAGCCGATTAGTGGGATGCCCATCTATCCTCCACCCGCGTTTTTCTGGTGGTGGTACGCGTATGACGCCTACGCGCCAAGAATATTTCTGCAAGGCGCCTGCATTGCAGCATCGGGCGGTATCATTTCGATGATCGTTGCTTTTGCAATGTCGATCTGGCGAGCGCGCGAGGCGAAGACGGCCGCAACCTATGGCTCGGCGCGTTGGGCCAGGGTGTCAGAGATCAGGGCGTCGCAGCTCTTGGGCCAGGATGGCGTCGTGCTCGGGCGCTTTGGTGGCAATTACCTCCGGCATAATGGACCGGAGCACGTCCTGTGTTTCGCTCCGACCCGAAGCGGGAAAGGGGTTGGCCTTGTCATTCCGACCCTTCTGACCTGGCCGGGTAGTTGCGTTGTCCATGACATAAAAGGCGAGAACTGGAATCTGACCTCGGGCTTCCGCGCTCGGCATGGTCGCGTCTTGCTGTTCGATCCGACCAACCGAAGATCTGCTGCCTATAATCCCCTCCTGGAGGTTCGCCGTGGGGAGTGGGAGGTGCGCGACGTCCAGAACATCGCGGACGTGCTTGTCGATCCCGAAGGAGCCCTGGAACGACGCAATCATTGGGAGAAGACAAGCCACTCGCTGCTAGTAGGCGCTATCCTGCATGTGCTTTACGCGGAGGAGGACAAGACCCTGGCAGGGGTCGCAAATTTCCTGTCCGATCCCAGGCGGCCAATCGAGGCCACATTAAACGCCATGATGACGACAGCGCATCCTGGCAGTTCCGGTCCGCATCCCGTCATCGCCTCGGCCGCACGCGAGCTCCTGAACAAGAGCGAGAACGAGCGTTCTGGCGTGCTTTCGACAGCAATGTCGTTCCTCGGTCTTTATAGAGATCCTGTCATAGCGCTGGTAACGCGACGTAGCGATTGGCGAATCCGCGATCTGGTCGAAGCCAAGCGAACGGCCTCTTTGTATCTGGTCGTGCCGCCGTCCGATATCAGTCGGACCAAGCCATTGATACGCCTGATCCTCAATCAAATCGGCCGTCGCTTGACGGAAGATCTCGATGCTCAAAAGCGTCGGCATCGGCTGCTGCTGATGCTGGACGAATTTCCCGCTCTGGGCAGGCTCGACTTCTTCGAGTCCGCATTGGCGTTTATGGCGGGTTATGGGTTGAAGAGCTTCCTGATCGCCCAGTCGCTCAATCAGATCGAGAAGGCCTACGGTCCAAACAATTCGATCCTCGACAATTGCCACGTCCGCATTTGCTTCGCGACCAACGACGAGCGGACGGCGCGGCGTATTTCGGATGCGCTGGGAATGGCAACCGAACTGCGCGCCATGAAAAACTACGCTGGTCACAGGCTCAGTCCATGGCTGGGGCATCTGATGGTATCAAGGCAAGAAACCGCGCGTCCCTTGCTGACGCCGGGCGAGGTGATGCAGTTGCCGCCCGAGGACGAGTTGGTCCTGGTTTCGGGATGCCCACCGATTCGCGCCAAGAAAGCGCGCTATTTCGAAGACGAGCGATTTCGCGAGCGCGTTATGCCGCCGCCAAAACCTGGCGGCACCGCAGAGCTCCACGATAAAGGGAACGATGATTGGAGTGGACTTGACCTGCCCACCACCAACATCGCTGAACCTAGTGACGTGAACCGACCGCGCAATGCCGAGCCGGTCAACGATCAAGCCAACAGTGGCATTCGGCGTGAGCCGGAATTGCCCGAACATGAAGAAGTCGTACCAGAATCTGGTCCAGTAAAGGCCGAATTCGATTTCGCCGACGAAGAAGCGGATGATGAGGTCCAGCGCGCAAGCACTCTAAGAAAGCAGCGTACCGATATCGCACGCCAGGCTGCGATGGATCCCGGCGACGGCCTCGGCCTATGAGATAATGCGGACCAAGCACACATTTCGTCTGCCGCCCGACCTTGCCCGGCAACTCGCCGACTATGCCGGCAGGAAGCGCGTGCATCAGGCATTTGTCGTCGAGACGGCGCTGGCCTCGTTTCTGTCACCCGACAGTTCCGAGAAAATGGAAGCGGCGCTTGGGAAACGGCTGGACCGGCTGACGCGCCAGGTCGAGCGGCTCGAACGTCATGTCACGATCTCCAACGAAGCGATGGCACTATTCGTGCGGTTCTGGCTGACCGCAACGTCGCCTGTACCTGACGCCGCGCTTCCTGCTGCGCAGGCCAAGGGACGGGAACGCTACGAAAGGTTCGTCGAGGCCTTGGGACGAAGGCTAGCTAAGGGCCAGAGTCTCGCACAGGAGATATCGTTGGACGCCGAGCCCCAAAGCAAGCAATCAAGCGAATCTGGGCTCGCTTGAACGCCGGCGCCATTTCCTTCTTTTACTACGCCAGAATACGACCGACACCTCCGTCAGCTTGAAAACAAGTCGATGCGGTTCTTCTCTTGTTTCGTTCAGAAGTGATGGCCTGATCTCGTGCCGAACATGGCGCAATCGATCGGTGTGTCCTTGGCGAAGGGGAGGAATGGTTATGCAGCTCCGCAGCGAACTCGAGATGCAGGCCGGGCAAGCCGAAGCCAAAGCTCCGCCGATTCCCGAACGTAAACCTAAGCGAACCCGCAAAGTAACCGTCAGGCTTAAGGAGGAACTCTATAATCGACTCTCCGTTGCAACCGAACGTCCGGGGTTCGGCAAGAGCATGGTCGTGGAAGCAGCGCTTGAACGCTTTCTGAGCCCGGCTCCGTCAGTTGAAGATGTCGTGCAGGAGCGATTTGACGACATGGACGTCAAGTTCGACCGGCTCGAGCGAGACGTGCGGATGATGGCCGAAACCATCGCGCTACACACTCGATATCACCTCTCGGTCATCCCACCTCTCCCGCAATCGCGGCAACAAGAGGCGGCACTTCTTGGCGACGAGCGCTTCAAGGTTCTGGCCGAACAGGTCGACAGGCGGGTTCGGCTGGGTCAGCCCTTGATGCAGGAGACGATCGACCGTCTCAATTTTGGACATGGCGCAGCCAAGGACGCATCACAAGACCCCGGCCTAGAATACAACGACCAGAAACCTGCTCCTGAAGAGGTTGATATCAAACCCGCATCGTTCGCTGCCGCCGGGGAGGGCGGCAGCAATTCGTACTTTCGCCGCCGTCCGAGCGCATTCAGCCGGTCGGCGTGATGCCGCCGGAAGTGGAAAACCGACTCCACAGCCGCGGCCTTCCGAATCCGATCCGGAGTTAACAAGCGAGGCGGAGGTCTCCCAGAAGTCCCCGCCTTCAAAATGGCGCTTGATCCTCTCAGTTTTTCTGCCCTTTGCTGCGGGTTACTACCTTGCCTACCTGTTTCGGACGATCAATGCCGCGATCTCGCCGGCGTTAGTCTCCGATTTTGGGCTCGACGCCGCCGAGACCGGGCTGCTCGCGTCAATCTATTTCCTCGTCTTTGGGTTGACCCAAATTCCCATAGGGGTCCTTCTGGATCGCTTTGGGCCGCGTCGAGTCCAAGGCGTGCTGCTCGTCATCGCGGCTGGCGGCGCCACGCTTTTCGGCACCGCGTCGAGCTTCCCAGAGCTTCTTGTTGCGCGCGCCATGATTGGGCTTGGCGTTGCGGGCGCGTTGATGGCCGGACTCAAGGCCATCGTCACCTGGTTTCCTGGAGAGCGCGTCGTGCTCGCCAACGGCTGGATGATCATGTTGGGATCGTTCGGCGCGGTCACGGCGACGGCGCCAACCGATTGGTTGCTGAATTATTTTGGTTGGCGGAGCCTGTTCGAAGTCCTGACGATCGGGACGTTCGCGGTAAGTGGACTCATTTATATGGTCGTTCCGGAGCGCGTAGCTGATTCAGAAATCGCCACGCCCGCTCGAAATCCACTTACGTTGTGGTCCATCTATTCAGATCCGCGCTTCCTGAGAGTCGCGCCGCTGTCGGCGGCCTGCATTGGTTCGTCTTGGGCGTTGCAGTCATTGTGGGCTGCAGCCTGGCTTACGGACGTGGAGGGATTCGACCTCCACAGCCGGGCGGCCCAAATGTTCTTTATGGCTCTTGGCCTAAGCCTTGCAGCCCTGCTGCTTGGTGCCATGGCCGATCGCCTACGCAAACACAATATAAGAAAGGAAGTCTTATTGGGGGGCGTGGGGGCGCTGTTCGTGGTGGCCGAACTCGCGCTGGTCTTGCGCGTTCCCGTGCCGTCACTTCTGCCTTGGACCATCGTGTCGATCGCTGGTGCGGCAACAGTGTTAAGCTTTGCGGTGATAGCCGATTACTTCCCCAGGGAATTTGCCGCGCGCGCCAATGGCGCTCTGAACCTCTTGCATTTCGGCTGGGCATTCATGGTTCAATACGGCATTGGGCTCGTGGTCGGACAATGGCCATCTCAAAATGGCCATTATCCGGTCGTGGCCTATCAAGCCGCATTCGGTCTCAGCCTCGCACTTCAAACGGCTGCGCTGGTGTGGTTTGCGATGCCATGGATCTGGACGTTCGGCAAAAACTTCTGCGTTGCATTTGCTGAACCTCACATAGTCCGCGGTAGCGCCGCCGGATCCGGCGGCGTGCCCATCGACGGGCCTATCCTTGAGGCGTGCGAAGGAGTCGAATGGTAAGCAGAACGTCACTTGCGTAGGAGCGGTCCCCTTCAACTCAGCTCGAAGTGACTGGAGCGGGATCCCGCTGGTTGTTTGGCCTTCTCGATAGCCGATCCGGGTGATCTTATAATGGTCATGCAGCAAGCTCAGCTACGAGTCGACGCCAACCTTGGATCCGACGCTGCCGCAAAACGAGCCGCTCATCAGGACTTGCCCCGTATCCAGATGCCCCCACCTTCGCCGGAATCGGGCTATCGTACGTCGCTTCGATGGCTCGGTTTGGTCTCGCAGCGCCAAAGGGCTTACTTGTTGAGGTGTCGCAGAAGCTTCGGTCCATGTTCTAAAACGCTATTCTGCGGTGTAGAAGAAGCTGTCTGATACTGGCGACACGCTCATCTAGTCACCGAAGCTGTTTCTCGACGATAAAGTCCAACCCGGAGGCTGGAGTTGTTGCTCGCTCCGGAATCTCGTACGAGATCGCAATTCGGAAGATAGGCGCAATGCGCTTGGACAAAGAACTTAAGCAGCGAAATGATATTCATCTTAACCCGCGAAGGGCTACCTCGCATGCCATTATTCACGCCGCCCCGTTGCTGACTGAAGACTCTGGATACTCCCAGACCTTTCTTTTTCTACGCCAAGCTACTAAGCCGATAACTGCCTTGTTGCGCTAAGCCGTTTCCTGCCTTTTCTAATCATCCCCATCTGAGGGCCGCTCGGGACGGCCTCATTCGTTGGGGACGGCGGTGGCAATCCATTCTATTCAGTCGGAGGCGATTTCGCGTGGCGCGCGCATGCTGCGCACAGCGTTTGGTCCCGCCATCGCGCGCTTCCTCGAAGATCCCGCCGTCGTTGAGGTAATGCTCAACCCTGATGGGCGATTGTGGATCGACCGGCTGTCGAGTGGTTTGGTAGATACCGGAGAAATGGTGTCTGCCGCGGACGGCGAGCGCATCGTCCGATTGGTCGCCCACCATGTGGGTGCCGAAGTCCACGCAGCCAGCCCACGTGTTTCGGCCGAACTGCCTGAGACGGGGGAGCGCTTCGAGGGGTTATTGCCGCCGGTGGTTGCGGGACCCGCCTTTGCTATCCGCAAGCCTGCAGTCGCCGTGTTCACGCTTGACGACTACGTCGCCGCCGGAATCATGACTTCGGGCCACGCCAGCGCTTTGAAAGGTGCGGTCGAGGCGCGCAAGAACATTCTTGTGGCTGGCGGCACCTCCAGCGGCAAGACGACGCTGACCAACGCCCTGCTCGCTGAAATCGCCAAGACCTCGGATCGAGTCGTTCTCATCGAAGACACGCGGGAGCTTCAGTGCAAGGCGCCGAACCTCGTGGCGTTGCGCACGAAAGACGGTGTCATCTCGCTGTCGGATCTCGTGCGATCTTCGTTGCGTCTGCGGCCCGACCGCATCCCGATCGGGGAGGTACGCGGCGCCGAAGCGCTCGATCTGCTCAAGGCTTGGGGCACGGGTCATCCCGGCGGCATCGGCACAATTCACGCCGGTACCGCGCTTGGCGCCTTGCGCCGGCTCGAACAGCTTATCCAGGAAGCCGTCGCCACCGTCCCACGTGCCCTGATCGCGGAGACTATCAACGTCATCGCCGTCCTCTCAGGTCGCGGTGCCGATCGCCGACTGGCCGAGCTCGCGAGTGTCGAGGGGCTCGGATCGTTTGGTGACTACAGCCTTGCATCAATAGGGGACTAATCATGATTTTTGCCACTTCGCGCGAGCGAGGGATCGTTTCGACGACCGTAGTCGCGACCACGTATCTGACGATGGGTCCAGCCTTGGCTGCCGGTTCCAACATGCCGTGGGAGCAGCCGCTCAACCAAATCCTGCAATCAGTCGAAGGGCCGGTCGCTAAGATCATCGCGGTCATCATCATCATCGTCACCGGGCTGTCGCTCGCGTTCGGCGATACATCAGGCGGATTCCGCAGGCTGATCCAGATCGTATTCGGATTGTCGATCGCGTTTGCGGCGTCGAGCTTCTTCCTGTCGTTCTTTTCTTTCGGCGGTGGAGTGGTGATCTGATGGCCGGTGAGATTCCAGGCTTCGTCGCGCCGGTACATCGCGCGCTGACCGAACCGATCCTCATGGGCGGCGCGCCGCGGTCTATCGCCATTGTTAACGGAACACTCGCCGCTGCACTCGGCATCGGTCTGCGCCTGTGGGTCGCGGGCCTTCTGTTTTGGTTCGTCGGCCACATGGTCGCCGTCTGGGCCGCCAAGCACGACCCTGACTTTGTCGAAGTCGTCCGCCGGCACCTTCGTATTCCCGGTCATCTCAACACGTGAGTCTCCCATGATGAATCTCGCCGAATATCGCCGTTCCAATACCCGGCTCGCCGATTTTTTACCGTGGGCGGCTCTTGTCGATGAGGGGATCATCCTGAACAAGGATGGGTCGTTTCAGCGCACCGCGAAATTTCGAGGACCCGACCTCGATAGCGCCGTGCCGGCAGAGCTTGTTGCTGTTGCCGGCCGTATAAACAATGCGCTGCGTCGGCTTGAATCCGGGTGGGCGGTCTTTGTCGAGGCGCAACGTCACTCGGCAGGCGCTTATCCACCTAACACGTTTCCGGATGTCGCGTCCGCCTTGGTCGATGCTGAGAGAAGGGCTCAGTTTGAGGAGACGGGGGCGCACTACGAATCGAGCTATTTCCTGACGCTTCTCTATTTGCCGCCGGCCGAAGGGACAGCGAAAGCGGAACGGCTGCTTTACGAGGGCAGCAATCGCACCGTCGATGCTGATGCGCGCGAGGTCCTCCGGGGTTTTGTCGACCGTACTAACCGTGTGCTGCAGCTCGTCGAAGGGTTCATGCCGGAGTGCGCCTGGCTCAACGATGAAGAGACCCTCACTTACCTGCACTCGACGGTCTCGACCAAGCGCCATCGTGTCAGGGTGCCCGAGATCCCAATGTATCTCGATTCACTGCTCGCAGATCGGCCACTGACCGGCGGCCTCGAGCCGATGCTCGGTTCAGCGTACCTACGAGTCCTGACGGTGGTGGGGTTTCCGACGGCGACGACGCCAGGGATTCTCGACGACCTGAACCGCCTCGCGTTCGCCTATCGTTGGTCCACTCGCGCGATCATGCTCGACAAGACAGACGCAACAAAACTCTTGACCAGGATCAGGCGGCAATGGTTCGCCAAACGGAAGTCGGTTGCCGCGATCCTGAAGGAGGTCATGACCAACGAGGCCTCTGCTCTTCTTGATACCGATGCCCACAACAAGGCCATGGATGCGGACGAGGCGCTGCAGGAATTGGGTTCTGACCAGATTGGAGAAGCTTTCGTCACGGCGACGATCTCAGTCTGGGATGTCGATCCTGCCACTGCCGACGAAAAGCTCCGCCTCGTCGAAAAGGTGATTCAGGGGCGGGATTTCACCTGCATGATCGAGACGGTCAATGCCGTCGAGGCCTGGCTCGGAAGCCTGCCGGGGCACGTTTACGCCAACGTCCGCCAGCCGCCGATCTCGACGCTGAATTTGGCACACATGATCCCGTTGTCCGCAGTGTGGGCCGGGGAGGCGAGGGACCATCATTTGAAGGCTCCGCCTTTGTTTCTTGCCAAGACGGAGGGATCAACTCCATTTCGCTTCTCGCTTCACGTCGGCGATGTCGGGCATACGTTGGTGGTCGGGCCAACGGGCGCCGGCAAATCAGTGCTGCTGGCGCTGATGGCGCTCCAATTTCGTCGCTATCCGAACTCCCAGATCTTCGCCTTCGATTTTGGCTGCTCTGTTCGTGCCGCCACCATCGCCATGGGTGGCGATTGGCATGACATCGGCGGCGTTCTCTCGGGCGAATCCACGGAATTCGTTGAGCTTCAGCCGCTTGCGGCGATTGATGAGCCATCCGAGCGCGGTTGGGCCGCAGAGTGGATCACCGCGATCCTCGGCCGTGAGAAGGTTGATGTCACGCCGGAAGCCAAGGATCATCTCTGGTCGGCACTGACCTCGCTAGCCTCGGCACCGATCCCAGAGCGGACCCTGACAGGTCTTAGTGTTCTTCTTCAGTCGAACGTATTGAAGCGCGCTCTCCAGCCTTATTGTCTTGGGGGGCCGTATGGCCGGCTTCTTGATGCAGAATTCGAGCGTCTTGGCGAAGGCTCCGTTCAGGTCTTTGAAACCGACGGATTGATCGGTACGGCGGTCGCGCCGGCCGTCCTTTCCTATCTGTTCCACCGCATTGAAGGACGGTTAGATGGGCGGCCAACTCTGCTCATCATCGATGAAGGGTGGCTGGCGCTTGATAATCAGGAATTTGCTGGTCAGCTGCGTGAGTGGCTGAAGACCCTTCGCAAGAAAAACACTTCCGTCGTCTTCGCTACCCAATCGCTTGCCGACATCGATGGCTCGGCGATTGCGCCGGCCATCATCGAGAGCTGTCCGACCCGAATTCTGTTGCCGAACGACCGTGCGATTGAACCGCAGATCACCGCGATCTACCGACGTTTCGGGCTCAATGACCGGCAGATCGAAATCCTCGCTCGGGCAACGCCAAAGCGTGACTACTACTGCCAATCGCGCCGTGGCAATCGGCTGTTCGAGCTCGGTCTCGGCGAGGTCGCGCTTGCCTTTACCGCTGCTTCCTCCAAGGCCGACCAGGTCTTGATCGACCGGGTGCTTGCC
>Ga0310913_10002178_pt1 | contig 10392 bp, 10 predicted proteins | sample GREbulkMGOX082_FD_203447 | JGI IMG/M metagenome (GOLD analysis project Ga0310913, IMG submission 203447) | Lab enrichment of tropical soil microbial communities from Luquillo Experimental Forest, Puerto Rico - GRE.bulkMG.OX082 | ecosystem: Environmental > Terrestrial > Soil > Tropical forest >...
GTGCGCCGCGAGGCCCTCGATGGTCGTGATTCTGCGGCCCTGCGCACGATAAGCCGGCACCAGGCAGGAATGGAACGGCACGTCGTCGAGCCAGACCGTGCAGGCGCCGCAATCGCCGGCGTCACAGCCTTTCTTCACCCCGAAGGCACCGCGCTCGCGCAGGAACGTGCGCAGGCATTGCCCCGGCTCGGGCGCGGCCGAAAACAGCTCGCCGTTGATGATGAAAGTGCTGCCGCCGTCGCGCTTCGCGGCTGGCGGATTGCTGCCGAAAGATTGGTTCACTTGGTTGCCTCCGGCCGCGCCAGCTCGGCACGGATCTCCTCGGCGAAATAATGGGTGAGGTGGCGCTTGTAGGCGGCCGAGCCGTGCACGTCGTGGAAATATCCCTCGGGCGGAATCTTGTCGTCGATAGCGCGACGCAGTTCCGGCGGCGAAGGCATGCGGCCGAACCGGAGCTGGACCGGCCGCGGCGTGGCCGCGGTTATGGTGAGCAGGAGATCGTCGGTTCCTGCCGCTTGCGTGCCGATCAGCAGCGCCGCCGAGCGTCCGAGCTGGGTGAGCGAGGCGCGGCGTTGCGCGAACCGCTTCGAGAGTGCCGTTGCGGGCAGATGGATGCTGCGCAGGAGCTCGCCCCGGCGCAGCACATTGGCATGGTTGCCGGTGACGAAATCGAGCGCGGCCACCTCGCGCGGCGCAGCATCGCGCGGCCACAGCGTATACGTCGCCTCGAGCGCGACCGTCAGCGAGATCATGGGGCCCGCCGGCAGCGACATGCAGATATTGCCGCCGACGGTTGCAGCGTTCCAGATCTTGAACGATGCAAGCAGCGCGTTGCAGCATTCGCGCACGAGCGGCAGCGCGCGCCATTGCGCCGGCCCGTCCACACGATAAAGCTCGGCGATACGGCAGGTGGCTGCAATCTCCAGCCCGGCCGGCGAAGCCCGCAGCGCCGGCCAGCGCAGCTCCTCAAGATCGATCAGCGTGTCGGTGGAAGGCTGCGGCTCCGAGAACAGCCACGTTCCGCCTGCGAGCCAGGCGTAACCTTCGCGCCACTTGCTGATCTGGTCCGCCGAGGTCGGACGCTTCACCTCGGTAATGGTGTTGAGGTTCATGATGTAACCCGGCGCACCACGGATCCTACAGATCGCCGAGCCCGAGCTCGGACCAGCGCGCCTGCACGCGCGCCTCGTCCTCGGCGGCAGGCCGCACGGTGGGCGGAAAACGCTCGCCGCCCCACTCCGGGCGGCGCGCGTTCCTCCAGGAGCGGGTGGCGTCGATCAGCATGCGGTTCCACAGGCCGGTGCCGAGCTGCGCCACGTCGCGGTCCTCGAGCGGCGTGCTGGGGTCGATGGGTGAGCCGAAGATGCCGGGAAAGATCACCACGCCGCCCTCTCCGGCGTTCACCCGATGGGCGAGCGCCCACTCCACCTGCTCGTCCTGTGCCGGATCGATGTCCTCCTCGACCACGATCACGTGCTTGTAGCGATACTGCGCGGCGCTGTTGCCCCACAGCGCCGCCGCGATCTGCTTGGGCTGGCCCTGGTAGTGCTTCTTGATCTGAACGCGGATGTTGACGCCGTTGGTGATGGGCGGCGCATAGACGTCGAGGATGCCGGGAATGCCGGCGCCATTGAGAATGTTCCAGGCAATGGCTGCCCGCTGCACCGAGGACATCACGCTGTTCTCGCTGTAGGAGCCCGGCAGCGTGCCCTCCAGCGAGCCGCGCAGGATCGGGTCGCGGCGATGGGTCATGCAGGTGACCTGCATGGTGGGACGCGGCGTGGGCAGATCGGACACGTAGCCCGTGAACTCGCCGAACGGCCCTTCGCTTTCATAGGTCGCGGGATCATCGCTGATGAATCCTTCAATGACGATCTCGGCGCTCGCCGGCACGTCGAGATCGACCGTCTCGCAGTGCACCAGCTGCGCGGGCTCGCCGCGATAGGCGCCCATTACGTCCCACTCGCACACCCCCGCGGTGACCGGCGATCCCGCCAGAAACGGCATGATGGGATCCCAGCCGATTACGCACGCGACGGGCATCGGCTGGCCCTGCGCCGCCCACTTCACGAAATGCGCCCCCCAGTGCTGGCCGCCCTTGATGAGCAGGAACGGCGCCGTATCCTTTTTTCCGATCATCCCGCGGTAGATGCCGACGTTCATCACGCGCGTCTGCGGATCTCGCGTGACGATGCCGGAGAAGGTGTGGATGTAGCGGCCGCCTTCGAGATAGTGCCATTTGGGGACCGGGAACTGCGTCTGATCGATGGCGTCGCCGCGCAGGACAATGTCTTTGACCGGCCCGCTGGCGACAACGACGGGAGCGATCGCCTCGCGGTTCATCTTCATCACATGCTGCACCAGATCGCGATTGGCGACATCGCGCGGAAAGCCGAGCGCGAGCGCCAGCCGCGAGCGGGCGCCCAGCGCGCTCACGAACAGCTTGTTTGCGCGGCCCTCGCGATAGCCTCTGATGTTCTCAAACAGGAGGGCAGGGCCCTTCTTCTCGAGGACGCGCCGGGCGATGGCTCCGACCTCGCGGTCCCAGTCCACCTCGGCGGTAATCCGGCGCAGCTCCCCCTCCTTCTCGAGCAGCGCGATCCACTGCCGCATGTCCATGAAGCCCATCGTCTCTCTCACTCCCCGGTTCGCGGCGCTTGCGATGACGGCTGTTGGCCAAGCACCAGACGCGCAACCTCGCTGCGCTGTGTCTTGCCGTTGGCATTCTTGGGAAGGCTGCCCATGGGCACGACGAGGTGAGGCAGCTTGAACGCCGCGATCGTGCCGGCAAGCGCCCGCGTCAGACCCTCCTGCTCCAGCAAGGTCCCCTCGGTGCCGGGCCGCGGGATCACGGCGGCGCCGATCCGGTTGCCCATGCCGCGGTCGGGAACCGCGAAGACGCAGGCCTCCTCGAACGCCCCGAGCGCGAGGATTGCAGCTTCGAGCTCGCTCGGCACAATCAGCACGCCCTTGCTCTTGAAGCAATCGTCCCTGCGGCCGAGGATATAGACATAGCCCTCGTCATCCATGCGGGCGAGATCGCTGGTCACGAACCAGCGCTCGCGCAAATCCGCACGAGTCGCTTTTTCGTCGCCCAGATATTCAAGAAAGAAGCCGCGATAGCCTGCGTCGAATGCAAGCGTGCCGACCTCGCCGTTGCGCAGCGGCGACAGGTCGGGGCCGAGGATTGCCGGCCGCGCCCCCCACGATTTCCCGACCGAGCCTGTGCGATGCGGCGTCCGCGGGCCCTCGCCGAGCACCATCTGCGCCTCGGACACGCCGTAATGCTCCCAGATCGGGCAACCGATCCGCCGCCGCCACTCCGCCCGAACGGAATCTTCGAGCGGCTCGCCGGTCGAGTTGGCGCCGCGCAGCGATGAGAGATCATGGCGGCACTCGATCGCGGGCGTTGCCAGGATGCGCCGGTAGAGGGTGGCGACGCTGTGCAGCAACGTCACCCTGTCGCGCTCCACCACGGCGAGAATTCGCTCCGGGGTGGCGCGCTCTTCCATGATCGCGCCCGCCACGGCGTTGCGCAGCGGAAACAGCACGTTGTGGCCAAGCGCGCTGATGAAGCTCCATTCGCCGCTTGCGAGCACGACGTCGCGTTCCTGCGGCGGAACGCGCGCGCGGTTGCTCTCGCCGAGTGCGGTGAGCCAGCGATGCCCATGCACCACCCCTTTCGGCTTGCCGGTCGTTCCCGATGTGAACACGATGAAGGCGATGTCGTCGGCGCGTGCGTCGAAGGGGCGCAACGGCGAAACCCGCTTGCCCCCGGCGCTCGCTTGCCTCGTGCCGAGTTCCGCAAGCGGTAGGAGGCCGTCGCGCGTGACCAGGGCGCGGGTAGCGCTCCCCGCGAGCGAAAGTGTTGGCTCGTTTTCCTTCGGCAGCGAGCCGTAGAGCACGGCCGCGGGCCGCGCCAGCGCGCAGATGTGCGCGATCTCGCTGCGCCCCAGCTGCGAGTTTTGCAGGACCGGCACCGCGCCCGCCCAGATCGTGCCCAGAAACGCGGCAGCGAGCTCGATCGAGTTGGTCATCCGCAGAAGGACCCGCTCGCCCGCGGCGATGCCGAGCGCGTGCAGCCCGCTCGCGACGGCAAGCACGGCGTGCTCGAGCTCGCCGCGCGTGATCGCGCCCCCGCTCGTGAAGAAGGCGGGCAGGCTGCCGAGGTCCGAGCCCGCGACCGGACGCAGCGCTTCCTCGGCAAGGTTCATCGCGCGTCCTTACCCGCCATAGACCGGACCCCGGTATACCGGCGAGCGCTTGTCAAGAAACGCGCGGATTCCCTCGCGGCAATCGCCCGTGCGCGTGATCTCCATGACGGCATCGAGCTCCGCTTGCGCGCCTTCCTCGCTGCGGTTGTGATCCCAGTAGCGGCGCACCAGCGCCTTGGCATGGCGCACCGAGAGGAATGGCGCCGCCGCGATCCGCTCCGCGATCCCCAGCGCCTCCTCGATCAGCCGGTCGTGGGGAAACACGCGCTCCACGAGGCCGATGCGTTGCGCTTCGGCGGCGTCGATGATCTCACCGGTGAGGATCATTTCCATCGCGAGTCCGACCCCGATGAGCTTCGGCAGATTGCGCGCGCCGCCCGACTCCGGCACGAAACCCGCCGGCACCGCGACCTCGCCCAGGCGCGCCAGCTGCGAAGCGTATCGCATGTCGCAGGCGGTGGCCAATTCGAGGCCGATGCCCACCGCCGCGCCGTTGATCGCCGCGATGGTCACCGCCGGCAGCGCCTCGAGCTTTCTGATCGCCCTCTGGATCACGACATGGCGCAGGTCGTTGAAAAAGTAGTTCGCAAGCTCCTTGTAGGCTCCGAACTCGCCGAAATCGTTCTCTTCATCGAGCGCTCCGAGCGGAGCCGCTTCGGTGCGCAGGTCGCCGCCGGCGCAAAAGCCCTTTCCCTCGCCGGTGATGATGACGACGCGAATGCCGTCGTCCCGCCTGATCTGATCGAGGATGAGGTCGAGCTCGATCCGCATGCGGACATCGATTGCGTTGAGAGCTTGCGGCCGGGCAAGGGTGAGCAAGCCGATCGTGCCTGCTCCGGTCCCGGCTGCGGCATGACGCGTCCAGCGGATCGTCCTATATTCGAACATGAGCTTTTCTCCCGGGATTGCGCATCGACGGCTCACTTTGGGAGCGCGGGCGACGGAAATCGAGAGGCCGGCCATGAAAATTCCGCGCCGCTTGCTCTTGCAGCTGGTGGCAGGCGTTGCCGCTTTCCCCGCGCGCCTTGCGCGGGCCGAGATCTATCCCGCGCGTCCCGTCCACGTGATGGTGGGCTACGCGCCCGGCGGCTCGGGCGACATCCTCGCGCGGCTCGTCGGACAATGGCTTTCGGAACGGCTCGGCGAGGCGCTCGTCGTCGAAAACCGCCCCGGCGCCGGCACCAATATCGCCACCGAGGCGGTCGTGCATGCGCTTCCCGACGGCTACACGGTGCTGCTCGTCTCGGCGGCGAACTTCATCAACGCGACGCTCTATGAGAAGCTTCCCTTCAACTTCATCCGCGATATCGCGCCGGTCGTGGCTCTTACGCGCGAGCCCAACGTCATGGTCGTGCACCCTTCGGTCCCGGCGAAATCTGTTGCGCAGTTCATCGCCTATGCGCAGGAAAATCCGGGGAAGGTCACCATGGCTTCCGGGGGCACCGGTGCCTCGTCCCACGTCTCCGGCGAGCTGTTCAAGATGCTGACCTCCGTCGACATGGTGCACGTGCCTTATCGCGGCGCCGGTCCGGCGCTCACGGGCCTGCTCGGCGGCCAAGTGCAGGTCTATTTCTCCCCGATGGCGGCGGCGCTCGAATACGTGAGAGCCGGCAAGCTGCGCGCGCTGGCGGTCACCACCGCCGCGCGCTCCCCGGTGCTGCCCGATGTCCCGGCACTGCGCGAATACGTTCCCGACTACGAGGCGAGCCAGTGGTACGGCATCGGCGCGCCGCGCGACACCCCCGCCGAGATCGTCGGCAGGCTCAACGCGGAGGCGAACAACGTCCTTGCCGATCCGAAAATGCAGGCGCGGCTTGCCGATCTCGGTCAGACGCCGCTCGGCGGATCGCCCGTCGATTTCGCGAAGCTGGTTGCCGAGCAAACCGAGAAATGGGGCAGGGTGGTCAAGTTCTCCGGTGCGCGCGCAGACTGATGCGCGCCCGTCAGCGCACGATTGCTGGCTTGCTGGCACTGTCTGTGATGCTCGCACCCGCCGGTGCGCCGGCGCAGGACTATCCAAGCCGTCCGATCCGCGTTCTCACCAGCGTCGGACCAGGCGGCACCGGAGACCTCTTCATCAGGTCGCTGGGGGAGGAACTGCATCGCCGGCTCGGCCAGCCGCTGATTGTGGAGCCGCGGCCGGGCGGCGGTTTTCTCATTGCGGGGCGCGCCTGCGCGGAAGCTTCGCCCGACGGCTACACCATCTGCATGCTCACTGGGGAAACGCTGAGCTACAACCGGTTCCTCTACAGGCAGCTTCCATACGATCCCGACCGGGACTTTGCGCCCATCACCAATCTGTTCTTCAACACGCAGGCGCTGGTGGTGAACGCCGACCTCAAGGTGCGGAGCGTCGATGATCTCGTCGCGCTCGCGAAGGCGAAGCCCAAATCCCTGTCCTATGTGGCGCCGGCGCAGCACCATCGCCGCCATTGTCGATGACGCGACCTTTCGCGAACAGCAGCTCATCTCGCGTGCGCTCGAGCCGATCGCGGACCGCCCGGAGGAATTTGCGCAGTTCCTCAAGGCTGATCGCGAGCTCGCGCGACGCGTCGTGGAGCTATCCGGAGAACAACCCCGATGATCATCGATTTCCACACCCACGTCGCCCCTCCCGAGATCCGCGAGCGTCCGTTATGGCGGGGCAAATGCCCCATGACCATCGAGAACGTCCTTGACGCGCAGCAGGAGGCCGGCATCGACCGCACGGTGATCAGCTATCCCTATCATGAGCTGCGCGAGATGGACGTTGCAGAGCAGCTGGCAGCCATCCGGCGCCACAACCGGTATCTCGCTTTGCTGCAGGATCGGCACCCGACGATCTATGCCCTGGCATGCGCGAGCCCCTATGGCGGGGACGCCTTCCTCAAGGAATTCGAGCGCGCCGTCAGAGAGGACGGCTGCAAGGGGGCCATGATCATGTCGAGCCTGCCGGGCCATTATCCGGACGACGATGACGCATTTGCTTTCTTTGCGCTTGCGAGCGAGCTGGATGTGCCGGTGTTCGTGCATCCTCCCCATGTCGGATTCGGCGAGGAGCGGATGCGCGATTACCGGCTGGCGTCAAGCATCGGGCGTCCGATGGACGGGGCGCTCGCGATTGCGCGTCTGATCGTGCGCGGCATGTTCGAGAAGCTGCCGACGCTCAAGCTCGTCGGCAGCCATCTGGGCGGCGGCATCTGCGAGATGATCGGCCGCATGGACTACGCCTACAACCTCCAGGAGGAGGCGTATTTCCTCGGGCCGTACGAGCCGATGCTGATCAGGCACCCGCCCAGCCATTACCTCAAGATGATGTACCTGGAATCCACATGCTACCACGTGCCGGCGGCGCGCTGCGCGCTCGAAACGGTGGGACCGGACCATTTCATCTTCGGCACCGACGCCCCGCCGTTGCGCGTGCTCAAGCGGGCAGGGGTCGCGGTCATCCGCGACCTCAGGCTGCCGCCCGCCGAAGAGCAGAAGGTGTTTTCCGGCAACGCCGCGCGGCTGCTGAAGGTTTGATCAGGTTCGGTGTCGCGCCCCGGATTTCGCGCGCCAAGAGGCGCCCTCAATCCGGGCTACGGTGTCGCGAAATTCGTAGCCCGGGTTGACCGCAAGGGAAACCCGGGTTCTCCCGGGCCACGGCTACTGCCTGGTCAGCTCCGCGCAGGATGCGACGCGCGCGGCGGACGAGACATGCAGATAGCAGAGCTCCATCCGGTTGGGCGCCAGCAGGATGCCGTGGGTATAGCCTTCGTCGTCGGCGAGAAAGATCGTGCCCCCGCGCGAGATAACGGCAATGACCTTCTCTCTGCTGCGCGGCGAGGAGAAGGTGCCGGAGAAGCGGCGGCCGTCCTGCTTGTCGACGGTCAGGGTGAATGGAACGCTGCGCAGCTCCGGCTCGTTCGCCTGCGCCGCTGGATGATGCGGGTTGCCGCCGCCGAGCACGAGCGACTCGCTCTCGCCTTTCCAGGTCCCGCGCAGGTCGGGGATTGCGGTCTGCGAGGCGGCCTGCATCGCCGGCAGTGCCGCGAGCACCGCGGCAGTGAAAAGGCAGGCAAGCTTCGGCATGGCCAAAAACTCCATAGCGTTTCCGGAGAGCGCCATCCTAGAGCATGTCCTGCGAAATTGGGAACCGATTGGCGCAAAGGCCTGCTGATAGGGCGGATGAGAGGGCGTGTGCTCGATCGCGATCTGCGCTAATACAGAGGCAACAAGCGCGCACTTGTCATACCCGCGAAAGCGGGTATCCAGCAAACGACATCGCTCGAGGTTATATCGATACACCGGAGGTTTACTGGATCGTCCGCTTTCGCGGATGATGACAACGAGAGTCATGGCGTGCAGCACTGGGATAAGGATGCAAATCCCAATTAAATGTGCCGGCGACGGATTCGGTCGGATAAGATGATCAAAAATTTTGGAGATCACGCTGCGAACGAGCGCACGTTTCTTGCCTGGGTGCGCACGGCGATCGCGGTGATGGCCTTCGGATTTCTGGTCGAGAAGTTCGACCTGTTCCTGGAGCTTGCCGCTCCGAACCTGTCGAGACGCACGCTTTCAGCGCTCGGGCAGACATTCGGCAACGTCGCGGGCCTTTCGCTCATTGTCCTGGGCACCGTGATGGTGGCCGTCGCGGTCGTGCGCTTCATCATTACTGCAAGGTACATCGACAGCGATGAGGTTCATGCCGGCACCGGCTCGCGCGTCGATATCGCGCTTGCCGTCCTGATGGTTCTTTTAGGCGTCGCGCTGTTTCTCTATCTGTCACACGCGCTGGTCTCAAAGGTTTGAGGGCAGCCGAGCGCCGCATGATGCAGACAATTTTCGCAAATTTGCTGCACGGGCGAGGTGCCTGGTTGTCTTGATTTGTAGCGAACCGGTTAAAGAAGGCGCAGGGTGCAACGGTATAGTATGCCGGCAGGGCGGCACGGAAAAGCAAAGGTATCTATGATGTGCATCGTGTTTGAGAAATTCCTGCGAAACGAAGGCGGAGCGACCGCCATCGAATACGGTCTCATTGCCGCCGGCATTGCCGTTGCGATTATTGTAGCGGTGTCGAATCTTGGTTCGTCGCTCAACACGACATTCACCAGCGTGCAGACCGCGCTGAAATAGCCGCGCGTGCCGGTATGCGATCGCCCGGGTCATGCGGGACAAGGGCGCGGCCAGCCGCGGGCGCATCAGTGGCCGGCCATGTGGCGGCCGATCTCGGTGAGATCGGCTTCGCTCGCGGGTGCTTCGTAGACGAAGGCGCCGTTGAACATCACGACCACGCGGTCGGCGAGCTCGAGCAGCTCGTCGAGGTCCTCGCTCACCAGCAGAACCGCCGCCCCGCGGTTGCGCGCCGCCATGATCTCCGCATGAATTTGGGCGACCGCTGCGAAATCGAGCCCGAAGCAGGGGTTGGCGGCGATCAGGATGTCGACCTCGCCCGCGAGCTCGCGCGCGAGCACCGTGCGCTGCACGTTGCCGCCCGAAAGCTCTCCGATGGGGCTGGCGTCGGAACGGGTCTTGATCTTGTAACGCTCGATCTTGCGCAGCGCGGCTTCGTGGAACTGCGCGCGGTCGAGCCACCAGCCGCTGCTTGCAAACGGCGGGCGGTCGAACTCGCGCAAGGCGAGATTGTCGGCAACGCTCATGCGGGCGACGCAGGCGTTCCGCAACGGCTCTTCCGGAAGCACCGAGAGCCTGTTGGCGCGCATCTCCTCGCGGCTTGCCTGATAGGGCCGGCCATGCAGACGAATCTCGCCGCCCCCGGCCTCGCGCTGCCCGGCGAGCACCTCGACCAGCTGCCGCTGCCCGTTGCCTGACACGCCGGCGATGCCGACGATCTCGCCGGCGCGCACCGAGAGCGACACGTCGCGCACCGCCGTCTGCCCGGCGTCGTCGAGCGCGTTGAGCCGCGCGATGTCGAGCCGCGGCTCGCCGAACCGGCCGGTGCGGGCGGGCTGCACCGTGAGCTCTTCGGCGCCGATCATGACGCGCGCCATGGCGTCGGGGGTCAGCTCCTTGACCCGTCCGCGCCCGGCCACCCGGCCGCGCCGCAGGATGGTGACCTCGTCGGCGAAGGAAAGGACCTCGCGGAATTTGTGGGTGATCATCAGCACGGTGAGCTCGCCGTTCGAAACCATGCCGCGCAGCATGCCGAGCACCTCGTCGGCTTCCGCGGGGGCGAGGACGGAGGTCGGCTCGT
>Ga0310913_10002187_pt1 | contig 10375 bp, 10 predicted proteins | sample GREbulkMGOX082_FD_203447 | JGI IMG/M metagenome (GOLD analysis project Ga0310913, IMG submission 203447) | Lab enrichment of tropical soil microbial communities from Luquillo Experimental Forest, Puerto Rico - GRE.bulkMG.OX082 | ecosystem: Environmental > Terrestrial > Soil > Tropical forest >...
CTTGACGAATTCTGCGAAAGAGTGGACGTGGGCGCGGTGAATCGGCGGATGATCGAAAGCCTGATCAAGGCCGGCGCCATGGATTCGCTCCATGGCACGCGGTCGCAGAAGATGGCGGTCGTGGAACGCGCGATCGAGACCGGGCAGCGCGTGTGGCGCGATCGCGCTTGCGGGCAAGTCGGCCTGTTCGGCGAGGTGCATAGCGCCGAAGAGACGCACGCTCGGCCGCTGCCCACAGTGCCAGACTGGACCGACAAAGAGAAGCTCGGCGGCGAGAAAGAGGTGCTCGGGTTCTGGGTGACCGGCCATCCGCTTGATCGCTACGCCGACAAAATCGCCGACCTGGCGACCCATGACAGCTCCACACTCGAAGGCTTGGGCAAGGGCGCGGAAGTTACCGTGTGCGGGGTGCTGGCCGGGATCACGCGTAAGCGGAACCGGGAAGGCAAGCCGTGGGTGGCGCTGACCCTAGAAGACCGGAGCGGATCGTTCGAGGCGATGGTCTTCGCGGCCAGCTACGAGCGGCTGGCGGCGGAGGTGACCGAAGACCGCGCGGTGCTGGTGCGCGGCCTCGTGCTACCGGAAGAGAACGCGCCGCCGAAGCTTTCGATTCAAGAGATCGTCGGGCTGGACAATGCGCGGGTCGATCTGCCCGCGGTGATCGCTATCCGCGTGTGGTTGGGGCGTAACGGCAAGGCGGACAAGGCGCGGGCGCTCGAAGAACTCTTTCGGCGCAAGCCTGGCGACACGCAGGTGCGCCTGCGGCTGGTGCTGCTGGACGTTCCAGCGAAGGTCAAACCGGACAAGGAATTCCGCCGCGTAGTAGAAGAGATTTGCGGGCCGGAAGCGATCGAGAAGGTGGCCGGTTAGGCATGAAAGAGCAGCGCGCGGCCCCGCGCGTTATTTGGTTTAAAGCCAGCAGTGCCGTTGCCTCTGCCACCAGAGTCCGCAGGGTTCCGCAACTATCCGTTCCGCGTTGACGGGAGCCCATTGTTCAGTTCCATCGATGTTGGCAAAGCTGCCCAGGCGCGTCGCCATATTTTCGGCGCGTAGAACTGAGCCGCCATGCGAAATTTACGGGGCCGACAATTGGTCCTGATGTCTCAGGCCGGAACGCTGGTCAACGAGACGAATCTCGCGGCGCCGATTGAAGCCGATCGGCAAGGTGTTCGAGAGTGGCTCGGCAGAATCGGTTCTCACCGCCGCCCCTTATAGCGCCAGGGCGCTTCTGTTTCTTCCGTACGAGGGCATAAAAATGCCCTTGGTAGTATTCACACAAATCCTTGACGTAATGTTTATTTTGGGCAAATCGCTGATCGGCCGTGGCATAATTACATTCATCAATCGGTGCCGCAGTAACGGGGTGGAATCGTATGGAGTCGGTATCGAATGCACGGTTGAGTTTCGAGGAACGAAAGAACCGAGCTTTCTTCTTGCCGCTGAGCAGCGTCCTGCTGATCGCAATTGCACTTGTGGATTGGCGGGCGGAGCGATACTTCGCTCTCGGGTTCTTCTACTTGTTCCCCGTCATGCTATCGGCGCTGTTTCTGCCCCGTTGGGGGATCGCGCTGCTCGGAATCCTTTGCGCAGTGCTCAGCGAGGTACTCAGCCCCTTGGATCCGTCGGACGCAATCATTCGATTGGGCTTCGAGGCTCTGGCGTTGGTGGGATGCGGACTGTTCGCCGCGGAACTGGTTCGCAGCCGCCGGCTGAGCCGGGAAGCAGAGCAAAGACTGTGCGTCCTGGTGGAGACTAGCCCGACACCCATCGTTACCCTGAACGAGAGCGGTTTCATTGAACGCGCCAACCACGCCGCCGCCGAGCTGATGGTTCCGCCGGGCGGGAGTCTCGTTGGACAACCCGTGGCCGCATTCCTCCCTGAATTGCACTACGCGTTACGTAAGGACGAAAAGCCCCGCTTCCGGACTTCGATCCACTGCCGAGGGCAGTGCGGTGATGGCGGCTCTTTCTCAGCGCACGTTTGGTTCTCGACCTATCGGGAAGGACCTACGCCTAAAGTGGCAGCTATCATCGCGGGTGTCAGCCGAGACCGGGCGAGGGGCGGCTCCAGATCCGTTTCCGCCGGCATCCCAGACCGTCTTCCCTTGCATGACCGCGAGTTGGGGGTCCTTCGCCTGGTGGTTCAAGGCCAGGCCAACAAAGAGATCGCGGCGACCATGGACGTCTCGGAGAGCGTAGTCAAAAACATCCTGCAACAGCTGTTTGCAAAGACCGACGTCCGTACCCGCAGCCAACTGGTACGCGTGGCTTTAGAGCGATATCGCGAACACTTGTAGCCGATCCGTTTGGGCCGCGACGAGACACCAGGATCTCTTCGTTTCCCACCGACGGTCTCCGCATGTCTGCTGCCGCACCACGTAGCAGCAGATTAGTTAACGCGAACTATCTTGGATTTGCACCGCATCCCATGAGCCTTGTGCTCGCGGTCCATGCGACGGTGCCCCCCGAGGTCTGCTCGAGTTGCATAAATTTAGTGCTCGATAGCAGCTTCCGCTAGCTAGAACAAACCGCATCCACCAGGTTTTGAACGGCAGAGGAAGAAACCCATAACGAGTCTGCTGGTCGTGAGGCCTTTGGCGGGCGCTCAGCGCGAGAAACAAATATGGATTACCGTGATCGTACTGAGTCTCAGTTAGCACCTGAACTTACATTTCAGGCCGAAAGAACGGTCTCAAAGTACCCATCTTCCAATAACAAACCGAAACCAAACGCGAACTCATGACCCTCATGATTCAGCCTTAACACATACTCCACCACCTCACTCTCCACCCCCGCAAACCGAGCTGAGACGGCAAGAGAGCGGAGCCATCCAAGAATCTGCAAAATATGTGGATCCGCATCACCGGGGCAAGGCGTCCGCACTGGTGAAACAGGGTTCTTTGTCTGCTGATGGCGCACCTTGCCATTGGCGGCCTGATGCATGACGCCGCCTTGCGGGCCGACGAAGATCCCGATCGGCTCTCGTTCGTGCATGCGGTCCACCTTGTCCAACGGCGCATGCCCTGCTACGTTACGATTCCCCTCAGCGAGAAAAGCCTTCCATGAAATGGTTTGGCAGGAAAATTCTGCAGAAGCGCGTCAGTTCCAGTCGCAACCGGATCAATCCCCGTGGCGTGAAGCGCAAGATGCGCAACTACAACCTACAACCTCGTAAGAGGGGCCGCACTCGCCGGGTCAACTTCGCCGCGAGACTCAAGCTACTTAAGTGAACAGTATTGGGATTAGGACACCCTTCGGCATCGAATTCCGGCGGAACACCGCCAAAGTCCCCCAACGACATCTGCGTATCCTAAACCGAGCGCGGCGCCGCGGAGTTGCCATCGGACTTTCGCGAAGCGCGCCGATACCCAGTATTGGGACACACAGATTGGGATTCCATCAGGGATTAGGATGCTTCCGAGTCCCCGCAGAAACCCCCCAACCTCGGCATCGTCCTCAGGAGGCGCGTCAATCACCACAGTGCAGGCGCATTCGGGAGCAAAGCCGCCTCCCGCGGGCGGTTCAAGGTAGGGTTATACTGTGTTCGATCAATGCAGACGGTGCGTCAGGCTGGGTGCTCTCGATGGCGGTATTCCCTATTCTTTTCGGTTTTCTCGCTTGTGCGGTGACGTCGCTGGCGCTGGGCATCACGGTGATTCGACTGCTCCGGATCGAATTGAACCGCGCCGAAGCGGTATGTATCGGATATGCTCTAGGCAGCGCAGCGACCAGCATGCTCGTCTTCGGTGTTGCGGCGGCGTGGATCGCCAGAGAAGGACTCTTTCTCGCGTGGACAGCTAGCTCATTCGTTCTGCTTTTGCTTCAATTCAAATGGCTGCGCGGTTTGAAGCCGGCGGCGCTCGGCACGATTCCGGCTGGCATCCGAATAATATCCGGAGTCGCCTGGGTGGCATACGGAGTGCTTTATTTCCGCCAGGCCGTCTCTCCGGAAATAAGCCCGGACGGAATGGCGTATCATCTCGGCCTCGTGAACCTGTGGAGCCACGCCCACGGACTCTCGCGAAATCTCAGCATGTATGCGGCCCTGCCGGACGGCATGGAGATGCTGTATCTGTTCGCATTTTCCATCGGCCGCCACTCGGCCGCGGCTCTGGTGCATTTCAGTTTTTTGATGCTGCTTCCCTGGCTCATGCTCCTGTTCGGATGCCGGTTTGGTTGGCCGCACGGCGGCGCCGCCTTGGCCGCGTTGCTGGTCTTCGCCAGCCCACTGATCGGGATGGACGGCACCGCGGCGTATAACGATGTAGCGCTCGCAGTCGCGGTCTTCGGAGCCGTGTACTTGCTGGAGTCGTGGCGACACTCGCGCAATGACGGAGCACTGCTGGGGTCCAGTTTTCTGGCGGGATTCGCGTTCGCATTGAAGTACACGGCCGGCTTTTTCGCTTTGTTCGTCGCTGGCACCATTTTGTGGGAATTGCGGCGGATAGGACGAGTGGCGGCTCGGTTCACCCTCATCGGTATTGTCGCGATGGCGATTGCGCCCGCAACCTATCTAATCCGAAACGCCGTCTGGTATCAGAATCCCATCGCATTCTTCGGGAATTCGATTTTCCGAAACCCCTGGTTCCACATTTCGTTCGAGAGGGGATACATCGAAGGTATGTCTCATCTGCGTGGCGTCACGTTGGCCGAACTGCCGCGCGAGTTGACTGTCGGCGGCGATAAAATCGGGGAAAGTTTTGGGCCAGCGTTCGCCCTGTTACCGCTCGGGCTGGTGGGGCTCGCATGGCCGCGGAGTCGTGTTTTAGTACTAGCGGCAATGTTTGCGGCGTGTGCCTTTGCGGCCAACAAGAGTGGGCGGTTCCTGATCCCCGCTGCGCCGTTACTGGCGATGTCTGCCGCGTTCGTCATCTGCCGGCTTCCATGGTCGTCTATGGTCGCAGTGGTACTGATTCTGGCGCACTTAGTCGTCTCCTGGCCATCGATCAATAACAAACTGAAGGTTTCTTCGGGATGGCGGATCGTGTATCACATTCCGTGGAGCGCCGCACTGCGGATCGAACCCGAAAGACATTATCTGATGAGGTCGGATCCGTATCTCCTTGCCCAATTGATCGAAACTCACATTCCCGATGGGCAGCCTGTGCTGGTGTTCTCCGACATAGTCGCCCAATCGTACACGACCCGGCCGATTCTGGTCCCCTGGGAGTCGGCTTTTGCCGAGAAGATGACCGACTGGATCCGGCAAGCGTCGAACACGCCCGGATACGGCCGAACCTGGACCGTGAATTTCCCAGTAGCGCGAGTCCGCGGGCTTCGTCTGGTGCAGACGGGACAGGGAGGCGAGGACGCCATGTGGGGCATTAATGAGGTCCGGATGTGGAACGGAGAAACAGCCGTGCGGCCGAAGACCTCCTGGAAATTGAATGCAAACCCGAACCCTTGGGATGTGCCTCTGCTGGTGGATGGATCTGAAGCGACGCGATGGAGATCGTGGGAAGGGCTGCGCCGCGGTATGTGGGTCGAGATGCGTTTTGACGCCTCCGAAACGATTGATCGCGCAGAGATCGTTTGCAATGATGGTCAGTGGGACAGCCGGATGGAGGCGTCCGTTCTCAATGACGCCGGCCACTGGAGCCCTGGCGGGCTGTCGTCGTGGCGTGTAAATCAACTCGTAGATCTACGCCGAGAAGCGACTCAGGCTCTCAAGCGCTCCGGGGTGCACTATCTCGAAATGAGCCTGCAGGCGTGGAACGACAAACCGTTTCGAGGCGATCTTGCGGCGTGGGGAGTCCGCCTGGTGGCGTCCACTCCGCGGTCGGTCCTGCTCGCAGTGGATTGACCGTCAGCGCGCTCCATGGTTTCCTCATAGGACTGATCTTGAGCGGGGAAGGGTGCTTCACCTAGGCGTGGGCGTGGCCTTCCCGCCGATGTTCGACTTGACCGTTCCGGCCAAGCGGACTGACCAATGTGACGAGGTGACGTTGGCCGGCAGACGACAACGACAAACCAGCAGATGAGCGTCTTCAAGAATGGCAGGTTCTAACCATTACGAGTTCAAGCTGGACGGGCGCCGGCACCGCGGCTCCCCCGGGACGGCCAACAAGCAGGCAGGCCATCAGCGAGGAACGCCGCCCAGCGGGATCGATTACAAGTAGAACCTCTCGGCAGCAAAATTATGCGTTCTTCAATGTGACTGATCTCTTGGAAATGCAAAGGCTTATCGAATTGAGAAAACATTTTTGGAAAGAACACATTATGGACCACAGCCTTCATATCGGCGCGCAGCCAACTTCGGCCTGATAGCGGGCTTGATCCAACTCCAGAGAGAGAAACTTGCCGGTGCTGCTGTTGGTCCTGATTCGCTCTGCGGCCGCCAGAGCTGCCTCGATCGCGTTGCCAGCGATCGCTTTCAGAATTTCAATAGCCCCGGTCTGGCCGCAAACCGCCAAACGAAATGCACAGGCCTTCGCCGTGGTTGATGTGGGCGCCACGGCAGCACCGTTGTATAATGCCCGTGGCGGTGGGTTCGGATGAGTCTCCCGGCAATTGTCGGCGGTATCTGCTGTTGTATGGTGGCCTTGGGCCAAACTGAATCCGGCTCCATTGGGGGCTCCGTTTTTGACCCGGCGCACGCACCCGCGGCGGGTGTAAGTGTCGAAGCCAGGAACACGGAAAGCGGAACTGACTACAAGGCCGTAAGCTCGGCCAAGGGCGAATACACTCTTGCGCAACTACCGCCCGGAAGGTACGACATCTTCGTTATCGATGCAAAGTACCGGCCTTTTGTGCGTAGGGGCATCGTGATTCGCGCGGGCCAGCCGGCAGCCTTGGAGATTCAGCTCGCGTCAAATGCCGGTATGTTGGGCACACTCGGAGAAATGCCGGCGTTGTTTGAGCTTCTTTCTAAGAAGCCGCCTCCTCCCCGAGGGCCTGCGCCTAGAACTCCGGATGGAAAGCCGGACTTTTCCGGTGTCTGGCTGATATCTCCTACGTCCGTTGGGGGCCGTTCTCAACAACCAGATCTACTGCCGTGGGCAAGAGCTTTATTCCGCGAACGCGTACTCAATGACTATAAGGATAAGCCTTCCGCTCGATGCCTGCCGGAGCTCGCTGGACTCCTGGCTCGGTGGCCTATCAGAATCGTCCAGACTCCCAAGCTCCTGGTGACGCTTAGAAGCGACGATGTGATCTCCGCCCACCACGTGTACCTGGATGGACGCAGTTTCCCGAAGGATCTGGAATCATCGTGGCAGGGATATTCGATTGGCAAATGGGAAGGCGACACGCTGGTCATCGATACGCTGGGGTTGAACGATAAAACATGGCTGAATATGTTCCCGCATACCGCCAAGCTGCACATCACTGACCGGTTGCGGCGGCCGGATCTAGGACACGTTGAAGTGGAAACCACATACGACGATCCAGAAAGCTTTAGAACGCCGTTCCAGACCAAGATCGTAAATGTCCTCGCGCCCGATGAGGAAGTCGAGGAATACGTTTGCGCGGAGAATAATCAATACCGCGAGCACGTGAGCACCAACTAACCGGGCACGCGTTTGGGGAGAGCAAACACAGTGAGATACCAAGTGCATTTTTGGATCCTGTCTCTGGCGCTGCTGCTCTCGCGCTCGCCCGCATACGCGCATCATTCGTTCGCCGCCGAGTACAATAGCGATAAGCCAGTTCAAATCACCGGTACGGTCACGAAAGTGGAGTGGACCAATCCACACGTCCATTTCTACGTGGATGTGAAGAACAATCAAGGCGAAGTTGTCAATTGGAATATCGAACTTGGGCCGCCGCTAATCTTGCGACACCTAGGATGGCGGCAAGATTCGCTGAAGACCGGCGATCAGGTGACGGTCGAAGGCTACCTGGCCAAAGACCAATCCAATTTGGCGAATGCAAAGAAAGTGACGTTGGCGGACGGTCGAAGCGTCTTCGTGGGATCGTCGGCTGAAAAACGCGGCGAATAGGCCTGCTATTCCTTGGCTTGTGCCTCGGCAACGCGCTCAAGCTGATCTTCTGAAATCCGAAAACCGCGGACATCACGATCGGGGGGGGCGCAGCCGGCCGGGTCCAGGATCGTCGACTACCTGGACACGATGCCGGCGCCGGAGTTCGTGTCCAGGTGGCGCGTCATCCAGGAGCGAACCGCCCGAGGATGGCTGTACACAACGCGACTACACGTTACTTTGGCGCTGAACCGTGACGGGATCGAGGAATCAGAACTGGCTCGCCGTCCACTGATATGATGTGGAGGCTACACGATGGCCAATCTGATCTACTCTACGGCGGCGTCGCTGGACAGCTATATCGCGGATGAAACCGGCAACCTCGATTTGGTCGGCGCCAGACGAGGACGCATTTGCGTTCATCACCGATCTCGAGCGCCCAATCAGCATATATCTCTAGGGACGCAAGATGTACGACATGATGGCGGTTTGGGAGGCGCCAGAGGTCATTGCTGGCCGGACGCCGGACAGGCTGGACTTCGCGAGCGGCCGACAAGATCGTTTACTCCAAATCGTGGGAGACCGTTTCTACACCGAAGACGCGTCTGGAGCGGGAATTCCACCCGCAGGTGGTTCGCGAGTTGAAGGCTCAATCGCCTCTCGATATTTCGGTGGCTGGTCCGACCCTCGCCGCCTACGCGATCCGGACCGGGCTATGCGACGAGTATCATCCGCTCGTCGTGCCTACTATGCTCGGCGGAGGCACGCGGGTCCTGCCCAGCAACGTACGTATCAGGCTGGATCTCCTGCTCAAGGGCCGTTTTGCCCAATGGAATGGTCTATCTTCGCTATTACGCGCAGGAATGATGGAGGCTGTCGCCGCAGGTTCTGAGCCCCGATCGCGCTTCGAGGTTCTGCTGAGGCGGAGCAAGGGACTGCCACCCTTTGCCCTGCACGCCCATCCTCATCGAAGCTGTAGCGACTCAGGTGGGCTCCGGCTCGTGTTTGAACGAAAGCGCCAAACTTTGAGGAGCAACGAGTCCATGGACAACACGAGAGTATTCAGAATGGCGTTCGCGAGCGTCTACCCGCATTACATCACCAAGGCGGAGAGGAAGGGTCGTACGAAGGAGGAGGTGCATGCCATCATCCACTGGCTCACGGGCTACGATGAACAGACGCTGCAACAGCAGATCGACAAGAAGGTCGACTTCGAGACTTTCTTCGCCCGGGCACCACGGATCAACCCGAACGTGCCCAAGATCACCGGCGTGATCTGCGGCTATCGGGTGGAGGAGATCAAGGATAAGCTCATGCAACAGATCCGTTACCTGGACAAGCTGGTGGATGAACTGGCCAGGGGAAAGGCCATGGACAAGATCCTGAGGAAGTGAGCAGGGCATCGTCGTTTCCGAGGCGTTCTCGATGTCGGTAATCGCGGCCCAGATCGCAGCCCGGCTCCTCAGTAGCTGATTCCACGCCATTTTTTCGATACCAACGAAGTTCCTTCGCCTGAGGTTGGTGTAAGCTACACACTTCAGGTGATTTGATGTGGTTTTCGGGTGTTGGGTACTGGGTACAGCTACGGGTGGACTTGAAGAAGTTCGAACGCCCGGTCCTGCAGGGTGGTCGGCGTAGCCAGCATGTCGAATAGCTGCTCGCCCATGCGCACTTGATTGCGTGTGAGGGCCAGGTCTGCCAGCAAGGTTCGAACGGAACGCGGCGAGATCAACGCTGCGGCAGCCGCACATTGGCACGGTTGCGGGAGAGCTCTACGGCGTCTCCACTACTAAATACCGGAACGGTTCCTCGATGTTTTTGTATAGATGGGGCGCGTCTGGAGGAATGATCACCACATCTCCTTGGCTGATACGGTGCGACTCACCTGCGCCGATCAACTGACCGCCCTCTGGCGTTCCTCTTGCGGCTCCGGGGGATGCAGTCCCCGGAGTGATGAACGTTGCCGCGCCGCTCATGATGACCACCACGGCCGTCCAATCCTCATGGGAATGCAGTTTGCCTTCATCCGCTTTGCCGCGGCTGTTGGTGTGAGCGGCCCAGGTGCGGCCTTGCCGATCCTTGCGCGTGAACAGGTCCTTGCTGCCGGTCGTGGCGAGAGCCTGCGCAAACGACACGTCCACTCTCTCATGACTGAAGTACGTGATCAACGGAGCAGGCGCCCTCTGCTGCGCGTTGGTTTTCGCCAGCCATCCTGCGCAAAACACCATCACAATCAAGGCGGTCATCATTATGGTTCGCATGGACAACATATCGAACTTTGTCCTCCCTTACAAATGCACTCTTATCATTTCATTCTCGTATGATTTCGGTGAAACAGACCATGCAGTCGGTCGCAAGCTCAATTCCCTAGGGTTTTGGCCTCATTGGAGAGACCATGCACCAATCTCTCAGCGGCGCTAAACCGGCCAATGCTGAAACTGACCCCGCGTGCCAAA
>Ga0310913_10002189_pt1 | contig 10371 bp, 11 predicted proteins | sample GREbulkMGOX082_FD_203447 | JGI IMG/M metagenome (GOLD analysis project Ga0310913, IMG submission 203447) | Lab enrichment of tropical soil microbial communities from Luquillo Experimental Forest, Puerto Rico - GRE.bulkMG.OX082 | ecosystem: Environmental > Terrestrial > Soil > Tropical forest >...
CCCAGAACTTGTGCCGCTTCACGAATGCTCAAGCCATCCATCTCGCGCAATTGAAAGGTTGTACGCAAAGGAGGCGACAGCCACGTCAACAACTGTGCCAGCAGCTCCCAAACTTCCAACCTTTGACACACCTCTTCTGGAGTTGGCCTGGGATCTGATAGCGCGTCCGAGATCGGATGCTTGCTCTCACCTCGATCTTCCGCGTCCATAGCGATATGCAACTGCCGTGGACGCTGACGAAGTTTCATCCGCGCTTTATTGACCACGATTGTGGTCAGCCAAGTGGACATCTGCGCCTGTCCCTTGAATTGGTCCAGATGTTTGTAGGCGGACAAGAACGCGTCCTGAACTGCATCTTCAGCATCAGCAGCATTCCCCAGCACGCGCAGCGCTATGCGTTTGAAGGAAGCGAGGCGACGATCGAAAATGCTATTCAATTCCTGAAGTTCTTCCTGATAAGCGGACAACGCGACACTTCGCGCATTGTTGATCTCTGTTACGGTCGTCGCCATGAATGGACTCCCTCGACCCGTCCGTAAAATGCACGTCTCGTTCCAAAGCCCGCATTTTGGATTTATTTACGAACATAAGCTCAAAACGCCACAGGCTCCAATCAGTGCTTTTAAGGAACGTTCCTCCAGGAACAATTGCAGCCTGCCTTAAGAGACGTCAAAGCAGCTGTCATCAATTCAACACTGTGACTGCTGGCTGTCTACAGATTGTCCCTTTAGCAGTGGCTGAAGCGGACTTGGGGCGCGGTTCCGGCGTAATTGAGGGTGTCTTCAAAGGCGCAATAGCAATTTGCCTCAACTACAGAGCCACAGCGCGCAGGCTGGCAGAAAGCCCGCAGATGGAAAGCAAATTGCCTAAGAGTTGAGTAGTGACACACCGAATACAAGACCTCATTCAGTGGATCTTTGGTTGCTGGCACCGCAACGTCAGCCGACCGTTTACGATTTCGGGCCGAACTTACGAGGTGTGTCTCAATTGTGGAAGGCAGCTTGCCTACTTTCGCGTGAAATTCGGACACAGTGCGGGTAGGCAAATCGGATGACTCTGAACTCTGGCGAGTGGGAGCGCTGTCGGGCTGTCGCCACTGGATGGCAATACCATTGCAACGTAGGGTAGCGAAAGCCACCGCTTTCTCCTGATGTAGACAGTGGCGGTTGCATATCACACACACTACAAAGCAACGGCTTGAAACGGTCAATCTTATATTGGAGGAACTTCATGACTGAAAACAAAATTGACGAGGTAGACATTTTGAACTTTGCACTCAACCTGGAATATTTGGAGGCTGAGTTTTACACGTACGCTACGACTGGAAAGTCCATCACGAGCTTCGGTATTGGAACCAAAGGCCGCGCGAATGGGGATAATCCGACGAGTGGTGGCACTACAGTGGGAGGTGGCAAGGTCACCTTTTCCAAGGATGAGGCCCTCATTCATGACATCGCGACTCAGATCGGCGCTGACGAACGCGCCCATGTAGTCCTGCTCCGTGGTGCACTAGGCTCGTCTGCGGTTGCAATGCCCAACATCGATCTCGGTGCTTTAGGTTTCGGCTTCGGAAATCTGAATGACTTTCTTCGAGCAGCACGCATCCTCGAGGATATCGGAGTAACGGCATATTCGGGCGCCGCCGGCTTGCTCAAAACTCCGGACGTCATTACCACAGCGGCATGCCTTCTGGGGGCTGAGGCGGAGCACGCCGCAACCATTCGATCGCAGATTGCCCGATTAAAAATATCCACGTCGGCATTGGATGGCGTAGACCTGGTTCCTCCACCCAGCGGAGAAGCAAGGCAGGTCCTCTCGATCAAAGTCAGCGATGGGCTGGTCGCAACGAGGACGGCTGGACAAGTGCTTCACCTTGCATTTGGCGGAAAAGCAGACATGAAGCAAGGAGGCTTCTTTCCGACGGGTCTCAACGGTGAAATCAACTCGAGCACGGAGCAAGCGCCGGCCCCGATGATTGCCGTCTAACAGCTTACTCGCGCATCGGCAGTCGAGACAACCGGCCAGTCGCAAATTTCTCCACCGCGGTTGGCCGGTGTTTCTTCGTTACCAATGGCGAAGGCCGCTAGAATCGCGCTACCGCTTCTCGCCGACTAGAATGGCGGGACATTGTAAGGAGAACGTATGCCGCAGGTTTCCTTCTCAGCCGACATCAAACCGCTTTTTCGCGCCATCGATATTTCGCATATGAAGCCGTTCGGCGTAGAGCTGGATAATTACAGCTACATGTCGAATCCGACCAACGCTAATAGTGTGCTCGCAACACTCTCAGCACACGATGGCGAACCGCCTAGCATGCCGCCCGGCGGACCCTATTGGACAGAGGCCCAGCTCGCGCTATTTGCTCAATGGCAGAAAGACGGATATCAACCGTGACTTCTGAACGGAATCCGTTTTACTGGAACGAAAAGACGTGAGCATCATCTTCAACAAGAAGACGCAGATTTGAAAGCCGCAACGATCCTTCAATGCAGCTCACCAGATGTAATTGTGAACGCCGGCATTGATCGCCCGGTATCGCGAGCCGGCGTAACTTCTGATCCGTGACAAGGCGGCAGGTGTAGAGCGGCGCAAAACTTGCCGTCGACGGAGGGCGCACCGCGTTTAGCTGTGCTCGAGCACATCGAAGGGCATCAACAACGAACGGTAATTGATGCCACCAATCTGATTAACGTAACGCCTCCCCGGTTTTGGCTTGAGTCATTGGTGATTGGCCCCTGATCCGCCATGAGCAGATGACTCTCCCTGCTTATTCCGCCGAACCAATTCGTCGAGGCTGAACGGGAAATTTGCAGATGTTGCCAGGAGCAGCGCGCCGCCGGCTGCCGAAAAGACCGACAAATCGAGGGGCGCTTTCACTCCCAAAGCCATCGTCATCGCCAGTGCAAAGGTGGTCAGAAGAAGTCCACTTAACAAAGCAATGGTGCGAGTCTTCAAGCCGAGAACGAGGAGCAGCCCGAAGAGAATTTCCGCAGCCGTGGCGATAATCGCTAACGCCGGGATCGTTGCCGCCGGCAAGAACCAATTCAGCTTACCTGTATAGGCCACAAACCGAGCATAATTGCCCCATGCCACATTGGGCTGTCCGTAAACGCCCCAGAGGCCAAACCGATCTGCGACCGCAGACAAAAAGGAGATCCCAAGAGCGAGCCGTAGAAACACCGAGCTGACCGTTGCGAATCCTGTCCATCGTGTGTTCATCATTGCTCGCTTACTTGGCGGGCACCAGTATCGGAGCGCCTTTGTCCTTCACGAAAAACACCACGAACTTCGCCGGTTTGGTTTTACTTGCATTCCGCCCAACGATGTGGATATCATCCGGGCCTTCGTAGAAGGTCTGACCAGGCGTCAGAGTCACTTCCTTTCCGCCTCTCACCTGCATCACGACCGAGCCTTCCAGTACATAAACAAAAGCATATGCGTTGTGGCGATGTACCTGGTCGGAATGGCCCGGCGGATATTCCACGGTGATCATCACACCTTCTTTGCCGGGACACTCTGTCAGGTCTTTGGACATGAGCGGCGCTACCTCAGCCTCTTGTGCTACCAGCGTGGCGGACATCAGACATACCAGCACCAGAACTATTTTTGTGAACGTCATACGCTAATCCTTTCGCTTGACCGACTATGTGCCTGGTTCCGCAAATGATCCGGCATTTCACTTTTCCGCCTCACCTTGGTACCGAGACCATCCTTGACCATCCTTGCGACGATTCCTCGGATGACCTGAGGCGCGTGTTGCCCGGCTATGCCTTCAAGTGTGCACGACCGCTCGAAGGCATTCGGGCCCTGTAATCTTCATCTCCCATCGGTCATTCGCTTCTGATCCCAAAATCAAAACCCGCCACTCTCCTGACTTTTGCAAGAGCGCGTGCTCAATAGCCGTAGCTACCTCCGCCCGCCAGGCAGGATCACCCGTGTTTTGCATCTCAACTGAGACCCCCATCGCTCCCTCGGTCAATTAGGATCTGAGCGGTCGCGCAAACGATAGCTCGTGCCCGTCCGGGTCTGGCATGTGGAAATAGCGCTCGCCCCAAGCACCGTTCTGGGGCCTTGCCGGATCAAATCCCCTTTCTTTCAGATGGGCCCAAAACGCGTCAACATCGGTCACATACAGGATCAACCGACCCCATCGCCCTCCAGGATGACCTTTTTCCAGATTGAGGATTGCAGACTCGGCCTCACTGACTCGCAGCGAAGAAAAATGCGAATCTTCGCCACCGTAGATGAGTTTCATGCCGAGAACATCCCGATAGAACTGCACCGAGACCTGCATATTCGTTATCTGGAAAGTGACCGCAGAAACCTTTTCAACTCTGGGGACCATACGTCCCGAGTCTACCTCCGTTACGCGTTGGCGTGCCTTGCCGACCGTCTTCACAAGATGCTTGACCTTGGCGTTCATAATGGCAAAACATGGATTTACTCTCAGATGTTCTGGAACTCGAGATTGAGCAGGAGAAGAGCCGGGAGCCGACCGGACCTCGCGTTCGATGTCCGCTTTGTGGTTGGTCGCCGCGCAAAGACGACCGCTGGTTTTGCACCTGCGGTCATGAATGGAACACCTTCGACACGGGAGGGGTGTGCCCAGCCTGTCTCCATCAGTGGACTGAAACCCAGTGCCTTTCATGCAGTGAGTGGTCGCTCCACTCGAATTGGTGTACCCGTTCATGAATTCAGGGAGAGGAGGACGTATGAGGGTCGCTACCCGCCAATCCTTTTTCGATCCCGAAGACCAACACGATGGGCAAACCAATGAGAACCAGAACTGCGTGGATCACGATCTTTCTGGTGTTGATGCCCATCCTTGAACAAACTGCGGGTGGCCTTTAGTGGTCGCGCTGAGCCTGTAGGTCAATACGCTCAACTCTCTCAGCTTACGGCATTATCACCGGCGGAGGTCTAGCACAAGCCACAATTGGGCTATTCCACGGAAGTCCCAACTTCTCGGGTTACTCGTCATTTAGATGGAGCCAATTCCTCGGTTTCAGATGTGCCGAGAATGTCGTATGGATTGTCCAACCGTGAATCTGTGGAGGTTTCTAGTTCGGAAATGCCTTCATTTGTTGATGTGCCTTCAGTTCGTCGAGCTTTTGCTTGAGCTGTTCAAGCTTCTGCCCGGCTTCGCCGAGCTTACCTTCTGCTGTCAGTCGCTGATAGTCGGCTAGGTCTTTGGCTGCTGCCGTAATCAGCGCGTTCAGATCCGCTGCAGGCTTGGCTGTCGCGGCCGATGTCGCTGCGCTTCGTCCAGGTTCAACGGGGCTAGCCGTGGCGCTCAACGAAGAGGCCTCTCCGCCAAACAGGGACCTCATCGCCGACTCGAAGGTCGATCCATATGCGAGCCGGTCTTGCAGCGCGAGCACCACCAGACGCAACTCCGGCATTGGACTGCGCTCGGCTTGCAGGTAAATCGATTCCGCATACAAGAGCGCACGCCCGCACGGAATCACCAGCAGAGTTCCACGCCGCACGTGAGAGCCTTGCTGATTCCACAGCGTTAATTGTCCCGAAAGCTGAGCGTTCTGATCGATACGCGCTTCGATCTGTAACGGGCCATCGACCAGCTTGGTCTTCGGAAAGTCATAAACTACCGATGTACCGTAATGTTCGCCATCGCTGCGGCCGGCAATCCAGCCAATGAGATTGTTTCGATTGGCCGGCGTGAACGGTAGGATCGCCACGAATTCGATGGTGCTTTCGCCGGGCAGTTTCATCAGCACATAATTCGGTTCCATCGCAAGCGTCCGCTTATCGCCGGATTCGCTCATGCCAACTTCGGAAGCGACTGTCCAGAGATCCTCGCGGTTGTAGAACACCCCGGGATCTGTCATGTGGTAGAGGCCGTAAACAGCCGCCTGAACCTTGAGCAACAACTCGGGATAACGTACGTGTTTGCGCAGCGCGGACGGCATAACAGACGCATCTTTAAACAGGGATGGAAACACTTGCCGGTACGCCATGATGATCGGATCCTGCGCGTCGAACACGTAGAAAGTGGTGGTTCCATCGTAGGCGTCGATGACCACCTTGACGCTGTTGCGCATGTAGTTGATGGGATGGCCGTCAAGAGAATATTGGCTGGAGTACGGATAGCTGTCTGAGGTGGCGAACGCATCCAGAATCCATGAAAGTCGGCCATCGTCGCCGATGACGAGGTAGGGATCCGATTCGTAGGTGAGAAATGGTGCAAGGGTTGCTACCCGGTCGCGAACATTGCGATGCATCAGTAGGCGGCTCTGCGGGTTGATGTCGTCGCTAAACGGGAGTTTCGCTAAGTCTCCTTCGTCGAACGCAATGAGAATGCGACGCAAAAATCCGCCGAGAGGAATGCCGCCCGTGCCCTCATAGGACGTCAGGCTATTGGTCTGACCTTGCGGATAATTGAATTCCTGTTGCCGCGTTTTTACGTACACGTCGGTGTTGGCCATCTCGCCAAAATAAATCTCCGGACGCGCGACGTTGATTCCCTTCACCGTGCTCTGGATCGGCATGTTGCTCAGGATCAACGTGGGCAAGCCCTCCTGCGTGAACCCGTTCACGGGATTCATAGTGACGCCATATCCGTGAGTGTAGATCAGCTTTTCGTTGATCCAGTTGCGGCTGCTTTCCGGGAGCTTATCAACGCTAAGCTCGCGCGCCGCGAGCATAACCTGACGCATGGTGCCGTCGATTTCATAGCGATCGATATCGATATCAGGAAAGTCATAGTAGGTACGGATTTCCTGAATCTGCCGCAGTGTGTCTTGCAAGGCGTGCCAATCCCATAACCGAATGTTCTGCAGCGTAGCTTGATTGTTTGCCGCGTCGGTCGCCTCGACCGTCGTCTCGGCCGGAAATTCGCGAAGCGAGACTCGATCTAATCCATACGCTTTTCGCGTGAGGTCGATGTTGTAGGCGATGTAAGGCCGCTCGCGAACCAACTCGTTCGGCTTCACAATAAAGTTACCGACATACCAGCTGACAATCTGAAGGCCGAAATAAACCACAACCGCCGGAACGACCGCCGCGACCAGCCAACGCACCCGAGGTGCCGACACAACGTTCACCAGCGCGATCGCAGCCCCTAGAATCAAGGCCACACAAACCACAAGCAAACCAGGCAGCGTGACGTGCGCATCGGTGTATATCACACCGTTGAAGATCGTATGCTCGTCGAACAATGAGTCGAACCGGCTGATGTAGACCCGCATCGCAAGAATCAGCAGGAAGAACGCAAACGCAATGGAGAAGCCACGCCATGGCATCGGGATGGATCGAGCTCGCTGCGAGAGCACGTGGCTGCTACCGGTAATCACAATAAAGAGAAACGCAACTACACAGGCGATGATGGCCAGGGTGAGCAGCCAGCCTGTAACCAACTGCCAGGCGGGCAGGGTGAAGAGATAAAAATTCAGCGGCTTGCCGAAGATCGGATCCACAATGCCACTGGTGCGAGGCGCATACCAGTAGAGTGCGAACGTCGGCCATTCCGCCTTCATGCCGGCAGCGGTCGCAGCGGCGATGACGAGCGAAACGGCGAGCGCAATCAGCCTTAGGATGCGCTCGACCGGCAATTTCACTGGCTGCCGGCCAATGAAAATGATGCCTCCGAAATCAGGCTGGTACGCTCGCCGCAACGCGAGAAAACATCCGTACAGAATTAAAAATGTGGCCGCGAAGAATGCCGCAAAGAGCGCCCACTGAAGACTCAGACTCTTGCGGAACACGTCGCCGTAACCGAGCGACCCGAACCAGAGGAGATCGACGTAATATGATATCGCCGTCCCGCTGCCGAAGATGAGAATGGCGATTAGCGCAAGAATGAGAAAAACGCGGCGGCGCCGCTGAGGCGGCAGCTGTTTCCGCCACTCAAGGGACTCGGGCATTACGCTAATTCGCGTTTACCAGTGCTTCCGTTGGGAATTTTCAATACTGGTATTGTAACGCTTTTGCAATTGGGAGAGCCTGCATCTGAACACGACAGCACCTGCCGAGTGATGGCATGGGACCTTTGCGCCGATGTGATCGCGTTCGAACCCCTGAGCCTTAGAGGTTGACAGAATTGTCGGTCGGTACAGGATTATTGGAGGTTGAGACACTGTTGGCGGACGGTCTGTGTTGAGTGTGTCGGCCAGGCTAGCGGTTGGGCGCGGGTGTCATTCGGTCTCTTCTTCCTCGAACCAGATGATTTCGCGCCAACGGTTTTCAGGAACATACTGCGCTAACAAGCGGGCGCGATTCGCGATTCGTTGGTAGATCGCCTTGACGTCGCACTTATTTTGCAAGCCCGCCTTCGCGAGGTTGAGTATCGCCTTGTCTTCCCACTTCGACGACTTGCGTCTGCGGTCGGCGCGCGGCGGCCAATTTCAACTGTCCGGCGGTTCCCTTTCGGCTGTTGGCTGACGAGATATCGTTCCACAACTGATTTCGGGATTCTCAAGACACGATAGCGCCGAACCCCAAGAGTGGCACGACCCATATCGATGACGCCGTCCAATTTCGCGAAGCGTCGGATGACCGAGTTTTCGCTGCATTGCAGAACGTGGGCTACATCCTGCACGGTGAGTAGCGGGTCGCTCATTGCGTCGCTCCCCAAGAGCACAAGCGTCGCTTTTCCTTCGCCTTTTTGCGTACCAATGAGTGAAATGGCGATTTTGCGCCAACTGACCTGGTAAGTTTTTAAATTCCGGGTTGCCGACGAGTCTCCAGTAACTTCCTACAAGCCTGTCTATCGGTACTAATCCGCCGAATCACGCTTCAAATAGCAGTCAATGAGTGCTAAGCCCTGAAGGCAACAGCCGAGCCAAGGTCGCTTGCCCGGAAAGGCGACCATCCAGCCAAGTGACGAGAAGCAGGTTTCAACTAAGCCGCCGCCCTTAGCCGAGGTCTCCGAGATAGCCTGCCTTTGCTTTACGGAGGCATTTTCGATGAGCAGACTAGAAGGAAGCCGCTGGCGATTGCGGCGGACGCCTTGAGGTATGGGATTGAATTGGAATTCCTGGTGTGAAGCCCTTCGTTATTCAGAATCTAGGGAAGTACGAACGTCAAGCTTGGCAGGAAGCGCAGTTCCCGTCCAATAGACAGAACGATCTGGAAGAACAGAGAGAACGTGAATCAGCATACCGGCGATTCATCCTCAATCTTTACCATGCGAAACCGATGAATGGACACGCATGGATTCACGGACCGAAAAGCGGAAGGATGGTTCACGTTGGTGCGGTTGACGCCCCGGTGACACTTGCCGATGTAAACGGACATCCTCGGAGAAATGCTGCCCCCCATCCGTGTCCTGGGAAACCGCCATGTCGTGCAGTGCTTCGTCGCTGAAAGCAATAGAATCCTAGCCTTGCCCGGGAGCCGTCGGACGCGAGGAGGGCAGGCGCACCGAACGGATCGCTCAGAGCATCACCTCGCCGCGCTCGCGTAGAGCGCCCGCTCGAACTCCTCCTCCGCCGCTAGCGCCCCATCGTCGCTGAACGGCAGCGTCTGCATCAGCACCACCCCGCAGGTTTTCCCGGAAACATCAATCCAGAAAAACGTGTTGAAGATGCCGTCCCATGCCAGCGACCCCGCCGCGCGCCCGCCTTCCACCGCCCGGCTGTTGATTCCGAATCCCCATCCAAACTTGTCGGGCGAACCCGGCAAGCGAACGGGATTCTTGATCAACTGCGGAATCGTGCTCCTCAACTCCGCGAGCTTCATCTCGCCGATCTGGTTGTGACTCATCTCCGCCACCGTCTCCGCCCGCAGAATCCTCTTGCCGCCGAACATCCCGCCGTTCAGCACCATCCGCTCGAACTTCAAGTAATCCCCCGCCGTCGAGTAGAGGCCGCCGCCGCCGCTGAAGAACTTCACCGGCTTCATCGGCTGCGGCGGCGGTTCTACAAAACTCCCATCCGCCTGCCGCAGTTGAAGCGCCACCACCCGCGCCTGCTTTTCCGCCGGAACGTTGAAGAACGTGTCCGTCATCCCCAGCGGCTCGAAGATGTGCCGCCGAAAATATTCCTCCAGCGTCTCCCCGCTCACCTGTTCCACCAGTTCTCCCAGCCAGTCGTAGCTGATTCCATATTCCCAGTGCGTTCCCGGATCGAACATGAGCGGCGCCCTCAGAAACGCGTCGCTATCCCCCGTAATCGCGGGAGCCAGTCCCGCCTCCACGTACTCGTGCAGCCGCGCATCGAAAAAGTCGTAGCCAAACCCCGAAGTGTGCGTCAGCAATTGCCGCACCGTCGGCGGCGTCTTCGGTGGCCGCAGCTTCGCCTTTTTCGTCGCCTGATCGAATTCCTCGAGCACTTGCACCTTCGCCAGTTCCGGGAGATAGGTCGCCGCGGGCTCGTCCAGCTTCAGCCGCCCGCTCTCAATGAGTTGCAGCAC
>Ga0310913_10002200_pt1 | contig 10345 bp, 9 predicted proteins | sample GREbulkMGOX082_FD_203447 | JGI IMG/M metagenome (GOLD analysis project Ga0310913, IMG submission 203447) | Lab enrichment of tropical soil microbial communities from Luquillo Experimental Forest, Puerto Rico - GRE.bulkMG.OX082 | ecosystem: Environmental > Terrestrial > Soil > Tropical forest >...
GCTGCGTTGCCGAATTGGGGAAAGCGCCGGGATAAACCGGCATGGAGGAGGAGATGGAAGAGCTCTGCGCCGAAGGGCTAGCGACCCACGGCGACCCCGAGTCATGCGTCGACGACCCGCGAGGGCGTGGCGAAGCGTTGACAGGGGCACGTGCAGGCCGGGCTATCGAGCCGCGAAATGTCCCTCCGGGGTGCCGACGCTGTCCATGAAGCGGAAGGCAACACCGCTGGCCGCGCTAGCGCGAGCTGCCAGCGGGCCCCGCGGTCACAGAACCAGGGCATGTACGGAACCTCCATGCGCGAGAACCGGGAGAGCCCGTGCCCGCCCGCCTGGCTGATCACCGGGCGGGCCGCTCAGGGAACGCCGAGGCGGTAATCCTGGGATGAATGGTCACGGGCAGTCGGACGGTCCCGTAGTACCTGCGAACCTGCCGAACAAGGCTGCGGCTGCGGAGGCAGGGGAGGAAAGGGGGCCGGCCAAGGGGAACGCGGCTGGTGAAACACGCCCCGGACGCAGCGCCGGGCCAGGTGTGTCAAGTGAGCTGGACCGCGTGCGGCAAGTGGCAGTACGGGACAAGAGTGCGCGGTTCACCGCGCTGCTGCACCATGTCAGCGTGCACCGGCTGATGCGGGCGTTCGACGACCTGAAGAAGGGGGCGTCGCCCGGTGTCGATGGTGTGACCTGGTACGCGTACGAGCAGAACCTGCACGAGAACCTGCGGGACCTGCATGAGCGGGTGCAGTCAGGGCGTTACCGGGCCAGTCCGTCCCGGCGTGTGTACATCCCGAAGGCGGACGGGCGGCAGCGGCCGCTCGGCATCGCCACGCTGGAGGACAAGGTTGTCCAGCGGGCCGTCGTCGAGGTGCTCAACGCCATCTATGAGACGGACTTCCGGGGCTTTTCTTACGGGTTCCGGCCGGGGCGCAGCCCGCACCGGGCGCTGGACGCGCTGGCGGCCGGGATCTTGGAGAAGAGAGTGAACTGGGTGCTGGACGCGGATATCCGCGACTTCTTGGATCCATGGTCATACTGCTCCTTTGCTGATTGTGCGGTCTAGAACAGGCCGTCTTGGGGTTGAGGCACCTCGATACGCAGGCCTTTCCTGCGTCCGGTGCGGGTCAGGATGGCGCGCAGCTCGCCGCGCTTGACCTTCTGCAATACGGTCTGGCGGGAAACGCCGAGCGCCTGGGTGGCGTAGCCGAGGGGAACCCACCCGTCGGGTGCTGTGTCGGCGAGCATGCCGCGGAGCTGATCGGTGAGGCGTACGCGCCAGGGCGCACCGGGGGTGACCTGCTCGCCGGCGACGAAGCCGTCGTTCAGCCAGCGCAGCAGCGTGGACGGCGCGATCTTCAGCTGGCGGGCGGCGGCGGTCACGTTGAGCAGTTCTCCTTCGGGCTCCTCGCCATTGCCGTCTGGCTGGTGGCAGGGGATGTGCCAGTGGTAGCGGAGCGATTGGACTCTACTGGCGGTGTATGACAATCCGCGGGCGGTGCGCCGGTGCTGCCGGTTGAGGATCCCGGCGATGACCGCGTCGGGGTAGTGCACGGCGAGCCGCCGGATGAGATCGATGGTGTCCTCATCGGTGCGGATCGCGGGCTGGCGGCGGCGCAGCGGCACGGTCAGCTCGCTGATCGCGCCGCCTTTCCACCGCAGCACCAGGTCGGCGTGCGGGGCGGGGTCGTCGCGGCGCAGCGTGATGTTCACTTCGTCCAGCAGGGTGCGCAGCAGCTGCTTGCGGTCTTTGTCGGTGGTGGTGGGCGCGTCCCATACCTGGCTGAGGTCGTCGCCGAGCGCCAGGATCGCGGCCCGCTCGCCGTCGGTGAGGGTCTTGGGCCGGGCGGCCTGGCGGCGGGTCAGCTCGGTCTCGGCGTCGGCGAGCTCGCGGAGCGCGTGTTCCCACTCGGCTTCCAGGCCGCGGGCGACCAGCCGGTTGTCCGGGTCGACGGCGCGGTAGCGGCGCTCGGCCCGGGAGGCGTGGTAGCGAGCCTGCTCGGTCTGGCGGCGGTGCTGGTCCAGCGCCGCGTCGTGGCCGTGCTCGACCTGCTCGGCGGCTTGCAGGCAGGCGCGCAGCGCCATCGGCTCGAGAGCGGCCAGGAATGCCCCGGCGACGGCGGCGTCGATCCCCTGCCCGCCGACGCTCATGTGCCGGGCGCCGCGGCCGTTGACCAGCTCGGCGGAGCCGTGGCAGTAGTAGTTCGGCACGCATCTGGCCGGGCCGGCGTAGAAGATGGCCAGCTTGCGGCCGCAGGTGCCGCAGGTGGCCAGGCCCTGCAGCAGCGCGCAGCCCTCGCGGACCGCGCCGGTGCCCGGCTGGCGGGCCTGCGGCCGGATGTTGGTGCCGATGCGGGCCTGGTTGGCCAGGTAGGTGTCCCAGTCGGTGAACCCGGGGTGGTGATCGGGGATGAGGACCTCCCACTGGTCGCGGGGCAGCCGGCGGCTGCGCTGGCGCAGCGCGCCGCTGGGGTCAAGGTAGCGTTCCTTGCGGGTCCGGCCGTAGACGTACGCGCCGGCGTAGGCCGGGTGGGTCAGCGTGGTGTGCACCGCGTGGTAGGTCGGCTCCACCCAGGTGATCTCCGGGATCCCGCTGCCGCGGCGGGTATAGGCCACCTTCTGCAGCGGCCACCGCAGGCCCTCGGCGCGCAGCCACAGCCAGGTGGCGCGCACCGACCCGGACACCGCGAACCGGTCGAAGGTCGCGGCGAGGACGCCGGTGACCGCCTCGTCAGGGTGGAAGCAGACCTCCCCGTCGGCCTCGCCCCAGATCAACCCGACCGGCAGGCCGCGGCGCAGCTCGCCGCGGGCGGCCTTGTTCTTGATGCCGCCCTCCAGCCGGGCCCGCAGCACGTGCAGCTCAGACTCGGCCATGATGCCCATCAGCCCGAGCAGCAGCCGGTCGCCGAACAGCGCCGGGTGATACACCGCGTCAGCGTCGGCGACCAGCGTGTCGCACACCCCGGCCAGGTCGAGCAGCCGGTACCAGGCCGCGTTATCCCGGGCCAGCCGGGAGGCCTCCAGCGCTACGATGATCCCGACCTGCCCCAGCGCCACCTCGGCGACCAGCGACTCGAACCCTTCCCGCTGCCCGAGCACCGACCCCGAGACCCCCAGGTCGGCGTCCACGACCCGGATCGCCTCCCGCGGCCAGCCCAGCTGCAGGGCGCGATTGACCAGGTCGTACTGGCGGGCGGTGGACTCGGTATTGCGCTCGAGCTGAATCAAGGTGGATTGCCGGACATAGATTACGGCCGCTCTGGAGCGGTGGGAGCTGGTTATCTTGCCGGAATCACTCATCGCCGGCCCCCGCCCCCGCTCCCGCTCGCGCGGCCGCCGTCCCGGCCGCCTTGGCGATCAGGCCGGCCAGCAGCGTGACCGCCGCGTCTACCTGCGGGCCGGGAAGCTGGCCAGTGACGGCCGGGGGTGGCGCCGGAACCTGGTCCGGCAGCAGACTGAGCTGAACAGGCTGCACGATCATCCTCCGTGGCAGGTGGGTTTCGTGCAGCCTGCTCCCGGCCGCCGCCGCTGCGCGCCGAAAGAGCCGAAACCAGCACGGACAGGCCCAGCAGGTCCGCTGTCCTGCCCAGCGTCCCCGTGCCCGGACCCGGGTCCGGGTCGTGGTGCTGGCTGGTCCATTCCGCCGGGATCAGCCGCTTGCTGCCATCGGGCAGTTCCAGCATCAGCTCCAGACGGCCGAGCCGGCGCATCCAGCCCAGCACGCGCAGGTCACGGCCCTCCAGCGGATGCCGGGCCTGGGTGATGACCACCGTGGCCGGCAGCGCGGGCCTCACCGCCACGTCTCCGTCACCACCGGGCACCCGGCCGCATGGCAGATCGCCCGGGCCGCCCGCACGGCGTTGACGGCGTCCATGCACAGCGCCGCTTCCCGCAGGTCGACCGGGATGCCCCCGGCGATGCTGGCCGCCACCAGCAGCACCTGCCGCTCCCCGTCCGAGCATGGCAGCACGCCCTGCACCGCATCCGCGGCCGCGGCGAAGTCGATAACCGCGACCTCCCGGTCCCGGAACGGCTCCCACCCGACCTCGACCGCCACCTGCACGAAGTCCTCCCGCAGCAGCCAGCCCCGGTGCGAGATCAGCAGCTCAGCGGCCGCCTCAGCGGGCAGCCAGCCCTTCGCCCACGCGCGGATCGCCGCGGCAAGGTCATCGAAGCACGTAGTAAGGCGGGGAGTCCTTTTCTGCGATTCCGCACGAGAAGCTCATAGAGGCGGTGGAGGAGCGCATCTGCGACCAGCCCGTGCTGAAGCTGCTGCGCGCGATGCTGCGCGCGGGAGTGATGGAAGACGGGCAGGTACGGCGGACCGTGGCCGGAACCCCGCAGGGCGGGGTCTTCAGTCCCGCCATGTGCAATGTCTACCTGCACCGGCTGGACCGGGCATGGGACGACGGCGGCGGGGTGCTGGTCCGGTTCGCTGATGACCTGGTCGTGATGTGCTGGTCCCGCAGCCAGGCCGAGGCCGCGCTGGAGCGGCTGACTGCCTTGCTGGCTGACCTGGGCTTGGAGCCCAAGGCGGCCAAGACCCGGATCGTGCACCTGGAAGAGGGAGGCGGGGGTTTCGACTTCCTCGGCTTCCATCACCGCCTGGTGCGCTCGCCGGGGCGGAACGGGACCAGGCAGGTGACGTTCCTTGCCCGCTGGCCCGCGGACAAGGCCATGCAGCACGCCCGGGACCGGATCAGGGAACTGACCCGCAGGTCCCGGCTGCTGCTGGCTCCCGAATGGGTGGTGGAGGACCTGAACCGGTTCCTGCGCGGTTCTCCGGGGGACGCCAGCTTGTTGCATGACGTTGCCTGAACGGGACGTCTTGCAAGGTTCTGCGGCGCGTCTCCTCGGGTGTGGTGCTCGTGGCTGGTAGTTGTTCATGCAGATCAGCGCGAGATCGGGGATCAGGGATGCGGGCGTTTCCAGTGAGGTTGCCGTCCGGGGCGAGGTACTGGACGGTTCTGGATGAGGAGCTGGCCGTGGTGGCGGTCGCGGACTCGTTCCTGCGGCAGGTGCGGTTCGGGCGGGACGGGGCGGAATCGACGACGAGGGCGTATGCGGGCTCGATCGCGCTGTTCCTTCGGTGGTGCTCGCTGACGGGCCGGCCGTGGCAGTCGGGGCTCGAGCAGCTCGGGCTGTTCATGACGTGGCTGCTTCACGCCGGGCCGCTGGATTCGGGGGCCGGGGCGTCCGCGGCGGGCGGGATGGTGCTCGCGGGTCCGGGGGCGTCGCCGGCCAGGGGCGCCCGGCGGGTGAACGCGGTGCTGGCCGCGGTGCGCGGGATGGTCGTGCACGCGGTCGGGGCAGGGCAGGCGCCCGGGCACCTGGTGCCGCTGCTCTATGAGGTGGCCGGTGACCGGGACCTTCCTGATGCCGTCCGGGGCGAGGACGCGGGGACGGGCTGGCGGCTGCGGGCCCGGCACCGGCTGCACGAGCCGCGGCGGCCGGTGGACCGGGCCGCCGACGCGGACATCGTCGCGGTGCTCGGGGGGTGCCGGTCGGCCCGGGACCGGCTGATCGTGCTGCTGATGGCGCGGGCGGGGCTGCGCCGGGGCGAGGTGCTGGGGTTGCGGCGCGGCGATGTGCACCTGCTGTCCGATTCCCGGGTCCTGGGGTGCGAGGTGGAGCGGGCGCATCTGCACGTGGTGCGCCGGGAGGACAATCCCAACGGGGCCGTGGCCAAGTCCCGCCGCCAGCGGGCCGTCCCGCTGGACTTCGTCGCGGTCCAGGCGTTCGACGCGTACGAGTTCGAGCGGATGCGGGTGCCGCGGGCCGTGTCGGGTGACTTTGCGCTGGTGAACCTGTTCCGGGAGCCGGTGGGGGCGCCGATGCGGCTGGACGCGGTCAACGACCTGGTGGCCGCCGCGGCCCGGCGGGCCGGGCTGGACGGGCCGCCGACCCCGCACCAGCTAAGGCACGCTTTCGCCTCTAATGTCCTGGACGCGGGCGGGTCGGTCGACGAGGCCCAGGAGCTGCTCGGCCACGCGTCGGTGTCCTCCACGGAGGTTTATACCCATCCTGACCCAGCGAGGCTGCGGGCCGCGGTCGACGCGGTCCCCAGTCCTCGCGAGCTGGCCGGAGAGCCCCGGTGAGCGCCGCGGCCGTCGTGAGTGTCGTGCCGGCCACCGCGCAGGAGCCGCAGGATGCGGCCCTGGCGCTGGTGCTGGGAGACGGTGCCGCTGCTGCGGGGCAGCGGGCGGCGAGGCTGGCAGCCCTGCTGGACCCGGGGTTCCTGGCGCAGGCCGGCTGGGATCCGGCGACATGGCTGCTGGCCCCGGAAACCGAGCACCGGCTGATCCGGTGGGACGGCAGCCGCCGGCGGCAGGAGGACGCTCCCGCCCGGAGGGCGGCGCCCCTGCCCGCGCCCGGGCCCGGGAAATGCGCGGTGATGGCCTGCCTGCGGGAGCGGCGGCCCCGCCGCGGGCGCGAGGAGACCCGCTGCGCCCTGCACGCGCGCCGCTGGGAGGCGGCCCTGCTCGCCGATCCGGGGCTGGACGGGACGCGGTGGGACGAGAGGGCCGAGCCGGTCCCGGTGACCGGCCAGGTCAACTTGCGCGGGCTCGCCCCGCTGGCCGTGGTTGAAGTGCTCTACGGGGTGCAGCAGCGGGTCCGGGCAGGATGCACCAGTTACTGCCGGACGCTGCGTGTCCTGGCCCGGGAGCTCCGCCAGGCGCGGGTGCCCTCGCTGGCGGACCTGCCCGCCCAGCAAGAGAAGGGACGGCAGGCCCTGCTCAGCTCGCTGGCGATGCACGCGGCCCGGGCGTTCGCCGACCCGCGGTCCGAGATCGCCAAGGACAGGTGGGACCTGACCGTCCTGGGCCATCACGGCTGGCTCGCCTTCACCGGCATCAGCCAGGAGTGGCTGCGGGAGTCGGTCAAGGGATGGGCCGCTCATGACCTGCCGCGGCGGCGGGGCAAGCAGGCCGGCGCCCGGCTGCACGAGATCATCGGCGCGATGATCAGGCTGTCGGCGACCCTGCGCGCCGGGCGGGGGGATCGCGGTGAGGACCCCGCCGCCCTCGGCCGCGCCGACATCGAGGCGTTCTTGCACCGCATGGCGTTCCTGGCCGCCGGCGGGCAGGTGTCGGCCTATAGCAGGGTCAAGACCTGCCAGGACGCAGGCCGGGTGCTGAAGGGCATCCGCTCCCTCGGCATGGCAAGGCCAGGAGGCCCGGCGGCCGGCCTGGCGGACGACTTCACCCTGATTGCCGGGGACGTCCCGGCCAAGGCCGACCCGGGCGAGCCCGGACGGGACGTCCCCGCCGAGATCATGCGGCAGCTCTGCGGCCGCCTGCGCGAACTGGGGGAAATCATCTCCAGCCGGGAGACCCGGGTCGCGGTCGAGCTGATGATCGACACCGGCCGCCGGCCCGCCGAGGTCTGCGCGCTGGCATGGGACTGCCTGGCCCGCGACGCCGACGGCACCCCGGTGCTGGTCTACGACAACTCCAAGGCCCACCGGCAGCGCCGCCGCCTGCCAGTCAGCGAGCACACCGCCGCCCTGGTCACCGGGCAGAAAACCGCCGTCCGCGAACGGTTCCCGGACACGCCGCCCGCCCGCCTGAGGCTCCTGCCCTCCCGGCGGCTCAACCCCGACGGGACCCGCCCGGTCACCGAGGACAACCTCACCGGACGGCACCGGATCTGGGTGAACTCAATGGGGCCGCTGCTGCGGGCCGACGGCACGGAATACGACAAGTCCCTCATCACCCCGTATTCCTACCGGCACTCCTACGCGCAGCGGCACGCTGACGCCGGGGTCGGCATCGACGTGCTCCGCGAGTTGATGGACCACGAGTCGATGGACACGACCAGACGGTACTACCGCGTCGGCGAGGCCCGCCGCCGCGAAGCCGTCGACAAGGTGACCGCGATGCAGTTCGACCGGCACGGCAACCGGATCTGGCGCAATGCCCTGGCCCTGCTCGACAGCGAGCGCGCCCGGCACGCCGTCGGGTCGGTCGCCGTCCCCTACGGGACCTGCACCCAGCCGGCCAACGTCCAGGCCGGAGGGGGTGCCTGCCCGGTCCGGTTCCGCTGCGCCGGCTGCGACCACTTCCGCACCGACGTCTCCCACCTTCCTGACCTGACCGGCTATCTCGACGACCTGCTGCGCGCCCGCGAGCGGCTGGCCGCCAGCATCGACGGGGTCGATGAGTGGGCCCGTGCCGACGCGATGCCCGCAGCCGAGGAAATCCGCCGGGTCCGGCACCTCGTCAGCCAGATCAAGGGCGACATCGACCGCATGGACGCCGGCCGGCGGGCCCAGATCGACGAGGCGGTGGGCGTCGTCCGCCGTCACCGGGCGGCCTACCTGGGGATGCCGTCCGTCCGGCCCGTGCTCCCCTCACCGCGAATGGAGACCTCCGCATGAAAAAGCCCGCCCGCCCGGCTCCGGGCAGCCCCGGGACCGGGGCCATGATGAAAGGCCGCCAGGCCGACTCCGCCCGCCGCCGCCAGCGGGTCCTCGCCACGCTCGACCGGGCCGCCGCCGACGGCGCCGAGATCAGCGTGTCCGGCATCGCCCGGGCCGCCGCGGTGGACCGCACCTTCATCTACCGGCACCGGGACCTCCTCGAGAAGATCCACGCCTTCGAGGCAGGGCCGCCGCCTGACGGCAGCGGCCCGGGTCCCGCCGTCACCCGGGCATCCCTGCAAGCCGACCTGCTAGCCGCCCACGAGCGTGCCGTCAGGCTGAACACCCGCGTCCGGCAGCTGGAAAAACGCCTGTCAGAGGCGCTCGGCGAACAGGCCTGGCGCGAGTCCGGGCTCGCGGCGCCCGCCGACATCGACGCCCTCAACCAGAAGATCAGCCAGCTGGAGCAGCAGATCATCGACCTGCGGCTCCAGCTCGAAGAACAAGGCGAGGACCTGACCGCGGCCCGGGCCGCGAACCGCGAGCTCATGGCCCAGCTCAACACCACGGCAAAACACCAGTGACACGCCGGGCCAGGATGTTGCGCAACACCTGTCACAGTCGCTAACGTTCTCCCTATCAGCCTCTGAGCTGCGCGAACGCGAGGATCTGGTCTTCGCCGCAGCGGCCGGACCCCCGGAGAAGCGCGGCTGGGCCGCGTACTTCCGGTTCGGCAACTCCGCCGCCCGCTTCGGCAAGATCACCAGGTATGCGCGGATGCGGCTGGCGCTGTTCATCGCCAGGCGCACCCGCCGGTCCCGGGGATTCGGCTGGTCGGTCGTCGCCTTCCAGTCCCCGGACCAGCTCGGGCTGGTCACCTTGTCAGGAATCGTCGTCGACCCCAGGCCCTTCCGGGACTGGCGGGCACGGCCGAATGCCGGCGGTGAACGACGTCGGTGAGCCGTGTGCGGGAGAACCGCACGCACGGTTCGAAGCGGCGGGGGCTGGAAACGGAGCGACCTGGCCACGGTCACGGCAGTGAAGCGGCCCGCAGGCGAAAGCCGGGGAAAAGTGGCTGCCGGACCTGACGTCAGAAACCGCCACCGCGCCAGCCCCCGACCCTACACGCGAGTAGCTGGCTGCCGCTGACGGCTGGGCCGGCCGTGCAGATGACCCGAAATTTTACTGTGCGGGTATGACGGTGTTCCGGCTGACGGGCCGGTGCCGCGGGGTGCCACAGGCCCCGGATGGTCTCCACAGGTCGCAGGGACAGGTTCGCGCAGGTCAGCCCGGGTTGGGAAGGAGAGTTATCCGCCGCCAGGCCCGGGTGATCGCCTCGGCCCATGGCCAGTTCGCGGCGATCTTCCAGCGTCTGCGGCGTCCACCGCGGACCAGGCGGGCGGCGGCGTTCAGGACGCGGTAGCGCAGTGTCTTCGGCTCGGCTCTGGCCAGATCGCCGTCCAGGGCGATCAGCTTGAGCCAGCAGAGCAGGATCTGCGCGGTCATCGCGGCGGTCATCCAGGCCTGGTTGATCGCGAACTCGTGCGACGGGAAGCGGCCGATCCCGGTGTCTTTCCCGGCGCGGATGGCGTCCTCGACTCTGGCATGGACCCGGTGGGCGGCGTCAATGTAGGCGTTCTTGCTCCGCCAGCCTTTCGTCGTCTCCGGCAGGTTGGTCACCCACAGCTGGTAGCGGTAGCCGTCCTCGTGCTCGAACAGGGACAGTTTCGCGCCGGGGTGGGGCCGCTCGCGCCGGGCGAACAGGCGCATCGTGGCGGGCCAGCCTGCCAGCTGATCACCAGACGGGCCCGTGCGCAGCAGCCCAGTTAGCTCGGTGACGTGCGCTTCCTCGATCCAGCACGCCCGGTGGGCGCAGCCGGCGTCGCCGCAGGCGTCATCGGCGCGGCGCTCGCGGACTTCGCCGCGGTGATCGAGCGCGATCTCCCACGCGCCCGCGGGGACCAGCCGCAGCGCGGCTTTCTCCTGCTCGCC
>Ga0310913_10002210_pt1 | contig 10325 bp, 8 predicted proteins | sample GREbulkMGOX082_FD_203447 | JGI IMG/M metagenome (GOLD analysis project Ga0310913, IMG submission 203447) | Lab enrichment of tropical soil microbial communities from Luquillo Experimental Forest, Puerto Rico - GRE.bulkMG.OX082 | ecosystem: Environmental > Terrestrial > Soil > Tropical forest >...
CTGTCCAGAACGGTCCCGAGACTGTTGGCTTGAACGGCGGCGATGCCGTCCCAGCAGTTTGCTTGCGTGTTGGACGTATCGTTACCTTTAGCTGCTCCTTGTCCCGGTTAGCGGCAGTCCAAGGATCATCCCTCATCGTTTCTCTCCCTCGATTTATTCGTCGTGTTGAGCGATAAGAGTGTAACACGCGACTGAGGGCAAGTGATGCTGTCGCTGGCGACAAAACACCCGCCAGCGCGCCGGTGTTCGGGCCGCTCTCGATTCAATCCCGGCTATTCTCGATGTTGGCTCGCGCTGTCTCTCTAACGGATGGAATACCAACCCTACCATGATGCCGATCGGAGGACGGCTGTGTGCGCCGATCGCCGTCTCGTCGCCGAAATAGCAACAGGCCAGACTCGACGAAAGAGGCCGTTCGAGCACTAATACGTACCGGACGCAGTTGCTGACGGCTGGCTAACTGGCGGTGCATGCCCACAAATTCGTGCCATAACCGCCATGCGCGCGCTTGAATTTATCGTGCTCCCCTACGCCTTGTCCGGATTCGGCGTGGGTTTCGTCGTAGGCTTGACCGGCGTCGGCGGCGGATCGCTGATGACGCCGCTGCTTGTTCTGCTCTTCGGATTCCATCCCGCTACGGCAGTGGGCACCGATCTGCTGTATGCCTCTGTCACCAAGACCTGCGGGACTGCGGTCCATCACATCGGACACACGGTCGAGTGGCGGGTAGTGGGTTGGCTCGGCGCGGGTAGCCTACCAGCGAGCCTCCTTACACTGCTGCTGATCTCGCGTCATCTGCACAGCAGCACGGTGGCTAGCCTGATTTCGTATGTCCTCGGATACGCGCTGCTGTTGTCGGCGCTAAGCCTGCTGTTCCGACGCCGTATATTGGTGCTGGCCCATGCGTTGTCCTTGCACCGCAGACCGCGAAGAGAAGCCGCAGCGACTGTACTTTTGGGCGGGTTACTGGGCGGGCTGGTGTCGCTATCGTCGGTCGGCGCAGGCGCTCTCGGCGTCACGATGCTCGTGTTGCTCTACCCGCACCTTCCAATCGCACGGATCATTGGAACTGATATCGCACATGCGGTTCCACTCACCTTGGTCGCCGGGCTCGGTCACCTTGCGGTCGGAACGGTGGACCTTTCTCTGCTTGCGTCGCTGCTGATCGGCTCATTGCCCGGAATTGCGCTCGGGAGCGTGATCGCGTCACGCGCTCCGGAACGTGCCCTGCGCCTCTTGCTCGCTGCGATACTTACGCTTGTCGGCATTCGGCTCGTTGCACCGTGACCGGCTTCCCACCGCGAAGCTAAGGGACCGCTTTGGGGTTCAGAGAGCGGACTTTCGCCGGAATGCCGCCAATGGGCGCGACGCGCCGATACCGGCCATTCGGTCTACGCTGATGTGGGGTCACGGCGACCCGCGCCGATTCGAAGCGTTGCTTCGTGACCTTTGCCCACAATGGGATTGGAAGCCTCGCGTATTGGTCGATGCGCCGTGGCGGCGCGCCGGGATCATTACCATCGATAAGGGGTCGATCTTCATTTGCGATCCGGCCGCGCTGCGATCTCCCAAACCGATCGCGCGCGCCGAATGAGCTGGCGGGCGCCGAACCCGACGAACTTGGTCGGTCACGTCGGCGTTGCGAAAATCGGCGCTCGTTGATCGCACGCCGCCGCCACCCTGCGGCGCACTCGGTTCGGGACCGGTCGCCAAACGCGACCGGAGCGACCCGTGACTGTGACCTGGGTCACACCTGGAAAACTGCTGCTCCGCTATCCCTACGACGGCTCAGGGCGTAGTCGGAGGGATCAACTGCCCGTGCCGCTCGATACGAGCACTGTGAAGCGAGTGAGGCATGATGCCCAATCGGATCATGAAAAGCTCTTCGGACAGGGCGGCGTCCGGTGTCGTGAGCAAAATTCCGAACCAGAAAACCAGCACGCTTCGAGCCTTGCGGTAAGTGCGGAAACATCCGCGCCCCTCGGGTCAGCAATCGGTAGCGCGACGGCACTCAGTTGGGGAGTGCGGTCTTAAGTTTTGGCGGTTGTTCATTCGTGGACCGAAGTACGCAGGCACCGCGAAGACCTCGTTTCATGCAAAAGGAGCGTGCCGAGCGCCTCACCGTCGAATCGCCGAATGCCTGAACCTAACATTGGGGATCGGAACAGCTATGGCTCTGTGTCCATGAATTTCTAGGGCGGCTACGAATTCGAGCCTGCCTTAAGAGATCCGCATGCCCCAGCGAAAAACCGCGCCTAAGCCGGTAGGCTGAATTCGGGGGATGTTGTGACGGATGGGAGGGGGTCACATAAGAAATTTGGGATCAAGCCCATGCACGGCGAGCGCACGGCTATCTCAAAGGGTACCGATGATCAATGTATAATATGAAATACTCGCTTTCGTTTTAATTAACGAAAACCTTGCTTATTTCAGTGACCTTCAATTAGCCACCCGCGCGCAATGTCCGGGAGTTGGTGGCGCGTTTTTGCGTTTATTTGTCTGCTGACACGCTGCCGCTACCTCCGCTCTTCGATGTCGGCGAGAATAGCCCGCGCCGTCCTGATCAGCTCCGATAGCTGACGCCGACGAGCGATGGCGTGTTTGGTGTAGCGACCATGCCGGAGTGCATTCGTATTGCCGATAGGGGCGCCACTTCCAGCTGCGCCGCCGTGCATCCTACACCGGCGCTTTCCCCGCACCGCTGGCGATTGGCATGACTTCCCACTCCGGGTCCGGGCTCCGCATCGGGGTGCTCGGTTCATGGGTAATTGCTCGCGTTGCACCAGCTTGCTCCTTCGAATTTGGGCTGCTCCCACTCCGCGAGGTGACGGCCCCTACGATCGCCTGTCCACCGGGATGGACATTTACATGCTCCACTGTGATACGCTGCTGACCTTTGCCGCGGTGACGGTCGAGGGCTTCGATCAGAGCCGCGAAGGTTCGGGAGAGCTTGTTCCCCTGGTTCAGGTTCTCGCGCCGACCTTCGAACGTCTGCTCATTGAGCATCGCGCGTCGGTAGCACTCCATAGCGGCGTTATGGCTCGCGATCGCCTGACCGATCAGCATTCCCTCAAGCGCGTCGCGCGGCTTTATGTCGATCATGGCAGCGAGCGTCCCCTCTCTCTCGCTTGTCGCAATCGGAGAGTTCGCTTGCCACATAGCAGCAAAGACCTGACCAATGAGGTTGAGGGTGAATTCCACGTCATCGACACCGCTAATCGCCTGTGAACCAGCACGCAGGCCTTCCGACTGCGGAATCCCGATCATTTCGCGGCTCTGCTTGGCCGCCGGCGGCGCAGCCTCGGCGCGTCTCTTTGTTCTCGATTGCGAACCAGAGTAGGCAGCTGCTCCCCCCTTCGTCGGGCGTTTTTCTCTGTTAATCAACGTCTATCCTCCGGTCTTGATCATCCACAGGCCGAACTCCCGGCCGCTCGGGATCGCTCGTCAGTGCGATTTACTACCAAATAGTGGCTAATTGAAGGTCACTAAAATAAGCAAGGCTTTCGCTAATTAAAAGAAAGCGAGTATTTTCATATTATGCATTGATCATCGAGTGCCCTTTGAGTAGCCATGCGCTCGCCATTTTTTGGTGGTGCACGGGGTTGATCCCAAATTTCTTATGTGACTCCCTCCCCCGCTTCATCGCCCCATCGCGCGCGTGCGCGCGCGAGGGCCGGCGGCACGCGCCGCTCCGCGGTTGGTATGTCAGCGGCTGGCTTCGAACGTTGGCCGGCCAATACGATGCCGCGATCGAACATCTGGAAACGTCATCGCGGCTAAGCCCGCGCGGGTATCTTGCCGCCCCTCGGTATGCCCTTGGCATGGCTCATTTCTTCAGTCGGCATTTCGCAATGCTCTCACTGTCCGTCAGAGAAGTTAGCTTCCCGGGCGCTTATCAACCTCTCGCATCGTGCTACGCGCGGATGGGACGGCTGGAGGAGGCCCGCGCCATGGTCGAGCGACTGAGGGCGATAAATCCTAACGTGATCCCGGGTCTTGTGCCTTATCCGACCCCGGAGCAGCGCGAACTTTTCCTGTCGGGCCTGTGCTTGGCGATGGGCGAGGTGGCATGAGTCAGACCCGTCGTCTCGCCGCGATCCTCGCCGCCGATGTGGCGGGTTATTCGCGCCTGATGGGGGCGGACGAGGAAGGCACGCTCGATCGCCTCAAGGCGCATCGCCGCGAGCTCATCGACCCGAAGATCGAAGAGCACCGCGGTCGCATCGTCAAAACCACCGGCGACGGCCTGCTGGTCGAATTCCCGAGCGTGGTGGACGCCGCCCGCTGTGCCGTCGAGATGCAGCGGGCAATGGTCGACCGAAACTCCGAGACACCCGAGAACAGGCGCATCACCTTTCGCGTCGGCGTCAATCTCGGCGACGTGATCATCGATGGCGACGACATCTACGGCGACGGCGTCAACATCGCGGCGCGACTGGAAGCTTTGGCGGAGCCCGGCGGTATCTGCATCTCGCGGGTGGTGCGCGACCAGGTCCGCGACAAGCTTCCCTACCCGTTCGAGGACATGGGGGAGCAAAGCGTCAAGAACATCGCGCGACCGGTGCGCGCCCACGCGATGAGCGCCAATGCAGTGGCGTCGACACCGCTCGTGGCCGCGCCGGCGCCGCTGGGGCGTGTCAGAAGCCTGCGTCGGGCCGTCATTCCGGCGAGCGCCATTGCCGTGTTCTGCATAGCACTCGTAGGCTGGTGGGCGTGGCCCAAGGGAAGTCCGCCGATGGCCCCACTCCAGGCGCCTGCGGCAGGGAGCGCACAACGTCTACCTGCCATCGCGAACACTCCGGCGCCCCGTCTGTCGTTCGTCGTTCTGCCCTTTGCGAACCTGTCGAGTGATACGGAGCAAGAATTTTTCGCCGACGGGATCACCGACGATCTGACAACCGATCTGTCGCGGATTTCCGGAAGCTTTGTAATCGCCCGCAATACTGCCTTCACCTACAAGGGCAAGCCTGTAGACGCGAAGCAGATCGGCCGCGACCTTAACGTCCGGTACGTTATCGAAGGCAGCGCGCGGCGGTCAGGTAATGGCGTTCAGGTCAACGTGCAGCTGATTGATGCCGAAAGCGGCGCGCACATCTGGGCAGACCGGTTCGAGACCGATCGCGCCAACCTCGCGGTTGCTCAAAGCGAGATTACCGGCCGTCTCGCCCGGTCTCTCCATCTCGAGCTCGTGCAGGATGCCGGCCGCCGGATCGAGCAGGAGAAAGCCCTCGATCCCGACTCACGGGATCTCGTCATGCGCGGCTGGACCATCCTCTACCGGCCAATGTCCCTAGCCAACCGACAAGAGGCCGAGCAGGCTTTCGAGCAGGCGCTAGAGATCGACCCAAGGTCGGTTGATGCGAGGATCGGCATCGCTATGGTCTTGGTCGCCAATGTCACCGACGGATGGAGCAGCTCTGTTCAGCAAGACCTAACGCGAGCTGAACAATTGCTCCTCGAAGCTCTCAAGCGCGATGCGAACCGCTCGACGGCGCACTATACGATTGGAATCCTCCGCAGAAGTCAGGGTCGACTTGCCGAAGCGAAGATTGAGCTCGAAACGGCGATAACGCTCGACGCAACAATGCCAGAGCAATAATGCACCTTGGCAGCGTGCTGTTGTTGATGGGCCAACCAGAGGCGGCGATCGCCAAGGTCGAGGAAGCCATCCGGCTCAATCCGCATGAACCAAATTTGGCTTCATATTATTGGGCTTTGGCTACGAGCCACCTATTCCTGGGCAACGTTGATGAGGCCATCGACCTGCTCAGGAAGGCGCGGGCAGAAAATCCTGGGCTCTGGTGGGTTCATCTATGGCTCGCGGGCGCGCTCGGATTCAGAGGCGATCTCGATGAGGCGAGGGCCGAAGCAGCCGAAGCGACCAAGCTCAAGCCGGAGGTTAACTCAGTAGCACGGTGGCGTGCCGGGTTCGTCGAGAGGGGATTCGGCAATGTCCAATTCCAGGCGCTCCTGGAAAAGACGGTGTTCATCGGTATTCGCCGAGCCGGTTTCCCTGACGAATGACCGCGACCCGCCGTCTCGCCGCGATCCTGGCCGCCGATGTGGCGGGGTACTCGCGGCTGATCGGGGCGGATGAGCAGGGGACGCTGACAAGGCTCAAGGCGATCCGGAGCAAGCTGATGGATCCGCAGATCGCCGCCCATCACGGGCGGATCGTCAAGACCACCGGCGACGGTCTGCTGGTCGAATTCGGCAGCACCGTCGATGCGCTGCGTTGCGCCGGCGAAGTGCAGGCGCAAATGGCCGAGCGCAACGCGGCGGCGGTTCCGGAGGGCCGCATCGAGTGGCGCATCGGCATCCATCAGGGCGACATCGTCGTCGAAGACGGCGACATTTTCGGCGACGGCGTCAACATTGCCGCTCGCCTAGAAGGCTTGGCGCAGCCGGGCGGTGTGTGCGTTTCGGCGCGGGTTCAGGAGGATGTCGCCGGCAAGATCGATCTGAGGTTCGAGGATCTGGGCGAGCAGCAGCTCAAGAACATCGCGCGGCCGGTGCACATCTACGCGATCAGGCCGACTACCGGCGCCTCGCCATTGCTCGATGCGTCGCCGCCGGAACCCGCTCGGACGCACCGGTTCGCCAGCCGGCAGCGCGCGGTCATTGCGGCTGCGCTGATTGCCGTGATCGGCATTGCAAGCGCGGTCTGGTGGGCTTGGCCGCAACGAGGCGGGCCGGCCGTCGCCATACCGACAGCGGGCCCGCCAAGCCCACCTGCCTTAGCGAGCGCCGCGGTACCGACCCTGTCCTTCGTGGTGCTGCCTTTCGAGAATCTGTCGAAGGACCCGGACCAGGAATATTTTGCTGACGGAATTACCGACGATCTGACCACCGACCTCTCGCGGATTTCCGACAGCTTCGTGATCGCCCGCAACACCGCTTTTACTTACAAAGGCAAAGCCGTCGACGTGAAGCAAATCGGCCGTGAGCTTGGCGTCCGCTATGTCATCGAGGGGAGTGTGCGACGGGCTGGCGACCAGGTTCGGGTGAACGTGCAGCTGATCGATGCCGAAACCGGCGCGCACCTGTGGGCGGATCGGTTTGAGACCGATCGCGCCAACCTTGCGGAGGCTCAAAACGAGATCACCGGCCGTCTCGCCAGATCTCTCCATCGAGAGATCGTGCAGAACGTCGGCCGCCGGATCGAGCAGGAGAAAGCCGTCGATCCCGACTCACGGGATCTCGTCATGCGCGGCTGGGCCCTCCTCTGGCGGCCGGTCTCCCTAGCCAACCGAGAAGAGGCCCGGCAGGCTTTCGAGCGGGCGCTCGCGATCGACCCGCGATCCATCGATGCGAAGATCGGCATCGCTTCAGTCTTGGTTTTCAACATAATCGAGGGATGGAGCACGTCTGTTCAGCAAGATCTAGCGCGTGCCGAACAGTTGCTCATCGAAGCCATCGAGCGCGATGCGAACCGCTCGATGGCGCACTCTGCGATGGGATTGCTCCGCAGAAGTCAGGGTCGATTGGCCGAAGCGAAGATTGAAGTCGAGACTGCGATAATGCTCGACCACAACGATGCCAAAGCAAAAATGCAACTTGGCTCCGTGCTGATGTTGATGGGTCAACCAGAGGCAGCTATCGCCAAGGTCGAGGAAGCCATCCGGCTCAACCCGCACGAATCAAATTTGGTTGGGTATTATTGGGCGTTGGCTGTGTGCCACCTATTCCTGGGCGACGTTGATCAGGCGATCGACCTGTTCAGAAAGGCGCGAGCGGAAAATCCTGGGCTTTGGTACACTCATCTATGGCTCGCGAGCGCGCTCGGATTCAGAGGCGATCTCGATGAGGCGAAGGCTGCCCTTGCCGAGGCGATCAGGCTCAAGCCGGAGATTAACTCAGTGACACGCTGGCGTGCTGTGTTGGTTGACGTGGGATTCAGCAATGCCCAACTCCAGGCGCTCCTCGAAAAGACCGCCTTCAGCGGTATACGCCGAGCCGGGTTCCCCGAGGAGTGACGGGCATGCGCATCCTCATGCGGGTTGCGGATGCATTTCGAAGCCGGCGCGGCGCGCGGCTTCGGCGGCCGGTAATGTCGTGTCCCCGAGGTTGGCGTCGAAGCATTAACCATTGATCTTGTCGGCCGCAGGCGCGTGCACGGCGATGACATTGGGCAGATTGCGGCGCAGCGAGTTTAGGATCTCTTCGATAAACGTTTCACAGCCGCGCCAATTTGGTGTCAGCAGCGCGCTTCGCGTTGCTGGTTGATCGGTCGCGCTGAGCACGGAACTTATTGTAAAATCGTGATAATCTGGCGATTGACGGCGCTTGACCTGGTCGCGCGGAACATCTGGACACCGCGCCGCAATTTTGCGGTCTGAAACACGATATGAGCGGTACTCGCGGCAAATGCCGCTGCAGACGAATTGCGTTACGTTTGAAGACCGGCGAGTGCCTCGCCGCCGAGTTCGTCGAATGTTTAAGCCGAACAGCAGAGATCGGTGCAGCCGTGGATCCCATCTCGTAAGACTTTTTAGACCGCAAAATTGCGGTGCGGCTGCCCACGCTTTAGCCGAGACAGGTCGAGTGGAGGATGATCCGAAATTGTCGCGAGTCTACAGTGGGTTCTATCTCCAGGGGGACCGATCAACCACCTACGCGGAGCGCGCTGCTGACACCAAATTGGCGCGGCTGCGAAGGCGGCCCCGGGGTCGCGAGCGAGATTGCCGATTTCGGCGTAAGCCACTCGCGCGGGACTTCGGCTCTCTCTCGAAGCCGCGCTCTTTCGGCGGGTGCTGCTGTGGGAATTTTCGCCTCGGTCTCCGCCAGCATGGACCGCAACGCGACCGCGAGCGGGACAAACGGCTGGTCGAGATAAGGGGAGGCGAACAGTCATGCGGGCGATATTTTTCCGTCTTGCCCTGGTCGGTGCTATGAGCGCTGTCGCTCCGCTCGCTCACGCGCAGCTGCTGACCCACCGTGACCTCTCTTATTCGATGGCTAAGACGTCCGCGGAGACGGCGATCGACAGCTGCTCGGCCAAGGGCTACGCCGTCTCGGCCGTCGTGGTCGACCGCGCCGGCGACGTCATCGTCGCGATGCGCGCCGACAATGCTGGCCCCCATACGATGGAGAACGCTCGGCGCAAAGCCTATACCGCGCGCAGCTTTCGCACCTCGACCACCGCCTACGCCAAGCGCTTCGCCGACAACGATCCGGTGGTGCGCCAGCAGGTAACGTTGCCCAATGTCATCGCCATTCCCGGTGGGCTGCCGGTTAAACTCGGCGACGAGGTCATTGCCGGGGTCGGCGTCTCCGGCTCGCCCGGTGTCGACGAGCCGTGCGTCCAGGCCGGCCTCGAAAAGTCGCCGAACAGCTCAAATGAGCCGATCCGGCGGGCGGCGTGTTGCTCACGTCTCGATGGACGGCCAGAGCGTTGACGCCCAAGTCCGGCGCCGACAACGCGGCGAGAGTTAGAGCGTACGTCCCTCGGCCACAAAGTCTTTCCCGGTCATGCACCCGACGAGCTCGACTTAGGCTCGACGCCAGGCGTCGTCGAGAGCTCGGCGATCGATTGGGAGCCCCCAGTGTTGCCCTGAATCAGCAAGATCACCTGATCAGGTCGGAGCAAAGAGGCGAGCGACCGCGCCACCACCGCCTGCACGTTGCCGCCCGTCACGACGATGATCCCGTCCGCGCCATCGATCGCAGGTTCGAGATCTGTCGTCGCGCGCTCGACCGGGGCAAAGCCGCCTCTGTCGCCTTCGACATCCACCCCGCCGCGCGCGCGAATTGCCGAGAGCCTTGAATCGTCGATATCGTAGAGTCGCAGCTTGAACCCAGCGATGACCCAATTCGGCGACAAGATAGAGAACACCAATTCCAGCCCCGATGATCGCAACCGTTTCAGTGCTTCTGTCTGTCACCGCCTTCTCCTTACGCGTCTGAGCAACGAATTCCAGGTTGACGTCGAGCGCGACGCCTTGCTCATGCCCAACTTTGTCGCAGTCAAAGCGGCTCGCAATCCACGCAAGGCCGTGGCGGGAGGCCCGCCTAGGCACACCCAGCGAGATCGTCTGCTTGAGCGGCTGTGGCTTTAGTCATCGTCGAGGTGTCGTAGGTGAGGGACTGGATGTCGGCCATAGCGCGTCGGCGCCGGGCAGCCCGTTCACCTCGCCGGTCAAGTAATCGGGCTTAATAATTTGCAGCGACTGATCGGTCTCGAAATTGTAGACGCGTTGCATCAGCAGCGCAGCCGGAGCGCCATCGTCAGATAGCGTCGGTAGATGCGTAACATTTCATTGCCCATCTTGTACCAAATGTCCGGCGTAAGCATTTGCGAGTCGAAGGTATTCAGGCTCTGTTCC
>Ga0310913_10002229_pt1 | contig 10290 bp, 14 predicted proteins | sample GREbulkMGOX082_FD_203447 | JGI IMG/M metagenome (GOLD analysis project Ga0310913, IMG submission 203447) | Lab enrichment of tropical soil microbial communities from Luquillo Experimental Forest, Puerto Rico - GRE.bulkMG.OX082 | ecosystem: Environmental > Terrestrial > Soil > Tropical forest >...
TCCCGGTGGGTCCTTCGCCGCCGGCTTCGGCGCAATCTCATCGTCAGTGCAAGCTAGTTTGCACCGATTCGCCAAGATGCATCTCGATTGGCTTGAAGACGTGGTTCGCGATGGCGTGGAACAGGGTCAATTCACCATCGGTGATCAACGCCCGCGCGATGTTGCCGCCCAGATTGCGGCCAGCGTCCAGGGCGCCCTCTTGGTGGGACGCTTGTCTTCGGATCGGCACGTCCTCACCGCGGTGGCTGAAGGGATAAGGCGTTCTTTGGGCTACGCGCCAAAAGGGACGCATTGATCATCCGTACACAATGGGGAATGAGCGAGATTGTCAGAAACAAGTTCGTGCCGACGCGATTGGAAAAAGAGTTGGCAATCAAACAATATCAGAGCGGCTAAATCGGTTTGGTGCTTGTCTCGAGGAATCAAAGGCGAACATCCTCAGGAAATGTGCGCCGTGGCTTACTTCCCAGGGCTTTAATTTGTCCCTTGACACTGCGTAACCTATCGGTTACCTAGTGCGTAACCTAATGGTTACGCATGAACGCGAATATGGTTGTTCTGAATCCAAAGCGGCGCGAGGCGGTTTTCCGGGCGATTGCCGATCCAACCCGTCGCGAAATCCTGGGCCTGTTGCGCCACCGCAAGCGCACGGTCGGCGAACTCGCTGGCAATTTTCGTACGAGCCGTCCTGCGATCTCAAAACATCTTCGCTTGCTGCGTCGCGTCGGTCTGGTCGTGACAAAAAACGAAGGCACTGCACGGATCTGCCAGCTGAATGCCGAGCCGCTACGCGTCGTCGATGCTTGGCTGCGTGATTATGAGGAGTTTTGGGCGAAGAGCCTCCAGAGCCTCAAACGTTATGTCGAGGAGGACCGATGAGTACGACGACACATTCAATTGATGCGATCGTCCAAGAAATCACGATCAAGGCTCCCGCCGCACGGGTTTTCGAGGCGCTAGTCGATCCCGCACAGCGGATGAAGTGGTGGGGCCAAAAGGGCCGCTTCGAAACTACGAATGCGGAATCCGAACTGCGGCCCGGTGGCCGTTGGCTGATGAGCGGCATGGGAATGGGAAGGCCGTTTAAAGTCGAAGGCGTCTATCGCATCATCGAACGTCCGCGCGTGCTCGCCTTCACCTGGCTGCCGTCTTGGGACGAGGAAGCGACTGAGACGCTGGTGCGGTTCGATCTTGATGAACAGGACGGTGTTACGAGGGTTCGCTTGACCCATTCAGGCTTCGCCACCGAAGGGTCGCGCGCGCGCCATCAAGGCTGGCCGCAGATCCTGGGCTGGCTTAAGTCCTATGCCGAAGGCTGATCCCGAAAGCCACGAGAGAGCGCGGCGGAAATTCAACAAGCCAAGCAAAACGGAGAGTGGTAATGACCTACCGCATCATGACTTGGGCGGCCGTCGCATGGATCGCAGCTTGGCTGACACCGTACCTGTACGCCGTGAACGATCTGATCACGTGGCGTTAGCATAGAGGAATTAAAATGCCCAATCCCATGAAACTCTACAATCATGCCCTGGCGCCGAACCCACGTCGGGTTCGCATCTTCGCGGCGGAAAAGGGCATCGAACTTAGGTTGGCAGATGTTGATATCTTGACCGGGCAAAGCCGGACACCCGAATTCCTTGCAAAAAATTCGTCCGGCGGGGTGCCGGTGCTGGAACTCGACGATGGTTCACATCTCTCCGAGTCGGTCGCAATCTGCCGATATCTGGAGGGGCTCCATCCTGAACCAAACCTGTTAGGACGCGACCTTCGCGAGCAGGCGGAGATCGAGCGGTGGAATCGCCGAATGGAGTTAGAACTGTTCGCCGCAATTGGCCGTACGGTTCAAAACACCAGTTCAATCTTTCAAGGCCGTTTTAAGCAATTCCCAAAATACGGCGAGGCGCAGCGGGCGGTAGCTTATCAGCGGCTTGAGAGGATGGATCGCGAACTGAACGGGCATCAATTTGTTGCCGGCGACCGCTTCACGATCGCCGATATTACCGCGCTTGTCGCAATCGATATCGGCGGCCGGCTGGCAGACATAAAGATAGCTCCGGAGCTTGCTCATCTGACCCGCTGGCACAATGCCGTATCGAAGCGTCCGAGCGCCAGGGCGTGAGATTTCGCTGTTTCACAGGCACTGCTGGCTACCACCGACGAGGTCATCGAATGAACGGCGAATGTCTGCTTTTGGCACAAAGCGGACATCCTAACGGCGCTCAGCAATGTCCGCTTTTGGGGGTAAAGCGGACGTGACCCGCTGAACTATCAATTACGGGGGCGCGTCAGCAGATTTTCTGCCAGCGCGCCCGCCAGCGCCGCGCGTTGACCGGAGGCAGCACGTAGCTTTTGCCCTCGGCCGAGATCGTCAACGGCTGCCCAGAGTCTAGAAGATCGAAGAAGCGATTTTCCAGCGCGCCCCATTTGTCCACGTCAAGCTCGGGATGACCGAGCTCCGCCTGGTTGAAAAGCGGCAGATCGTTCGGCATTTCGACGACTTCGGGGCTGGGTGCAAAGACGTTGCCGGCGAGCTCCATCTGCGTCTTGCCGTTGGCGATCGTGATCGAGCCTGTGGTATCCTCTTTCGGGGCCGCGCCCGGATAGACCGCATCCGTCTCGAAATGCGTCCCGCAATAGATGCGGAATATTGTCCTGCCACGGGTGTCGTAATAGGCCAGCATCGGGTTACCCCCGTGGCTGTGGTCGAGCTCGTATTTCCAGGAGCCGTTCCAGACATCGCCAGCGGGGAGTGCCTCGGACAGACCGAAGCCGAATACAACGGCAGCAATCCCAAGCAGCCTTGCATACATCGACATGGCGAGCCGCGAACGCGTTTCTGCGAACATTTTAGCGCAAGATCGGCATACGATGCGCGAGTCAAGCATTCTGTCCCTTTAAGTTGCCGACTTGCGCTATTGGCACATAGCGGACATCACAATCGTGCCGAACCATTTTCCGGGGTAAAGCGGACTTGGGTATTTTGCCTGTATCTGTCTCATTGGAACTCACCGATTAGGGAGAAAATGATGAAAGCATTCGTTATTGCAACCGAGACCGCCAAAGACGAAGCCATGTTTGCCGAGTATCGAAAGGCAGTTCCAGCCACAATCGAAGCTTTCGGCGGCAAGTTCATCGTGCGTGGCGGTGATTTGAAATTATTGGAAGGGGAATGGCCGCACCCGCGTCTCGTGATAATCGAATTCCCGTCGCGAGAAGCTGCTGAAGGATGGTACAGATCGCCGGAGTACCAGAAAATAATTGGACTTCGACTGAACAGCACGGTCGGAAATCTTGTCATCGTTGAGGGTCAAGATTGAATGACGGACGAGGTAAAGTCCGCTTTTGGCACAAAGCGGACATTCCGCGACCGAGTTCCAATGTCCGCTTTTGGGGTAAAGGCGGACATCAAACCGGAGCGGATAAAGCTGCCCCGGCCAGTGGTCTGTCGAGTGGCAGCGGAATGGCCGAGAAGAAGACGTTGTCGGGATCATAATGCCGCTTAGCTTCGATCAGCCGTTTGGCATTGCGGCCATAGCTTTGTGTCACGCGATCGTCACCTGTGGCAATGAGGTTCGGGTAGGCACCGGGAAGCGCCGTCGCTTCAAAGCTCTCACGTGTAGCGCGAACCCAACCTTGATGTTGCCGCTCCTCCAGCTTGTCCGATCGGTCGACGAAGCCAGCTAGAATTTCGATAAGTATGTGATCGCGACGCAGGCCGAAAGCTGTTGTCTCCTCGGGCACGCGAGAAGCGGCGCCTTTGAACTCATGGGTAAAGATTGCACAGCCGGACGAGACCGCCATCTCCATCGCACGGATGAAGACATCGATGCTTCTGCCATCGAACGCAGCCAGCCAACAAGTGTCCATAATTTCGCGCTGCCCATTGACGAGATACGGGTCAAACACGGTCAACGACCTTCCATAGGGCGTCACGTTAACGGAGCTAGCGAGCAGTGTTCCCAGCTTGAAGAATGGCGCCAGCCGCGCTTCACCTTCCGCCGACGGACCGCACCAGGTTGGCACGATCATAACCACGGGTCCGTCAGGGCCTACAGCGATTCCGACCTGAACCGTGAACTCATTAGGCATGAAGGTCGCAATATCGGCGCAGCGCTCCAGAACGGCCCTGGCCTCCGCAAACGGATATATGAGCATCCCGGAGCGGACATCCGGGACGTCGTGCAGGCGGTAGTACATCGTCGTCACGACGCCAAAGTTTCCGCCACCGCCACGCAATGCCCAAAAGAGTTCGCTCTCGCTGTCGTCTCGCGCGAGCGCAACACCTCCATCCGCGAGAACGACTTCGGCCGCAAGCAAATTATCGAGAGCGAGACCAAAGCGGCCGATCAGGGGGCCGTAGCCGCCGCCCAAGGTGAGCCCCGTCATTCCGACGGTGCCAACGGAGCCCGTTACGGGTGCAAGGCCAAGCGGATCTGCCGCATCCACAACGTCCCCTGCGCGCGCCCCTCCCGAAATTTGCGCGGTGCGCGTGGCGGGTTCAATGACCACACTGTTCATTCCACTCAGGTCAATAACAATCCCGTCGCATAACGCGCGACCAGCCCAATCGTGGCCGCCGCCACGCACTGATAATGGAAGGTCGCAATCGCGCACGGCCCGAATGGCTGATTGGACGTCCTGCGCTGTGCGACAGCGGACAACGGCGCGCGGCATCGCGCCGGACGGCTTTGCCCAGATCGCCGTCGCCGCTACATAGCGGTCGTCGCCCGGCATCGACAAACGGCCAGGCAGTTGATTGCCAAGCTTATGGAGTCTTGCTTCATTCAGATCGGGCATCGTTTGCCCCGAGCGGCACGGACTATTTTTCTACGATCATTTCAAAGCCGCCATAGATCATGCGCTTCCCGTCAAAAGGCATGGGGTTTACGTCCGGTTTTAAACGAGGATCGGCCATAACTTTCTTCATGCCCTCGTCCCGCACGTTGCGCGACGGCCAGATGATCCAGGAGAAGACGACCGTCTCATCATCCTTGCGCTTGACGGCCATGGGAAACGACGTGACTTTGCCTTCGGGCACATCATCTCCCCAGCATTCGACGAATTTTAAAGCACCGTGCTCCTTGAAGACCACAGCGGCCGCTTCGGCGTGCTTCTTGTAGATTTCACGATTGGTAGTGGGAACAGCCGCAACAAATCCATCGACATAGGTCATAATGCTTTTCTCCGTCGTTCGATAGCAGACCGCCCCGATTGCGTGGGAACTTCGCGACGCAATCGGTCTCGGGAGGCCGAGGCGGTCGACTGGAACGCAAGCTAGGTACGCAATTTGGAAATTGAAGGCCGGTTCCGGTCGCGCTTGGCCGAGATTATCCGCTACTTCCTCTTGCCGACCCGGCTTTTGCCCTTGAGGTTCGCGCGAAGAAAGTCGATCAGTGCACGTAGCGAGGCGAGGTTCTGTCGCCTGCTTGGGTAGTACAGGAAAAATCCCTCGGACGGCGGCGGTATCCAGTCTTCCAGCAAGGGGACCAGCTGCCCAGTCGCTATCATCGGCGCGGCAAATTCTTCGAGCACGTAAAGGACGCCCGCGCCGCCCAACGCGGCCTGAACTAAAAGGCCAGCTTCGTTGGCGACCAATGAGCCCTCGACCTCAATCTCGAGGACATTGCCTTCGATAGCGAACCGCCAAGGCAAGAATGCGCCGCTTGGAAAGCGCAAGCGGATGCAATTGTGCGCGTGCAGGTCTTGCGGTTTTACTGGTCGCGGATGCCGCTGCAGGTAATCCGGCGAAGCAACGACGACAACGCGCAGGTCGTCGGTCACGCGCACCGCGATCATGTCGCGCGCGACGCGGTGACCGAGACGAATCCCGGCGTCGTATCGGCCGGCGACGATGTCGGTCAGCGCAGGATCGGTCGAGACCTCGAGGACGATCTCCGGGTACTGCGCCATAAAGCGAGCGAGCAGGGGCGCGAGCACGAAGGAGGCGACGGGCGGCGGCACGGTAATGCGCAGTTGTCCCGCCGGCCGATCGCGGAATGCATTGACCGAGTCGACCGCTGCCTCGAACTCGTCGAACAAGGGCCGCAAGCGCGTCAGCATGCGCTCGCCTGCGTCGGTTGGCGCCACGCTACGGGTTGTGCGGTTGAGCAGGCGGACTCCGAGGCTCTCTTCGAGCTCCCGGATGGCGTGGCTGAGCGAGCCCGTGGACAGCCCGAGCTGCGCGGCGGCCTTGGTGAAGCTGCCGCAGTCTGCGACTGCCACAAAAGCGCTCAGCTTGGCGAAGCGCGTCTCTCGCATTGTTGAGCCCAACACAAGGGTCTTTGCAAAATTTAGGAACTAATGCGTTTCGCAACAGGGGTCATGTTTGCTGAGAGAAACTCAAAATAGGAGCCCTCTCAATGCGTGACATTCCAGCCCTCGCAGATCGTGAAGAACAGGAGACATCATCCCTGGACGGGCGAACCCCACTGCAGCCCGCCGTCGTCACGCCCAAACAGGCGTTGTCGATCAAGCCTTTCGGCCTCGACATGAACGTTCTCCTCACCACCGAGGCCACCGGCGGCGCCACCTCGGTCATCGTGGCGTGGCACAAGCCCGGCGAAGGCCCGCCAGACCATGTCCATTTCAATCAGGAAGAGATTTTGTTCATCATCGAGGGCCTCTATGAGGTGACCGTCGGCGATGAGACCGCCAAGGCGGATCCCGGCAGCATCGTCTTCATTCCGCGTAACGTCGTGCACCGCTTCAGGAACATCGGCAGCATCACGGGTCGCATGCTGGGCTGGAGCCTACCGGGTGGGCAGGACCATTACCTCAAAGCAATCTCCGAGCTTGCTGCCGGCGGCGGGTTCACCAGCGAGAAGGTGATGGAGATCAGCAAGACGTTCGATACCCACTTCCCTGTCCTTGAGTGCCGCGCGCCTCACGGCAACGCAGCAGATCGGTCGCTTTCGGAGCGATGTGGACATTGACCGAGCCTGACCTACCGCATGCGCATGCCGTCGGCAGGCATCAAACTGACCTTTAATTTCTGGCGTTCACACAAACGGCCGCAGTTGGGAGCGCATCATGTCTGCGATCACGCCCGAACCGATCCTGAATATTGCTATCGGGTTCATGGGGGCAAAACAACTTTTTGCGGCAAGCGAGATCGGGTTGTTTGAGGCGCTTGCCGACGGGCCGGCGAGCCGGGATGAGCTGGCGGACAAGACCGCGGTGCCGGCGCGTACGGTAGGAATTGTAGCTGCTGCGATGGTTAGCCTCGGATTGATCGACCAGGAAGGCAGCCGCTACCGTAATGGTGAGGCGGCAGCGGCATTTCTTGCCGGCAAGCCGGGTCACGATCTGCGACCCGTTCTGGGCTTCTTCAACAGCATCAGCTATCCGCTCTGGGAAAGGCTCGCTGACGCTGTACGCAGCGGTGAGGGTCAGGCGCAGTTCAGTAAATTCGATCGCGAGCAGCAGCAAATATTTTCAGCCGGTGTTGAAGCGCTCACGGCTCCGGTAGCAGCGTCGCTGGCGGTCGCCTACGATTTCAGCGGCCATCGACGGTTGTTGGACATAGGCGGCGGCACCGGCTCATTCCTACTGGCAGTGCTGCGACGCTATCCGGCTCTGCGCGGCACGTTGTTTGAGCTGCCGGGGGCTTGCGCCGTCGCACGGCAACGACTGTCGGCGGAGCCGGAGGGTTCACGCATCGGTATTGTCGAGGGCGATATGTTCAAGACACCGCTTCCGGCTGGCCACGATGTTTTGCTTGTGGCGAACACAGTCCACGTACTCTCGGCGCCCCACAATCTGGAGCTCATGCGAAAAATGCGCGCGATAGCGCAAAGAGGGAGCCGGCTGCTGTTGGTGGACGTTTGGATGAACCCGACGCACACGGAACCACCTGCTGCCGCTCTCATGTCGGGGGAGTTTCTGGTGATGGCCGGCGAAGGGCAAGCCTACAGTGAGCAGCAAGCCGACCACTGGCTCGGGCAGACCGGTTGGCGCAAACGCGAACGCACGCCGCTCGCGGGCATGTCCAGTGTTATCGTCGCCGAAGCCGCCTAGGCTTAGACTGCGGTCTCCGCGCACGCTCGATCTGAACAGGCACAAAGGCATTGCGCCCAGCTAGCTGACAAATGGCATTCAGCGATCTCGCTTAATGGCACAAAGCGGACATCCCGACACGTTCAACCAATGTCCGCTTTTGGGGGTAAAGCAGACATCAGGCGGACGTGTGTAGCACGAAGAGCTTTGGGGCCTGTATCGGGCTTATTGGGGCCTGGTCGCAAATGACCTGACGATTTGACACCCAAGACGCGAGGTGAAATGTCGCCCGAACCGACAAGCGATACGATCCGAGCGCCAATGCGCACGGCGATACCAGTACGGTCTTTAACCGACGAGTTCGCATTCCCCGGTGGGCGCTCGACCGGGGGACTTCTTGCTCTTCGCCCGCGAGCTTTTAGCGACATGGCTCGTGGACACCAGCGCGGCTCAGAGATTGAATTGAACGATGTCCGCTTGTGGCAGAAAGCGGACATCCTAGTCCGCGGGCTAGCCTTTGCTCAGTTTACGGGCCGACAGAGCTTTGGCTTTTCCCGATCGCCGATCGATATAAAAGTATTTGAGTGCAAAGCGCCCCTCCCGAGCGTTAAGCGGCCCACCGCAACTCAGGCAAGTCAATTGAGCTTCGTTCATGATGGGTGGCACTTCGACTTTGACCACGTGATACAGCCCATTGCAGTTAGGGCAATTGAACATTGGCGCATCGACCATGCGCCCAATTTGCGGTGTGCCATTACTAAGCGCAAGTGTCACAAGGCTCCAGCAGCAGCCCTTTAGTCGAAGCTTTTTGAAAACAGCACTCATTCAATGTCCGCTTTCGGGGGTAAAGCGGACATCGCGCGGAGCTGATGCGATGTCCGCTTATGACCCATAGCAGTCATTCGAAGCGCACGAACGCCAAGCCACGCGACCCACACCTCGAAAGGTTCAAGCCCAGCAAAGATTCTTTGGGTTCCATGGGAACTAGAAACAGAAAATCGCGTTCAGCGAATGCCGCCGCCTAAGCAGGCGACAAGCAGCCATAGGCTGAGCCCTCTTTGACAAACGACAAGAGGGAGTCGATGAACCAGCGTCAGCTTATCGTATTCAGCACAAAAGCAGCACTTGCGTGGGCGTTTGGTTGGCCTTCATTCGCGCCAGTGCGAACTCCGGAAATGCTCCCTCCGCCTGAGCTCCCGTTCAAGGGCACGATCGGCCGCAGGAGCGGCGTCCCAGCCGCCGCAGCTTCCGCCTTTCAGCAACTCGGAGCGGAAAACAACGGTAGGAGGCCGCCCGCAATGCTTTCGTCGGGAGAATTTCGATGTCTACCTTGTATCAGCACATCTTATCGCGGCGCCGCTTCTGTCTTTGTTGCATGGGGGCGGCCACGTTTGCGGCCACAGGCGGCTGGCTGACACCCTCGCAATCCTATGCCGAGGCGGGCAACATCGTGGATCTGATCCGTGATGACGCCGCCAAGGCGACCATCAAAGTCCATAGGTTGCGCGGCAACGTCAGCATTCTCGAGGGCTCGGGCGGCAATATTGCTGTGCTGACGGGAGACGACGGCAAGGTATTCGTCGACGCCGGCATCACCCCATCACGCCCGCGCATCCTGGAGGCCGCGAACGGCCTCAGCCGCGACCCCATCACACATCTGATCAATACCCACTGGCACTTCGATCATACAGACGGCAATCAATGGCTGAATGGCGAAGGGGCAGCCATTCTCGCCCACGAGAACACTCACAAACATCTCTTGACTGCTCAGAGGGTCGAGGACTGGGATTTCAACTTCCCTTCACCGCCGCTGGCAGCCGTTCCGACAGAAGTTTTCTCCTCGGAGAAGACCCTGACCTTGAACCGCTCGACGTTGGCGCTGAAATATTACGGTCCCGCGCATACGGATTGCGACATATCCGTCACCTTCCGCGAAGCGGATATTATCCATTGCGGGGATACCTACTGGAACGGCATTTATCCGTTCATCGATTACTCGACGGGCGGGAACATCCAAGGGATGATCACCGCCACCGAGAGGAACGTCGCTGTCACGACGGACCAAACGATCGTGATCCCCGGACACGGCGTTCCAGTGAGCAACAAGGCTGAGCTGCAAGCCTACCGCGATATGCTCGTCGCTATCCGCGACAATGTCGCAAAGCTCAAGGAGCAGGGCCGTTCGCTCGACGAGATTATCGCCGCCAAGCCCACTGCGGCGTTCGACGCCAAGTGGGGTCAATTCGTCATAACCCCGGCAATGTTCACCCGACTGGTTTACGAGGGCGCCTGACG
>Ga0310913_10002234_pt1 | contig 10283 bp, 8 predicted proteins | sample GREbulkMGOX082_FD_203447 | JGI IMG/M metagenome (GOLD analysis project Ga0310913, IMG submission 203447) | Lab enrichment of tropical soil microbial communities from Luquillo Experimental Forest, Puerto Rico - GRE.bulkMG.OX082 | ecosystem: Environmental > Terrestrial > Soil > Tropical forest >...
TATCCCTGTGGCTTTTCTATTGCGGGGGTTGCGTCCAGGCCGGAACGTGTGGCCCAAGGTTTCGATTTTTGACCCTGCGGTCTTTCCATTCCCTTCTGTCCATGCTTTTCAAACAAAGACAAAAGATCTTGAAAAGCCGCAGGGCTTGAACAGCGAGCCCTGCGCTACACTTGCTGTTCACATCAGGGCGTGCCAGAGGCGTCTATTGCGTCCCAGGGCGGAACGCGTAGCGCAGGGTTCGATTTACGATTTGCTCGGTCAAAACGTTGTAGCCGGATTTAGTTCAGAAGCCCGTGGCCCATACCGTGTTGAACGTGAAACCCGGTAAAGAGACCGGCCTCTGCTACAAGGGCAGCGGAACAGGCTTTGCCTCGCCCGCCGAGATCTCTGACGCGAAGCAGATCTCGTGGGTCAGTGCTGCATCCTCCAGGTTCGCGTGTGACTCCCGGTCATTCAGGATGCAATCAACAAAGTGATTGACCAGGTCCTTGAAGGGGTGATGCGAAACGTCGCCGCTATCCGGCAGGACGGTGGGAATGATGGCCCAACCACGCTGGCCGACCCATTTTTTGGAGAAGACCTGATTGTTGCGAATACTGCCCTGATCACCCAGCAGTTCGATGTCGAAAGCGTAAGGCATGACGCACTCGATTGAGGAAGCGACCTTACCCAGCGTCCCGTCGTCGAACTTCACTAGCGTCACGCTGTTGGGCTCGTATTCGTATTGCAGCGGGTTGTGTGCGCTGAAGTTCGCGTAGGCGAACACCTCGACGGCGCGCCGTCGAATAAACCATCGCAGTCCATCAACGGCGTGGCACCCAGCCGTCAGCAGGCTGCTGCCTCCAACCTCTTTCTTGATATTCCACTCGTACTGCCCGTACCAGGGTCCGATGCCATGGAGATAGTCCACCTGGCCGTAGAAGAGACGGCCCACAACCTGGTCGGCAAGAAGCGCTCGAATGGTTTCAAAGAGCGGATTCCAGCGTAGGACGAAGCAGACCACTGTCTTCACTTTGGCGGCGCGGACGGCAGCCTGTAAGTGACGGAGGCCTCCGATATCAAGCGCGACAGGTTTTTCGAGCACCAGGTGTTTCTTTGCCTCTGCCGCCGCTAACGCCTGCTGAACGTGCAGGTGGTGCGGAGTGCAAATCGAAACAATCTGGACGTTGGGGTCTGCCAGCAGGTCCTCCAAATGATTGTAAGCGCGACAGTGGGCAAGCTTGTGCTCGGCGGCTTTGGAAGCGGCACGCTCCCTATCTCGACTCAGGATGGCACGTACCTCGGTCTGGGGGTTTGCCTCAAAAGCCTGTATGTGACTGCCCGCCACCCATCCCGTGCCGAGTATACCCACGCCAAACTCTTTCATGTTCTTCTCGCCTTCATCGTCAACGTTCCGATTATCGACAAGTGTCGTGCAGCCGAACGGCGATTGTATCCGTTTGCCGTGTACCATGTGCCTCTTTCGCCAAACGGATTGGCAGCAACCCAAAAAGTATGTGGTGTAGGCAACCCGGCGGCATTAGCTGAAAGAGGCGATGTCCCGTCCCCGTTGGAGCCATTGGTTGGGCGTGAGACTTGTTCCCAATTCTCGTCAGTCCCCGGCTATGCCGTTTGCGGGGACCTTGCGAAGACATCGCAGAGGGCTTCAAGCCTTCTTCGTCAAGTCGTGATGGGAAGCTGCTTCCCCAAAGTCCGAGCAATCCGTTCGACTAACCGCCAGTCTGTAACCTGATATCGGTCTTCGTGTGGGTAGAGGGCTCCGCCAAACGTTACAGATGGTCGCCCGCGCGTGGAAGGGTCTGCTTGAGTTTTGAAGGCGGTTAAGTGCACCTGTTTGCAGCCCGTTGACTCGACCACATGCGGAAGGTTGTAGAGCTGGATGCCTCCGCCAGGAAGTATCTCGATCCGGTCGCCGGCGTACTCAATCAACCGTTTGATGAGGGGCGCTCCCTCAGACACACTATCTTCTTGTCCGCTTGTCAGGACGCGGTTAACCCCAAGCTGGACCAGTTGGTCCAGAGCCCTGAAGGGATCAGGCGTCACGTCGAAAGCACGATGGAAGACAGCTTGGCGATCACCGATAGGTCGACGGATTTGTTTGCAGTGCTCCTCGTCGATGGTGCCGTCCTGATTGAGTACCCCGAAGACGATTCCATCTGCACCGTGCTCGACGGCCAGCGCGGTGTCGCGCTCCATTATTGCCAGTTCCGGCTCCGTGTAACAAAACCCTGCCCCGCGCGGTCGGACCATGACGATTATCGGAATCTTGAGCCGTGCTTTTGCCTCAATCACCGTCCCGAGAGAGGGTGTTAGGCCTCCGAGGAATAGCGCGGAACAAAGTTCAACTCGATCCGCTCCGCCCCGTTCGGCTTCAAGCGCATCATCGAGGGAGCCACAACAGATTTCCAACAGAGTTCTTCCCATGGTTTGTATCTTCTCCATCAGGTTGGGCGGCAGAACCGCGTCCTCTCCTCCATCCATGCGATTAGGACCGACTGTCACTGCGGTGGCCAACGGTTCGCCCTGGGAAGGTTCACGAGGAAGGATCGAACCGCTCTTTATGAACGAAGTCATCGTGCGTCCCAGAGACGCGCAGTCGGGCAAACATCCCTCTGAGGTCGCCAATTCCGCGGATCAAAACCACCACCGTGATAATGAAGAAGGCGGAACCAGCAATAACCAGGTTCGCGGTCCAGAAAAGGTACCAGTAATGGGCACTCATAGGATGGGTTGCCGCGGCTATTGGCGGTTTTCTTTCAGGCTTTCCAGGGCCTCGCGAGCCGCGCGCAGTTGCGGATCAGATATGAGTGCCAAGCGGAACTCGTGGGCGGCCTCGTTACTCCTTCCCTGGCCACGGAACACCAGGCCCAGATTGTAGTGTGCCCACGCAGACTCCGGAGCCAGGCGGACAGCTTCAGTAAACTCATCCCGCGCTCGCTCCAAATCACCTTTGCGAAGACAGAGGCTGCCCAGCGCGTTATGTGCTTCGGCGGAGGAGGGATCGGCTTTAAGGGCCGCCTGCAATTGCTTAGCCCCCTCGTCCCAGTGGCCTTCGAGCGCTGCCAGAACACCCAGGTTGTAATGAGCAGTGTAGTTGCCGGGATCGACGGTCAGCAGGTGATTGAACTGGGCTTGGGCCTGATCATACGCTTTGCGCCCGATCCAGATCGTACCCAACAACTCCTCCGCGCGGGTGTAAGAAGGAGAGATCGCCAGTGTCACCTGAAGTTCTTTGAGAGCGTCGTCCGATCGGCGAAGTGCGAAGTAACTCACGGCCAAGTCAAAATGCGCTAAAGCATTCGTCGGCTCCCTCTTCAGAACTTCGCGAAAGTTCTCTACCGCCTCAGCATGGTCGCCCAGCTTCTGCTGGTTCAGACCGAGGCTCAGCCTTACGTCGATCAAACTCGGACCCTGCGCCAGCAGCTCGCGGAGCATCGCATTAGCGTCGGTTAAGCGGCCGGCCAAACCGACAGCAAGAGCGCGACCATACCTCTCGTAGGCATCGATCCGATCCTTTGGATCTGGACCCGAGTCGGGGAAATCCGTATGGGCGCCACTTGCCGCAACGTATCCGAGTGAAGCGAGCCGTTCCACAACCTCCGGGCTGAGCGCTTGGGAACCCGCCGCGGTCCCGCCGGTCGCAAAGCGCGCGCGAAGAGACAGCAAGCGTTCCTGCAGGCTCAGCGCAAGTGATTTGCGGGTCGAGTAGAGGTTGCGAGATTCGCGGGGGTCGGCCGAGAGGTCGTAGAGTTCTGGCCTGGGAGCCTCGATATACTTGATCTGAGCCACACGCAGGCAGCCGAGGGAACTGGTTCCAAAGTGGCGGTGGGCGTAAAGGCTCTCACTATAAATCTCCTCGCTGGCCGCCGGTTTTTCTCCTTCCTGTAAGCCCAGCAGGCTACGCCCTTGAAACTGAGCCGGTCGCTTGACACCGGCAAACTGCAGTATGGTAGGGGCAGGGTCGAGGAGGCTTACGGGCTCTTCGATTCGCTTCCGATGAGGCGGCTGCGTCGCCGGCCCGTGCCCGGGCCAGTGGATGATCAGAGGCACGTGCAGAGTGCTCTGATAGATGAAGTAACCGTGTGTGCTCTCACCGTGCTCTCCTAGACTCTCGCCGTGGTCGGACAAAAAGACCACGAGTGCGCTCTTCAGCAAGTCGCGCCGGTTGAGGAACTCCCAGAACCGCCCCAACTGCTCATCAATGTAACCCAGTTCGATATCGTAGTCAGAGCCATGAAAGCGGACCCGTAGCTCGGGAAGTCTTTCGTAAGGTGTGTGGAGATCGTAGAGGTGCAGAAAGAGAAAGAGCGGCTGGTTGGCATTCTGATCCAGCCATGCCAGCGCTGAACCTACGACGTCTTCTGCCGAGCGCTTGACGTCTCCGGGGTCCTTGCCTGCCAGGCGATTCCCGTTGAACGGGCTGTCATAAACGTCAAATCCCTGGCCGAGTCCAAATCGGCCGTCAAGGACGAATCCGCCCACAAAAGCGGCTGTCCGGTAACCGCGGGCCTTGAGCACCGTTGCCAGAGTCACCGCCTTGTCGCCCAGATGCTGGCCATTGTCCTCAACGCCGTTGGCAAACGGATAGGTGGACGTCAGCAGCGAAACGTGAGCAGGGAGAGTGAGCGGTACCTGGGTGTTCACCTGCGTGAACAACGTCCCGCCCACCGCCATGGCGTCGATGTGCGGAGTGCGGAGACCGCCATACCCGTAGCAACTAAGATGGTCAGCGCGTAATGTATCAACCGAGATGAGAATGATTGTTGAAGGCTGAAGCTGATCCCCCGGTGAGAGGCCGGCCTGCGCGCCTCCGGAAACCAAACATCCAGCAAGGACCAGGGACACGCATAGACGTCCCCATGCTTGACGGGATACGAGAGACGGAAGGCAACCTGCTGACACGCTCATCATTTTACACGTTTCTCACGCCGTTCGGTGGGCGTCAACGGCCCAGACGGCGTGAAATCCCCGCGAGAGAAATCGACTCCAGTGATAGGATTTCTCTAGCGAACATGGGCCGGGCACCTACAACGCGCCACGGCGGATCCCGACGTCGCACCGCTATTCAATTATGGGTGATGGCGCTGGGCATCGTTATGTGTGCGGTGCTGCTGGCTGGGAAGGCCAACGCGCAGCAAAGCGTTCAGGCTCTAGCGGAGCGCGCCGAACAGCTCGAAGACCAGGGCAAGTTGGAAGAAGCCGCCGCGACCTACCGCGAGATTCTGAAAGTTGATCCGCGGTCAATTGCCGCCCTCAACCGGCTCGGCGCGCTCTATGTTCGCGAGCAGCAGTTTGCGGAAGGTATTAAGTACTACCGCCGGGCCTTGGAATGGAACCCGTACGAGTTCGGGACAAACCTCAATCTGGGAATCGCTTATATCAAGGCTCAGGACTACCAGCCCGCAATTCATCCCCTCGAGCGAGCGGTGGAGGGAGAACCGACGAACTTCCAGGCCCGGGAACTCTTAGGCGTAGCCCTGATCGGGTGTGAGGACTTCGCAGCGGCGATTCCGCACCTCGAAAAGGCAGCCCAACTGAATCCTCAGGACGTTGGAACTCTTTATCTCCTGGAGCGTGCTTACCTCGAGACCCGACGTTTCGACCAAGCACAGGCTGGCTTCGAGCGCCTCACAGCCCTCGACCCGAGCTCTCCTTGGGTCAGCATCCTGCGGGGCCAGGCGTACGACGGGACCGGCGATTACAATCGGGCCATCCGGGAATTCGAGGGCGCCCGCGAGCGACTTCCGGCCGATCCCACCGTACGATTCTCCCTTGGTTTCATGTACTGGAAAGTGCGGCGTCTCGCGGAGGCGGAGAGTGAGCTTCAGGAGACACTGAAGCTCGATCCCCATTTCGAGCAGGCGCAGTACTATCTGGCAGACACCTACCTCATGGACCAGCAACCGGATAAAGCTCTGCCTCTGCTCGAGAGCGTGGTGAAGCAGCAGCCCCAAAACGTTCGCGCGCTCGTGAATCTGGGAAAGACGCTGGAAAAGCTCAACCGCAATGATGATGCCCTCCGAGCTTACCAGTCCGCGTTGAGTCTTGACCCGCGCCGCGCCGACGCTCATTACCAACTAGCCCAGGTTTATAAGAAGCTGAACCGCCGCGCCGACTTCCAGCGGGAACTCGATCTGGCACAGAAACTTCAACAGGAAAAACGGGAGCACGAAGAGACTCTCTTGCAGGCGAGTGGAGTTCAGGGCGATCCTACCCGGCATGGTGTGCCAAAAGCAGCCAAGGGCGCGAGCCCCTCGACCCCGCCTTAGGTTCAGGTGGATTTGTGAGCTCTCGCAGGCCGCGGAAAAAGTCGGTCTCGGACGGTTTTCGTAGCGGCGGGCTTTAAGCCGGCATTATAGATTCAAATCAATGACATGCCCGCCTAAAGGCGGCCTCTACGAGACCGGCAGGTGCCTTTTTCCGTCGGCCTGCTAGGCTAGACAACCGATTGAAGAGAAATCAGCAGCATTCTGATCTGTGGATTTACGCGCTACGGTCGAAAAGCCGACAGAATCTTCCCTAAACATAGGAAGCGTCCGCTGGCCGTCGGCGGTGGCTTTGGCCTGCGGGCTGGCCTGGCTCTTAAGTCTGCCTGGCACGCAGCCCTCCAGGCTGGAAGTGGCGGCGCAAGAGCTGACTCCGGCATCAGTTCAGGGATGGTTCTCGGCCGGTGGAACTGGCACTCTGGATCCGGCCGGCTCACCGCAGAGCCTTTTGGCTTCATCCAACTGTTCCCGTGTGTATTTGGACGGGATAACGACGAGCTTCACTTTGTCCCTCGCAGCCAGACGGTTGAGTTCCTCGATCTCCCCCTGGCCCGTGAACTTTGATTTCGGCATCGCGTAATTGAAGCTGTCGACAACCTTGTACTCTGTGCGCGCATAGACTACTCCCAGCGCAAGGAGTTTTCCCTTTACAGGCGTGTGTTTCTCAAGGATCGCACACCCGGTGTTTCCCTGAGTCGTGCCGGAGACTCCAAGGTGGCTTTGATCGGTCCCTCCACGTCCGAGCACGCCGGTGGAGGTCATAAGCATGGCGGACAACATTAGTACCCAGAACCACGACTCCTTCATCAATTCCCTCCATCCGTGAGACCGCAAGTCAGCGCCCTCATCGATTCGATGTTTCTTCCGGGTTTCCGGCTAGCGGGAAGCCCGCTCAATATGCCTTGCAAGAGGGCGTTATGCAACCACAGGACCAGACTGTGGCTACAAGCCTTTCATCTCATAGTTTCAGTGACTTTCGAATCGCAGCGGGAGGGTGTAAGCCGGGCGGCCAGAGCGGAAAAATTTACCCTCTCTGGGTGGCATTGAAAGGGGTCCTACTTTGATCACGGACACGCTGTAATCAACGCTCTTGCCCAAAACCGCGACCCGCTGTGGGTTCCGGAAATTCTGAGCCGTTTTTTCCAGATATTCTGAGCCGTTCTGTACTGTCTGGCAAGGGGTCCTCCAATTTGAGATGACGTGTCCGTCCCGAGGGTCCATCGAGGCGGATGAATCTTCCTCGTTCCAAGACCCGGTCGAGGATGGCGGCGGCCAAGTCCTCGTCGTGCAGCACCCTCCCCCATTCATTCAGAGGCTTGTTGGTGGTGAAGATCATGGGCCGCTTGCGCAAGTGCCGGTTGTTCACCACATGGAATAGCACGTTGGCGGCGTCCTGCGCGTAGGTTAAGTAGCCGACCTCGTCGATGATGAGCACGTGCGGGTGCGTGTAGGTGGCGAGCGCCTCCTGCAGCCTTCCCTTCTGGCTGGCGTTAGAGAGATCCTCGATCAATTCCGCCGCCGTGGTGAAAAGTGTCTCGAAACCGTTCTGGATGGCGCGATACCCGAGAGCGACGGCCAGATGCGTCTTGCCCCTGCCCTCCTTGCCGTACAAGATGAGGGATCTTCCTTCGGTGACGAAATCGGGACCGAGGTAAGAGCCGAGGAGGGAGAGACGGAGAGTCGATTGCAGGGTGAAGTCGAACTCGTCGATGGTCTTGAAGAAGGGGAAGTGGGCGCTGCGGGTCAAGCGCTGGAGGCGGGTTTGCTTCCGTCGCGCCACCTCTTCGGCGAGGAGGAGAGCGAGAAAATCACGATAGGACCAGCTTTCCTTCTCGGCCTGAGCCGCGACCTGCAGGTAGATGCGGCGCATGTGCGCCAGGTTGAGACGCTTGAAGCAGGCATCGAGTTCGGCCGGGGAGGGATGGCGGCTCTCGGGGATGGGAAGGTCGTTCGTGCTACTCATCGGTTCACCTCAGGGAAAGAAGATTTTCGACCGGGGTTAGTGCACCAACCCCGTGCCCCGCAGAATCTACCGACCGCGAGTCGGTCACCCCAAAACCGACTAACGACCTCACTTGGACAAGAAGACGTTTTATCTACGGGCTTGGTGTGTGTTTGCACAAGCCAAAAATCTCCGGTTTTCTTGACCAATTTGCTTTGGGGCCGAAATCGGGCGTTCCGGCAGGAAAATTTCGCGCCAGGATGGCCTAGGAACGGCGATCTCCCAGCCCCTCGACCGGAAGTATGTCTCCCTTTCTGGCCTAGCCTCCCTTTTCGGCGGCCCCAGGGAGCCTTTCCCTCTTGGCCGAGGGTGGCAGAACGGTCCTCGCTGTCAAGGGTTCGCTTCGCCCCGCCCCACCCCGGCGTGCCCTTGACAGCTCCGGGCCGTTCTGCAGCCAACTTCTCCGCCAAGAGGGAAAGGCTCCCAAGGGAAAGTCTAAGGTGGGGGACGCCAGTCTTCACGGCACCACCTCCTGGACAACCAGCGAGCCTTGCAGGAAGCGCTCCACGTAGGAGGCACTGAAGACCCCTTCCTTGAGACCTTCTTCCATGGCGTGCCGCAAAACCTCCGGGCCGTGGGTCTGCAGGATCTCGTGCAGCCGATCCACTTCGCCTACCCACTCCCCCGGCCGGCGATGGACGATCTCGGTGAGATAGAGATATGCCGGCTCCCCCAAATCCAGCAACTGCTGGCGCTTCAGATAACGCTTGCCGCGCTTGCCCGATACCGCCGCCACCAGGGCCGCGCGATGTGCCGCCAACGAGGAGCCCTCGCCCGGGGCAAATTTCCTGGGATGCACGGCTTCGTGCCGACCGGCGACGATGCGCACGCGCTCGGCATACAAGTATAGGGTCCCGGGCATGCTGATCGCCTCGGGAGGCATCGAGTAGGCATGCCCGTCGTGGAGCACCGTCCCGGTGGGGCCCACGTAGACCGGGATGCGCAGGGCCAACTCCTCCGGCCGCACCTTTAAAGGGCGCAGTCGAGGCGCCTCCTCGGCCAGGCGCAGCGCAGGGATGACTCCCGTCGCCCGACACGGGCGCTCCTCGTTCACCTCCCGATGCCACGCGCCCAGTTGCTGCTCCAGATCCTCCGGGTCCTGGAAGCCGCGCACCTTGAAGAAGGATCCCTTCACGAAACCCACCAAGTTCTCCACCGCACCCTTCTCCTGAGCCCGGTAAGGCCAACACAGCTCCACCCCGATGCCCATCTCCAGGGTGGCGCAGGCGAAGACTGGATTCCATTCCGCCACCTCCCCGTTCCGCCGCCACTTCAGGGCCACGGTCTTGGGTCGGTCGAACACGCACAGCAGAGGAGCCCCTCCCCAGCTGTCGAGGTGCCGGGCGAGGCTCCGCACGAGGCTCTCCACCGTTTCATCCTTCACCAGCGAGACGCGGATGCATCGCGAGTACTTCAGGCGAGAGGCAAAGAAGCGGATGCGACGCGTCGTCCCATCGGTAAACTCGACGTCCACCTGCCCGAAGTCGTGTTGGCTGAATTCCCCAGGCAGACCTTCAAAACGCACTAGGGGCTTGACCTCCTTGGGCCGCAAAGAAGCCACCAGGCCGTAAAGCGCGCTCTTGCCCCCTGTGTAGCCCCCCTCCCGAACTCGCCGCAAGACCTCCACCGACGGCAGGTCGGCCTTCTCGGCCAGGATCTCCGCCACGAGTTTCCGGAAATTCTCCACCTGGCTCGGCCTGCCGACCCGCCGCTTCGCCCGCTCCGCCGCCTCATCAACATGTACCACGGGGTCCTCCTCCGCGATCCGCTTAACAGAGCTTAGGGACACTCCCGCCAACCCCGCCACCTGGACTTTCGCATGCCCAGCCTTCAGCAAGACTTCGATTTCGTGCCGCTTCAACATCCCCAACATCCTTCTCCCTCCGCTCCGCTTCCTGACCACAATGAAGCGGAGCAAAGGGACACTTCTAACCTTTGTGGCTCTTGCCGGACGGCTCAGAATTTCTGGAATTTAGAGGGTCGGAATTTCTGGAACTGACATTCGGTCGTTGCAA
>Ga0310913_10002242_pt1 | contig 10270 bp, 13 predicted proteins | sample GREbulkMGOX082_FD_203447 | JGI IMG/M metagenome (GOLD analysis project Ga0310913, IMG submission 203447) | Lab enrichment of tropical soil microbial communities from Luquillo Experimental Forest, Puerto Rico - GRE.bulkMG.OX082 | ecosystem: Environmental > Terrestrial > Soil > Tropical forest >...
AGCCGCCCAGCCTGAGCGCAACGAACAGGCATGCGTCACGCAGTTCATCTGAAAGAGCGCAGTCGTCCACAGATCGAGCGACAACCATTCCGCCGACGCACAAAGCGGCGATCGCCTGAGCCCTCGCGTGACTGGGCGCCTTCTTGTTTAATAGGCTCCGCTCCAAGATACTGACCATGGCCTTGAACACGGTCTCAAAGGCACGCTTCACACTTTTCCCTCGACGTGCGACGTAGCTTGGCAGTGCCACCATTGGGCACGAGTCCTCGACATTCTCGAAATGCTGGCGCGATAGATAAGCGCGAACAACCTGCCTACCTACATCCGTGGATGTGAGATCCACATGTACGCCGTCCCAACAATTCTTCCAGGTGGGGTCGGTGAAGAAGCATCCCAGGACCTCGGCGTAGAGATCGCTTTTGCTTTTGAAATAGCTATAGAAGCCGCCGTGCGTCAGACTTGCGCCCGCCATAATCTGGCCGATGGAGACGTTGTCGAACCCATAGCGGTTGAATAATCTGCGTGCACTGTCAACGATCCTTCTTCTTACTGCGACGCGGTGGCCGGCAGGATAGGGCATATGCTCCCTCCGGAGTGACTCGGGCAGTATGACGTGGAGACAGAGTTGTTCGCAAAAGATTATGTTGAACATATTGTGGTTTCACGCTTTTATGCAGAGGACTGTCCGCAGCGCGTAGTGAAATTTAGAAAGGCTTTAATCCCGGAGGGAGATATGAATGATGGAATCAATCCAGGTGCGATGGTGCACGGTCGCAGGCAGATGCTGGTTGCCGCGACAGCTGGAGTAACGGCGCTTGGGGTGGGTTCGCTTCACGGAATGGCACGTAGGGAGGACGGCGTTGCTCGCAGCGCAGAAGTCATTCATCAGGAGCCCGTTTTTAAAGCGAACCCGAAGCGGGTGTACGAGGCACTCACGGACGCGAAACAATTCGAGAAGGTGATCCAGCTCAGTGCAGCGGTGCAGTCTGGCATGGCATTGGGAAAAGAACCTACGCAGATTAGCCGGGAAGCCGGCGGGCCGTTCACTCTGTTTCGCGGCCATATTTTAGGCCGACAGATTGAGCTTGTGCCGAATGAACGAATCGTGCAAGCCTGGCGTGTGGCCACGTGGAATCCGGGTGTCTACTCGATTGCCAAGTTTGAGCTCACGGAGAAAGGCTTCGGCACGAAACTCGTTTTTGATCATGTGGGTTTTCCCGACGGCCAAGGACAACACCTCGCTGAAGGGTGGAAAGGGAACTACTGGGCGCCACTGGAGAAATATTTGATTTGAGTGCTTCGGTTGGCATCGGGTTGGAGGGTTTTCGTAGCTAGCCATTCTTTCTTGTAAGTGTTGAAAAGAATGGCGGGCTCAAGCCCGCGGCCTCTGCAGACAGCGTAGGAAACTCTTATTGGACCATGAACGGTCCAGGCCCTGCCTGATCACGAACGCCACGCGGATTGGCCCGGCTCCGCCCCTCGTCTTGCGTCGCTGCTGGCAATGTGACACAATGGGTCACATGAAAACCATCACCATCCGGGAGCTTCACCAAGCGACGGGGCGCTGGGTCCGTCGCGCACGAGCGGGCGAAGTATATGTGACCGAACGCGGGCGGCTCGTTGCTAAGATCGTGCCGGCGTCGCCACTCCCGGCAAAGCCGTTCTTCGCGAATCCTAAGTTTACCCGGGCTTTCTTGGCGCAGCGCAAATACCTTCGCGGTGGAACCGATTCCACGGTGACCATCACCGAAGACCGGGCCCACGACGTTTCGTGATCTATTTCGACACCAGCTATCTCGTCCGCCTGTATTACCAAGATCCCGGCGCCGAAGCGGTTCGCATACTTGCCGCGAGCGACCACGTAGCTTCGGCAGCATATGGGCAGGCGGAAATGATGGCGGCGTTTCATCGCAAGCTGCGCGAAGGGGCAATACGACCGGCTGCCTATGCGGCGCTAGTCGGTCAAGTCCGGGCTCACATCGACGCCGGAGCATTCCGGTGGCTCGGGCAAGACCAGGAGATTTTCTTACTCATCCGGCAGGTCTATCAGAGGCTTCCGGCGACAGTGTTTTTGCGTGCCGCCGACGCCATTCACCTCGCGACTGCGGCCGAGGCGGGCTTCCGCATCGTTTATTCGAATGACGCGCACCTACTGGCTGCGGCGAAGCATTTTGGCATGGAAGGAAAGGACGTGATTGGCCAAGCGACCTGAGCTGGGCCTTCACTCACTCTGCGGGCCCCAGAGCCGACAACGTCAAGCACTGTCGGCCGGACCTACCTGACGAGACCTGTCGCCGGGTGCGTCGCCTTGGAGGTAAGGATGGGCGTCTGGAAAACCGGCACGCGTATGCAACTGGGAATTACCCGGGATATCCGCCGGATGGAAAGGAGCCTACGCCGGATCCGGGCCGGGACCGTGTAGTTACTAGGTTGTAGAACGTATAGAACTTACTACACGAAGTTTGTCCTTTTGTCATACCCGCTCCTGCAACTATCCTTTTAAGTTATTGAAAACGATAGATATCGGATTGGAAGGTGACTTGCCCCGCGACTAGCGGTGTGGGGGATGTCCGTTTTGATCGTGTACGCTCTTCTGCTTGCCATGGTCGCGCTTGGCGTGGTTTCCCTTACAAGCGCGATCCTCGAGTCACACCGCCGGCGACCCTAGCTCGACTCAGGCCCGCTGCTGATTGAGCTGTGGTACCTGTGGGGCGAGCAGCCCCGGCCCGAGAGCCAAGAGAAAAGAGGCTTCGGGTCGTGCAACGGGCGTGCAAACAACGAATCCCGAGGACAGCCAGCTATCCTATTGAAAAGAATGGCGGAGACGACGGGACTCGAACCCGCGGCCTCTGCCGTGACGGGGCAGTATCGAGCGGTAAGTGATTGAAACTAGGCGGCACGGATGGCTAAGAAAACCGCCCAAAGTAGAGGTTGGGAACTCTTATCAGACCCCAGATGGGCCTAAAATTCCGCGCCCACGACGGAGCAGCTGTCACTGATCGAAGCAACCTACAAAGTCCCCAACGGCGTACTCTGTCTGCTTTCCGCCCTTCAGTTTCATGAGTTCACGACGCAAGCTCCTCACCAAGTTTGGATGGCCATCGATGTCAAGGCGTGGGCACCGCGGGTCACCTCTCCGGCTGTGCGTTTTGTGCGTATGTCAGGACCCGCGCTTCATTTTGGCGTGAAAGAACATGCCATCCACGGTGGAACTCTTAAGGTCTACCCAGTGGCAAAAACCGTGACCGATTGCTTCAAATTACGCACTAAGATCGGAATAGACATAGCACTTGAAGCGCTTCGAGAATGTCGGCGCCTCGACAGCCATGGACGAGCTCTGGGCAGCCGCCAAAGTCTGCCGCGTAGCGAACATCATGCGTCCGTATCTGGAGTCGCTCTAATTGCCCGACACGAAGATCAAAAACCTTCGCGCTTCGATCCGGCAAAGACTGCCTCAATCTTGCGCTAGAGCGGAACGTCGGGATACGTTTATCCTTGAAGGGCGCTCTTCTCTTTGAACTATGGACAAAGGAGCATTATCGCGCGACGCGCGATGGCGATTTTTTCGCTAAGGCGACAACTCCCCCATGCGCTTCATCCAGATCTTCCAACAGATCTCAAAGATTGGAGTCGAAGAAGATGGATTTCGCTTCGATCCGAAAACCTGAAGGCGAACGCACCAAAGAAGACGCCGACTAGTGCAGGACCGCCTTGCGTTTTCGACATTGAACTGAAGGTTTGCCGGGAGGAGTATCGGCCGCGGGCACCCGAACTCTTAGCCGCAACGAAAAACCTTTGCGAGAATGGTCTGCGCAGAGAGACGGAGGGTCCGTGTCACCACTATCGGAATTCAACGCCGTTCTGGATCGGGTTCTGGCGCTAACCGACGCGACAACAACAGAATGCGGACTTTTGCCGCCGGAGACCATAGAGCGATATCGGTGCGAAGGCAAGCTGGTCGCGCTGCATCAAGTGATCGAATTGTTCTTGGCGATTTACCGAGAGAAATTCCGTGCGAAAGGCTAACGGACATTCGGTTGCGGAGTGTCAGCCAAGCTTGGGCCTTGAGACAAGGCCGTAGCATTCGAACTCATAACAGTTCTATCACCACTGGTAAAACAAAACCCTTCGAAGGATCAAGCTGTTGCAGGAATCTGTGAGATTCCGTGTCAGCACGGTGCACCCATGTTTTCGGGCACTTGCGAATAATAGAGCGTCGTTCAAGATGCGCCGGCGCTGGTCTTTCGCATACCCCTGTAGACGCGCAAGTACGCCCGATAAGATCCCAGCTGCTCGCCAGATGCCAGCATCCGAATGATTGTCCGGTAGGTTGAGCGCCGCTCGATGATTTCGTGAATCTTTTCCACAATCTGTCGCGTACCAGGGTGGGCGGGATCGAGCACCGCAAGCTGCAGAGAGCTCTGCCTCCGTTACTGGCGAATGCCATGCCTCCGTCGCCCGCAACGTCCGTTCCCCAGCTTGCGGAAACCGACTCTGGAGGAAGCCGACTTAGACTGTCGTGTCATAGAGCAGTTTCGCGGCGCGATGCCTTCCGCTGCCAAGTAAATCGAGATCAGAATCAGCACGGGGCTTTTGAGCGCATGCCGATGTTTGTCAGGTTTGAGGCGCCTCAGAGTGGCTTGAAACTCAGAACTCAAGATCGACCCCACCAGGCACGGTGCCGCGTTGCGACAGCAACCAATCGGTGTAGTCGTCGGCCACTGCGATATTGGCCAGCCCCGCATGGGCCCTCAGAGAGTGGCGGCACCTAGTAGGAGTTACAGTTTCTGCCAGTCCCGTTACCAGTTACACTAATTGGGCTTTTTCGTAAATTCAGTGTTATGTATGCGGCTAGGCTCAAATCGGAACTCTTTATTGCGTTTGAAGAAGCGACGGCATTTACGCGCCGAGCACTCAACATGTTTCGCGCAAGAGCACGGCACGATAGCGAGATCTCGCTGCAGCTATTATTAACAAGCTCTCCCGATCCAATTGTTCTGATTGATGGTGCGCACCGCTTTGTCGACGCGAATACGAAAGCTTTGGACCTATTCGGAATTTCTAAATCGAACGTGATGAAATTCACCCTCGATACGTTTCTTTCATATAAAGCGATCGCAAAGTGTGATCGGTATCGTTCAGCTTTCGTAAAGCGACCGGAGAAGCATGGTAAATGCGAGATCAGGCGTCTGGACGGAAGTTTGCGATCCGCAGAGTACATCTACATTCCGAATTTTGTCCGACTCCGTCATTTATTGAGATTCCGTAACGTTGGCCCGCAGGTTAGCTCACCGGCCCCGTCGGAACTGTGAAAAAATCCCGAAGTGAAAGTACGGTCGATCAGTCCGCCCGCCCAGAGTTGCCCCTAAAGACCATTGCCAGCCCGTAGGCGAATAAAACGCAAACAAACGAGCTTAGGGGACTTGCCGGGCGGAAACAAGGCTTAGGGCCGCTTCTGAGCGAAAAGGGCCATGCGAGAATGGAGTGTTCCACCGCGGATGTGCCGACGGGGGCGCTCCAATTACCAAAGGAACTGAGGGTGCGAAGAGGAAGCGGGGAACACTTCACGCGCGTTGTGCGATCGGCAACTTGAATAATCGACCCTCAGACCCAAGCTTCCTTTAGGCCCCGCTGCCGATTCGAAGGGTGGTACCCGTGGGTGTTTACCCCCTGGCCGAGACCCAAAAAACAAAAGCCGGCCAACTTCGACCAGGTGGCCTGCAGAGACGCGAACTGGCAACCTGTTCAATCCCCGTTCGAATTAACCTATAATAATCAGTCACTTACGGGTGACTACTGGTTACGCTAACCTACGTCATCGCGTTCCATTCGCCCCACGGCTTGCCGCAATCCTCGTCCGTCCGATTCTAGTATTGAAATTCACATCCGCTTTGCATAATATTCCCGCCAAGAAAGAATGCACGTACCGCGCCGTGCCACTTCCTTTCTACTACCGCCGCGTCGACCGACGCCGACAGCTGTTGACGGCTCTTGGGATCGCTTTGGTGTGCGCGATTGCACTCCCGCTGCTTATCCTCCTCATCCACATCTCCTTCTTCTATTGAGGGCTATCACGTTAGTTCATCCAAGTGAACTGTCTGTCGCCAGGACAGTACGGCGTACGGGGCGTGGAAGGCGATGTGGGCGGGGTTCGTAGGTCGAACGCCCAGCGCTCTTTTTCTGTCACTGTTTCAAGTAACGAAGCGCAACACATCCTGATTTTAAAATCTGTGACTCAACCAGCTTTAGCTGCAATTTCTCCTGTAGGCTAACGCCTTCTAACAACCGTCTCCCTTCCCCCGCAACGATTGGCTGAACGACAAAACGATATTCATCCACTAAACCGAGCCCTATAAGTTGTGAAGGGATATCTACACCGCCGACTAAAATATTTTTGCCTTGTTCTTGTTTCAATTTAACTATTTCATCCCGAAGATTCGTCCGAACAATTCGCGTTTTCCCTTCGGCGCTCTCTAATGATCGCGAGAAAACAACTGCGTCGATGGAGTCAAACGTGCGAGCAAATTCGTTCTCTGCTTTTGTCTCAGACTGGTTTTTCGCGATATCAGGCCAATACGGAACCATCAATTGATAGGTTTTACGTCCGTAGACGAGCAGGTCGACCTCTCCCAGCAGCTGCGTATAGTGCTCAAGTAGTTCTTCATCGGCCATCCCTTTGGTGTGGTCGCAGCAGCCATCCAGGGTAACGTTGATTGCGTAGATTACATTTCTCATTTGATTTCCCTTTCGTTGTTCTGCCGCGTACTCTAGCTTTGTTTCGGCTGTTCCGCTAACGGGAAAGTAGCGCTATATATCGGAAAAGGGTCAACTATTGTTTGCCATAGTTCATCGTATGCTCGACTGGAACCTCCGCCAACCGCTCAACCCGGCGAAGAAGCACTTAATCACAACACTTCGTGATGAGCTTCGACAGCCTGACCAGCAGCCCTTGCGCTTGACCATACCAAGAGAAGAAAGACTAGCCAGAGTTGCAGATGCTCTGCTCGATGATGTTGGGAATGACCGCACGCTGGATGCTTGGGCGCATGTTGCCGAAATGGCCCGCCGTACTTTCATGCGTGCGTTTTCGGCCCAGGTTGGGATGTCATTTGGCCGTTGGCGACAGCAGGCGCGGTTGTTTGCTGCCCTAGAGATGCTCGCACAAGGAAATCTGTCACCGAGGTCGCTATGGCAGTCGGTTACGACAGCGTCAGTGCGTTCATTGAAATGTTTCGGACGATGCTGGGAACCACACCACAGACATACTTTCGAGGTGGCGTTCGTGGCCAGGCGGTACACCCGCGAGCGCAGGAATTAGCCCGAAGCCAGTGTTCAAGAAAATGAGCGGCGGAAACAGTTAGATGTCCCGACTTCAGTGGTCAGAAGAGCGGAGTGGTGGCGGAACTTAGAGTACGCGAAAAAGTGTAAGTGAGCTGCTAGTGTTCCGGCGTTGCAGCTTCCTTTGGGTAGTTGAAGAAGAGCTGATTGCCGTCGGGATCGCTGACCACCAAAAGCCGGTAGCCCCAGTTTCCCTCTTTAACCGGAATGCCCTTGGCCTCAAATTCCGCGCGCAGCGCATCCAACGCGGCGATCTGGACCTCGTGCGTCTCCGGATCAACGTTCAGGGAAATGAACATTAGCCCCGTGCCAATCTTCTCCGGCCGGAATGCGCCGGAAGGATTCCCGCTAAAAAGCTGCGTGTCGGCCAGGATCAGCGCGCAGCCCTGCCGATCGACCTGCGCGACGCACGCTTTGCCGTCCTCGTCAAAGCTCCAAGAGCTTGTGAAGCCGAGTCGGTCAACGTAAAAGCGCAACGACGCCTCAACGTCGCTAACGTGGAGCACCGGACGTGCGAACCAATCTGTCATATTCCTTCTCACCTCTCGAATGGTTTGGAGGGGTTTCCCGAAGAGCTTTGCGGAGCAGAGGTATGAGCTTCCTCCGAAAAGCCAAACGAAAACGGTGCCACCGGCCAGGATATGGAAGCTCTAAATACACACCGGACCATCCGGCAGCCGCTTTGGCTCGTCGTACATTACTCGCAATCGATCGGACAAGCACGACAACAATATTGGGGCGTAGTTGCCGAAGCCTCCGCGCCAAGCGCGCTTCGCCAGCAGCGCAGATATGGCGGCGCAAACGGCGGTCCATTCGGTCCACAGGTGTTCCGCACAGGTCCACCAGATAACAGCCCAGCGCGCGAAACGCTTCAAGGAAATCATCATCTGCCGACCGCAGGGACGGTAAGGCAGCCTCGAATGTGTCACGAATCGCTCGATACAAACCCGAATCTGCCTGATAGAAGAAACGGCCAGAAGCGGGAGGGGCTTCGCCAACGAATAAAATTCGCACCCGTCGGGGCCGGAATTGGCGACGAACCTGCTCTCTAGCATGCAAGGTTGTTGTGCGCTTACGCCCTTGCAGTCGGAAGTCGCTTCGGGCTTTCCGTGGTTGCCGGTTACGAGTCATCTTAGACTGTGGATCGTCGCAAGCGCTCCTCAAAGTACTCCTTCCAACTGTCTGGCAGCGCGTCAATGGAAAGTGCCCGCCTCGCTGAGGCAAGGTCCGCAGCGCCATATTTTTTTGTAACATACAAACGAGTGATTTCGGAGACGGGCACAGAGTCTCGATCACGATCGACCAAGGTGAATTGGTCTTCGCCAGCGACAGAGCCTTCACGCTTGACAGCAACATAGAAACCGGTGCGAGCGCTCAGGAGGAAGCGCTTGACCATTTCATCGGATTCAAATCTGATCCCGAGCTTATAACAGGGAAGCCGAGGCTGGGTTACAACGACCTCGGCGGAACCGATGGAAAGCTTGCCACCGACAAAGACCGTATTTTCCAACAAGCCGTCAGTTGTAAAACTCTCCCCGAATGCTCCCATCGGCCAGAGGGTGACCTGGCAATTCCGCTCTCCAATAGTCATAGTGAGCCAGTGGATAGCAGTAAACTGCCTTAGCTTCGCCGCCGTGTATAGTGAGATCAGCCTGTCGGTCTCCCTCCAAATTCAACCTCCGAAGAGTGACACCACCCTTGACTGGCTGCTTGTAGATACCGGTCGTTACAGTCCGACCGTGCCACTCCACCTCGCGTGGAAGACCGCAATTGACCGACACCAACCTCATTTGCTGTAACTCCGATCAGATTCCGTCAGATCATTTGCGCAGAGTCAAACTCCACTCCCTACCGCTTCTGGGCAGCCTTTTTGGAGTCGCTCGGAGAGACCTTCTCCTCGTAGAAACGATGCATATTCGCAGCGATTTCGTGGAGACAGTCTTCTACGGCGAAATGGCCGGAATCGAGCCGATGCATCTCTGCGCTCGGAAGATCTTTGAGGTATGCCTCGCCCCCCTCCCGCGTGAAGAAGATGTCCTCCTGTCCCCAGAAAATTACCGTTTTCGGTTGGCGCTTGCGGAGAAAACTCTGCCATTGTGGGTAGAGTTCAACGTTTGTACGGTAATCGTAAAAAAGATCCATTTGTACACGACGGGCGTTGGGCCTCTCCATGAATCGAAAATCCATGTTCCAGTTATCTGGGCTGATCAACTCCGGTCGCTTGTGGCCATGAAGATACACAGCCTTGATGGTGTCAAACTCAAGCAGACCTGCAACGCCATGTTCCGTTTCAGGCGTGCGATGCTTCCAAAGTGCATTTCTCAGACCACCCCAGGCATCGGTAAAGCCAGCATCATAGGCGTTGGTGTTCTGAACAATCAGCCACTCCAGAGCCTCCGGGTGACGGCTCACGATTCTGAAGCCGACCGGGCCGCCGTAGTCCTGTACGAACAGGCCGTAACGATCAAACCCTTTTGCTTTCAGAAAATTCTCTGTAATTTCCGAAAGCCGGTCGAACGTGTAAGAGAATTTGGCAGGATCGGGCATGTCGCTGTTTCCGAACCCCGGATAGTCCGGGGAAATTACGTGAAAGCGGGTCGCGAGGGCCGGGATTAAGTGACGATACTGATGAGACGAGGCGGGAAAACCGTGGAGCAACACCAACTTGGGGTTGCCCGGCTTACCCGCCTCCCGATAAGCGATACTCAAGCCGTCTACGGGTTGTGTTCCGTACAAAACGGTTGCCAACCAGTTTTTGTTTTCGATATGCATAACTCCCCCTATGATTTCTGGATTAAAAACCAAAACGCCAAGCGGCGGTCACCATCAGCGACCTGTGAACTCTGGCTGCACGATGTCCACAGGTGCATAGTAATGGGATTCGGAAAGAAACAATCGGTTTCAGGAATGTAAGCTTGCTTACATTCGCGCT
>Ga0310913_10002250_pt1 | contig 10260 bp, 9 predicted proteins | sample GREbulkMGOX082_FD_203447 | JGI IMG/M metagenome (GOLD analysis project Ga0310913, IMG submission 203447) | Lab enrichment of tropical soil microbial communities from Luquillo Experimental Forest, Puerto Rico - GRE.bulkMG.OX082 | ecosystem: Environmental > Terrestrial > Soil > Tropical forest >...
TAAATAATTCCTCTTGACTACGAAATGCGCTTATGCTACAGATCGCATCGTCCTCGCTCATCGAAGGGGCGTCTCCGGAGGCGATCCTGAAGGCGGAGCGGGGATGGCGCCCTCGGCAAGCGGCTCGGCCGCCCCGCAGGAGGCCGGTGTCCGACGCCCGGAGGTTACGACCGGGTGCGCACAGCGCGCTAGGTTTTGTCCCGTAGCAGTAGCGGGGGACAAATAGGAAGCGCGGACACTTGCAAGCCTAAACCGCCGCAGGCGGAGCGCCAGGTTGGAGCGCCGTGAGGCGAGCGCAGCCGGACCGAGATCCGGTGCGCGCCGCGCCTCGTAAGCGTGGACTATCGCGCCTCGCAGGCGCGACTTTGAAAGACGCGCCTCACGGCGCTCCGCCCACCCCCTTCATCGGGGCGGGCAGAAGGAAGGAAAGAGAAGCGTGGCGAGTAGGCCGCGTGAAGGAAAGGAGTTGAGTGGATGGCAGGTTGAAGGTGGAGAGGAAGAGCAAAGCAAACCGACACTGTCGTCCCGGACGGAGCGAGCGCAGCGAGCGGAGAGCCGGGACCCAGTAATCCATGAACGCGCAGTTCGCCGCCTTCGTGAGGGTATGGATTACTGGGTCCCCGCTTTCGCGGGGACGACAAGGGGAGAATTGGGCGGCCAGCTCAATGCTCCTGGCTGTTTGACAGGTGAATCGGATGACTCGCGTCCGGCGTGGCTTACGCGCGGATCGCGTCGGTGCGCGCTTCTCACAATGCCGCGCCGCGGCGCTCTTCGGCAGATCGAAGATGCCGCTGCGCGGACTGTCGAGCAGCCGAGCTTCATTCCGCCTTGATATTGGCGGCGCGGATCACCTTGCCCCATTTCTCCGTTTCATCTGCGATGAGGCGGCTAAAGTCGGCGGCGGAGCCGGTGAGCAACATGCCGCTCATGTCGGCGAGCCGCGCTTTGATCTTCGCATCGGCGAGGCCGGCATTGATCTCGGCATTGAGGCGCTCGATGACCGCGGCGGGTGTGTCCTTCGGCGCCGCAACGCCGAACCAGGAGCTCGCCTCGTAGCCGGGCACGAAGTCTGCAACCGTCGGCAGCTCCGGCAAGACCTCAGAACGGATCGCTGTGGTCACTGCGAGCGGCCGCAACCTGCCGCTCCTGATATGACCGATCGAGGCGATCATGGTTGCGAAGCCCACTTGAACCTGCCCGCCGATCAGGTCGGTCATCGCCGGCCCGTCGCCGCGATAAGCCACATGAATGAGATCGAGGCCGGTCCTCGCCTTGAACATTTCGCCGGCGAGATGGCTCGCGGTGCCGACGCCCGCCGAGGCAAAGCTCAACGTGCCGGGGTTTGCTTTGGCCAAATCGATCAGTTCTGGCACCGTCTTGACTGGAAGCGCCGGATTGACCTCGAGCACATTGGGCACGCGCACCACTCCGGCGACCGGCGCCATGTCGCGCAGGAAATTGAAGTTGAGCTTTTCGTAGAGCGTGGCATTGATCGCGGCCACCGGCGCGACCATGAGCAGCGTGTAGCCGTCGGCGGTTGCCTTCACGACCGCCTCGGTGGCGATGTTGCTGGCGGCGCCCGGCCGATTCTCGACGATGAATTGCTGGCCGAGACGCTCCGAGAGCCATTGCCCGATCAGCCGCGCGACAATGTCGGTGGTGCTGCCGGCGGCAAATCCCACCAGCAGGCGCACCGGCCGCGACGGATAGGTCTGCGCTTCGGCTAGACGCAGCGTCAGCGGAAATGCCGCGGCACCGGCCGTGAGGCGCAGAAAACGGCGACGCCGAATGTTCATCTCAGGCCGACCCCGCGGCAGGGGGTGGGTGCACTCACAAATTCGCGGCAAGCCGCGGCCGCGGCGGTGGCGCGGCCGCGCCCTTCGGCAGGTCGAACAGGCCGCTCGGCAGGCCGTCGAAGAACGCCAGCACCTCGGAGGTCTTCACCACGTCGGCGTATTTCGCGTTCATGTCGCAGAGATTGATCGCGTGGCTCGCCTGCGATCGGTCGAAGCAGCCCTCCTCGGCGAGCGCGATGCGATAGTTGAGGCTGAACGCGTCGAGCACGGTCGCGCGCACGCAGCCCGAGGTGGTGGTGCCGGTCACGATCACGCTGTCGCAGCCGAGCAGCGTGAGATAGCTCGCCATGTTGGTGCCGAAAAAGCCGGACGGCTTCTGCTTGTAGACCACGATGTCCTGCGGCGCCGGCGCGATCTCGGCGACGATCTCGTTGCCGTCCACGTTGGTCGCCGGCTTGCTCACCTGGTCCTCGTCGGAGCGCGCGTTCTTCCAAGTCCAGCTGCCGCTGTCCCAGTTGTCGGGACGCCGCACGCCGGTGGTGTAGATCACCGGAATGCCCTTGGCATGGGCCTTGTCGATCAGCGTCTTGAGATAGGGCATCGCAACCCAGGCGTCCTCGCCGCAGGAATTGCGCCAGCGCTTGATCGATTCGAGAATCGGCAGCGGGCGCTCGTCGCAGAACGCGTAGTTGACGTCGATGATGAGCAGCGCCGGCCGCTTGCCGAAGCCGCCGCGCGCGCCATAGCCCGATGTCGCGAACACCGCTTTGTCGCGCTCGGTGAGGAATTTGTTCCAGATGGGCTCTGACATGGTGCTCTTCCCAGTTTTGGTTGGGCTGGACGGATCGGGTCTCTCGACCCCAATGCTACAAGCTGGTGCGCACGCTCTCAACGAAGCTCATGTCGATAATCTCTTCGTACTTGACGTCGGATTTCAGAATGCCGGCATCGCGCACGACGGCGCTGGCCGTAGCCCAGGCTTCTCGGTTGATCATCCCGTCCTTGCTCCACAACTCATCCTTGAACGAGCGGTCGAGCGTGGCCTTGAGGTCCTCAAGCGCCATGGTCGGGAATTGCTTCTTGGCAATCTCGGCCGCGCCATCCGGCTGTACATAGGTGAATTTGAGCCCCTTCACCATGCCGCGCACGAACGCGCGCACCAGCTCGGGATCCTTCTGAATGGAATCGAGCCGCACGTTGAACGTAGAGTAGGCATATGGCCCGAGTGTCTTCGGGATGCTGTAGAACGGCTCGCCCCAGACCGATTGCCGGATGCCCTGGGTGATGAAGGGCTCCAACGTCACGCCGATCTGTGCCTGCCTCCCCCTCACCACGGACAGAACGGCTGAATTGGCCGTCTCCACCAGGGTGACGTCGCTCTTGGCGTCGAGATTCCACTTCTTGAGCAGGTAGCGGGTGATCGAATTCGGCGTGCCGCCGAACTGACTGACTGCGATCGACTTGCCCTTGAAATAGGCGGGCCAATCCGTGCCGCTCGGCTCCGAACCCTTGGCCGCGCAGTAATAGACATTGCCGCGGTCGACGCAGTTCACGACAGCGCGCAGCTCGGCGCCCTTGGCCTTGGCGAAGGCGTCGTGCTCGGGACCGCCAATGAACGCGAACGCCTGGCCCGACAGCACCGCGTTGGTATGGCCGGCACCGGTCTCGATGGTGAGAATCTTCACGGTGACGTCGGCCTCGGCGAAATAGCCGTTGGCCATGCCGACGTAGAGCGGCAGATAGCCCAGGCCGTGGACCGGCTCGGCGACGATGATCTCGCGCGCCGCAGCATTTGCGAGGAAAGGCCGCGCGAACGAGCCGACACCCAGCATCGCCGTCGATTTCAGAAATGTTCGCCTGTTCATGGCAGCCCTACTGTTGTGAGTTGATGAACCATCACTGGCGCACGCCCTTGCGCAGTACGCTCTCCAGCCACGATACCGTCGCATACATGATCACGGCCAAGGTAGAGAGCACAAGCACCGCCACCCAGACGAGGGCGATGTCATAGGTCTGGCCGGCGTAAAGGATGGCGCGCCCGAGCCCGTGCTGGGACGCGATAAACTCGCCGACGATCGCTCCGGTCAAGGCCAAGCCGATATTCACCCGCAACACCGAGATGACCCAGGGCAGGCAGAACGGCACCACGAGCTTGCGGAACACCTGCATGCGCGTGGCCCCGAGCGAGTAGAACAGCTTCTCGCCGTCGGGATCGAGCGCCTTCACGCCGGCATAGGTCGTTAGCGTGGAGACGACGAGGGTGAGCGCCGTGGCGATTGCCACCTTCGACGAGAGCCCGATGCCGAACACCAGGATCACGAGCGGCGCCAGCGCGAGCTTCGGGATCGACTCGAAACAGATGATGTAGGGCTGCACGACTGCGGCATAGTTGCGCGACCACCAGAACGAGAGTCCGAACAGCGAGCCCGCCGTCGTGCCCAGCAAAAACCCGAAGATCGTCGATCGGAACGTGAAACCGATATCTGTCCAGGCGTCGCCGGTGCTGAAGAAGATGCTGAGCGTGCGGAAGATCGCGCTCGGCTGCGACCAGAAGAACGCGTCGATCCAACCGGCACGCGCCGCGATCTCCCACAGCGCAATCGCCCCGACCAGGATGCCAATCTGCGTTATCACCAGCGCCCAGGTCGGCCAATCCTTCTGCACCGGCAGCCGCCGCGCCGGCCGGGCGGAACGCTCGGCCGCGGCTGCCGTCGGCGGCGCGCGCTCGACTCCCGCAACCGTGACCGTATCCTGGACCACCATCGCTCGCGCTCCGCCGTCAGGCCGCTTGGTTCATGGCTTCGGCTGCCGCCGGATTGACGTTGAGGAGTTTCAGGCAGCGTTCCTTGATCGCTAAAAACTCCGGGCCAAGCGCAGCCGTGCGCAGGCGCGGCCGCGGCAGGCTCACCGGGATCGTCTCGATGATGCGGCCTGGCCGCGTCGCCATGACGTGAACCTCGTCGGAAAGATAGATTGCCTCCTCGACGTCGTGGGTGACGAACAGCACGGTCTTGCCGAAATCGCCCCACAGCTGCATCAGCCACTCCTGCATCTGCAGTTTGGTCTGGGCATCGAGCGCGCCGAACGGCTCGTCAAGCAGAATGAGATCGGTATCGAACAAGAGGGTGCGCAGCAACGCCGCGCGCTGGCGCATGCCGCCGGAGAGCGAGTTCGGATAAAGATATTCGAATCCCGACAGGCCGTAGCGCTGCAGCAGCGGCAGCGCCCGCTCGCGTGCGTGCCGCAAGGGAACGCCCTGGATCTCCATGCCGAGGATCGCGTTATCGAGCACGGTGCGCCACGGCAGCAGCAGGTCCTTTTGCAGCATGTAACCGACCCGGCCGATGGTGCCGGTAGCGTCGACGCCGTCGATCAGCACGCGCCCGCCGGTCGGCTCCAGCAATCCGGCGATGATGTTGAAGATCGTGCTTTTGCCGCAGCCGGACGGACCGATCAGGCTCACGAAGCGGCCCGTGGCGATCGACAGCGTGATCGGCGCGAGCGCCTGGAATGCGCCGCCCGGCGTCGCGAATGCCATGCTGACGTTGTCGACGTGAAGTTTCGGGGCCGGCATGCGTGCTCCCGCTCACCCTATGCGGCACAAAGTTCCCACGCCCCTGCGACTATATCGCAAATGCCGTGCCAGCAGCCATCAGCCTTGGCGCGTGCAAATTTCGATCCGCTCGCGGGTTTTGCGAGCTACCCGTAGCGGCGAATCATCGCAGCTGCATAATTTTGCGGCACCCAGCGCTGTCGCATCAGATAGCCAGCTCGGCTCCCAATGCGCCGCTGCGCGTGAGCTCGTCGAACCGCTCGTTGTCGTGGGTTACCAGGATCGTGATATTCGTTTCGGTTTCGGCGACGTGCTTGAGCCAGCGCAACTGCGCCATTACCGCCGCTATATCCTCCTTCACCCACGGCGCCGCCTTCCCCTTGAGCTGGCGAATATTGTCCATGATCCAGGCGGAATCCACGCTGTGCAAAATCTCGCGCCCGGATTGCAGACGGATATAGACCATCTGTGAATCGGGGCTGTGGCCCGGCGCTTTGATCAGCACCATGCCCGGCGCGATCGGGTAGTAGCGGGGATAATCGAGCATGATGAATGTCCGACTGGCTTGCGGCGAAAGCTTCAGGTGCGGCCGGTGCGGCGTATCCATCATGCAGTCCGCGAGATCGGCGGTGATAACGGTCTTGGCCGCAAGGTCGGCAAAGTTCGGCGCGCACAGCACGCCCGCGACATGGTCGGCGTGATGATGCGTTAGCACGATGAGCCGCGCCTGATCGAGCGCGCGGGATAGCTTGGCGAATTGCTCGGGATAGTAGGGCTCAGGCTTGTCCGGACTGAAGGAGTCGTGTGTCGCTTTGTCCAGGCCGGAATCGATCATCACGGTGCAGTCGGGATAGACGATCTGGAACGCCGTGCGCGGCATCGTGACCGGGCGATCGTCGCCGCCCTCGATCACGAACTTGCGCGGGCGAATGCTGGCCGCCACCCGCACGCCGTTGGCCGCGACGGGCAGCGCGCCGGGAAGCGCCGTGCTCATCGCCCGAATGGTCGCGAGATCGGGACTGAAGCTCTTATCTGTCATACCGGCCGAGCGAGCCTAAAGCGCGGTTACGCGCGTCTTCGATGCGCTATGGCGAGCGAGAGCCGGAATCCAGTAAGCACAAAGGCATCTTTGGAAAAAGAACGTGCAATTCTAGATCTGTGAGTACTGGATGCCCGCTTGCGCGGGCATGACAGGCGAGAATGGCGGCGCGACGTCACTCGGCCGCCACCTTGTGCGCCGCGCGCACGCCGCGCGCCTTCACCACCACCTTGATCGCGTCCTCGACGCGGTCCTTGGCGTAGCGGATCGCGGTGGGCAGGTCGTCGAGCGGGAATGTGTGGGTGTGAATCTTGGTGGCGTCGAACCGCTTCTGCGACATAAAGGCTTGCGCGCGATGCGTCGCGCTCTTGCCCTCGCCGCGGATGCCGTAGAGGTAGATGTTGTTGCGCACGATATCGGCCACGTCGACCGGGGTCGCCTCGTGCGGAAAAGCGGCCAGGCAGATCTTGCCGCCGCGGTTGACCATGCGGATCGCTTCATTCACCGCGTCGGGCGCGCCCGAACATTCCAGCACATAGTCGACGCCCTTGCCGCCGTTGAGCCGGCGCACCGCCTCGATCGCCTTCTCCCGGCGCACGTTCACGACGTGGTCGGCGCCGAGCTCGCGGCCGATCGCGAGCCGGTTGTCGCGCGTGCCGGTGAGGATCACGGGCTCGGCGCCGAGCGCTTTGGCGACTGAAACGCCGAGCAGCCCGATCGGGCCGGGTCCGGTGACCACGACGCTTTCCCCGGCAACGAGGCCGCCGAGCTCGGTGAGCCCGTACATCGCGGTACCGGCGGTGACGACCAACGTCGCTTCCTCGTCGGACATGTCGTCGGGGATGGCGACCAGCGTGTTGATGTTGTTGACCTGGTATTCGCAAAAGCCGCCGTCGGTGGTGAAGCCGTTGGCGCGATGGCCCTTGTCGACCTCGCCGTAATTGAGGCCGTAGTTGTGACAGGCTGTGTACATGCCTTCGCGGCAGCGCTTGCATTGGCCGCACCCGGCATGAATTTCCACGGTCACGCGCTGCCCGATTTGGTATTCGTCGACGCCGGGCCCGAGCGCCACCACCGTGCCCATGTATTCGTGGCCGGGCGTAAAATTCTGGTTGAAAGGCATGCCGCCGCGGATCAGCGCCGGCGGACCTTGATAGATGATTTCGAGATCGGTCGCGCAGATCGCCACGGCGTCGATGCGCACCAACACCTCGGCCTTCTTTGGCACCGGCACCGGCTTGTCCTTGAGCAGAAGCTCGCCGGGATCGCCGAGCACCCACGCCTTCATGGCGTCGGGAATCGGGTGATCCTTGCTGGTTTTCACTCCGGCGGGCGCGTACATGACCTCTCCTGTCGTGACCACTCCTCGTCGCTGTGCTTTATGTTAGCATGCCGCAGCAGCGGGAAGCGAACGCAAAGCAGCTAGTGCCGCGAACCCGAAGTTCGCACAATCGGGCGGCAAGGAAGTTTGCGAACTTCGGGTTCAAAAGCGGCACTAGAATCATAAAGTTGCTAGTGTCCCTTTGATTCCGAAGTTCGCATCAGAGGGTGCCACAAGCGTGTGCGAACTTCGGAATCGGGACACTAGAACAATGGCCGATCATAGCGACGAGATGATCGCGATCGGGCAATGCCGCATTCGTCTCATGCGCGGCGGACGTGGCGCGCCGCTCGTCTTTCTGCATGGCGGCGGCGGCATCGGTATCTGGCTGCCCTGCATGGCACGACTGGCGAAAAAGTTCGACGTTATCGTTCCCGAGCATCCCGGTTTCGGCGCGTCCGATACGCCAGACTGGCTCGACAACATCGGCGACCTGGCCAATTTCTACCTCGACTTTCTCGAGCAACTCGATCTGCGCCAGATCCATCTCGTCGGCAGTTCGCTCGGCGGCTGGATCGCCGCCGAGCTTGCCGTACGCAACGCGACGCGGCTGGCTTCCCTGGCCCTCGTCGGCGCGGCGGGCATCCACGTCAACGGGGTGGAACAGGTTGATACCTTTCTCAGCAGCGAGGAGCGGCGCATCCGCGATCTGTTCTATAACCAGGAACTCGCCGAGGCCGTGCTCGCCCGCACGGAGCGGCCGGACGTGGAAGACACCGTGCTCAAGAACCGCATGATCACCGCCAAGCTCTCATGGCAGCCGCGCGGCTACGATCCAAATCTGCGCAAGTGGCTGCATCGGATCAAAGTGCCGACGCTGCTGATCTGGGGCGCCCAAGATCGCCTGCTCCCGCAGGATTATGCCTTCGCTTATCAGCAATTGATTCCCGGCTCGAAAGCGGTGGTGCTTCCGGAGTGCGGGCATCTGCCGCACGTGGAGAAGGGCGAGGAGTTTGCAGCCGAGCTCGAAAGGTTCGTCGATGCGATGAAGGTTGCAGCGTGAGGATCGCAGCATGAAATTCTTCAACTTCCATCTCATGCCTTACCGGCACGCCGATCTCGACGCGATCGGGCGCAACGGCTCCGCCTGGGTGACCTTCTCGAATCGCCATTACAATCCGCAGAAGGGCGCCGAGCTTTACCACGACTATCTCGATCAGCTGGAGCTCGCGGACGAGCTTGGTTTTGATGGCGTATGCCTGAACGAGCATCATCAGACCGCGTACGGCATGATGCCGATTCCCGGCGTGCTCGCCGGCGCGCTGGCGCGCAGCCTCAAGCGGGCGAAGCTTGCGATTCTCGGCCGCGCGCTGCCGCTGCTTAACAATCCGCTGATGGTGGCCGAGGAATACGCGATCCTCGATAATCTCACGCGCGGGCGACTGATCGCGGGCTTCGTGCGCGGCATCGGCGCCGAATACCACGCCATGGGCATCAATCCCGCCTATTCGCAGGAGCGCTTTGCCGAAGCGCACGATCTGATCGTGCGCGCCTGGACCGAGCCCGGCCCGTTTGCCTATGTCGGCAAGCACTATCAGTTCAAATACGTCAATCCGTGGCCGCTGCCGTATCAGAATCCGCATCCGCCGATCTGGATTCCCTCGCAAGGTTCGGGCTCGACGATTCGCTGGGCCGCGCGCATGCGCTACACCTATTGCCAGACGCTGAGCCCGATCGCGGCGGTCGCGCGCTTCTTTCAGATGTACCGAGATGAGGCTGACAAAGCCGGGTATCAATCTTCGCCCGATCAACTGGCTTGGTCGAACACCATTTATGTCGGCGAGACTGACGAGAAAGCCGTGCGCGAGGCGCGCCCGCATCTCGAGGCGCTCATGAACTATTTCCTAAAAATGCCGACCGAGATGCTGCTGCCGCCGGGCTATACCGATCCAGCCTCGATGAAGCGGGTGCGCGCGGCCAAGGTTACGGGCAAGCCGCAGTCGATCGACGACGTGATCAAGGCTGGCGTGGTGATCGTCGGCAGTCCCGCGACGGTGCGGGAGAAGCTTGCCGAATATCAGGACCTCGCCGGCTTCAACACGTCGCTGACCAAGACTCAGTTCGGGACGTTGCCGCACGATATGGCGCGCGCCAACATGACGGCGATCGCCGAGGGGGTCCTGCCGCATTTCCGGGATCGCCTGCCCCAGGGCACCCGCCGCGAAGCGGCGGAGTAGTTTTCAAGGTTGTCATGCCCGCGAAAGCGGGCATCCACTCGCTGCGCTCGCTTGGCAGGAATGACGATCATAACGGCCTAATCGATCTTCACGCCTGAAGCCTTCACCACTTCGCCCCAGCGCACGCGCTCTGCCGCGGTATAGGCAACAAACTCATCAGGAGTCGTCGGTGCCGGCTCGGCGCCCACGTTTTTCAGCGCCGCGATCACGTCGGGCAGCTCCCACACCTGCTTCACCTCGGCCGCGATCTTCTCGATGATCGGCCGCGGTGTGCCGGCCGGCGCAAACAGCCCCTGCCAGGCCGTCGCCTCATA
>Ga0310913_10002253_pt1 | contig 10253 bp, 10 predicted proteins | sample GREbulkMGOX082_FD_203447 | JGI IMG/M metagenome (GOLD analysis project Ga0310913, IMG submission 203447) | Lab enrichment of tropical soil microbial communities from Luquillo Experimental Forest, Puerto Rico - GRE.bulkMG.OX082 | ecosystem: Environmental > Terrestrial > Soil > Tropical forest >...
CGAGGGACAGAATTATCGGTTGCGGGTCCTTGGGCGCGCGCCGTGTCACAGGGACCAAGGCCACCGATGACTATCGTGCATCGAGGGACAGAATTCGTGGGCCTTGGATATGGATTAGTGAATGGGAGGAGAGCCCGCGCTGCATCTATGCGCGTTGCCATAGGCAGATGCTCGGCGCGCATCACAGCCAGAAGGAATTCTAGCGGCCCAAGGTCGGGGTCGTTGTAGGCATAGGATGGTGGCTCACGGCCCTCCCTGGTGATGCTGGCCACCGTGCGTTGATTCGTGTCTGCCATATCAAGCCTCCCTAGCCCTGGTGCCGGGCGCGCGTGCACCCGGTTTAAACCCCCCGCCGCTGCCCATTAGCGGGCCGCTGGTGCGTTGGCTGGGGCGGGGCGCACCCTGCGTACCTAGCGCGGGCTTTGGCGCATTTGGCGGCCACGATGCACCTCATAAACCCTTGATTTCTCAGCACAACCTGCGGTAACTATGCACAAATTAGAAGTTTTGCATACACTACCAAATTACCGTCATATGCGAGTGGCGCATGGCTTGGACGACGCGAATCAGTCAGGCAAACTGAACAGGTGCGCCTGAACGTATCGGCGAGGCTCATAGCTCGGGGTCCTATGGCGGAGGTTCAGGGTCCTGGGCCTTGGGAGCAGACTCAATCGCCGGCACAGCATCGCTAGGCGCGGCAAGAGCGTGGCCGTTCCCATTGGTCGCGTGACCGTCCAGCATCGGCATCGTCACGTTCGTGCCCGGTAACGCTGGTAATCCACCTTCGATGCGGATGGTTTGCTCATGCTCTGTGGATCCGGCGTTGAATTGTTTGATGGCGAGTTCTTCGCGAGAGTATTGAGCGTCAATCCAGTTCTTGGCGAGCGCGGATAGGTTCTGGCCAGCTTGAAAATCAAGTTGACCATGCGCAACAAGTGCAGCGACTTTCGCGAGGAATTGTTCGGCGTCGGAGAGGTGAGTGAACTCTGGGGTATCCAATGGAACATCGATGTAGACTTGAACAGGAGCGGTTCCGCACTTGGAATATTTGTATGGCATCAAAAGGCCAGCGGCCTGGATGCGAAGTTCTTTAGGTTCTTCGTTATTGGTTACGATGGAAGAGAGTAAATCAGCCGGATCTAAATCACCACGTTCCTCGAGCCTATTGAAGAGTTCATTCGTTCTTTTATTCCGGCTCCCTTTCGGACGGCCAGGAGCTTTTCGTTCATATTCAGATATACTAATATCTGACAATTGTTTATTAGGTTTGAAGAGTTTTGCAAGGTAAGTTTAAGCGCAAAATTTTGGTTTGACAATGGGCGAGGGCAATCTATCGCCGCGAGCGACGAGTGCAGCTATCTTCGCAAGGAAGGATTCGGCGTCGCTAAGGTGAGTGAACTCTGGGATGTCGCTTGCGCGGCGGCGCCATAGGCGGGAACCCCTCGAACGGATTCAAGTTCATTGCAAAGTCCAGCAGGCCGACGCAACCGGTTTCCACCGCGACGGCGTCACGTACTCGGTTCGTGTCGGTCTCGAACATTGTGTTATATGCCGCCTCCACATCTTCTAACGGTGGTGGGTTCTGCACCTGAGGCGAAGGCCGGAAATCAGGGCCCAGACATGGCGGCAGTGGCCCAGACGTCTGGCCGGGTATGAGGTGGCCGCGGAAATAGAACTCATTGAACTGGGTGTAGTCGTAGTCCATGCGTCCCGTTCCGGTGCTGATGTCGATGGCTCCCATCGCACAAATGATACCCGGAGTATGTTGCGAGTAATCCGCAGAACTCCCTAGGGCCCAGTTCGGCAACGAAAGAATTCGCGAGCATTGAACGGCAGGTGATGTTAGAGGCACCTTACGAACGTGCAGCTCGATCCAGCTGTTCATTCGGTCACAAAAATCACGCCATTGATTAATATCATCTCCGAGCGTCTTCTTGTTTACGAAATCCGGTTCCATTATCGGCTCAACGGTAGTGCGGGTGGCTATCAGCAACTGGAGTGTCGGCATCGCTGCCCGGTATTCAAGACAGGTCCCCGGCAGGACGGCAGGTGGGCGATCCGGCAAAACTTGCATCCACGCGCCGTCAGTGGCAATGGCACTATCAACGAGCGGCTTTTGCCAGAACGCGTTCGATGTGCCGTCAACGATTAATGCTTCGATGTCTTGCTCAAGCTGAGCCAACTGCTTCAGGAAGATTTGCTTGACGTTGTCGTCCGGGCCTTGCGCCAATGTGCGGGCGTTGTCAGCAAGGGCTTGGGCGTTGCCGCGCATCAGCTCCATCTGCCGTAGCAATTGCAGGTAATCGGCGGCGGAAATTGCATTTAGGATCGCCGCCAATTCATCATGGATTTGGCTGAGCGGATCCGCAGTGTTATTCATTGCATTGTTTAACAGATCGATAAATCCAACGATAACTTGACCTACAAACGTTACGGTGCCGATGTAGTTGGCGGCATTGCCAATCCAAGTATTCATTACCTTGCCGGTATAGGTCCATGGAAAGCGGTCATCCTCGCCAAAAGAGCCAGGTGTGGGTGGTATCACCGGTATCAAGGCCATTGCACGCCTCCCTCACGGCTTTCACGCTGAGCAGCAATGTTCGGACCAGCGAGCCATCACTGGAAAACCGAAGCTTTGTCGGCGTGACCGGCCGCTCTTTCCAGCTCGGCTGCATGTCGACGAGTCCGCCTCCCGTCTAAGTATGAGCTAGACATGCGGCACAACAGGCACGCGCCCTAGGGCGTTGTGAATGCCACGGTTGCCGCTGTACATCGGCCTTTCCCCCGTGCGGAATGGCACCGATGTTTGAGGAAGCTTATTAAAGCTATTGGCTGAGTAAAGCCTAAAAAAGCGGCAAAAAAATTAGAGGGACGCGCGGCTATAGCTTTTAACTATACATGTACGCTCAGGTAAGCTCCCAGATCGCTGAGTGATCAGCCCCAACTGAGTGGTCCGGGTCGAATGTTAGTTTAAGGCTGGCCGTTGCGCCACGGACATAACCGGTCGCACCTACGCGCTGCGGGCGCTATCTATACGCGCCCGCAAAGCCGCGAGTGCGTGGCGGTTGGTTGTCCTGGAAGCAAGGGCGAGAGCGGCTCATTACTAACCGCCCAGACCAAACCGTAGCGTACCGCGTACCACCCTAAGGGTACGCCACGGTACAGTACAGCCCCTACGGGGACCCTCAGGATAGGTCCCGTAGGGCTAGCTGTACCACGTGGTACGGTGCACTTGTGCCCGTGGCCCAAGGTTTTGCAAGCGGCTGTACCGTTTGGCTGTACCGCATGGTACACCCTCCATTAGAAGGGCATCTCGAGCTCTTCCTGAGCTGCTACTGTACCAGCCTCTTTTGCCCCTGCTTTAGTCAAAACCCACCGCCCAGATTCCTTCTTTACCAGCTTGTCTTCCCTAAGCGCACTCAGCAATCGTTGCACCAGTGATCTGTATGGCTTCCCGTCTTTAGTGGTCCATCCCACCTCTTTTGCAAGGTCCGCGAGGCTCGCTCCAGGCATCTTCGCCATCGCCACAAGAAGCTGAGCCTTATTCTTCTGTCCGGTATGTTCCGCAGCATCACGTTCCTTTTCCGTGATAGAGCGAGCGATCACAGTCCAAATGTGTCGCCCCTTGCTGTCCTTGAGCTTGTCGGTCTTACCTACTTCGAGACGGAATGGAATGGCGGCAAAGTCGATGCCACGAAATTTGCCTTGCCAGTGAAGTTCCGTGACCATGGTGCCGTCAACCTTCATGCATGTGAGGTTGCCATCCATCTCATTGAGAAACGCCCCACCTCCTCGTGGGATCATGTTTTCGCGACTAAAATGCTTCACAGGGTGAGATGTAACGATCACTGTGGGGTTGCCGGCGATAAGATCGATGAGACCACGCAACCTCTTTGCATGGGCCATCATCTGCGTATTGATATTTTCGTCGTCGCCTTCGAAGAAAGCGGCCGATGTATCGACGATTATGAGTGCAAAAGGGCCGTTCGCTTCGCTGGCCTTCATGATCTGATCACGCAGGCCTTGTTTCGAAAGAGCAAAGCTCCCAGGCACAAAAAACACATTCACTTCATCTGCGTTCACCTTCATATCATCTAGCAGCTTGATCCAACGCATTCGCACGTCATCTGGATTTTCGCCTGCGAGAAATAAGACCTTGCCTTTGTCAATTTCACGATTGTCAAGTTTCCAGCCTCTATCAACAAAAAGAGCGAGCAACAGCGCCACGCTCGTTTTGCCCTCACCCGTTGGGCCGGTCATCGAATAGATAAAGCGACGCTGGATTAGCCCATCGATTAGATAATCGGGCGGCACGAAATTTGTGACAAATTCAGCACTCGACTGCATAGAAAATTTAGGAACAATCCTGCTATTGGGATGTCGAAGGTCATATTTGGTTATGATCCTATCAATATCAGCTTTTAAATCTTTCGGCTTTTCTTTATCGTCATAACGGGCAAAGGGGCCATGGCCTTCCACCGCTGTTTTGATACCATCGGCATCGAAGCCAAGGTCACGCAATTGCCAGATAATGGAAGCTGTAATTGGTGATCGATCGTTGCCAGGATATGGTCCTGTTGAAAGAATTGCAGTCTGCAACGCCAACGGAATTCTGCGTGACTCTTGTTGTGGGGATTCCTTCGGTATTTCTGGTAACTCAGCAGCCGTGATCCGCATCTTTTCGGCCAGGTACAGGCAGGTTTCTAGAAGCTGTCGGTTTCCATGGCCTGCGAGAGCACTCTGTTCTGGCAATACATCAAACATGTTACCGTAGGGCATGGAAATAGCACGCGAGAACTTGTCCTCCCCGGCGCTCGTTGGGAAGACTTCATAATCCTTCTTCTCAAATCCAAGACGCGCGGCCATATAATGCAGAGCAGGAATAACCAGTTCTGCCTTCACTGGCTCTTTAAAGAATACGAATAAATGCAAGCCCCCGCTCTTGCTTATTACGGGGAGTAGAGGGAACTTTGAAGCGGCTATGTCATGGCAAATTTTGATATAATCAAGTTCATATTTATCGTAATCAATACACGCAAACCAACACGTGCCGTCGCTCAACAACGGGATAACCGACAAAATGTATGAGCGATAAAGATGCTGGCTCCAGTGCGTTAAGGTCGCAAGTCCATCGTCCGTTGTGGTTTTGAGTTTCCACTTTTGCTTTGTCTTCATCCCAAACTGGTGGGCCAAAATTCTTTACGTGCCTGTGTTCATTCCCAACAAATAATTTAGACAATCGTTCAGCAGTATTCCCGGCTTGTGCCCCTGCCCCGGCTGTGGTAGCATTATCGGGACGATTCATGTTGACTCCTTGCTCCTTAGGAGTGCTCCTTTAGGGTTGAGTGGCATCGACCTCTGATAGGCTTCCGGGCTTGGCGTCATCCCGTCGTCGTCATAGACAACACTGGGGCCTCTGCTCCACCAAAGCAGGGGCCTTTTTTCGCAGCCGCGACCGTTCTTCAAACACCCGCCACGGGTTTTACCTCGTCGCTAAGTTCAGCAACTATTTCCGGTGTGATCCTTTTGAGAATGACCGCACCTTCCTTGGGAATCCAGAAGAATGCATCTCCTGGTTTGAGGTTATGCTTGCGCCAATAGTTCAGCGGTATTCTGAAATACAGACTATCGCCAACACGACGCGCTGTGGTCTTTTCTATAAGCTGATCCATAACTATATAATACCACAAATTACCTATTTTGACCAGCAACTTAGTCTTTGAATAGAACCTAGAATAAGTCGGCTGATGGAAACTGCCGTATTTGCAAATCCGGCGGAATAGGCGCCCCACGCGACATTTGCTTAATGAAAAACGGGATGCTGGCTTCTTTGCATTGATCGCGCACGACGCGCGCCCAATTGGGGTCCATGTCACGACAGTCCGCGTGCTTGCCTTGCTCACCTGCAACGATGAGCCAGGTGCGCGACCCGAGCGCGAGGAAGTCGTCTGGTAGCCTCACCGGCTCAAGCATTGGTGCGATAGAGACGAACACGAACCACCCCGCCTCGGCCAGTGGACGCACATCTGCCCATCGCTGGTCGAAACACTCTTGGTTCTCGGCGGTAAAGCCGAGCCAAATGTTACGTTGCCAACGTTGGATTGTTAGCGGTGATTGGGACGAGAAGTATTCCGCCATCCGCGGCGTGCGCTTCGTGCACAGCAATCCGATATGCTCACTGGCAGCTATGGTCGCACACACACGGTCGATGATTGCGTCAGGATGCTTTTCGAAAAACAGATCGCCCATGTCTTCGACGAAGATCAACGAACGTTTGTTGGGGCCTAATTTAGGATGCGGCGCCCCAGGCCATCTGAGCGGCCACATCCACGTGCGATGTCCCTTTGGTGCGGCGGTGGCCTTGCCTTTAAAAATGCGACGGCGTCCCTTTCGGTAGGTGACGCCGTCATGTACCCCCGCTGAATTAGCGTAAGGCCATGTCTTAGTGCCGGCGACTTGCGCCGCGTAACAGTTGGTGCACCCGGGGCTGACGGGCAAGCAGCCGCCCACGGGATTCCAGGTGGCGTCCCACCACCAGTCGAAGCCACGGACGCGCATCTCTAAGCCGTCGCCTGCGCCGCCTCAACGCGGTGCTCGCGTTTTTTCGCCACCGACGCTTCTTCCGCCTTAGCGCGACGTTCCTTCGCTTCTTCTAAACGCTCGTCCAGCCAATCGGCGATCCTGACCAGCGCATTGCCGCCTCCTCGCAGGTAAATTACCAAACCCGGTTCGACGGCCTTCAACAGTTCACGCTGCTTCTCGGGCGTGCAATCGAGCGCAACTTCAGCCGCGCTGGTCGCGTCGTGGGCGAGTGCGACAAGGTTCTTGAACCATCGCCGATTGTGTTTATCCCAATCGGTCTCCTGCTCTTCTTTGTCTTGCTTGCCGCTGTCTTCGCCTCTGTACGGGCGCATGAGTTTACGCGCCTCGGCTTGTGTCAAATCCGGGTTGTTTTTGACAATGTCGGCGCGGTCCGGGTGGTCTTGCAGGGCACGGAGCACTGCATAAGAAACCGGCCCCGGGGCCGGATTTTCCTTCCACGCGCGGTAGACTGAACGGTGACGCTCCAGCGTACATGCTGCAATGCCGATCTCCGCCGCGAATTTCGCCAGCGTCCGATCTGCGTACTTGGGCTCAAGCTTGTCGGCCAATTCGCCAAGCCGCATTTGGCCGCGCTTCTCGTTTGCAATGATTTCCTTCCCTTCGCGTACTGCCACGTCGTATTTTATGAAGCTGATGGTATCGGTCGGCGCGTTTGCATCGATTGCGACTTGCTTGCGCTTTGGATCGCGCATGGTGTCCTCCTAAGTGCAAGTTGGGGTGTAAGTTGGCCCGGACCATCCGGCCAACTTTGAAGTGATCCCAACCAGTTATAGGGGGACGGTAGGCGTGCAGCAGGCTCCCGCCGTATTTTACGGCGTGCTATCCTTTAAGTGGGGCCGGGGCAGCGCCCAACCCGATTCAGAACAATTCAGGTCTGCCCCAAGGACTTGCCGACCCTGCTGCGGCAGGTTGAACGTGCGGCAAACCAACTGCTGGTGCTCTCGCCTGCTGGTAGCCACCCCCGGCGGGATTTGGCGAGGGGAGGAAGCCCGATGTTCGGCATGAGGCGCCGCGAGTTCATCACGCTGTTTGGCGGCGCGGCAGCGGCGTGGCCGCTCGCGGCGCGCGCGCAGCAGCAATCAAAGATGCTTCGTGTCGGCTTTGTCGGCATTGAGCCCCAGGAGTCCCCGCTCTATACCAATTTTCTCAAGCGGATGGCCGAACTGGGCTATCAAGAAGGCCGCAACTTCGCGTTCGAATACATCCAAACACCGGATATCGAAGGCTACGAAAAAAACTATCGCGAGCTCGCGGCGCGCAAGGTCGACGTGTTCCTGGCGGTCGGGAACGAGCGGGCGCTGCGTGCCGCGCTCTCGGCTGCGGAGGGTAGGCCGATCGCGTTTCTGGCCGTCGATTTCGACCCTCTGGCGAAGGGATATGTGACGAATCTCTCGCGTCCCGGGGGCAATGTTACCGGCATTTTCGTCCGCCAGATCGAGCTCGCCGCCAAACGGGTCGAGATCGCTCGCGAGGCGTTCCCGCGTGCGACCCTCGTCGGAATCGCATTTGACACGGTTTCGCGCGAGCAACGCGATGCAGCAGCCGAGGCGGCCCGCAAACTCGGCCTGGAGCCGCGCCTGATCGAAGTCAAGGGCGCACAGGGCTACAGTGGCGCATTTAGCGCAATGGACAATGCCCCCGGGCAGCCGATCATTTTGCCGGCGAGCCCGCTTTTCCTGCGCGACCGCGCCGCGATCGCGAAAGCACTGCTCGAGCACCGCATTCCGTCGATCGCGGCATTCCGGGAGAACATGGAGGCCGGTGCGCTGATCAGTTACGGCTTCGACCTCATGGGGCTGTTCTACGACATCGCGAGCTATGTCCATCAAATTGCACGGGCCGCCAAGCCGTCCGACATGCCGATCGAGCAATCGCCACGCTTTTACATGGCCGTTAATCTGAAGGCGGCCGCATCGCTCGGCGTTTCTTTCTCGGATGTGTTCGTCGCCCGGGCCAACGAGGTGCGCGAATGAGGCGGCGCGAGTTCGTATCGCTGCTCGGCGCCGTGGCGGCATGGCCGAGCGGCGCACGCGCCCAGCAGGGCGCGAAAATCCCGCGTATCGGCATCGTCGATGACGCGCCGATGTGGCAGACCTTTCGGCAGGCACTGCGCGAACTCGGCTACGTCGAGGGCCAGACCGTCAACTATGAATACCGCTACAGCGAGGGGGCGCCCGACCGCCTGGCGACGGTGGTGGGCGAGCTCGTCCGCCGTCCGGTCGACCTGATTGCGACCTTCGGCACCCCACCGACGCAGGCGGCCCAGGCGGCAACTACGACCATCCCGATTGTGATGATTGGCATCGGCGATGCGGTGCGGGCCGGCCTGGTAGCGAGCCTCGCCCGGCCGGGTGGCAACATCACCGGCAATACCATTCTCAGCCCGGACCTCGGCGGCAAGCGGCTGCAGATCCTGTGCGAGGCGATCGCGAGCGTGTCGCGCGTGGCCTACCTCGCCAACCCGGACAATGCCTCCACCATGGCCACGCTGGCCGAGATGAAGCATGCGGCGGCGTCCGCGGGCGTGACGCTGATCGGTGTCGAGGTGGGCAGCGGCACCGACTTCGATGAGGCCTTCACTGCCATGCTGCGTGAGCGCCCCGACGCGCTGCTGGTGAGCAACGATCCGCTGCACCAGCTTCACATCGACTGGATCATCGCCTTCCTGGCGCAGCACCGGCTGCCCGGCATGTTCTATGCAAAGGAGAACGTGGCGGCGGGCGGCTTGATGGCTTACGGCGCGAGCGTGCCCGACCTCTTCCAGCGTGCCGCCGGCTACGTGCACCGCGTCCTGCAAGGCACCAAGCCCGCCGACCTGCCGGTCGAACTGCCGACGAAGTTCGATCTCGCCATCAACCTGAGGACCGCGCGGGCGCTCGGTCTCGACCTGCCGCCGTTGCTGATCGCCCGCGCCGACGAGGTGATCGAATAATCTGGCCAACATCCGAGGGCCTGGCACCGAACGGACCTATCAACCACGCAGGCGCATGTCCGATCTTTGAACCGGAAAAACTTTGCTCGGCGTGAGATTTTCTCAATTTGATGACCCATTATTGGACCGAGCGTGCCCTGCAACTTCGCTGCCTCGTTATCCGCGCCTGATCCGTCAGCCCCAGCAGCCATCGACGTGGAGATTCATCCCGCATTCCCATTCGGCACATGGGGAGTGTGATCTACTTCACATTCGATGCCCGACAAATGGCTCAATCTTTTTGGCCGCAACCTCTCAACCGAGTTCCAGATTGATGAGTTTACGCTCAACGTGAGTACCGCGTGTCTATAGGCATCCCTTGGGTGGCGAGGCAAAGAGGCCGCCTCAATCGGGTGGCCGGAGTGTTGCACGCGCTCCAGTTCGCTGCTGGAGCTCGAAGGGGAGGCCCGATCGAGCTTGGACTTCGCGATGGGGTGACGATCTGCTCCGGTGAAATCGGTGCTAATTGACCGAGCAAGCCGGCAGTCCGCAACGGGAGGGGAGCAGCGTCGTGGTCAAAGTGCTTTATATCGAAGACAACGACGACGACGTCTATATGCTCAAAATGCGGCTTGAGCTGCTTGGAAATTTCGAGGTTCTCACGGCCGCGGACGGCGAGAAAGGGTGCGAGGTGGCGGCGGCCGAGCAGCCTGATATTATCCTGATGGACCTCGAAATG
>Ga0310913_10002255_pt1 | contig 10253 bp, 10 predicted proteins | sample GREbulkMGOX082_FD_203447 | JGI IMG/M metagenome (GOLD analysis project Ga0310913, IMG submission 203447) | Lab enrichment of tropical soil microbial communities from Luquillo Experimental Forest, Puerto Rico - GRE.bulkMG.OX082 | ecosystem: Environmental > Terrestrial > Soil > Tropical forest >...
CTATCGGCAAATGCAAACGGCTCGGACTTGTTTGCAATCAGTTGTACCGCCGCCAGCGATCCTCTCCCCTCGAGCATTTTCAGCGCGATCTGCTGTTCGGCGTAAAAGCCCTTCGCAATTCCCAGCGCGAAGGGCGCGTACTTGCCATTCACCGCGAAGTCGAGACGCAAAACGGTGCTGACCATCGGCGGCGTAGCGGAAGGCTGCGCCCGGACGGACGCAGCAACAACAACGACTGCCAAAAACGGAAGGAGAAGCAGCAAACCGCAACTTGAACACTTGGGTTGAAACATCACTTGTTCTCCGGGAGCAGAACGCGTCGTGCGGGTTGCGATCGAAGAAGATCACGATGAAAATCCCAAGTCAACTGACTAACCAGTCAGTATGTCTTGTGTCGAATTGCGGCCCGAGTATTTCCTCCAGTGAGGGCATGCGCAGGAAATGCTTGCACCGCCGCTTTTGACAGCGACCGCCCGTGGCCGGCGACTTCGTTGATCACCGTCAGCAAATTTTTGATAAGGTCGCCGTCATGATGGCTCTGCTAAAAGGTCGGCCACTTGAACGATCTGTTTCGTCGAAACCATTTGGCCGAATATGGGGGCGCTGCCGCTCAAGGGCATTCGTTTGCGCGCCTCGACGAGCGCGGGCGGCGTGTTGTACGCGGCAGCGAGTCGGAACACCTCGCTGCGCGAGAGCCCTGACGTACGTGAGGAGGCCAAGTGAGCCGCCAAGTGAGCTGCCGCTTGGCACGGATGCCTTGTGCTGGTATAGCTGACCGTCGAGGGGACCTACCATGTGGTCTCCCGAATCGTTTGAGAGTGGTTGTGTCCGGTTCATTCCGTGTGGACCAGCATCGTGGACCCACTGATGTGCCGGGTAGGGACTGTCCGCGTGTGTTGCTGTCAGTCTCCATCGCTTCACTCGACGACGTCCGTTCCGAAATCGCTGCCTTGAAGCAGTCGGGAGGAACTGGGCATGGTTTCTGAAAAGGAGTGGGAGCGTCGCCACCGTGCGACACGAGCCGCGATGGACCGCGCGGGGATCGACGTGCTGGTGGCGATCTCCGATGCACACCACAAAGGTGATGTCTACTACCTGACGAATCACACGATCTGGAGCCAGCGGGGCTACGTGGTGATGACGCAGGAGGCCGGACCGGTCTTGGCCGTGGCCATGGCGTCGCAGGACTATTGGGCGCGGAAGGACAGTTGGGCCACCGAGGTCAAGTGGTCCGCCGCGCCCGTCCGGGAAGTCGTCGCGACGCTGCGGGGCCTGACGAGGCCTGGCCAAACCGTTGGCGTTAGCGGCATGAAGGATCTCATGCCTCTGTCGGACTATGAGCATGTGCGCGAGCACGCGGCGGGGCTCTCGATCGTGGACGCCACGGACGTTATGCAGAGCGTGCGGGCGAAAAAGAGCGCGGAAGAACTGGCTGAACTACGCGAGAGCGCCGAGGTCGCGAATGCGGGCTTCGCTGTGCTGCGCGAGCATGCGCGCCCCGGTGTTCAGGAATTCGAGCTCGTCGGTGAGGTCGAGCGGGTCGTGCGCGCCCGCGGGGCCGGCGCCACGCTGATTCTGACCTCGCAGGGGCCGTATCTGCGCAACCCCAGCGCTCGGAAGCTGCGGCTTGGGGACTTTCAGATGTTCTCGGTCGAGCTCTGTGGGCCGAGTGGCTATTGGGTCGAAGTCGGTGGCATGCTCGCGATCGGCGACGTCGATAAGCCGGCAGCCTTGGCCTACGAGGCCTGTCAGCGTGCGTTCGATGCCGGCATCAACGGGATCCGGGCGGGTCAGAAGTGTGCCACGGTCGCCTCAATCCTCGTCGACTCCTTCAAGGCGTCGAATCACAAGGCCGGGATTTGGGGCGGCCACGGCATCGGGCTCGATACCTTGGAGCAGCCACGCTTGACGGTTGCCGATGACACCGTGATCAGCGAGGGCATGGTGTTTGGGTTCCATCCGCATGTCGTCGACTCCGCGGGCGTGCGCGGCGCCTATATCGCCGATACCGTGATCGTTACGCCGGACGGGCCCGTCCGACTCGGCCATCCCGAGACGCAGGACTCCCTGATTCTCATCGGAGGGCACACGGCGTGATCATCGACGGTCATATCCACGTGGCGAAGGAACCCGACGACGCCGGCTTTCGGGCCGCGGTCCTGGATGGCGAGGCGCTGCTCGGCTTGATGGATGGCCCGTTTTCGATCATGGGCCGGCCGCGGCGGGTCGATCGGGCACTAATTCAACCCATGATCTCGCCGACGAGGTCGGGCGATCCCCTCGAGCACCACCGCTACATCCACGAGCAGATCCGATCGCACCCCGACCGGTTCGTCGGGTGCTTCGTTGCCAATCCGCTGCTCGATACGGCCAGAACGATCAAAGTCATGCGTGACCTCATCGTGAGCCGCGATTTCCGCGCGGTGAAGTTGCACCCCACCAATCACGGCTACATGCCCTTCAAATCACGGGATCGGCTGGATCCCATCCTGGAAGAGGTGGACTCCCTGGGCGTGCCGGTCATTGTGCATCAAGGCGATCCGCCCTTTGGGCACCCGAGTCAGATGGCGCCGATGATCGAGGCCTTTCCCCGCATCACCTTCATCCTGGCGCACTTCGCGACCCAACGCGTGGTGCTGGCGGACGAGGCCATCTACGTCGCGCGCCAGAATAAGAACGTGTACCTCGAAACCGGGTGGGGCGCGCTGCCGCGGATCAAGGAAGGCATTGCCGCCATTGGGTCGGAGCGGCTGGTCTTCGCCAGCGATTGCCCGATCCAGGAGATCGGGTCGCAGCTCCGTGTGATCGACGTCCTCACGTGGGCTCCGCCGATCGGCATCCGGCTTTCGGACGACAAGGCCGAGGGGATCATGGGCGACAACATTGCGAAGCTCCTGCAGATCAAATCATGATGCGACCTCAGACACAGGTGCTCGGCTGGGTGCTGCGCATGTGCGCCCTCTTAATTGGGGCCTGGGACGGAACGGCCTCCAGCGAGCCGCTGACGGTGAACTGGAATCTTGGCACCAAGGGCATCCAGTATGCCGACATCTACGCGGCGATCGAGAAGGGGCTGTTTAAGGAACAGCAGATCGAGGTCGCCCTCACGGCCTCCTCGACCAGTCCGGGCACCCTCCTCATCAGCGGCGCAGCCCAGATCAGTTCCGGACAGCCGACCGTCACGTACGTGGCCGATGCCCAAGGGGCCGACCTCGTCACCATCTATTCCCCCGCCAGCACGTATGAGGTCTGGGTGGCCAAGCCCGGGGTGGCCGGACCGCAGCAGCTCGCCGGCAAGACGATCGGCGTCTTCAGCCTGCAGGACCTCGATGTGGTGTACACGAGGCAGATGATGCAGCAAGTCGGGCTCAAGCCCGCGTCCTATACGCTGCTGGCGACGGGGGCGACCAACAACAAACTCGCAGCCGTGGTCGCCGGCCACGTCGATGCTGCCCCCTTGTACCCGCCGGCAAATTTCGTGGCCCAGCAGCAAGGCCTCGTCGAGATCTTCAACACGACGCAACTCACGTTTGGCCAGGTCCCGACCTTCTATGTCGTGCGCCGCGAGTGGGCCGAGCAGCACAAGGTCGCGGTCGTCGATCTCATCCGGGCGCTCAATAAAGCGCATGACTGGCTCTTCAATCCCGCCAACAAACCCCAGGTGATCGAGATCCTCGCCAAGTACACAGCCATGGCGCCCGAACTCGTCGCGAAGAGCTACGACCTGTACTTCACGAAGCCCGGGACCATCTACAGCAAGACTGGGGAATGGGATCCGCAAGTCGTCAAGAAGACCGGCGATGAGCTTGTGACACTCGGGCTGCTCAGCGGGCCGCCCCCCAAATACGAGGGGACGGTGGCACCCGAGTATCGCGAGCAAGCCTTGAAAGGGCCGTAGGCGGGCGCACGCATCTCAACCAGGGACCTCGGCGGTCAGCCGCCTGGGTTGGTGCCGTTATTCCAATGAGCGCACGAGGAACCCGCGAGATTCGTACTGGACCGGATATGACCAAGGCCCTTCGGCCAGCGCTGCCGGTGCTGGGGCTGCTCATGGCCGGAATCGCCTGGGAGCTGGTGGCCCGGCTGGTGGTCCGCAGTCAGCTGCTGTTCGCGCCCCTCTCCTCCACGGTTGTCGCGCTCTGGGATCTTCTCCGGTCTGGGACCCTCACCCCGCATCTGGTGGTCAGCGCCGAAGAACTCGCGATCGGGTTCCTCATCTCGGCCGTGGCCGGCGTGGCGCTCGGCGCCGCGTTCGCGGCGGTCCCGTGGCTCGGTCGGCTCCTGAGCGGGGTCGTGCAGGCCGCCTACGCGACCCCGCTGGTCGCGGTCGCCCCGTTGCTGATCGTGCTCTTCGGAATCGGCATTCGCTCGAAGATCATCATCGTGATTCTCCTCGCCATCTTTCCGATTCTCATCAGCACCGAGAGTGCGGTCCGGTCCATCAACCCCGAGTACGTGGAGACGGCGGTCGCGTTCGGGGCCAGCCGCATCCAGGTACTACGCAAGGTGATCTTCCCGGCTTCATTCGTCGGGATTCTCACCGGACTGCGACTGGCCGTCGGGCGGGGCATCATCGGCGTCTTAGTCGGCGAGATCTTCGGGGCCACGCACGGGTTGGGCTTCCTCATCGTGCAGTACAGCGAGTCCTTTCAGACCGCCAAGACGCTGGCGGTAGTCCTTGTGCTGGCGCTGATCGGGGTGCTCGCGAGTGATGGGCTCGAGCGGCTCGAGGCCCGGCTCTCTCCGTGGCAGGAATCGAAGCGGACTCGTCATCAAGCCGATGTCGAATAAGGCGTCCGGCATAACGCTGAAGTGCTCCGACGTGTCGCACCTGTTCCTGTCGAGCGAGGCCTGGGTCCTGAAGGACATTTCGATCCAGATCGCACGGGGCGAGTTTGTGGCATTCGTGGGCGCGAGCGGATGCGGCAAGACCACGCTCCTCCGGATCCTGGCGGGCCTCCTCCACCCGACCCGCGGGATGGTCCGCGTCGGCGATCAGGACGTGACGGGCATTCCGGCCAGCGGGCGTGCTATCGTCTTTCAAGGGGATCGCCTCTTTCCCTGGCGCACGGCACTGCAGAACACTCTCTTTGGGTTGGAAGTACGAAAGGTCCCCCACGCGACCGCGGTGGCGCGCGCGGCGAGCATGCTCAAGCTCGTCGGCCTGGAGCGCGCGATGAACGCCTACCCGAGCGAGCTGTCGGGGGGCATGCGCCAGCGGGTCAACGTGGCGCGGGCACTCGTGGTGGACCCCGATTTCCTGTTGATGGACGAACCCTTTGCGGCCCTCGATGCGCAGACGCGCGAGCTGATGCAGCAGGAACTGCTGCGAATCCTCGGACAGACCATGGTGGGGGTGGCGTTTGTCACGCATCAGATTGAGGAGGCGCTCTATCTCGCCGACCGGGTCGTGGTGCTGGGGGTCGGGCCTGGGCGAATCCGAGACGAAGTTCACGTCTCGTTTCCCCGCCCGCGCCTCCCCGAGATGCGGCGCGACCTCCACTTTCAGCAGCTGTATACGCACATCTGGAAGTTGATCGAGTCGGATGTGGTGGCCAGCGTCTTCTCGGAAGGGCAACCTCACGGCGCTGGCGGACTTTGAGGCGCACCCCTAGAATCGATGCGAGATCCCGTGGGTCCGGCGCATTGAGGAGGTTCACATGGCATCCAACCACTTGCTATTTCATCGAGCCGACATCCTGGCGCGGCTGTCCGGGACGGAGGCCGACCTCCAGCGACGCGTGTGGCTGATTGGCAAGCAGAACGCCGAGAAATCGTACGCATCGGTCTTCACCCGCAAGAGACGGGGCGATCTCGCGACGCAGCAGTGGGCCCACCATGACGACGAGGAAGTCGAATTCATCATCGCGGGCCGCATGGTGGTCCAGATCGGGAGCAAGGAGGAGGGGGTCGTCACAGAATTTGAGGCTGGCACCGGGGACCTGTTCTACATCCCCGCTGGCGTGAAGCATCGGGCCGACGCGATCGGCGACGAACTGTGCATCGGGCTTGTGTTCTGTCCCGCGCCGTATGATCTGACAACGGGACAGCCTTTCTTCCGGTCGTAGCAGCACCCGCCAAGCGACCTTACTATTTTCAATTCCCATCACCACTATAGAAGGTCGGCGCGCCGAGCCCCATCGCCCGGAAACTCAAGATGCCCTGGTATCTGCCAGTCACTCTCGTAGCCGCATTCACGCTTGCGGCCGCCAATGTCTCGGCGGAAGAGATTGCGTTGCTGCCGGCTGCAGTCGGAGCCGTCGTGGGTTGCGGGATGCCGGCCATCCCCGACAAATCCAATCTAATCGTGCTCAACGGCGAGGGGGCAGACCGCGGGGATCATCTTGCCGACCTGCCCAACGGCTGGGGGAGCGGATCAATGACGAGACAGGAAGAAGCTATGCGCGCGCCGAGACGGGACTGCGCGGCTATGTTGGACCGGGCATTGATGGTCTTCGAACGTTCTATCCCGGTGACGCATCGGACAGGATTTTCGGACGCAACCCCATATCGCGAATGGCGGTCATAGATGCCGAAGAAAGTTATGACGAATGCTTCGCTGCGCCTCCTTCAACGGAAGGGCCGCAAGATATCGAAGCGGCCAATCGAGAAGGAATGGCAGGATTGAGCGTAGGCGGTCCTCCGCAAATGCAATGGAAGGGGGGACTCGAGAGTCGCTGGCTGGGAAGTCAAACAATCCGATTGCGATCCGAAACCGGGGAATGGGAAGGCGCGCAGCTGCCGAAAACCGCGATGTGGTCGCTCAAGGCCGTGAGCTTGCCGGTGCCGCCCATTCCTGAACGGGGCAAATATTTCAAGGCGCTCGATGTCGCTGCCTGGAATAACGAGCAGGTGCAAGATTTGCCACGGTGAGTTCCGGGCGCGCGGGAAAAGCGCGATACGCTCTACACTCGCCGCTGCTGCGACCGCCCTCAGCTCGGGGTGGCTTGCCCGGTCTCTTCAGCTGCCGGCCCCGATTTGATGGCGGCGGAGCCGCCGGACGCCGGTGACTGCGCGCGCCAACGCAGGATTTCATAAGCCGCAATGGGTCGGTTAAAACCTTTGAGGCTGAGCTCGCCGAGGAGGGCTGCTTCTACCGAGGTTTCAATCGATCCGAACGCGCGTTGACTGATCACGATCTGGCTTGGCCGCGCCTCGCCGCACAATCGTGATGCCAGATTTATGACGCCGCCGATCGCTGAATATTCGCGCCGGTGTTCGAAGCCGATTTGGCCAAGTGTCGCATAGCCGGAGGCAATGCCGATGCCGAGCCCGAGGTTATGACCCTTGCGGCGCCACTCCCTGGCGAGCCTGTCCACCTGATCGCGCATATCGAGCGCCAGTCCGACGGCCTGCCTGGTATGCTCGGGGCAAGGAAGCGGGTCGTTAAAGATGATCATGATGCCGTCGCCGAGGAACCGCTCGAGCGTGCCCTCGTGGCGGAATATGAGCTCGCCCAGGCTCTCATGATATTCGCGCAGCACTTCCATGACTTCTTCCGGCTCGGAGCTGTCGGTAAAGGGGGTAAAGCCCCGCAGATCGCAGAACACCACCGTGATCTCTCGCCGATGACTGCCTGTCAGCTGCGCTTCCGATGCGTCCGAGGAGGCGATCATCTTGGCTACTTGCGGTGCCAGGAAACGCTGCAGGCGGCTGATCCGTTCGATTTCCGCCAACTGCTCCGCCACGCGCTTCTCCAACGATTGATTCCAGCTCGAGAGCTGCTCGCTTTGGGCCTGCACCTTGTCATGCAGCTCCTTGATGCGCAGCATCGATCGAACGCGGGCGACCAGAGCAGCCTGCTCGAACGGCTTGGTGAGGTAATCGTCTCCGCCCGCCTCCAGACCGGCGACGACGTCGCGCGTATCGGCCTTGGCGGTGACCAGAATAACCGGCATGAAACCAAACGTGCTGTCTTGCTTGAGTCGCTTGACGACGGAGATACCGTCAAGCTTCGGCATCATGACGTCCAGGAGAACGAGATCGGGCTCAAACTCGCGCACCTTGGCGAGGGCATCCATTCCGTCGACCGCCGTGACCAGCTCGTAGCCCTGCGCCTTGAGCCGGACCTGCAGCACTTCCAGATTGGTAGGATTGTCATCGACAATCAGGATCCGAGGCGGGGTGCGCAATCAGCTGGCCTTTCCGGTATCAACTCAGGAACTCGCGAACTTTGGCGAGAATAACGCGGGGGCTGAAAGGTTTTGCAATATATCCCTCGCATCCCGCCGCGCGAGCTTTGGCCTCATCGCCGGACAATGCATATGAGGTCACGGCGATGACTGGAATTTTGCGCAAGGCGGGATTGGACTTGATTCGCCGGGTTGCCTCATATCCGTCAACGACCGGCAGCTGAATGTCCATCAGGATAAGGTCAGGCTGACGCTCCGCTGCCATCGCCACTCCCTTCTCGCCATCGGTTGCCTCGATGACTTCGAAACCGGCGTTGGTGAGGAGATCATTGAGAATACGCCGGTTGTTCTCCGTATCCTCGACGACAAGAATGCGCTTGCTCATGCCACCTGCCTTTGTTCGCTCACCCGCACAGGCACGACGATGTTGAAAGTCGAGCCAACGCCCTGCCACGAGTGCAGCTCGATATGGCCACCATGCGCCTGCACAAGACGGCGCGAGATCGAGAGTCCCAGTCCAGTGCCGCCTTTATGACGCGTGATGCCACTATCAACTTGCTGGAAGTCGTCAAATACCCGCTGTTGATCGGCCAACGGGATGCCGGGCCCGGTGTCCTCGACCGCGATCTTGAAGTACCCCTCCGTGGCATCGACGCGGACTTCTACAGAGCCCGTGTCCGTGAACTTGATCGCATTGCCGACAATATTGAGCAGAACCTGAGTCAGGCGTCGTTCGTCCCCGTGGCCAATCGGCAGATCAGGAGGCACGGCTGTTCTGACCTCTATTCCTTTTGTGTGCGCAAGCGCTTCGGTCGATGCGACGACTGTGTCAACTATCGATTGAACCGAATAGTCACTTAGCGACAGACTGAGCTGGCCGGCCTCGATCTTGGAAATATCAAGAACGTCGTTGATCAATCCCAACAGATGCTTTCCATCCTTTTGAATACGATCAAGCACCTCCATCGCCTTGTCAGGCAACTTTCCATAAAGTCCGTCTGTCAGCAGCTCGGAGAAACCCAGTATCCCGTTCAAGGGCGTGCGCAGCTCGTGGCTCATATTGGCAAAAAACTGCGTTTTATGCTCATTGGCGATGGCCAGCTCGCGTCCTTTTTGCTCCACTTCCAGAAACATGCGCGCATTGTTGAGGGCAAGCACCGACTGATGCGCAAAGGTCTGCATAAGATCGATCGTGCCGGCGGGAAAGTCTCCGACGCTGCGGCGTTGCACGACAAGGGCACCGAGTATCTCGTATTGCGTGAGCAGCGGTACCACGAGAATCGAGTGGAATCCCGCCGCCAATGTTGCGTCCCTGAGCGGAAAATCGGGTGATTGCCGCAGATCAGGAAGAGCAATTGCGTGGCGTTCGTCGTAGGCCAGACCAAAGATGTTTTCATCGAACTTGATGTGGGCGGAGCGGATTGCATCCTGAAACCCCTGTTCAAGAGCATGGGCTTCGGCAAGCTCGAAAAGCTTGCGTGATGCGTCATAGCGATAGATCGCTCCGGCATCGGCACGGGTAAGTTGAACCGCGCGGGTTACGATGGTGGCAAGCACCGCCTTGGTATCGAGAGACGATGCAACCGCGCGCCCAATCTCTTCAAGCGCCTTCAATTCGCTTACCGACTGCGCAAGCGCGCGGGTACGCTCCTCGACCTTCTGCTCCAGTCGAGCGTAGGACTCCCGCAACTGCTCCGCCATCCGATTGAAATGGTCGGCAAGATCGGAGATTTCATCTCCCGATCGCACTTCGATCCGGTGCCCGAATTCGCTCGCTTCCAGTTGCTGCGCGCCGACCTGCAATGCTCGAATGGGAACGACCATCTGGCGCGCGAGCCAGATGCCGGCGATGATGGCCAGCAATACGCCTATTGCCGCCAGCAGCGCGGTTCGGTTGAGCACGCGGTATACCGGTTGCAAGGCCGTGCTGCGAGGCTGCTCGACAAAGACGTGCCAGTTCAAGCGAGGTACCACGGCGGAGGCTGTCAGCACCGATCGTCCGTCCGGGTCCAATCCGAAGGTTGGCGGCTCGCCCTCCTGATTCATCGCCGCCCGCACTTGCGGCAGCTCGTCCAGGCTGGTGCCGAGGCGACGCTCGCGATTCGAGTGTGCAAGCAATCG
>Ga0310913_10002271_pt1 | contig 10217 bp, 4 predicted proteins | sample GREbulkMGOX082_FD_203447 | JGI IMG/M metagenome (GOLD analysis project Ga0310913, IMG submission 203447) | Lab enrichment of tropical soil microbial communities from Luquillo Experimental Forest, Puerto Rico - GRE.bulkMG.OX082 | ecosystem: Environmental > Terrestrial > Soil > Tropical forest >...
TCCACCGCCATGAAACGCCCGCCCGGCTTGAGGTCCACCAGAATCGGTGTCCGGGCGCAGACGGCATTGAAATCGTCGATGGTGAGCGACAGTTCGGCTTCCCGCGCCATGGCGAGCAGATGCAGTACGGCGTTGGTCGAGCCGCCGGTCGCGGCCACTCCGGCGATGGCGTTCTCGAAGGCATGGCGGGTGCAGATTTCTCTGGCGCGCCGCTCGCTGCGAACGGCATCCAGAATGATCTGGCCGCAGCGATAGGCCACGGCCTCCTTGCGCTTGTCGACTTGGGGCACAGCGGCGGTGCCCATCGGCGACAACCCGATCAGCTCCATCACCGTGGCCATGGTGTTCGCGGTGTACTGGCCGCCGCAGGCGCCTGCGCCAGGACAGGCGTGATTTTCAATTTCCAATAGCTCCTCGTCGGTGATGCGGCCGGCATCGTGCGCACCCATGGCCTCGAATACCTCCATGATGGAGATATCGCGGTCTTGGTAGCGGCCCGGCAGGATGGTTCCGCCGTAGAGCAGGACGCCCGGAATATTGAGACGCAGCAACGCCATGGCGGCGCCCGGGATCGTTTTGTCGCAGGCGACCAGGGCTATAATGCCGTCGAACATGTGCCCCCGCACCATGAGTTCGATGGAATCGGCGATCACCTCGCGGCTGACCAGGGACGCCTTCATGCCCTCGGTGCCCATGGTGATGCCGTCGCTGATGGCGATGGTGTTGAATTCCATCGGCGTGCCGCCCGCCGCCCGGATGCCTTCCTTCACCTTAACGGCCAATTCGCGCAAGTTGTAGTTACACGGCATCGTCTCGATCCAGGTGTTGGCTACGCCGATGATCGGCTTTTTCAAGTCTTCATCGGTAAACCCGATGGCCTTCAGCATCGCTCGGGCTCCAGCCCGGTCGCTCCCCTGGGTGATGGTATGGCTTTGGAGTTTCATAAGGAAGCAACCAGTGTATCGCGGCGGACTCGGAGAACGGGGTCTTGAGCGTACTCTCGGCTCGCCGCTCCGGGCCGTGCCTCGCGAGACCCCTGGTCTAAAGGTGCCCCCCCAGCCGCTCACCGTCGGCTCCACCATCGCTACTCGGCTGGATTTGTTCACTAACCGCGCTCGCACAGGATCTTCGTTGGGTCGTTGCGGATCTGGTCGAATTCCCGCCCGTCGCATCAAGCGGTCACTCGCTTTCTGGGTGCCAGAAAGGATCAATCCGCCGCCTGTAGAACATCACGACCGAAAGTGGGCTCCCAACTGTAGGCCTCGCAGAAAAGGGCCCGACGCCGGGATCGGCTCCGGACGACAGATCGTCCCCACCACCAGCGGAATCTCCATCGCTATGAATTGTTAGAATCGGGCATGCGACGCTGCCGCTGGTGCGCATGGCTCGTGCTCGCGATGGGACCGGAGGCCTCATTGGCTCTCTCCGAAGCCGCGGGCTATGTGGATCCCGCCGTCTGCGCAAGCTGCCACCCCAGCGTTTGGGAAAATTATCGCCGCACCGGCATGGGACGTTCTTTTTACCGGCCCACGCCCCAGAATCAGATCGAAGACTACAGCAACCGGAATACGTACTACCACCAGCCCTCGGACACGTATTTTCAGATGATCCGGCGCGGCGACCGATACTTTCAGCTTCGTTACCAAGTAGGCTTCGATGGAAAGCGGACCAACGAATTGGAGAAAGAGGTGGATTACGTAGTCGGCTCCGGTAACCACTCGCGGACCTACCTGCACCGAACTAGCCGGAATACGCTTATTGAGCTGCCTCTGGCCTGGTATGCGGAGCGCGGCGGCTACTGGGCGATGAACCCCGGCTACGACCGCCCTGACCATCAGGGCTTTCGGCGGGTCATCGGCTACGATTGCCTGTTTTGCCACAACGCATACCCGGAAATTCCGAGCGGCGAGCGGGGAGTCGATCCGGTTTTTTCCAGACTGCCCGAGGCAATTGATTGCCAGCGATGCCATGGCCCCGGCGAGAGACACGTGCGGGAGGCGCGCAGCCCGCAAGCCGAGCGGCGAGCCATTCGGGCTGCGATCGTGAACCCTGCGCATCTGACTCCTGAACGGCGGATGGAGGTCTGCTTACAGTGCCACCTTGAAACCACAAGCCTTCCGTTGCCGAACTCGATCGTGCGATTCGAGCGACCGCCGTTCTCGTATCGTCCCGGCGAGCCGCTGGGAGAATTTGCGCTGCATTTCGACAAGGCACGCGGCGACGACCGCTTCGAGATCGCCGGCGCGGCCTACCGGCTGCGGCAGTCGCAGTGCTTCGAGAAGAGCAAGGGCGCGCTGCTTTGCACTACCTGCCACGATCCGCACACAGCGGGTACGGCGACTGCGCAGCGCTACACGGAGGTATGCCGGCAATGCCATGGCGCTGCTTTGGACCGGCTCGTGGCGGGAGGCAAGCATACCGCGTCCATCGACTGCACCGACTGCCACATGCCGAAGCGGCGGACCGAGGACGTAGTGCACGTGGTGATGACCGATCACTACATTCAACGGCGCCTTCCGACGCTCGACTTGCTGGCGCCGCTGGCAGAGCAATCGGCAGATGCCAGTCCGTATCGCGGCCCGGTGGTCTTGTACTATCCGCAAGCGTTGCCGAAGTTCGAGGACGAGCTGTATCTGGCGGTGGCTCAGGTGCGACAGGGCAGCAACCTGGCGGAGGGCATTCCGCGACTCGCGGCGGCCCTGGAGAAATACCAGCCGCAGCAGGCAGACTACTACCTGGCATTGGCGAACGCGCTGCGGGACCGCGCCGAATGGAACCGAGCGGCGCCACTCTATGAGGACGCGCTCCGGCGCGAGCCCAGGAATTTGGCGGCGCTCGAGAACCTGGCGGTGTGCTTGATGTCGTTGGGGCAGAGGGCCCGGGCGGTCGACGTGCTGAAGCGCGCTTTCGACCAGGCGCCGGAGGACGCCGCCAGCTGGCAACTGTTGGGCACGACGTACTTCGAACAGGGCAGAACCACGGAAGCGATCGCGGCGTTTCAGAACGCGCTGCAGCGGGATCCCGAACTGCCGGAAGCTCACAACAGCTTAGGCGCGATTTGGGTCCGGACACGAGACTGGCAGAGGGCCGAACCGGCGTTGCGGGAGGCCCTGCGGCTCGAGCCCAGGTACCCGGAGGCGTACGCCAATCTCGCGAACTTGCTGGCGTCAACGAATCGATTTGACGAAGCGCGCTACCATTTCGAGGCAGCCCTCCGGTTCAAGACCAGCAATGCGCCGGTGCGTTACGACTACGCGGTGGCGCTCGCACGGGAGCAGCATCTAGAGGAAGCCGGCCAACAACTCGAACAGGCGCTGGGCGCGGATGCGAACTTCGCAGAAGCCCACGAACTGCTGGGCACAGTGCTGGCGGCGCGCGGCCAGTTCCCGCGCGCCATCGAACAGTATCGGGAAGCGCTGCGGCTGCGGCCCGAATTCGCGCGCGCCCAACTACACCTCGGTGAGGCGCTGGCGGATTCCGGGGACACAGCGGCCGCGCTGCCGTATTTGCAGAAGGCGGCGGCATCCGATCCGGTTACGCGGGATGAAGCGCGCGCGCGGCTGGATCAGTTGCAGAGCGGCCGCCGCTAAGAACTCAGAACCGGACCAGCAAGGCCACGCGCAGCAGCCGCGGGTTGGTAATGGTGACTACAGTTCCACCGAGGCCGCACGTCGGGCCCGCCGCGCTGGTGCAGGCGGACTTCGGAAGGTACGGAGCCGCGTCGCCGGCGAGGCTGGTCGCTTCGTTAACCGCTGCGTTGTTATTCAGGACGTTAAACGCCTGGACTTCGGGTTCGATGGTCAGCCGCTCTTTGAACGTAAACCGTTTCTTGATGCCTATGTCCAGTTGATTCAGCCGCGGCGAGAGCACTTGACCCGGCGCCACCAGGTTGATGGACTCGGGACCCTCCCCAAAGTTCTTCCCGGGGGGGACAGTAATGTTGGGGAAGACTGGCGCGCCAGGTGTGCAACCAACGCAATTGGCCGGATATTTCGAGGTCGAGTTGAGCGTCCAGGTACGCGCGAGATAACCGTTGTTGACCGTCTGGCCGCCAATTGACGCAAAGCTCCCCTGATAGCGGTTGCTGTAGAAGGAGATGCTGCCGATAAAACCCCAACGGATGGGAACCGCGGCCGACGCTTTGAATTCGTTCTGCCAGGGTAGATTCGGGACCGCGCCGAAGTTTTGGTACAGGTCGCCGAAGTCGTCGCAGAACCGCAGCGTGTTCGGGTCGTTCAGCCGGTTGCCGCTAATGCTCGTGGCGCTTCCGCCGGCGCCAGTGGCGGTCATGGCGCAAGAGCGGTCAAGGTCCCGGTCGATGGTCCAGCCGAACAGCATGAAGGTGTTTCTCGGGAGGCGGGCTACGACCGAGGTTTCAAACCCGGTGTAGACGTTCTTGACTAGGCTTTGCGGCGCGTTACTCTGAAACGCGGCTTGAACGGTGGGCGTCGCCGACAAGTAATAGAACGGGATTTGTGTGCCATCAAGCGGATTGGTAATGGTGGTCGTTTGCCACGCCGAGAAAGGCGTCGCGAGATTCGTGATCTGAGTCTGCTGGTACTGCGACCGCCGGTACCAATTGAAATTCAGTGTGACCCCGTTGGCCAACTGCTGTTGGATCCCGGCGTTGTACTGGAAGTTGTAGCTGCGGTGCCAATTGGGGTCGAGGCTAACGCCATTGAACGCGGGCACAGCGCCGAATGCCGGATTGGAGCTAGGCGCCAGCGTGCCGGCGCCCACGCCCGGAAGGGCGCCCGCCCCGGCGAAGCCACCCGTGGGAAAACAACCGGGGTTTGGTGCCGGCAGACCGGCAAAGGTGACGGGAGTGCACTGCGGCAGATTCGCGCCGGCGGCTGTCCAGGACAGCATCATGCTTTGACCGGCCATCGGATTGAAGTTGTTGGTGAACCCCGTGCTGTACTGGTCGTTAAACTTGCCGAATCCAGCCTTCAACGCGGTCTTGTGGCTCCCGAACACGTCATAGACCAACCCGATTCGGGGCGTCCAGTTCTTCCAACAGCCCATTCCCTTGACGGTATCGCAGGTGGTTTCGGGGACCGTGCGCGCCCCGACGAAGCGGCCGGCCGGGGCGGCTTCGGTTTCAATCTCACCCGACAGGTATTCGAACCGCACGCCGGCGGTGAGCGCGAAGCGCCCGAAGTGCCAGGTATCCATGGCGTACAGCCCGAGGTCCGCGTTCAAGTGCGGCCACTGAAAATAGGGCGTGTTCAGAGCAACGAAGTTCGTGGGTTGGCCCTTGGTGAAGACCATGTACCCATCGCCATTCTCCGTGATGCTCACATGATACGGACCGTAGCTATACTGCGAGCCGAAACGGAACTGATGAGACCCGGTTACATAGGTGGAGTTGGCGGTGAAGAAGGTGCGGCGAGTCTGGAAGTACTGATTGCTCCGACCGGCAAAGTAACGATGCAGCGTGCCTTGATCGCGGGCGGTGGTCAGGGCGTACCATTGCTGTGTGAAGGGCACCTGGTTGATACCCGTCTGGTAGATGTCCACGTAGTTGAGCTGGCTGATGGTGAATCCGACTTCGGTAATCAGCTTCGGTGTGAGAGTGCCGGTCCATTTGCCCTGCGCGATGTAGTAGGGATCGTTGTGCCGGAACGTCGAAGCTACTGAAGGGTCCGCCGGAACGTACCCTTCCTGACCGCCATCGAGGATCTCCACGGGTTTGGTCTTCCAGTAGCGCATCCAGAACGCGCTGAATTTGTTCTTCGGGTTCAACTGGTAGGTGAGACGTCCCGAACCGCTGGTGATGAAGCCCTGCTGGATTCCAGGCCGCCCGTCGGGATACTGGGTGGCTCCAGCCTGTGTAAAAGTCACTTGCCGGCGACCGGTAATCAGGAACCACAGCTTGTCACGCTGGATGGGGCCGCCGAAGGAGCCGTCGAAATCTTCGATTTTGACGGTTTTGACCTGTGCGCCCAGGCCGCGAAGACCCGTTTGCGTGTCCAGGTTATTTCCCTGCCAGAAATTGCTGCCTCCGCTTCCGCCGCCGAAGAAATCCCCATGGAACTGGTTTCCACCCTCCTTGGGAACAATATTCGTAAACATACCGCCGCCGGACGCTTCCAAGGTGTTGTTGCTGTTTTGATAGGTGGTTTCCGCGACCGTCTCGTTATCGACATACTGCTGGATCGCGCCATCGAGGTACGTGGTGTTGATGAGCATGCCATCGTACATGTACACGTCTTGGGTCGGCGAGTTGCCGTGCAGCGAAATGTAGTTCTGCTCGATCTGCTGCGAGCCGCCGATGTCGGGCAGGTTCAAGTGCGCGCCCGGCACGTAGGAGGCGATGGATTGCATGTAGCGTCCAGTGGGAAGACTGTCCATGTCGGAGCGCGTCAAAGTTTCGGGATGCGCGGTGTTCTCCACGTCGACGGTGGCAACACGAGCCTCGACATTCACCGTCTCGCCCACCGTGCCGACTTTCAGTTCAGCGTCGACCGGCACCGCCACATTCGCGGGCACCACGATGGTTTGCTTGACCGATGCGAAGCCGGCCAAGCTAACGGTCACTACGTACGTGCCGGGCCGCAGGTCCACGATCGCGTATCGGCCCTCAGCGTTGGTTGTGACACTACGGGTGCGCTCGATGAGCACATCGCTCGAAGCCTCGACGGTCGCGTTGGCGATCACCGCGCCGGAGGGGTCTTTGACCACCCCGGAAATGGTGCTCTGCGCCGCAGCAACGGAAGCCAGCAGGCCGAGCAGCAGAAAACCGAACAAGGCACGTGCAACGAACGCGGCGCGGTTCGTCGCGGAAACGAGGCGTATCCCCCGAGTAATCATGTATTTCATCCCTCCCGCAGGTAAGCCCGGGTGGCAGCGAGCGTCCACCCAAACCTGTCGATCGGTAGGATTTTATGGCGCGCCTGTGCCGTTGTCAAGGTCTTTGCCGCGGCGAACTTGTTAAGATTGTCCCGCCTGGCTTAGAAGCTGATTTGCGGCAGCACCTGGAACGCGCGCGGCCCGCCCGAGCCAAACGTTTGAATGATGCGCATAGTAGCCTGGCCAAATGTCGGCGTGCCCAGCAGGAAAATGTACCCGGCCAATTGCAGGTTGGCGATGTTGAACGCGTTGAACGCTTCGCCGGCGACCGTGAGTCTGGCGCGCTCTTTGTATGTGAACTTCTTGCTCAGACCGAAGTCGGTGTCGAAGAACGGGTCACCGAACCGATAGTGCGACGGCCGCGTTAGAGCTCGGTCGTACGTGGAGTTGTACTGGCTTACTAGATGCTGGAGATCCGACTTCCCGCTGGACTGGCCAAAGCAATTGAAGTCTCCGCCTCCCGCGACCGCCAATTGGATCGGGACCAGCGTACTCGATCCAAATTGATTGGCTGTATCCGTGAGCGGGAGGAAAAGCACTGGCTCCACCACCACCGTATTTTGATTTTGAAGAGGGTAGCGAATTGGAAGTGGTTCGATAAGCACTTGTCCACCTCGAGCAGCATGGCTTCATAAATCGAGCGGCCCCGGGGGAACCCAGAAGGTCATCGATCCGTTCGAACACCGGTCGGCAGGATTGAAATCGGGAGGACGGCGCATTTCGGAATGACAGGACCCGAGGGGCGGTTGAAGCGATTCAGATCCAGCTCACCGAGATCGACGTTTTCAAATTGCCTCCGCGCCCAATCGACCTTAAGAACCAAGTCATGCCCCAGGTCGTGCTGCACGCCGAGCGAAGTCTGATGGCTACGCATGATTTTGAAGTTGTGGCGGCACTTTCGGCGGAGCTTTTGGCCACATCGAGTGCCGACACAAGATCTCGATAACTACTTCGCCACGTACGGACCCAACCTGGCCATCACGATCTGCACCTCAACAGCACCGTTCAATTGCCTAAGGGTTTCGAATCGAGCATCGACCAAGCCGCGATTTTGCGGACTCCGGTCTCGTCGCGCTACCCCCCGTCTGACGCGTGCGAGTAGACGCGCGCTGTCAAGCCCTTCCGTGGCGAGCGAACGGACCTGTCGATCGGTAGAATTCTATGCCTGGACCAAAGCTAACGACAGGCCCTCGCGCCTTTTCGGAGGTCTCGAGTGGTTATAGCTAGGATCGGATTGCGGAAAGGGACATAATAGTTGTTTCGTTTTTAATTGGGACGCGCCCGGTTTCGATGAATCTCAACCGCACCTTTTCGCCGGCTGTCGACGCGCCGGGTCCGGCTCTGCGATCGACGCCGGAGCGCGTGCTGGACACGGCCGCGGCGCTGTTTTGGGAGAAGGGCTACGCGGCTACGACCACGCGCGAGATTGCCGCCGCCGTGGGTATCCAGCAGGCGTCGCTGTACTACCACGTGGCGAGCAAGGAGGAGCTGCTGTATCAGCTGTGTGTGTCGTCGATGGAGCAGCTGCTGGCCGATGTAGAGCGGGCGGTGGCTCAACCGGGCGACTCGCTCGACCGGCTGCGGATGCTGATCGGGGCGCATCTGACGACGCTGTTGAAGCATCAGGTGCGCCATGTGACCATGCTGACCGAGTTGCGGGCATTGTCGAAGCGGCATCACGCCGAAGTGCTGGCGCGGCGGAAGCGGTACGCCAACCGCGTGCGAGGGGTGATTCAGGAGGCGCAGGTGGCGGGAAAGATCCGCAAGGACATACCGTCGAAGTACCTGTACCTGGCGCTTTTGAACATGCTGAACTGGGCGGTGGTGTGGTTCCGGCGGGATCAAGGGCTAGGGGCGGAAGAGTTGGCGGAGCTGTTCTGGCCGATCTACCGGGACGGGGCGCTGGCGGCCGGGGCGGGGGTGGCGGTGGGGTTGCCGAATCTGGCGAACCAGCCGAGGGGCGTGGGGCCCAAGGGGCAACGGGCAGGGAAGGCGCGACGGCGGTCGACCTCGGAGCGGCTGCTGGACGCGGCGGCGGCGTTATTTGCGCGCAAGGGGTTCAGCGCTACCAGCACGCGGGAGATCGCGGCGGTGCTGGGGATCCAGAAGGCGTCGCTGTATTATCACATCGGGAGCAAGGAGGAGCTGTTGTACGCGATCTCGAAATCGTCGTTGGAGCAGATCCGGAGCGATGTGGAGGGGGCGCTCCAGGAGGCGCGGGAGCCGCTGGAGCGGATCGGGGTACTGATCGGGGCGCACGTGGAAAGCCTGCTGCGGGATCAGGAGCGGCATCGGGTGGCGGTGGGGGAGATGCACCTGTTGTCGGAGGAGCGGCTGGGGCAGGTGCGGCTGCTGCGGGATGCCTACGAGAACCGGGTGCGGTCGGTGTTGCAGGAGGCGCAGGGGGCGGGGCTGCTGCGGGCGGACATTCATGTGAAGTATCTGTGTCTGAGCCTGCTGGGGCTGATGAACCGGGTCGAGATATGGTATCGGCCGAGCGGGCCGTTATCGGCGCGGGCTTGGGGCGAGCTGCTGGGGGCGATTTTCCTCACCGGCGCCGCCGCCCGCCCCGGCGCCTGATCGGAGGCGGGTTACGGGTTCCGATCCGGAACGACGCGGTCCCTTCTGACATCGGTGCGAATCGAGGTTCGGCTGAAGTTTCCGCATGGCCGGGGGCTCTACGGATACCGCCGGAGACCTGAGCATCTCCTCCCAGTTGCTTTACGGGGAGGCGTCACGCCCGATCCGTGGCGGCACCGGAGATAGGCGGGCGGGGCGCAACCGGTCGATCGCTCGGTCCACACCTTCACCGGTACCTGCACGCGACCGTGCCTCCCACCCTGCGCGAGAAGGACAACTGCGTCGATCTCAGCGGGTTTTGCCAAGATCGTGTGGCGCGTGAAGAAGGAGAAGTTCCATCTCCTTCGACCGCTCATCAGCCTGGCTGACGATACCTCCTCGTTGGAGATCGCTTAGAGATTGCTATAGGCCGAATTCGCACGTTAGCGAGTCTAAGCCATGCGACCTCGGATGGCGGCGACTCGATTCCGAAAAAGTGGTCAGGATGACGGGAGTACCGGCAGGCTGGGTGACCAATCCGGATTTGAGCCGTATCGACGAAGTAGTCGTTGTGGAGCTGATTCCGGGGAGCGGTCACGGCAACGGCGGCTGGTCCGACCTTGCGTGGATTGAGGTATACGGCCGCCGGCGACGAAAAGCCGGTAAACTGTCTGAGTAGAGACGTGTGAAACGCCATTCGCTCCTTGTTGCCGTTGCCGTGTCTACCGGCGTCCTTCCCTCGCAGCCCGCCAACCCGCTGAGCGCCGAACTCGTGCAGTCGTACACCATCATCAAAACCAACCTCT
>Ga0310913_10002285_pt1 | contig 10191 bp, 10 predicted proteins | sample GREbulkMGOX082_FD_203447 | JGI IMG/M metagenome (GOLD analysis project Ga0310913, IMG submission 203447) | Lab enrichment of tropical soil microbial communities from Luquillo Experimental Forest, Puerto Rico - GRE.bulkMG.OX082 | ecosystem: Environmental > Terrestrial > Soil > Tropical forest >...
CGGTGGCCGGATATCTCGCGGGTTGTCTGGACAATCCGGCGCACAATCCGCGCTTTGCCGATATCGGCTTTTATGCGTCATTTGCGCCGTTGTGCGATTGCTATCCGTGCCATCTGCACATCAATCTTGACGAACGCTACCGTAATCGCGGCATTGGCTCCGCTCTGATCGCCGCGTTTGCTGCGCAGGCCGCGAGCGTGGGACGTTCGGGCATCCACGTCGTCACCGGAGAGCGGGCTTGCAATGTCCACTTTTATGAGAAGAACGATTTTCGCCCACTTGCGACGGCGAGCTGGAACGGTGCCGATGTGGTTTTCATGGGCCGCCTGTTTCGGCCACGCTGACGCAGTCGGCGAGTAGCTTTGCAATCCGACGAGCGCGGTGGTCAGCGCAGTGATTTTGTGAGCTTCCAGACCTCGTCATTTCCTTCGTCCTACCGCCGTGCCGGTAATGGCCATTCCGCTTGCCTTCAGGCGACGCCGCCGCAGACTGAAGAGGCCGTGCAAAAATTTCTTTGGAAAAAAATTTTTTGGAAAAACGGGATTCGCAAATGCGTCGACAAGGCCGAAAATCCACGGCGGGTAACGGTTCTATCAAAGGCACGGGGGTGGGGACGACCACCTTTAGGATTATTTCGAAATGCGACCGGCTTTGGATCACTAATGTTTTTTGATTTCGTCGTGTGACAACCGCGCCGGATCGTCGTGTTGCATGTTCTCAACCTCGCGCCGACCATCAGGGTACACGATTATGCGTTGAAGCTCAAGCTCAACAATAAGCTCACGCATGTGCCCTATAAGGGCGCGGCGCCTGCCTTGAACGATGTGGTCGGCGGCCATGTCGATTTCTATTTTCCCGGCTTTCCTGCGGCCATGCCGCTGATGCAAGGCGGCAAGGTCAAGTTGCTGGCGGTTTCGACGGCCAAGCGCTCGAGCGCGGCGCCGGATATCCCTTCGGTCGCCGAAGTCACCGGAATTGCGGATTTCGACTTCGCCCTGTGGGTTGGATTCTTCGCGCCCCGCGCATTGCCGATGGACATTGCCCAACGATTGAACTCAGCAATCAATCAAATCTTGCTTGAGCCTGATATCAAGACGCGGTTGCAAAACGACGGCGCCGAAGTTTCCGCGCTCTCGATTGACCAATTCGCCGCCTTCGTTCGCGCCGAAATTGCCAAATATCAAGGGATCATCGCCGCGGCGGATATCAAAGCGGAATGAGTCGCCCTGCCGATCAAAGCTCGATGAGCTTAGATTCGATGGATAGTCCGTCGTGGCCGAGCTTGCTCCGGCCATCCACTCTTTTGAAGCATGACAATTCAGTTAGACCACCCTACCCCCGCGCCGAACGCGCCATGCCCCAGCGGTAGATGGTGGCGCGTTCGATTGAGCCAAACACCAGGCGTTCGGTCACAAAACCGATGCAGCCAATCACGATCAGCGAGGCGAGCATCATATCGGTGTCGAGAAATTCCTTGGCGTCGAAGATCACCCAGCCCAGACCCCAATCCGAGCCAGCGAGCATTTCCGCGCCGATCACCGCGATCCAGGAGCGCAGAAAAGATTGGCGTAGACCGGCAATGATGAACGGCGAGGCGCCCGGAATGATCACCTTCCAGAATAGCGCGTGCTCGTTGGCGCCCATCGCGCCCGCCGCGCGCAGCCAGATCGGGTTGACCGCGCGCACGCCGGTCCAGGTATTGAGCAGCATCGGAAACAGTGCGGCATAGAACACGATGAGCACGCTGACAGTGTTGCCGAGGCCGAACCAGAGGATGAAGACCGGCACCCAGGCGAGCGACGGAATCGGCATGAGCGCACTGGTCAGCGGCAGAACGAAATTTTCCACGGCGCGGAAACGGCCCATCATCACCCCCAGCGGCAAGCCGACGGCAACGGCGCAGCCAAAACCGACGACCACGCGATAAAGAGTAGCCGCCGCATGCAAAAGCATGGTGCCGTCGGCGAGCGAGGCAAACAGTGTATGGGCAATATCGCCGAGCGTTGGCGTCAGCGCCGGTGGAAGATAGCCGCTGCGCGCGGGCGCTTCATAGAGCGCGGCGGCAACGATCAGCGTCAGTGCGCCGCGTCGCAATGACTCCGATCGCCACGGCAATGCACGCATCGGCGTCATGTCATCATGCCCCATCGCACGATGGTGAAATTTTCGAGCGGCTGAAAAACGAATTTCTCGAGCCCGAGCCCGATCAAGGCGATCACCGCGATGCCGGCCAGCATCACGTCGGTGTTGAGGAATTCCTGGGCGCCGAAAATCAGCCAGCCCAGGCCCCATGGCACAGCCGCGAGCATCTCGACGGCAACCAGAATGCGCCAAGCTTGCGCCAGACCCAGCCGCAGTCCGGTGACGATATAAGGCAACGCACCCGGCACGATGACGTGACGGAACAGGCGGCGATCGTCGGCGCTCATCGCTTGTGCCGAACGCAGCCAGATCTCCTTCACCGCTTTCACGCCAGTCCAGGAATTGTAGATGATCGGGAAGGCGGAAACGAAAGCGACCAGCGCCACTGCCGGAACATTGCCGGGACCGAACCACAGCAGAAACAACGGCGCATAAGCGAGACCAGGAATCGGCGCGCCGATGCTCACGAGCGGCAGCAAAATATCTTCGGCACGGCGTGAACGGCCCATTAGGACACCCGCCGCAATTCCGAAAACTGCCGCCAGCGCGAAACCGGCGGTGAGCCGAATGAGCGTATCGAAGGCGTGATGCGGCAGAACGCCACTGGCGGTGAGCCGCACAAATACTGCCGCAATCGTTTCAAGCGGCGGAAAGAGCTGCGCGGGGAAGAGGCCGAGATGCGCGATCGCCTCCCAGATTGCGCCCACGACCACGAAAGGAAAGGCATTGCGCCACACGCGCCACAGCGCGCCACGATCGGCAGCAGCCGCGCCGAGGCCCAAATTCCCATTCTCGATGACGTCATGCATCGCTTGGCGAGAGTAATGTCATCACCGAGCCGCCGACAAGCGTCACGTATATTTGCGTCGTGCATATTTGCGTCGTTGCAGTGATCGCGCGCTGTGCTAAAGCATGATCCCGAAAAAGTGGGCACCGGTTTTCGGAAAAGATCATGCTCAAAAGCATGATCCCGAAAAGTGGGCACCGGTTTTCGGAAAAGATCATGCTCAAAACAGGCTAAAGCGAAATACTGTTCGATTTAATTTTGCTTTAGCAAATCGCCGCAAGGCAAAGGAGCTTGGCGATGGCAACGGATAACACGCAAAGAATCGGCTGGATCGGCATGGGCCGCATGGGATTTCCGATGGCCGAGCGGCTCATCAAGGCTGGCCACGATGTGTCGATCTGGAATCGCACACGCGCTAAAGCCGAGCCGCTGGCGAAAATCGGCGGAAAAATCGTCGATCGCCTGCCCGATCTGAAATCGGTGGACGTCCTGTTCTCGATCGTCGCCACCGGCCAGGACGTGCAGGACGTGCTCTATGGCGAGAATGGCGTTGCCAGCGGTGGCAAGATACCGCCAGTGGTGGTCGATTGTTCGACCATTGCCGTCGAGGAATCGGCGGCAATCCGCAATAAGCTCAAAGCGCTCGGCGCTGAATTCGTCGCCTCTCCGGTGAGCGGCAATGCCAAAGTCATCAAGGCAGGCCAGCTCTCGGCCGTGGTCTCCGGCGCCGAGGCAGCGTGCAAGATTGCGATGCCGCTGATCGAAGTCTTCGCCCCGCGCGGGGTGTCGTATGTCGGCGAGGGCGAATTGGCGCGGGTCTGCAAGATCGCCCACAACGTCATGCTCGGCGTGGTGATGGAGAACCTGATCGAGATTACGCTCCTTACGAACAAGATGGGGGTGCCGCGCCACGCATTCCTTGCCTTTCTCAACAATGGGGTGATGGGCTCGATGTTCACCCGCTACAAATCGCCGGCGCTGGTCAACCTCGACTGGACGACGACCTTCACGCCGGAGCTGTTGCGCAAAGATCTCGATCTCGGACTGGAGCTCGGCCGCGAGATGGACGTGCCAATGCCGGTGACGGCAGCAACGCGGGAAGTGTTGCAGAGCCATTTCGGCGCCGCCATGCTGCAAAAGGACCCGCAAGCCTATTTGCAAAAGGATTTTGCCGCGCTCGCCGAGACCATGGCGCTCGCTGCGGGGATGAAGCTTTCGAGCGAGAACAAAAACGTGCCGACCGGCCTAGTGGAGCGGATTTGACATTCGCCGCCCCCAGCCGCGAACTCGTGAGCGAATGTCAAATTCAAAGCTCCACTAGAACTGATAGTGGTCCTTTGATTCTAACATTCGCGCGACGGCCCGCCCAACCGGGATGCGAACGGTAGAATCGGACCACTAGAGAGCTGACGACCGAGCGGGACCAAGCGCGAGCTACAAAAGCGAAGGAAACCACGCAGATGAAGTTGCCAAAAGCTTCTGCATTGAGTTCAGGTATCGCCGTTTCGATCGCGGCGCTGGTCGCGCTTGCCGCGCCGTTTTTGCCCACTGCCGTATCAGCCGATCAGGCATGGCCGACCAGGCCGGTCAAATTCATCCTTACGCTCGGGCCGGGCAGCGGCGCCGACATCGGGGCGCGATTGTTTGCTGATCGCCTCAGTCAACGCTGGGGCCAGCCGATCGTGGTCGAGAATCGGCCGGGTGGCGACGGCATTGTCGCCATCAATTCATTCGTCAGCGCGCATGACGACCATCAACTGCTGTTCTCGCCGACCTCCTCGTTTACCGCGCACCCGTTTCTCCACGACCACTTGCCGTACAAGCCGGCCGACTTGCTGCCGATTGCGCGCGTCTCCAACACCATCATCACGATTTCGACTCCGGCGAGTCTGAACGTCAATTCGCTCACGCAATTGATGGCGCTTGCACGCGCGCAACCCGGCAAGCTCAACTGGGCCGGTGTCACCGGCGCACTTGATTTCATTTTCGCCGGATGGCTCAAGCGTGAAGGCCTGGATATTGCGAAAATCGCCTACAAGAATCCGGTCGATGCGGCCAACGATCTCGCCGAGGGCCGCGTGCAGGTCTATGAATCGGCGCTGGCGATCATCCGGCCGCAATTGCAGACCGGCAAAGTCAAACTGCTTTGCGTGACCAACACGGTGCGTGCGCCGACCGAGCCCGATCTGCCCACCGCGCAAGAAGCCGGCCAGCCGGCGCTGACAATCGACGGCCTGGTCGGCCTGTTCGGCCCGACCGGGATGCCGCTCGCGCTGCGCCAGCGCATCGCCGCCGAAATTCGTGCAGTTGCCGATGACACAATCAAACAACGTTTGGTGACCACCGGCCAGCTTCTCAATGTCGGCGGACCCGAAGACTTCGCCAAATCGATCGACGAGCAGCGCGCGCAGGTCGCGGCGTTCGCCAAAGAACTGGGCGTTGCCGAGCTGCCGCAGGATTAGAGCATGATCCGGAAAAGTGGGGACCGGGTTTCCGAAAAGATTATGCTTAAATAACAAGCTAAAGCGAAATACCGAATCAACCAAGCACGACGGGGCGAATTTGCAATGTCTGCTCTATCCCTGAAAGCAGACATTAAGCGTTATGAGTATACGTCCTATTGAGGCTGGATATCGGTCTGCACGCTGATCGTCATCAACCACTGGCCGTTCCGCTTTACCCAGACCCGCGTGGTGCGGTAAGGCGGCCGTGAATTATCCGGAACCCGCTCCGTTGCGATCATCGCCGCCGCATCACCGTAGACGGCGAGGCGCACGTCCTGCGGTTCACCGACGACCGACGGGATTCCGGCTTCCTTCTGCCGTTCGAGCGCGGCGACGCGCTCAGCTTTATTGATCGGAGCGTAGCCGGTCCGATAAAGCACGAATTCGTCCGCCACGTGCCTTGACCATTCCTGCGCATCGTGACCGAGGCTGGCCTTTTCAATCGCCAGAAAGGAATTGACGACTTCTTGCTCGGCCGGCGAGCGCACGCGATACGGCATGGCCTCACAGGGATTCGCGCATTCCCCCCCTTTGCCGTCGTCCCTCTGCGCGGCGGATGCGGCGCCGTCCTCCGCCAGCACGACATTCTGTCTTGCCAGAGCGCGCCAGGCCCGTTTTTGCTTGACCCAAATATCGAAAAAGAACGCGGTGCTGCTATCGGCCGGCTTGCGATCGCCTGTGACCGTCGCCAGGAGACCATACATTGTTACTTTTGGATCGCTTGCCGGCGCAGCGGACAAGTTTTTCAGATCGCCGAGAAAGTCCCGGCGCGAAAGGACTCTGCCGGCTTCATCGGTGTAGGTAAATTGCAGCGAGAGCAGCTGGCGCGCGACGGAACGGTCGCCACTGCGCATCGCATCGGCAAGCGCCTTGTCAGCCGCCGCCACGGTGAACTCCTCGCCCGGAACTGGCTGTGCCCGCGTTTTGACAATAAGCGGCGTCGCCAAGCTCACGGCCAAGAGCGCGACCAAAAGCGCCAGACCAAGGCGCCGCACCGGTCGCCGGCCGCCCGCCCGTCTGGCCCGACGCATCTCCTCACCCCCGCGAATTACCGTTCTGCGCCGGCTGGTTTCACCCTGCTGCCGGACAATGGCACTTTCCGGCGGCGCCGCTCAAGCCGCAGTTACGGCATCGCGACGCCCGGTCGCAGGTGTGGCAAGCGCAGTCGGATCAGCCGCAATGGTGGCAATGCCGATAGTGATGATGGTAATGCCCGTAGCGATGCCCCTTGCCGGACGACTCGCCGTGCATGGCGACGCGGCAAGCTTGGCTCACCTGCGATGACTTCCGTTTCATGCAGGCGGTGACCTTCGCCACGTCAGGAATAACGTCGGAACAAAGCCGCATCGCGTCGGGCGTGCATGCCTGACGAACGGCTTCGCTAACCTCGGCCGCTGCGCCATCGAGACGACTGAAAAGCACAGCCGAGAGCAAGACAACCGTGCAGGCAAAGGTGAGCGTCCGCATGTTAAGTTCCCCGGGTTTGGCGAGTTGGGTGCGTGGGCGCAAATCACCTGCTCGCCGAAAGGTGGCGAAAGTACGATCTCGATCCTTCAAACATCGTGTGTGGTATTTTGCCGAATCTGAGGTATCGCATCGCCACGCAAGCTTCCGACAATGAGAATACAGGTCGTCATAATCGGCGCCGGTCCCGCCGGGCTATTGCTCGGCCAGCTCCTCCACAAACGGGGCATCGACAACATCATTCTTGAGCGGCAGACCGCCGAGCATGTACTCGGCCGCATACGCGCCGGCGTCATCGAACAGGTCACGATGGACCTGTTGGACGAGGCCGGAGTCGGCGCGCGGATGCATACCGACGGGCTCGTCCACGATGGCGTCCAGATTTGCGTCGACGGCACGCGGCACCGCCTCTCGTTCAAAGAGCTGACCGGCAAAACCGTGATGGTCTACGGCCAAACCGAGATCACCAAAGATCTCATGGATGGCCGAGACGCTGCCGGCGCCCCGACCGTCTATTCGGCGCAGGACGTGAGCGTGCACGGCATTTCCGGCGATCGGGCGCGGGTGAGCTATCGCGCCGGGGGCAGGAGCCACGAGATCGCTTGCGACTTCATTGCCGGCTGCGACGGCTTTCATGGCATCAGCCGCAAAAGCGCGCCGGCGCGTGCGATCAGCGCCTACGAGCGGGTTTATCCCTTGGGCTGGCTCGGCATCCTCTCCGATACGCCGCCGGTTTCCGAGGAATTGATTTATGTGCGACATCCGCTTGGCTTCGCGCTGTGCTCAATGCGCTCGCCGACGCGCAGCCGCTATTATCTGCAATGCAGCCTGGCGGAAGATATCGAGTCATGGCCGGACGAACGCTTTTGGGAGGAACTCAAGCCGCGGCTTGACGACGACGCGCGCGAGCGTCTGGTTACCGGACCGTCGATCGAAAAAAGCATCGCGCCGTTGCGCAGCTTCGTCGCCGAGCCGATGCGGTTCGGCCGCTTGTTCCTCGCCGGGGATGCCGCCCATATCGTGCCGCCGACCGGCGCCAAGGGACTTAACCTTGCGGCGAGCGACGTGCGCTATCTGTCGCGGGCGCTGATCGAACATTATCAGGACAAGTCAGATTCCGGTCTCGATCATTATTCGGCGTGGGCGCTGGCGCGAGTATGGAAGGCGGAGCGTTTTTCCTGGTGGATGACCATGACGCTGCACCGCATCTCTGACAACCCGTTCGATCACCAGCTGCAGTTGGCTGAGCTTGATTATCTGTTCCGATCGAAAGCCGCGGCCACGGCATTCGCGGAGAATTATGTCGGCCTGCCGTACTAGTGAGGCCTCTACTCATAATCGCCTGCGTCAATGTCCCCTTCGCAAGTGAATCGGACATCGCACCGACGTCAGGCAATGTCTGCTTATGACCTTAGCAGGCGTCATGACCACGACGGACCATGTCCAGAAATGAGTCTAGAAATGACACGGACGGCATTGTGGTCAATTCGTCAGTTCACGGTTCCGCCATCGAATTTTTGACTTAAATCAAATTCCGAGTTCCCGCGTGCAAAGTATCGTCTGTCGTCGATGGCGTTGTGTGGGGCAGATCAGAGAGTTCTCCTGGCCGCTCAGAAGCGCCAGTGCCGCCGTTACGACAAACAAGGGAGAATTTAAAATGAACGTCGCAGAAAAGCTGTTTCTAGGATCGTTTCTTGCGCTGTCGATCACGCGTTCGGGGCAAGCTCAAAGCCCCACACAGGGCGACTATTATGCCCCGGGACCGACAACGCCAGTGCACGCGAGCGGCCAACAACTGAAAAGAAACGAGCAAGGTGATTACTACGTCGGCGATAAAATGATCCTCAACTCACGCCGCATGGCGGCCATCAAAAAGTGCACTGATGGCATAAAGTTTGACTCCGACAGTTACGTGGCATGCATGTCGAGAGAGGGCGAGGCTCCGTAGACCCTCAGGGGACAGTTGCCGATTGCTGCCCTTACTGTCAGCTCGCCTGACATCGATCGATGTCGAGTCGATGTCTGCTTCTGGCACATCGCGGACATCAGGAAATGTCGGCTGATGTCTGCTTTGTGCCTGAAAGAGACGTACCATTTCGACTAGTAAGTAGCCCAGGATATGGCCGCCACTGCAGCGCCGGCAAACAAAGCCCCGACTAAAAAATGTGTAAGCGCGCTTAGCGGCTTGGATAGCCTGAGTAATTACGAGGCGCTCTTTGGGGGGCATAATTATAGATCGGCCCACCCCTCTCCATCGCTTGAGCGCCAGAACTGCGGCGCTGCGCTTGCCACGTCCCTGCGCAGGCGCCAGTCGTCCCTTGACCTCGCCAAACCCCGGTGCCGCTGTTCGCGCCGAGATGACCGGAGCCGCTGGCCCATGACCCGCCGGCTTGTACCGTAACCCTTACGGCACCGGTCGGCGCCACTCGTCCTGTAACAGTGGCTGGGGTGGCATCGGCATTGGTCACAATGCCATTACTAATGGCCACGGGATAGCGGAGCGTGGGTGTGCAGGCTCCGCCGCGCGTTTCGATGACGACGCTCCACTCACCATCGAAGCTGCTGCGCGCAAATGTTGGACTTACGGTAGCGGCGGAGGTGAGAACTAGAGCGCAAACTGGAAGGCACACACGAACGAAGTCGAGATAGCGATTGGTGCTAGCCATGGTCGATACCCCTAATCTCGAATGCCTGCTGTCCTGGTAAGCCCAAATCGGCATACGTGGCATGGTGTTCTGCCATCCCAACCCTGCGCTCCTCTCCTGGTTCCGTCGTCGTTCTGCAATCACTGATATTAAGGCGCGTCCAGGCAATGTCCGCTTTACTTTGCACGCACCGCAACCCAGTGGGGCGAGCCATTTGCTGATTTCGGGATTGCGTGGCGCGTCCTTGATCTGAGTCAAGGAGCTGAAATTCAGTTTTGGCTATCCCGATACGGTTTCGTTCAGACTCGCCGATTCAGACTTGGCGATTCAGACTTGGCGATTCAGACTCGCCGATTCAGACTCGCCGATTCAGACTTGGCGATTCAGACTTGCCGATTCAGACTTGCCGATTCAGACTTGCCGACGGAGTAGATCATGAGCGTGTTCGGAAATATCATGTCCGCCATTTTTCACCACGGCGCTGCTGCATCGCAACCGACTTCGACTGCAGCAAAGCCATCGACGACGCCAATCTCGCCAAGCCGGACTGGTATGGGCGCCGCACCCTCGACCGCCGGCCCAGCCTCCGTTGACGTGGAAGCCGTTCTGACGAAACTCGCCAGTCAGAATAAGGAAAAACTCGATTGGC
>Ga0310913_10002303_pt1 | contig 10163 bp, 11 predicted proteins | sample GREbulkMGOX082_FD_203447 | JGI IMG/M metagenome (GOLD analysis project Ga0310913, IMG submission 203447) | Lab enrichment of tropical soil microbial communities from Luquillo Experimental Forest, Puerto Rico - GRE.bulkMG.OX082 | ecosystem: Environmental > Terrestrial > Soil > Tropical forest >...
GGTGAATCGGGCTTCGGCTTGATCCAGGATTTCGCTTACACGGGCCCCTACGAGGACATCACGATAAAGGGTACATAGCCAATAGTTGTAATACTCGACGCCCGTGCGTGCTGCCTGGATACGCCGCTGTAAGCTTCATGTAAGAATTACAAGACAATCGTGCATAGGTGATCTAGATTAGACGCGGGGCCGCGTGACAGGTAGTCTCGGGCCAGCGTAGTAAGGGCAGAGCAGGTGAATCCACCGATCGAGAGACGTAAGGATCGCGCTAGGGCTTCCGGGCTGACACGGCGGGCTGCTCTTGTCGCCGCCGGCGCCGCGGCGACCGCCACAACATTGGCGCCATACCGGGTGTTTGCCGCTACCCCGCAAGGGCAGCTGACCTGGGGTGTGCACGTCTCATTGGCACCGACATGGTTTGATCCGGCGGAAACTCCGGGGCTCATCACTCCCTTCATGGTGCTCTATGCCCTGCACGACGCGATGGTTAAGCCGATGCCGGGCCAGCCCTTCGCACCTTGCCTCGCGGAGTCGGTGGGCGCCTCGGAGGACGGCCTCAGCTATGAATTTGTCTTGCGCAAGGAGGCGACGTTTCACAACGGCGACCCGGTGACCGCCGAGGACGTGAAATTCTCCTTCGAACGCTATCGCGGCGCCTCGCACGATGTGATGAAGGCAAGGGTCGCCGCGATCGAGACCCCCGACCAGCGCCACGTCAATTTCAAACTCAAAACGGCCTGGCCGGACTTCCTCACGTTTTACGGGAGCGCGACCGGAGCCGGTTGGATCGTCCCCAAGAAATATGTGGAGAAGGTGGGCGCCGACGGGTTCAAGAAGGCGCCGATTGGCGCGGGACCCTATAAATTCGTGTCGTTCACCCCGGGTGTAGAGCTGGTCTTTGAAGCCTTCGAGCAGTATTGGCGCAAGACGCCGGGCGTCAAACGTTTGGTTTTCCGAGTAATTCAAGAGGAAACGACGCGTCTTGCCGCGTTGAAGCGAGGCGAAGTCGACATCGTCTACTCGATCCGAGGCGAACTTGCCGAGGAACTCCAACGTACGCCCTCACTGACGCTCAAACCGGTCGCCTCGCCGGCCACCTTTTGGCTCTATTTTGCCGACCAGTGGGACGCGAAATCGCCCTGGCATGACGAGCGCGTGCGTCTAGCCGCCAGCCTCGCTGTCGATCGCCCGAGCATCAACCAGGCGCTGACCCTCGGCCTTTCCAAGCTCACCGGCAACCCGATCGTGCCGGACTTTTTCGACTTCTATTGGCAGGCTCCGGCCCCGCCCTATGACCCGGCAAAGGCTGGCCGGTTTCTGGCTGAAGCGGGTTACCCCAAGGGCTTCGATGCCGGTGATTACTATTGCGACTCGTCATACTCGAACCTCGCCGAAGCGGTCGTCGACAACCTCGGGGCGGTCGGCATTCGCACCAAACTGCGGCCTCTGGAGCGTGCGGCCTTCCTCGAAGGATATGGCAAGAAGTCGCTCAAGAACATCATTCAGGGCGGCACCGGGGCCTTTGGCAACGCCGCGACCCGCCTAGAGGCCGTGGCTGTCAAGGGCGGCGTCTATGCCTATGGCAGCGATCCCGAGATCGACCGCATGTTTCAGGAGCAGGCCGCCGAAATGGACCACGAGCGGCGTACGGTAATCCTGCGAAAGATGCAGCAGCTCTTGGCCGAGCGCACGATCTTCGCACCGATCTGGCAGCTGGCCTTTATCAACGGAGTGGGGCCCCGCGTCGGCCAGTCGGGGTTCGACCTGATCCAGGGGTTCGCCTATACCGGCCCCTATGAAGACATCACGTTGAAGGGCAGTTGACGGCAGAGCGGAGCCAGAGGACATCATGAAGCAATACATCACCAGACGGGTTGGCTATTGCCTGCTGTCGCTGTTCCTGCTGTCGGTGACCATCTTTTTCTTTGTTCGGGTGACCGGCGATCCGGCGACCTTGCTTGTCGAGCCCGGCGCCAGCGAAGCCGATATCGCCGCCATACACCATCAGTTTGGCCTCGATAAACCGCTGTGGGTGCAATACGGGATCTTTTTGGCGAGCCTCGCGCATGGCGACCTCGGCCAGTCCTTCTACTACCGCACACCGGTCATGGAGCTCTACTTGTCGCGGCTGCCGAACTCGCTTTATCTGGCGGCAGTCGCGATGGCCTTGTCGCTGCTGATCGGCATCCCTAGCGGTGTCCTCGCCTCGGTTCGGGTCGGGCATTTCTGGGACAACTTTGGAAAGATGTTCACCTTGCTCGGTCTGTCATTGCCGTCCTTCTGGGTCGGGCTAGTGCTGATCCTTGTCTTTTCAGTCTATCTGGGGTGGCTGCCGTCGTCCGGAGCAGGCACCCCGCTGCATTTGATCATGCCGGCCTTTGCGCTCGGCTGGTATTTCGCGGCCGCCCATATGCGATTGACGCGCTCGTCGATGCTGGAGGTATTGGGCTCGGAATACGTCAAGCTCGCCCGGCTGAAGGGCCTGCCGCAGTCGCTGGTGATCGCCAAGCACGCGTTTAAGAACGCCCTGATCCCGGTGCTGACATTGGCCGGGATCAATCTCGTCATCATGGTCAATGTGGCGATAGTCGTCGAAGTTGTGTTCGCCTGGCCGGGCATCGGCCGGCTCCTCTACGAGGGCATCACGTTCCGCGACTTCCCAGTGGTACAGGGTGTTGTGCTGATGGGCGGTACGATGATCGTCATCGTCAACATGGTGATTGACATCCTCTATGCGGTGATCGACCCGCGCATTCGACTGGGGAGCTGACTGCCATGACCATCACCAGCCCAGTCGAGACCACCGTCCCGAGCGGCGACTTTCCGTTCTCTTCGCGCTTCGATTTTGTGCGGCTGAGTGACTTCCCGCTGATCCCGGTGTTGATCCTCAGCACCATCGCGCTCGTGGCTATCTTCGCCAATGTGTTGGCCCCCCACAACCCCGAGATCGGCAGCCTGACGGCACGCTTTAAACCGCCCTTCTGGCAAGCGGGCGGCAGTACCAAGTACCTGCTCGGCACCGACCAGCTGGGCCGTGACGTGCTCTCGCGGCTGATCTTTGGTGCCCGTGTATCGATGGTGGTCGGATTCACAGCGGTGATCTTCGCCGGCGCCGTCGGCACGACGCTCGGCATCATTTCGGGCTATCTCGGCGGCTGGGTCGACCAGGTCATCATGCGCCTCACCGACACTTGGCTCGCCTTGCCGGCCTTGACCTTTGCGATTTTCCTCGCCGCGATTGTCGGGCCCAGCATGTGGAACATCGTGCTGATCTTCGGGATCACGTATTGGACTCGCTATGCGCGCGTCACCCGCGGCGAGGTTCTGTCCTTGAAGGAGCGTGAGTTCGTGCGCCTGGCGATTGTCGCGGGATGCTCGAAATTCACGATCATGCTGCGCCACATCCTGCCGAACATCCTCAACACCGCGATCGTGCTCGGCTCCCTGGAACTCGGCGTCGTGATCATCGCCGAAGCGACGCTGTCGTTTCTCGGTATCGGCGTCCCGCCACCCCAGCCGGCCTGGGGCCTGATGCTCGCCGATGGCAAGCAGAGCCTGATGGTCGGCCGATGGTGGCTGAGCGTGCTGCCAGGCTGCTGCATCATGCTGATGGTGCTGTCGGCCAACATTCTTGGCGATTGGCTGCGTGTCAAACTCGATCCCCAGCTCCGCCAGCTATGAGCCGACCCGGCAGGGGTTGCCGGTGAAAACCGGCCCGCTGCTCGAGATCGAAAACCTCTCCACCCATTACGTCTCCGCCCGCGGGGCTCGAGTGGTGCGCGCGGTCGATCAGGTCTCGCTGCGCATCAACGCCGGCGAGACCTTGGGCATCGTTGGCGAGTCCGGCTCCGGCAAGAGTACCTTGGCGCTGACCATTTTGCGTGTGCTACCGCCGGCGGCGGGGATCGTCGGGGGCAGGATGCTGTTCGAGGGCGAAGATCTCCTTCTCAAATCCGACGAGGAGATGCGGCATGTACGGGGCAAGCGCATCGCGATGATCCTGCAGGACCCGATGGCCTCGCTGAACCCGCTGTTCACGATCGGCGACCAGGTGGCCGAGCCGATGCGCGTGCATGAGGGAACTCCGCGCGCCACCGCGTGGAATCGAGCACGCGAGCTGCTGAAATCGGTACGCATTCCATCACCGGAAACCCGGGTGACGCAATACCCGCACGAAATGTCGGGCGGCATGCGCCAACGGATCGTCGGCGCGATCGGCATTGCCTGCGAGCCGCGCCTGTTGATCGCCGACGAGCCGACGACCAGCCTCGATCTGACGATCCAGGCCCAGTATCTGAACCTGTTGCGCGAGCTGCAACGCGCCCATGGCCTGGCGCTGATCTTTATCACCCACAATCTCGGCATCGTCGCCAAGATGTGCGACCAGCTCGCGGTCATGTATGCCGGGCGGGTCGTCGAGTCGGGCCCGGTCTCGCACATCTTCAACGCCCCGGTCCATCCCTATACCGAGGCATTGCTCAACTCGATCCCGCGCATGAGTGACAGCGCGCAGCGGCTCACCGCAATCGAAGGTCAGCCACCCGACCTGGCGGCGCTGCCGCCGGGCTGCGCATTTGCTCCGCGATGCGTCAAGGCGTTTGATCGCTGCCGTGTCGAAGCGCCGCCGGAACTTGCTCTCGGCGAGCGCCGGACGGCGCGCTGTTGGCTCGCAACCTCGGACCCGCCGTTGACGCCGTTACCAGTGGAAGTCACCCCTCACCCCTGCCCTCTACCCGCATGCGGGGAGAGGGACGGACCCGCGTAGCGGGAGGGTGAGGGGCAGAAAGCGACGGAGTTTGGCAATTTCGTTGATTCTGGTCGGACTGTGATGGCCGTTCTAGAGGCCGCGGGCCTCACCAAGCACTTCCACGCCAAGCGCGGGATTTTTGGCGGCGAGCGCGGCGTGATCCGTGCGGTCGACGGGATCTCGTTCTCGATCGAGGCCGGACGCACGCTCGGCGTCGTCGGCGAATCCGGCTGCGGCAAGACAACGACGGCAAAGCTCGTGCTCGGGCTCGAGGACCCGACCGCGGGCACGATTCGTTTCGAGGGGCGCAACCTGCAGGGGCTCGACACCGCCGGGCGCCGCCACTACCGCAAATCGGTGCAGGCCGTCTTTCAGGACCCGTACGGCTCGCTCAACCCGCGCATGCGCATCGACTCAATCATTGCCGAGCCGCTTGTCACCAACGAGTCGCTCTCCGCGGCCGAGGCGCGTAGCCGTGTGCTTCATCTGCTCGATCTCGTCGGCCTCCCGTCCCGGGCGGCGGATCTCTTCCCGCACGAATTTTCAGGCGGGCAGCGGCAGCGCATCGCGATCGCACGGGCGTTGGCGCTTTCGCCCAAGCTCATCGTGCTCGACGAGCCGGTGTCCGCTCTCGACGTGTCGATCCGGGCGCAGATCCTGAACCTGTTGCGCGACCTGCAGGCCGAGCTCGGTCTGTCCTACCTGTTCATCGCCCATGATCTCGCCGCCGTCGCCCATATGAGCCACGTGATCGTGGTCATGTATCTCGGCAAGATCGTCGAGAGCGGCGACGCCCGCACCCTGGCCCGCACCCCAAAGCACCCATATACCGAGGCGTTGTTTTCAGCGGCACTGCCGAGCCACCCCGACGAACGGCGCGAGGAGATCATCCTCTCGGGCGAGGTGCCGAGCCCGCTCAACCCGCCGTCGGGCTGCCGCTTTCATCCGCGTTGCCCGCACGCAATGGCACGCTGCAGAGGGGACGAACCGATCCTCCAGGACGTCGAGGGCCGCCTCGTCGCCTGCCACCTCTACGACGCGGACGAGAGCCGCGCGCCGATCAGGATCGCCGCCGGGGCCTCCCCGGTGTTCTGAGCATGCGCCGCCGCGAGGTCATCACGCTCGCTGGCGGCGCGGTGGCGATTTTTGCCGCTCGCGGCACGTGCGCAGGAGAAGACGATGCCGGTAATCGGCTATCTCAACATCGGAGCTCGGCCTCGTAACCGAAGCCCGCCCAGCGCCTCGGCGCGGCGGCAACGCGGTAGGCTCGCTATCGACGCGCCCCCGTCTACGCACTCCTTGCGATCAAATGGCGCGACCGGGAAAGTGTAATCGCGACTTCGGTGTTACAGCGAGCGGCCAAGCCGCTCTGCACAAGCGGTGGCCACCGCGGAATTTGGAGCATCGGCTCCCGGCATTGTCGCCCATCCACCCTTCTCTATGATCGACCGTTGGTCCCAGGTCATAGCCTTGGCGAACTCCTTCAGTTTCGTCGGCGCATCGGGCTGTTGCCGGAACCTCTCGACGCAGAGCGGCGCAAGTGCATCAACCACCGCGGTCTGCGCTCGCTCTCTCGCCATCCGTTCCGCGGTGTCGTGGAGCGTCCATCCGAAGATTGAGAAACCGAGCGCCCATACGATGGCGGCACCGATCACCGCTCCCCAGATCCCTGGCTTGAGATTCGGAGGGAATGTCACAGATCTCATGAATCACGCTCTCTCAGCGCCCCCATGGGCATCGCCGAGAGATCAGCGCTGTCGGCGCGCCAGGCAATACGTGCGACCACGTATGCGATAGCTTGCGGAGAAGGGCTTCTCCGCTTCGACGGGGATCTCCACCGGAAGGCCAAAAATGTGTTTGCAAGCAAATCACCCGAGAGCTGTGCGTGTGCCCGCATGCGTAAAGCCTGCTTCTCTGGCAAGACAAAAGCCTCGCGAAACGCTACCTCATGGACCAAAGTCGCGTTTTCGGGGGCCCGCCGCTGTACCTTGCGCAGGCCGAACCTGCGGCTATATAAGTCAAGTCAACAGTGCGATAGAATCAATTACCAAAGTCATATTTATGGCAACAGGTCAGCTAAATTGCCGTACTGCTCAATTCCGCTGCCATTCCGCTGCCGACCCCCGGAAATTCCGCTGCCGACCAGCTGCCTCGATATTAATCAACCCATTGATCTAAACGATAATTCCGTGGTCACGGGAGCACTTTTCGCCTCCGAAAAACCTTTTCCTCTGCTGGCCGGGAGCCGGTTGATGACGATTTGCGCCGGCGTGTCGCGGTTCTCAGCCAATTTGGTAGTGGATGAAATCGGCGATCAGGCCGAGCGCCCGCTGGGCGTCCGACGCGGCCGGATCCCTGGCGATGAAGGCGTGAGGTTGGCCTTCGAAACTGTGAAACGAGATCGAGCCGCCTAGCTTCGTGTAAGCGGCGGCGAAGTCGGCCGCCATGTCCGGGGTCAAATTGTCGTCGGCCGTACCCTGCATGATCAAAACGGGAGGCTTTTCGATGGGCTCGCCGCGTTCGACGATCAGCTGCGGGTTGCCCTCGGCCATTGCGTCCTCGGAGGGCCAGAATTGACGGTGGGCTTCCACCAGCCGTTCATTGCCGCGTTCGCGCACGGCGCGATAGCGTGCCAGCGGATCGGCGACCGGCCAGCAGGCGACGGCGAAGGCTAGGCCGGCGTCGGCGCCCATGAGCGGGATCGAGGCATAGCGCGGATCGCGCGGACGCAATGCGTTGAGCAGTAGCAGGTGTCCTCCTGACGACGTTCCGAGACCGCCGACGAGATCGATACGCGTCGCAAACCGTTCCGCATTCGCCTTTAGAAACCGGATGCCGAAATTAACATCGGCGACGGTTTCGGGGTACCGCACGGCCGGTGGCATGCGGAAGTCGGCCGACAATACAACGATGCCGTGGGCGGCAAGATATTCGCCGATCGCAATATTGTTGAGCCGGTCGCCTGAAGTCCACGCGCCACCGTGCACTTCCAGCACCGCTGGAAAGGGGCCGGTACCCTCCGGCCGGTAATAGCGAGCGAGCAGCGGCGCTCCGCCCTCAGGGCGCAAGTATTCGAGGTCTTCGCTGTGGACGGCCATTGTCGTCACTCGGGATCGGTGGCGGAGAGACCGCCGAGCATATCACATCGGAGGCCTGACCCCTTCCTTCTCGGCTGTCACTCCAGCGGTGGAAAGACTGCCGTCAGGTTTTTTCAACGCGACGATAAAAATGGCGGCGCCGGGCTTCAGCAGGCTCGCGTCACCCGTCCCGTACCCGAAGATCGGGGTGTCCGGGTCGACGATTATCTCCGACTCGTTGCCCTTGTAGTTGACCTTCAAGGTCTGGCCCTGCGGCGCGCCGGTAACGCCTGACACAGTGGCGTTGGTCATCAGGCTGTCGGGCATCAGGTCCCAGGCATACTGCCCCTCGCCCAGACCCCGCATGGCCTCGGGAAAGATGCGCAACTCGACAGAGTGATTCTTCCCGTCGGTCCCCTTGGTCGAGGTCGTCGCGACAAAGTCGCCCGACTTGACGTCGGCGAGGCTCTTCTTGACGAGATATCTGACGGTGAAATTTGGCGCGAGGGCGATCGTCAATTGTTGCCCGTCACGCGATTTGACCGTCAGGTTCTGGCCATCGAGTTTCTCGACCGTGCCGCGGACGCGGGTGGGCGTGCCCTCCGGAGCATTCTGGGCCGCGGCGGGCAAGGCCAGCATAGCGATCAATGCGCCGGCGAGCATAAATTTAACTGTCATAGCGGTCCTCCCTTGGTTTGGTCGTGATCGGGCGTCGCAGTCTTTAGCACGAGCCACCCGGCGCATGAGGTTCGGCGCGTCTCACATTTTGGTGACCACCGGTCGGTTACATCACTGCATCGGCCGATAAGGTTTACCGAGCGCACGCGGTGGGCGCGCGGTGCGGACAAAGCCGGCCAGGATCGCGACCGTGATCAGATAGGGGAGTGCCTGGATCAATTGCACCGGCACCGAGCCGATGCCGGGCAGCACGACCCCTTGCAAACGAGCCTGTACGGCATCAGCGGCGGCGAACAAGAGGCAGGCCGCGAGCACAGGCCAAGGCCGCCACTTGCCGAAAATCAGGGCGGCGAGCGCGAGATAGCCGCGGCCGGCGCTCATGTCGCGCAAAAAGCCGTTGCCTTGCGCCATCGACAGGCAGACGCCGGCGACGCCGCACAGCACACCGTTCACCGCAAGGGCCGCAAAGCGCAGCCGGGCGACCGACAGCCCTGCGGCGTCCACCGCTTCGGGGCTCTCGCCGACTGCCCGCAACCGTAGGCCAAAGCGGGTGCGGGCCAGCACGAAAGCGGTCAGCGGCACGGCGAGCCAGGCAAGGTAGACAGGCAGGCTATGCCCGCTGATGATCGTTGTGTAAATCCGCCCGACGATCGGGACCTCGCTCAACGACTGGGCGAGGGGCAATGCGATCGGGCCAAAGCGCGCCCCGCTCGGCAAGGGCGGCGTCTTGCCGCGCTGCCCGAACCATGCCGAAGCGAGGCTCGGCGTGGCACCTGCGGCAATCAGGTTGAGTGCCATGCCCGATACGATCTGATCGCCGCCGGCGGCGATCGCAGCAATTCCGTGCAGCAATGCCAACAGCAGCGCCGCGGCGATGCCGGCGCCGAGTCCGAGCGCCGCGGAACCGGTCAGCGAGGCGACTGCGGCACCGACAAACGCGGCAGCCAGCATCTTGCCCTCGAGGCCAATATCGACGACCCCTGAGCGCTCGGCATAGAGCCCGGCGAGTGCCGCGAGAACGAGTGGTGCGGCGAGCCGCACCGTCGAGCCCGCCAGCGACAGCAGCAGCACGCTCACGCTGCCTGCCGCGCCGACGCCGTCCATAGGGTTCGCAGAGATTGGCCGATATGGCCGCGTACCACGCCGTCGAGCATGCCGCAGATAAAGATCACGACACCCTCGGCGACGGTCACGACGTCGCGGGTGACGGCGGGCATGTCGAAGGAGAGCGCGGCGCCGCCCTGGTTCAGCGCGCCGAACAGCACAGCGGCAAACACGACCCCAACTGGATGACCGCGGCCAAGCAAGGCTACGCGATCCCAGCAAAACCCGCCCCGGCGGTCAGGTCCGCCGTCAAGCGGTGTTGCGCGCCGAACAGCTCGTTGATCGCGATCAGGCCGGCAAAGGCGCCGCCGCTGCAAACCGCGAGCAGGATGATCCGCGGCACCCGTATGCCCGCGGCCTGCGCCGCGAGCGCATTGAGGCCGGCGGCGCGGATCTCGTAGCCGAGCGGGGTCCGGTGCAGTAGGACCCAGTAGATTGCCGCTGCAAGCAGCGCGAAGAGTGCGATCGGGTTGAGTGGTGCCTCGCCGGCGTCAAAGCGAGTCCCGGCGGTGAGGTCCGCCAGGGTCGGCAGCCACAGTGCCGACGGAAAGGTCCGC
>Ga0310913_10002323_pt1 | contig 10130 bp, 9 predicted proteins | sample GREbulkMGOX082_FD_203447 | JGI IMG/M metagenome (GOLD analysis project Ga0310913, IMG submission 203447) | Lab enrichment of tropical soil microbial communities from Luquillo Experimental Forest, Puerto Rico - GRE.bulkMG.OX082 | ecosystem: Environmental > Terrestrial > Soil > Tropical forest >...
CGAGCCCAATATACTTGGCGTCATTCATGAGGGTGCTCCTTGTTGTAGGTAATGATGCGAACGATCAAACCTACTCCAAACGGGCGCCCTCTTATAATGCGTTAATCAGATTGGGATGAGAAGGCCCTGGACGGTTTGCTTTCGGATCTGCCACAACTTGGAACGCAGAAAATGAGAAGGCCGCCCGCAAGTGCGGTGCACACCAGAACCGCGAGACCAGGCGTGAATGACCCCGTTTTCGTGCTCAAATAGCCGAACAAGTAGGGCCCGAAAAAACCGGGGATGCTCCCAATAGCATTGATCATGCCGACCGCGGCAGCAGCGGCGGACTTGCTCAGATATTCAGTGGGAATGGACCAAAGCACGGGAAGATACGAATTGCCGACAGATGCTACGGTGAGCAATAAGAGCAAGCGTCCAGGTGAGTGCGGCTGTAGTAGCAAACCCCAAAAACCGGCAGCCGACAGGAGGACAGGCACTGCGGTGTGCCAGCGGCGTTCGAGTTGCCTGTCGGAATGCCACCCATTGAAAAGCATGGCAAGGAATAAGACCAGATACGGCAAAGCACACAAGAGCCCTACACGAACATCGGAAAAGCCCGTTAGGCGCTTCGTCATCGAGGGCAGCCAAAACATCAAACTGTAGTAGGTAAAGTTGCAAAAAATGTAGGTCGCGGTCACAACCAAGACGGTTCGAGAGCGCAATGCCTGAAGCACCGGCATCGCCTTTGCTTTGGTTTGGCGCTCTTCGCGCAGGCTCGATTCGAGCCAAGCACGCTGCTCCACGGTCAGCCACTTCGCGTGCTGTGGCAAGTCCGTCAGAAAAAAATAGGCAACCCCGCCCAGGACAATTGCTGGCATTCCTTCCAAAATGAACAGCCAGCGCCAGCCAGCGAAGGAGTGCCAGCTTTGCCCAAGAATCAAGCCAGCGAGCGGCGAACCAAGAACAGAAGAAACCGGGATCGCGGACATGAAATTGCTTGTAGCTTTCCCACGATCGGCCTGAAGGAACCAGTGACTCAGGTAGACGATTACGCCGGGAAAGAAACCAGCTTCCGCTGCGCCCAACAAGAAGCGGGCGGCGTAAAGCTGAAGCGGCGTGTGCACCAGAGCGGTCAGTGCGGTCATCGTCCCCCAAACGACCAGGGTTATGGAGATCATTCCGCGTGCGCTCCAGCGTTCCACGAGCAATGCACCGGGAATCTGCAGCGCAACGTAGCTGATGAAGAAAACACCAATAGCGAAGCCGGTGACAGCGTCGCTAAAGCCCAGGTCGCGTCGCATACCGATGGCTGCATATGCAAGGCTGGTGCGGTCTAGATAGTTTGTGAGGTACAAAACAAACAAAAATGGGAGCAGGCGGAGAGCAGTCTGGTGGCGGGTGGGACCTACAAGCCGAGCGCTGGGCGCAACGGCCAGTGAAGGTGATAAAGCCATGTGCGGGGTACCTGGAATGCGTTAAGAGTACCATCCCAGCTGACTCCTAGTGTGGAAAGAAACGTGCTCCTTTGAAACGGACGCCCAAAATTGAATAACTCTCGGTCGGTCTGCAAACAGGAAAAGTTCCGTCTAGTACTTGACTTGACCGGCTGCGTCGTTATCCAGCCACTTTCGCGATTCTCCTCTGACACTTTCGCCACATAAGCACAACGTTACCCCCAACTCGGTTGTATCCAGGTTCGCTGGCCCCAGTGGTACGACTGAATCGGCCCCTCCACTCCCCAGGTCCGCACGCAAAGGAGTCAAACATGAAATCCAGAACGTTAGCTTGTATTAGTAGGATTACCGCATGCGCCGCAAGATCAACCATGTGGTTTCTTGGAATGACAACTCTGCTCGCTGTGCTGGCTCTGCCGGCTGGATTAGCCGCACAGCAACATCCCCGCTACAAACTGATTGACCTGGGGACTCTGGGCGGGCCCCACAGCTACGGCTCCGTGAACGGTGACGGATTTCAACTCCTCAACAATTCCGGAGAAGTGGCTTCGTATGCGGACTTGGCGACGCCCGACCCCAATGCGGCATTCTTTTGTTATGTCCCAGATTGCTTCCAAGCGCACGCCTTTCGGTGGAAACACGACATGATGAGTGATCTCGGCGCACTCCCTGTGAACAACAACAGCGCTGCCGGCTCCATCAATGCCCGCGGTTGGGCCACCGGCCAGTCGCAAAGCGCCGTCATTGATCCTATACAAGGTATCCCGCAGTTCCGTGCGGTGCTTTGGAAGGAAGGGGAAATTATCGACGTCGGAACCCCGAGTGGCGGAGTTGCTGCCTTAGGAATTTATGTCAATGATTCCGGCCAAGTTGTTGGCCTCTTCGATAACACGACACCCGATCCCTTCTCGCTTTTCGGACTGGGCGTGCAAATCCGCACGTTCATATGGGACAACGGCGCAATCCGCGACATCGGCACGCTCGGCGGCCCAGATGCTGTCCCAGGTTCGAGTTGCAGCGGCCAGCCGCACAATCTAGTTGCCGGGTATTCTTATACAAGTTCAACGCCTAACGCGGCAACTGGGGTGCCGACCCTCGATCCATTCTTGTGGCAGAACGGTTCGATGATCGATCTCGGAAACCTAGGAGGAGCCACCAGCGTTCCCCCCGCCGGACCCTGTGCGAATAATCGAGGGGAAGTCATCGGTGCGTCGAATCTGGCAGGCGACACCGCGAGCCACGCTTTTCTCTGGAAAAAAGGTGTGATGACCGACCTCGGCACTCTCGGTGGAGACAATTCCGAAGCCATCTGGATCAATGACCCCGGGGAAATCGCTGGTTCGGCCGATCTTCCAGGTCCCTCCGGCAATCAAGCTCACGACGCCGTCTTGTGGAAGGACGGAATAATTCACGATCTCGGCACTGTGCCTGGCGATCCTTGTAGCCGAGGACGCGGCATCAATGCGAGAGGTCAAGTGGTGGGCAGGTCCTCGGACTGCCACAATTTTCTCCACGCTTTCTTGTGGGAAAACGGCGGGCCGATGCAAGATCTGAATACCTTGATTGCCCCTGGATCGGGCTTGCAACTGACAAATGCTTTCAACATCAACGACAGGGGCGAGATCCTCGCCAAGGCCGCGCCTCTCGGTTTCACGCCGAACGATGACGCTGACCTGGGTCATCTGGTTTTACTCGTGCCCTGCCAGTCTCTCGACGAAGGGGGCTGCGGCGGGGTTGCTCAAAATGCTGCCGCCCTGGCGCCAAACTCTCGCTCTCTAAAAGAACCCGGTCCCTCACCAATGCGTCCTCTGACTGGAGCGGCCTGGCGCGCCGCGATGGCACAGCGTTTTCACTTTCGGGGCTTGGCTACGACGAAGAACTAGGGGCTGCACTAGTCCGAAACGTTGTACTGTTAGGGCCGACGGATCAAGTAAACTCCGACCCAAATATCCAGATTCGCTGGCCCCAATGGTACGACTGAATCAGCCCCTCGGTTCCCCAGGTCCACACACAAGGAGTCAAACCATGAAATCCAAAACATTGAAGTTCGCTCTAGGTATGGTCTTGCTCGCTGAGTTAGCAACTCCGTTTTTGTTGGTCGCGCAGAAAACCTCATACAGGCTGATCGACATCGGTACGTTGGGCGGCCCCTCGGCTCATGGTCCTAGTAACGGTGGTGGAAGCCCGTTCCTTAACAACCCGGGAACAGTTGTAGGCTCGGCAGATACGTCTATACCCTGCAACAACCCTAATAACTGCCCCGTCTTCCATGCGTTTCGATGGCAGAATGGCGTTCTTACCGATCTCGGGGCGCTTTCCGCTCAAGTGAACGACAGCGCCACCAACGCGATCAATGCGCGTGGCTGGATCACTGGGTTCTCGCAAACCGTTGAGCTCGACCCGGTAACGGGTTCCCCGGCGGGTCATGCTGTTCTTTGGGCGGATGATCAGATCATGGATCTCGGCACGTTGAGTACCGGGATTCAGAGCAGCGGAAACTATATAAATAACGGGGGAGCAGTGGTAGGAATTTCTACTATCGATACGACGTTTGACCCCTTCGCAACATCCTTGGGCCCGTTTAGTTCGCCGACCCATGTATTCACCTGGAAGAACGGCGTGATGCAGGATCTCGGCACGCTAGGTGGCCCCGATTCCTTCTCGTTTTCCGGTTGCAATAATCAGCGCAGCGACCTGGTTACTGGCGCGTCCTATACAAACTTGACCGCGAACGCTGCTACCGGGTTTCCTACCCTACACGCGTTTCTATGGCAGAACGGTAAAATGACGGACATCCCGACGCTTGGGGGAACTTTTGCCTTTGCGCAATGCGCGAACAACCAAGGTCAGGTGGTCGGTCAATCGAATCTGACCGGGGATTCGGGATGCGACGGTTCCCTTGATGGTTCCTGCTTTCAGCATGCGTTTCTTTGGGACCACGGAATGCTTACGGACTTGGGAACGTTCGGAGGGGATTTATCAGTCGCAGGCTGGATCAATAACGCAGGTGACGTAGTCGGCGGTGCCTACACTACGAACGACGAGTCGTTCCACGCAACTCTGTGGAGACAAGGCAGGATCACAGATCTTGGAACTCTACCCGGTGATTGTGCCAGTGCCGCGTCGGCGATCAACTCTAAAGGACAAATTGTCGGTCAATCGTTCAACTGCGATACGCTGACGTCGAGGTCCGTTTTGTGGGACATGGGGTCGATCATCGACTTGAACGTACTCAGCCTGGATGCACTCGATATCAACGATAGGGGAGAGATTGCCGGTGTGGAGGTCCCTCCTGGTTGTTTCCCTGGGATGGACACCCTGTGTGCCGGACCGGCTTTCCTGCTGATCCCTTGTGCTGGCGGTCAAGGCTGCGAGGGCAAGGATAGTTTCATCGCTCAAATTGAATCCCCTGCTATTGCCACAACACTGACTCAACGCCGCGAGAATACAAAGGCGTTTGTGGCTCGGTTGCGTTCTCGGCTGGCCAAACCGTAATCACATTCCCGGATTCGGAGCGTTAATCAAGACCTAGACCTAGGTTGTGTTGATTCCGAGCCTCCGTAACGCTCATGGTGCCTTGGCTGCGAGCCATCATGGCCGTCTGTAGCCGCTTGGCTTCGGAAGTGGAAAAGGACAGACCGCGCCGTTCAACGGCGAGAATTTGTCTGCACGACCAGGAGGCCCTCATCAGGCCAGAACGCGAATGTGAATGCGTCCCCAACAACAGATGGCCCAGTTCATGAGTCATTATGTCGCCTAAGAATGGGGCGAAATCTATCAGCTCATGAGCTGCGCAATCCCTCATTCTGTCGTAGAAAACAGAGCCGACGAACCCGAAATCCTTCTCAGAGGATTCCACAGCGACTCAAAATGCGTCATCTTGGAAATTCAGGCGCTGTGCCATGGATTCAGAAAGCAGCTTCAAAATCAAGACCAAGGGGGTTACCGGGCGAGTGCAAGCAACTTCGGTGGACGACGACGCGACAGTCTGACAATCGACCCAGGCGGAATCTACTTTGGCCTTACGTTCGAGACCGACAACATCCACCTGTAGTTTGATTCCATCGCCGTCCTGAATCACGGCGCGGACGACGGCATCCTCGATTTTCCCATGGTGCAGGTTGACGCGGATTTTGTCAGTTACAACCGAACACCAAATCAATGAGCGCCCAAATCGCGGCGACAAGCCAGACAAGCCCAACGAGCTTAAAGACGCGCATCGGTCCTTCACGTAACCGTTGACGGAAGCCGATTCCAGTCACACGTAACATGCTTTTTCACCTAAATCGAAATTCAGATTTGTTGTTTGGCCTGGTCGTATCATTCGCTGCATGAAGCGTGCCAAACCCTGTATCTCTCAATCGGCGGTACTAGCTCCACAGAAGAACGACAATTTCGTGAAAAAAAAGGGCTAAAACACTCGACGAGATCAGCGGATCTTTAACGCTTGGGTTAGCGACTTCCGAACGGATAGAGCCTAATTCTTGAGGTTCCCCCGGAGACAACCTCACTCGACAATCTGGCGCGTATCAATCAGGGCCGTGAGGTCGAGGCCGACAACGTCCACCTGTAGCTTGGTTCCATCATCGTCGTGAATCACGGCGCGAACAACGGCATCCTCGATCTTTCCATGGTGCAGGTTCACGCGGATTTTGTCGCTGACCTTGAACTGCCGGTCGTCTGGCTTCTTTGGGGCTGGCACGCGGGAGAATGTACGCTGGTGCGGTGGCGTTTGGCAAGAAAGCGTGTAGCCAACGGCTTGGGCCGAGTGTACCAAAACAGCACGATAAATGAGCTTTACTGGCCTACGGCGTAAACAAGGACCTGTCCTCAAAATGTTCTTTCGGCCAGTTGTCTTCGCGTACTACGGAAGCCACTATAGAAGACGTCTTCGCTGCCAACACGGATTGCCGTCCTCCAGCCACCGTGGTGCTCACGGAATGCTTTCGGTGTGAACGTCCTCACCGCCGAAGTCAATGCCGCAAATTAGCGCGGGACGAGAGCCTGTCCTCCAACGGACGCCCCCGTCCCGCACCTCAGCTGAAGGCTGGTAATCCAAATTCTGGCATCTCGTGAGGACAGGGTCGTTGCCCCAAGGCAATTCCTATGTTGCGCCAGAGCATCGACCACTTGCGCCATGCAAAGTTTGCTGGTTTGCGAGAGGACAAGGACGCACGCACGGTGATCAAAGAACATGGTGGCCAGGGTTGAGGACGGCGCGCTAAGCTTTAGAGCCAATGGAAACATAGATTTATTTGGGGAAGAGGCTTTTACACGCGTGGGTGGTGCCGGGGGCCCGGATCGCACCATGGTGCCACTAGCCCAAGCCTGTTGATTCCGTTCCAAATCGAGGTGGCCGCATGAGGGCCGCCTTTCCAGCGAGCCCAACTCGATTCTGCTTTTCAGGAGTACGCATGCGCACTGCATCGGGCGTGTCGACGGCCAGTCGCTCGAGGAGGAAGCGCTCACCCTTGCCGTGGTCGCGCACATTCGTCACCGTTACAGCAATTACGACGAGCTTCTAACGAGCGGCTATGAGCGCAGCGAAGCCCGCGCTGAGATTCACGACGAGGTCGACCGCGTGCTCGACCGATGGCACAATCCGCGTGGAGCCTGATCTGAGGCAATTCCGTTTTTTTTCCACAGACGGTCAGATTTTCCATCAAGCTCACAATCTGATACCCGATACAATCTGCTAATCTTGAGCCCGCACGATGTCGCTGGTTTATCTTGCGCCGGTCCTGACCCCGCATGGCCGATTGATCGTCGAGCGAGACGAGGACGCTCCCGCGCTCGACGCCGAGCTTGCTCAGCGGATGGAAGGCGCCTTCACCCGCGGGTCGGGACATGGCCTCCTTGCGCTCGGCGCCGATGAAATCGACGTCGCTGTTCCCCCGGCATTTTCGTTCTGGCGGGAATTCACCGCGATTTATCTAACCGGCATCTGTACGCGGCCCATTGACCCCGCCGAGCCGCACCGCGCTCACCCACCGACTCCTCCCAAATCAGAACTCGACCAGTTTGTGCTGGCTGCGCCTCCGATGACAGGCGCCGAGTACCTGAGCGCGGCAGTCTTGAGCGATCTCTGGCAGCAGCTCGATCGGGCGTTTTGCGCTGAACTGACGGAAGCGAAGTGCGGCATCGAGGAGTTTCTGAAGCGGCGCAATCCGGCGTGGAACCTGGTCGGTCGCGTGCACTTCAATCTTGCCGAAAACCGCAAGGATGAAGCCGCGCCTTTCGCCTTTCTTGCCACCTACACGACGCGGCTTTCCGCGCACGCCAAGGCTCAGCATGTTCCACTCGGCCAGGCCCTGCGGGAGTATGCCGGTGCGGAAAATCGAGACCGGTTGCTCTCCCTGCTTCTCCCTGTCCAGCGTGCGGCCGAGAACTGTTTGTGGCTTAAGGCCATGGTCGATACAGGAGAGATTTTCCACCCGCTCCGGTGGGTTCCCACACAAGCCATGCAGCTTTTGCGCGATGTGGAGAAGCTTGAAAGCGCCGGCGTAGTTGTACGCATGCCGGCGACCTGGCGAGCAAATCGCCCTCCGCGCGCCCAAGTGACGGCCACCGTGGGCGGAAGGCCACCATCGGGGCTGGGGCAGGCTGCTCTCCTCGACTTCCACCTGGACCTGGTCCTCGACGGCGAGAGGCTAAGCAAGGCCGAGGTGCAGGAGTTGCTCCGCACCTCCGATGGGCTTGCCCTGGTGCGAGGTCGTTGGGTCGAGGTAGACGCCGAGCGCCTGCGGGAAACACTGGAGCATTTTGGCGAGATTGAGCGCACGGCCGCTGAGCAAGGCATTAGTTTTCGGGAAGCCATGCACATGCTGGCCGGCACCGACGTCGCGGCCGACGGAAATTCCAGCGCCTCGGTCGCGGAGTGGGGAAAGGTTGCCGCCGGTCCCTGGCTTGCGGAAACACTAAAGGGACTGCGTACCCAGGAGGGTCTGGCGCGTGTCGATCCGGGCCCTGCGCTGAAAGGGACGTTACGCCCCTATCAGCAAATTGGCGTGCGGTGGCTGTATCTGCTCGCGCAGCTCGGCCTGGGGGCCTGCCTGGCCGATGACATGGGACTGGGTAAGACCATTCAGGTGCTGGCGCTGCTGCTGGTACTCCGTCAGCAATCTAACGGCCCGGCTCCCAGCCTTTTGGTGGCCCCCGCCTCTCTGCTCGCCAACTGGGCGTCGGAGCTCGAACGCTTCGCACCAAGTTTGAAAGCCGTAATCGCGCATCCATCCGAGATGCTTGCCAATGATTTAAAAAGAATGACGCCGGAAAAATTGCGGAAGGTGGACGTTGTGATCACGAGTTACGGTTCGCTGCTGCGCCTTCCCTGGATCGCCGACGTCTCCTGGAATCTCGTCGTGCTCGACGAAGCGCAAGCCATCAAAAATGCCTCTGCCAAGCAGACCCAGGCGGTGAAGAAGCTCAAGGCAGGTGTGAGGTTTGCCCTCACCGGTACCCCCATCGAGAACCGTCTGGGCGATCTTTGGTCGATCTTCGACTTCCTGAATCCAGGCCTGCTCGGTTCGGCCAAGGAGTTTACGAGTTTTGCCAAGCGCCTGGCCGCGCTGCCGCACAATCCCTATCGCCCCTTGCGAGAGCTAGTGCGGCCTTATATTTTGCGGCGACTGAAGACCGATAAAACGGTCATCGCTGATCTGCCGGATAAAACCGAGGTCAAGGCGTTCTGCCAGCTCAGCCGGAAGCAGGCGGCGCTTTATCAGCAAGCCGTCGAGGAGCTTGAACGGCAGCTTAAGAAAGTTGAAGGTATCGAGCGTAAAGGCCAGGTGTTAGCGTTCCTCATGCGGTTAAAGCAGATCTGCAACCATCCGTCGCAGTGGCTGGGCGACGGCGCATGGAACCCGGAAGACAGCGGCAAGTGGGCCCGATTGCGCGAGATCGTTGAAACCATCGCCGCCAAACAGGAAAAGGTCTTGGTGTTTACGCAGTTTCGCGAACTGACCCAGCCGCTCGAAGCGTTTCTGGGATACGTGTTGGGACGGCCCGGGCTGGTCCTGGATGGCGAGACGGAAGTCAGAAAGCGCAAAGAGCTGGTGCGGCGATTCCAGGAACAGGAGCGGATCGGTTTCTTCGTGCTTTCGCTCAAGGCGGGAGGCTCGGGACTCAACCTCACGGCCGCTTCACATGTCGTGCACTTTGACCGCTGGTGGAATCCGGCGGTTGAGAACCAGGCGACCGACCGTGCCTTCCGCATCGGCCAGACCAAGAATGTCTTGGTGCACAAGTTCGTCTGCCGCGGCACGGTGGAAGAGAAGATTGACAAGCTGATTGAATCGAAGCAACAGCTTTCGAAAGACTTGCTCGACGGCGGCGCCGATCTTTTGCTCACGGAAATGAACGACGAGGATTTGCTGGGGCTCGTGGCGCTCGACCTAAACAGCGCCCAGGCGGAGGTGTGAAGCATGTACCACGGAAGCTGGGGATGGCGATCCTATGTATCTGTCGCGCAGCGGCAAGCGCAGGCGATGCGCAAGATCGCGCAGTTGAAGAAAAAGGGGCACGTCATCTCGCCTGTCGAGATTGCAGGCCGCGGCATTGCTACAACGTTTTGGGGAAAAGCCTGGTGTCAGAACCTGGAACGTTACAGTGATTACGCAAATCGCCTGCCCCGCGGCCGCACTTACGTGCGCAATGGTTCCGTCATCGATCTGCAGATTGCCTTCGGTGAAGTGA
>Ga0310913_10002324_pt1 | contig 10129 bp, 6 predicted proteins | sample GREbulkMGOX082_FD_203447 | JGI IMG/M metagenome (GOLD analysis project Ga0310913, IMG submission 203447) | Lab enrichment of tropical soil microbial communities from Luquillo Experimental Forest, Puerto Rico - GRE.bulkMG.OX082 | ecosystem: Environmental > Terrestrial > Soil > Tropical forest >...
TCGGCGAATCGGCGATCGCGTACCCGACGCGCATCCCGGCCAATCCGTAAATCGCTGAAAAGCTCCGAACCACGATGACGCGTCGATCGTCAACCGGACGTTCCAGGAAGGACGCGTAATCGGATGTGGGCCCCACGTATTCGTGGTACGCCTCGTCGATGATGACGAAGATGTCCGACGGCAGCTTCGCGAGAAACGCTTCGATGTCGCGCCGACGCGTGAGCGTGCCGGTCGGGTTATTCGGATTGCAGATGTAGACGAGGCGCGTCGTCGAGTCGCTCGCGGCCAACATCGCGGCGAGGTCATGAGAGTGTTCCTCGTTGAGGCGCACGCTCCTGAGATGGCACCCAGCACCGATGACCATGGACTGAAACACGTCGTAACCAGGCGCCGCCGCGGCGACTGTGCCCCCCGGCCCGGCCAGCCCATGGATTGCGGCGCGCAGGATCTCGCCGGCGCCCGAGCCGAGAACAATGCGATCAGGCTGAATGCCGTGAAGGCGTGCAATCTCGCGCCGCAGCAGCTCGGCTTCAGCTTCGGGATAGCGGTTCACAAGCCTTGCCGCCCGCTCTATCGTCGCGATCACCTTCGGCGATGGTCCGTGCGCATTTTCGTTGCGGTCGAGCCGAATCGGTCCGTGGCCGCCTTCCACCTCCGCGCGGATCGTCATGACGAAGGACGGCATCGCTGCGTGGGCAACAACGCCGATCCCCAACCGCGCTAGCGCATGTCTACGCGAAACCCGCATGGCTACTGAACCACGAGCATCACGTTCGCTGAATGGCCCACCCAGCCGCCGTTCGTCATGACCGATGGCGACACTGTCAAGGAAATGTCACCGTCGGTGACGGTGATGGTGACAGTCGAAGGCGGACTCGACAAACCACCATCGTCGGTGACCGTCAGCGACGCCGTGTATGTTCCCGGCGTCGAATACATGACGTGTCCGGGACTGGCAACCGAGCTCGAGTCTGGGTTTCCGCCAGGGAATGACCACGAATACGCCGTCACCGTTCCGTCAGGATCGCTTCCTGTTCCTTCGAAGAACACAGAATCGCCGGCACTCACAGTGACATCCGTCGATGGACTCGTGATCGTTGCTGTGGGAGGTTGATTCGGATTCGCATTCGGGAGCTGCACGAAACGCGCGACCGAGGGAACGCCGCCAGAATTCAAGACAAACAGCATGTAGTAACCGGGAGGGGCGATGTTCCCGTTCGGCGGCGCGGTCACATTCAGTACCCCAGCGTCGATCGAGTACGACAGTGTGACGAGCCGCTGGTCCATGTCGAAGGCGTGCGTCGGTGCACCCGGGCGGACCAGGACGACCGACGCAATGGCCGACGCGTCGGGCGTCGTCACCTGAAAGGCAGCGCCGTACGCGAGCGGGCCTGCCGTGACAGCAGTGATGACCGGCCGCTGAGCCGCAGACCCGTCGGCGTTGAAGAGATACGGCGGCGAGTAGATCTCGATGTGCGGTTCATAGCTGCCGCGCCGCGGGTTGCCGCCGAAGAGCGCGACCGTGCCGTCCGGAAGCAACAGCGAATTCGAGTGATAGAGACGCGGGAACGCGTTGGTGCCCGCCGAGCTGAATGAGTTCGTCGCCGGATCGTACAAGTCAGCATTAAAGCTCGCCGTTGCGGCATCCTCGTCGTTGATCGATCCGCCCGTTGCGAGTACTTTGCCGCTTGGCAGAATCGTCGCGTTCATCTCAATCCTGGGCTGCGACATCGACGGTCCGACCTGCCACTGCGGCGTCGATTGAGAGAGATCGATGATCTCGGTCGACGCCGTGGCGGGATTTCCACCTCCGAAAATCATCACTCGAGGCGTGTACCCGCTCGACGATGCCAACGGCAGCAGCACCGAGGTGCCGTAGGTACGCGTGCCTCTGTAATTGGTGTTCGCAATGACTGCCGACCAGGTATTCGTCGTCGTATCGAACATTCGCGACCCGGTACCAGATCCCGAGTAAAACACGTTGCCATTCGGCAGCAGGTGAAGGCGCGGATAGAGCGGCGGCGTCCAGCCGGCGTCGTATTCTTGACTCCAGCCTGTGCCCGGCGTGTAGATTTCGACAGTCGCATTCGTGGCGCCGGCCTCGGTCAATCCGGAGAAGGTCAGCACGCGACCGTCACCGAGCGTCGTCACCGTCGGATACCACCGGCCGCGTTGCATCGACTCGATGTCGGTGAAGGTCGCGGTCGCCGGGTCGAACACGGAGCTGCGCAGCTCGCCGTGGAACGGGTCGTACGCAAGCGTGCCGCCGTTCACGAGCGCACGGCCGTCAGGTAAGACAATCATGCCGTTGCAGAACATGTCCCAGGCAACCGGCTGCGTCGTGATCGTGCCCGACTGCGGATCCCACACGGCCGTTTCGAAGTCCGTATTCGTTGCGACGTTTCCGGACCCCGACACGATCAACACGCGGCCATCGTTCGTGAGCGCCGCGTGCACCGGATTGATCGGCATCTGCGTTGACAGGGTCTGCCACGTACCCTGCAGGGCAGGCTGAGCTCGTACGGCGGGCACATATGCGACAGCCGCGGCGAGAGCCGCAAGGAGGGATGCCGTGAAAGACCAGCGGATCGCGGTGATTGGGGACTTCACGATGACGGTTGCGTCCCTGCCGCGGCGTAAAGGGAAAGAACGCGCGGGATGAGCGAGTAAAGAACCTGCGGTGACAAGGAAGGAGACGAGTACGCCAGCCGGGGACAGTAATTGCTTCATAACAACGGTCTCCCTAGACCGCCGACGGTGACCATCAGCGCGATTCAGACAATCACGGTCTAACTCTTATAGACAGCCACACGGGGCATTCCCCTGGTTCCTTCACGGGAAAAGAGCGCGACACGCGGTTTGTGGACCTCCGACGGAGGTCAAGGCCAGGACTGACACGTGCGAGCGGATCAGCTTGCGACAGGTAAGGCGCGAGCGTTTACGGTCGCGTAACGTCGGTTTGACTGAAAAGTACCGTGAAGGGTGAGATGTGTGGGCACGCGCCCAAAAAATGAGATACGCTAATTCGAAGGCACAGACATCCGGACTCGATTTGGAGTCCGCAATCCACAATGACACGCGCCCGTAGCTCAGCTGGATAGAGCGACGGCCTCCGGAGCCGTAGGCCGCAGGTTCGAATCCTGCCGGGCGCACCAACCTTGCTCGCGCGCGTCCACCCGAGTGACGATCCTGTCCTAAACTTTTAGTTGCATCAGCCCCGTCGCGCGGGATAACGTGAAACTGCCCATGCCGCGCAGAAAGCGACGGCGATCGGATCGACTGACCCCGTTGGAGCTGGAGATCATGGAAGTGCTCTGGGCGCAGGGGTCCGCCACGACTCAGGTGGTCCAGAAGGCGCTAGGCCGCCGGCTCGCCTACACCACGGTTCAGACGATGCTGAATATCCTCTGCCGAAAGGGCAAGGTGCGCCGCTCCCTGAGAGGCCGCGTCTACATTCATCGTCCGGCGCTCAGCCGCCGTCACGAGCTGGCCCGGACGGTTCGAGAGGTGATCGATCGTTGGTTCCGTGGGTCGGCGACCGAACTGGTCATGACACTGCTCGAGGATCGGCACATCGCTGCTGAAACCCTGGCCGAACTGCAGGAACACGTGACACGGTTCGAGACTCACGCCGATGGGACGGATTGACGACGCGCTCGCCACATTCCTGATCAATTCGTTATGGCAGGTCACGCTGGTGGCCGGTCTGACCTGGGGCTTGATTCGACCCGTCCGGTCAGCAGCCGCCAGACACGGTCTCTTTGCGTTCAGCCTGGTGCTCAGCCTCGCCCTTCCGATCGCGAGCATGCTGCCTCATGCGCGAGGGCACGCGCCGGCGCCGGTCATGCCCGTATCCGCACCTGCGCCAAGCCTGGCAGGGAACGACGCGCCGTGGAGCGCGGCGCTTCATCTGCCACGTGGACTGTCGTTCGTTTTGACGGCTGCGTACCTCCTGTTCTTCACCTGGCGCCTTGCCCTGGCGTGGCGCGCGTGGCGATCCGCATCTGCCATTTGGAGGACCGCGACCACGATGCCTCTCTCGGAAGAATGGGGACGCGTGGCCGAGCGATGTCGCGCGGCGTTTGAGCTGGTCCCGATCAGAATCACGAGCTCTCCGAAGCTGCGGGTGCCCGCGGCGATCGGCGCGCGGTCGCCCATCATCACGTTGCCGGAAGGGCTTCTTGCGCGCCTCTCGATCGACGAGCTGACGGCGGTTTTCGGCCACGAGATGGCGCACATCCGGCGGCGCGACATCGGCCTGAATCTGCTGTACGAGATCCTGTATCTTCCGCTGTCGTTCCACCCGGCGGCCGCGTTCTTGAAAAGGTGCGTCGCGATCAGCCGCGAGCAGGCATGCGACGATTTGGTCGTCTCGCGCCTGATGCCGCCGCAGATCTACGCGCGGTCGCTCGTCAGAATCGCCGGCCGAATTTCGCAAGCAAGGGACATCTCTTACGGCGTGGCCGCGTGTGACGAGCGAAGTCTCGGGTCTCGGATTCAGCGACTGTTGGTCCCGGCGCCGGACACAAACGTTTGGTCCGCCGCATGGGCCGCGGTCGCGGTCGGAACGCTGTCTATCTGCTCATGTGTCGAGTACGCGGCGGCGTTCCACGTCGGTCCGACCACGTCTCTCCCGTCTGGGCGGCCGGTAGTGATGGTGCGCGGCGTCAACTCACACTTGGAAGGGCCTCGAGCCACCGAGAGCCGCACCGAACGGACCCCGGCGCACCAGGTCCGAGCTGTGACGAACGTCCGCCGACCATCCGGTGGCACGGGAGGCCCCGGGGGGCAGGGCTCCACGGAACGACGATCAGTTGGGGCGCCGGGCGAGAACGCCAGCGGGATCATCGACGCCGCCCAGGTTCACCTGATCCCGTCCGCAGTATTGGCAGCATCATCAGAAGTCGCGTCCGTTCGGGAATCGAGCGCCAGCCCCGAACGTGGCGAAGCACCACGCTCGCTTCTGGCCGCCGCGCAGGTGGCCTTGGTATCGGAAGCCGCCGAGCAGGCTCGCGCGATGTCGATGCCCCCGTGGAGTCTCGCCGGGCCTTCACGACGCGACATTCCGGTATTCAAGACCAAGAAACGAATGATCACCTGGCTGCTGGTCGGAGTCGGCAGCGGCTATGCGCTCAGTCAGCTCGATGTCGACCACGAAGCACGTCTTCGCCGCGACCGACACGCGGGTGGATAGCAAATGCATCTGACACGAATACTCGAGCTGTCCGATCTCGCGCCCGGTCCACGCGGCGTTTCGGCCGCCGTGTCCTTGCACGCCCACACGTCCTATTCGCGAGAGGTGGCGAGGGACCTGCCGGTATACATCGAGCAGATACCGGTCATTGCCCCGCTCTACCGCCGTGAACTCGCTGCCTATCGTGGCCGCAGGGGGCAGGACGTCGACTTTTCAAAAGGCTGGTGGCATCCTCCGGCGAGTCCGGATCAGGTCTGGCGCACTGAGGTTGAGCAGATCGAGAGGCTCCTCGGCCTCGCCGCCCTTGTGTCGATTTCAGACCACGACGACATCCGCGCGCCGGTGGCACTGGCTCGTGGCGGGACAGCCTGTCCGATTTCGCTCGAGTGGACGGTCCCGTTTGGGCCGGGATTCTTTCACCTCGGCGTGCACAACCTGCCCGCGTCCCGGGGCCCAGACATCGCCGCACGCCTGTGCGCGTTCGCTGAGTGTCCCCATCCTGAGGAGCTCGGGAACCTCCTCGATGATCTGAACGACGACCGGGATACACTCGTGGTGCTGAATCACCCGATGTGGGATCTCGCGCGCGTCGGCGCCACGCGCCATGCCGCCCTGTTGCGGACGTTCCTCTCGACGTATCGAGATCGCGTTCACGCCGTCGAGTTCAACGGCTATCGGTCGCGCGAGGAGAACGTCCGGGTGTGCGCGCTCTCGGAGGATCTGGGTGTGCCGGTTGTGTCCGGGGGGGATCGTCACGGTCTGACGGCGAACGCCGTGGTAAACCTCACCACAGCCAGCTCATGGGGCGGCTTCGTCCGGGAAATCCGGGAATGGCGGATGAGCCAAATCCTCATCCTGCCGGCTTACCGGGACCACCTGGTCGCACGGAAGCTCGCGGTGGTGGCCGACGTGCTCCGTCCGTATCCGGCGAACCCCGCGGGGCCGCGGCGATGGATCGATCGCGTGTCATGCGAATGGCAGGGGCAGGTCCGGCCTTTGGCGTTTCATTGGCCCGACGGCGGTCCGGTGTGGGTGCGGACGGCGGTCATGGCGTTTCGGGCCCTGACGAGCCCGGTCGCCGTGGCTCTATTGCGGCATACCTGCCTTCGACGCGACACCGTCCCGCTCAGCTGCGAGATCGATCACGCACCGGCGCTTCAGGTCGACCCCGTCGCCGTGTAACGACCGCGCGCGGCCCAGACGAGCCCAGTATGTCCCGCGCTCTGCGCGTCGCGCTCTTTCCTGACTCGTACTACGAAGCCAATGGTGTCGCGCTCACGGCGCGTGCGATCGAACAGTATGCGATTGACCATGGCTTGCCATTCTTCTGTGTGCATGCAGCCCCCAGGACGGGCGCGCTCGCGGCCGACGCGTCGCCGCGACAGACTGATGCTGCCCCACAACAACGGCTTGCGTTGCCACGCGGCCCCCTCTCATTCCGGATCGAGCACGATCTCCGGTTCGATATGCTGTTCTGGCGCCACGCTCGGCGAGTTCGCGAGGCGCTTCGTGCTTTTGCGCCGGACGTCCTTCACATCACCGGCCCGAGCGACGTCGGTCAACTCGGGGCATACCTGGGGCATCGCCTGAGCATTCCCATGGTCGGATCCTGGCACACCAACCTGCACGAATTTGCCGCGCGCCGCGCGCTGAAGCGCCTCCCCTGGTTGTCGGCCGGCGTGCGCCAGGCGGCCAGCGACCGCATCGAGCAGCACGCGCTTCGCGCCACGCTCTGGTTCTATCAGATTCCCCGAGTGCTCCTTGCGCCGAACGAGGAGCTCGTCCGGATGCTCGCGAATCGGACCGGCAAGCCGGTGTACCTGATGTCGCGCGGCGTCGATGCCGACCGGTTCTCGCCCGCGCGCCGGACAATTCGCGCGACCGAATTGCGCATCGGCTATGTGGGCCGGCTGTCGGCGGAAAAAAGAGTGCGCTTGCTCAGGGACATCGAGCAGGCGGCGGTGGCTGCGGCGGGCCCGGTTCGCCTGATCGTGATCGGCGACGGGAACGAGCGCCGCTGGCTCGAAGCGCACTTGCAACGGGCCGAGTTTCCTGGAGTACTGCGCGACGCGGCGCTTGCGGAGGCCTACGCGAACCTCGACCTCTTCGTGTTCCCGTCTGATACGGACACGTTCGGCAACGTGGTACTCGAAGCGATGGCGTCGGGTGTGCCGGTCGTTGCGGTCGCTCATGGCGGCCCCAGGTTCCTGATCGAAGATGGCGTGTCGGGGCTGCTCGCGTCGAGCGACGAGGCGTTCGTCGCGGCGGCTGCGCGTCTCGCCAGGGACGCCGCTACCCGCGAGCGCATGGGTAGACGAGCCCGGGAGCGCGCACTACAGTTCACCTGGGATGCGATCGGCGCCCAGCTCTACTCCGTCTATGCCACTGTCGCACCCCAAGTCGCCTGGACCTGACGTATCCGACGCCGAGGTCTCGGTGGCGGGGGTCCTCCGACGCGTCGTTCACGATCCGCTCCTGTATCTCGTCTGGCGATGGAACTGGAAGGCGGCGGTTCTGAGCGCAGCGATGCGCGGCGCCATCTTCTTCACGACGAACCTGCGCGTGGGCCCGCGGGCCGCGTTCACGGCGCTGGCTGTCGATGTTGCCTTCCGCGTGCCGTTATCAGGCGCATGTGCGGCGCTGACCGAGGCCTTCCGTTGGGCCAGTCCACCCGGCCAGGCGTTCGTGGCTGCCATGGTCGTCGTGCCCGCCATCGCGCATCTGGTGGAATTCACCGTCCATTGGTGGGCGGGAACGCCGGTGCTGGCGACCAGCATCGCCGCGTCGGTCGCGCTGTCAGCCCTCTCGACGCTGTTCAATCTGTTCGCGATGCGTCAGGGCGTCCTGGTCGTCACGGTCCCCGCACGCTCGCTGTGGGACGACGTGCGGAGGCTCCCGCTCCTCTACGTCCGTTTTGCGATCGAGATGCCCGTGGCCGCCGGGCGAGGGCTCGTCAAGTGGCTACGCAGACACCGCGATTGATATGCTGACAATACATGTGCCGGTTCCTCGTCCTGTTCGCTGCCATCGCCGTCGCGCAAACCGGCGGCAGCATCTCCGGCACGATCAAAGACCCGACGGGCGCCGTCGTACCTGGTGCGATCGTCACGCTGAAACACAACACGCTCGCCACGGAGATCATGACGGTCACCGACGGCCGGGGTGTGTATAGCTTTCCCAACGTCCCCGTCGGCCGCTACAACCTCACCGTCGAGCTCGAGGGCTTCAAGTCCGTGAAGCGCACCGGTCTCGCCGTCGACATCAACAGCCAGCTGCAGGTCGACGTGACGCTGGAGGTCGGCGGACAATCTGAGACGGTCACCGTCTCAGCGAGTGCCGTGCACGTGGAAACGACCTCGACGCAGATCGGCGAAGTCGTTCCTGCCGAGACGATGACGACGCTGGCGCTCAACGGGAGAAGCTTTACTGATCTGCTCGCGATTCAGCCGGGCGTCATCCCCACGACCACGATCCAGCCCGACTCGATCATCATGGCCGGGGTGACCGGGTCCGTCTCGCCCTCCGGACAGCTCAATCCCGGCAACCTCTCGATCAGCGGGCAGCGCGAGTCGGCCAACAGCTTCCTCGTCAACGGCAGCGATGTGCAGGAGCGCATGAACGGCGGCACCTCCATCGTCCCGAACCTCGATTCGATGGAGGAGTTCCGCGTCATCACGAGCAACTTCGATCCGCAGTACGGGAACTACAACGGCGGCATCGTGAGCGTCATCACCAAGTCCGGCAGCGACCAGTTGCGCGGCAGCGCGTTCGACTTCATCCGCAACACCGCGTTCGACGCGCGTAATTACTTCTCACCCGAGCGCGCGACGTTCAGACAGCAGCAGCCCGGCGGCGCCGTCGGCGGCCCAATAGGACAGGGGGGCACCGGGCGGGTCTTCTTCTTTGCCGACTATCAGGGCACGCGGACGACGCAAGGCATCGAGACCGGCCTCATCCCTGTGCCGTCGTTGCTTCAGCGGAGCGGCAATTTTTCCGAGGTCAGCAGCTCGTTGACGGGCCGCGTGAACGGCCAGAACTGGGCCGATCTGTTGTCCGCGCGGCTCGGGTATCGCGTGTCGCCGGGCGAGACATACTACACGCCCGGCTGCGCCAGCTCGGCGCGCTGCGTCTTTCCCAATGCGATCGTTCCCGCAAGCGCGTGGTCCACGCCCGCCCGGCAGCTGCTGCAGTACGTGCCCGCGCCGAACACCGGGTCCGGGGCGATGTCGACTTTTTCCACAGGGGCCTTTGCGCAAACAGTGCGCGACGACAAAGGCTCGCTTCGCCTCGACGGTCAGAGCCCGCTCGGGTTGTTGTCGGCGTACTACTTCATCGACGACTACCGCCTCACCAACCCTTACCCGACCCTACAGGGCGGCGCCAACGTCCCGGGGTTCGATGCGCTGACGGTAGGCCGCGCTCAGCTGCTCGCGCTGGGTAGCAACAAGGTGCTGGGTTCAGGAGCGATCAACGAATTTCACTTCAGCTTCATGCACAATGCCAACAACATCGGCACGCCACAGGGGGGCCTCGGCGTGTCGCTGGCCTCACAAGGCTTCGTGACTGGACCCAGCACGTCCGGCATCGTCGTGCAGGCACCGCAGTTCGAAGGGGTCGAGAACATCGCGTTCCAGAAGTTCACGATCGGCGTCACGACCACCGGCGTGGACCAGGTGAACACCACCTACCATTGGACCGACAACGTGTCCAAAGTGATCGGCACGCACACCCTTCGAGTCGGAGGCGAGTTCGAGTGGGCGCAGGTCGACGAGCTTCCGAACGCACAGTTCAACGGCACGTTCACGTTCAACGGCACGGAGACCGGATCGGACTTCGCCGACTTCCTGCTGGGCATTCCCAGCCAATACGTCCAGTCGTCCGGCGGCCGCTTCGCCTTGCGGAACAGGTACGCTGGAGCATTCGGCCAGGACAGCT
>Ga0310913_10002333_pt1 | contig 10119 bp, 6 predicted proteins | sample GREbulkMGOX082_FD_203447 | JGI IMG/M metagenome (GOLD analysis project Ga0310913, IMG submission 203447) | Lab enrichment of tropical soil microbial communities from Luquillo Experimental Forest, Puerto Rico - GRE.bulkMG.OX082 | ecosystem: Environmental > Terrestrial > Soil > Tropical forest >...
CGAGCTTGCCGAAGATTTCGATCAGGCCGGCGACGACCCCGGTCCATCCGGTCTGGTGACTGGCGCCGATGCCGGCGCCGTTGTCGCCATGGAAATACTCATAGAACAACAAATGATCGCGCCAGTTGGGATCGCGCTGAAATTTTTCGCTCCCACCGAATACCGGCCGACGGCCGCTTTCGTCACGCAGGAAGATCCGGGTCAGGCGATCGGCGATTTCGCGAGCGACCTCGAACAGGTTCATCAACTTACCCGAGCCGGTCGGGCACTCGATTTTGAAGTTGTCACCGTAATAAGCGAAGTAGTGCATCAGCGCGCGAATGATCAGCGCATTGACCGGCATCCAGATCGGCCCGCGCCAGTTCGAGTTGCCGCCGAACATGCCGGTGTCGGATTCCGCCGGCAGATAGCTGACGCGGTACTCGTGGCTGCCCGCCGAGAAGACATAGGGGTGCTCGGCGTGATAACGCGACAGTGCCCGGACCCCGTAGGGGCTCAGGAACTCATTCTCGTCGAGCATGCGGTGCAGGATCCGGCGCAGCCGATTCTCATTTACAAGACCGATGATGCCGCGTTCCGCTACGCCAAAGTGGCCGGGCCCCGTTGCATGGATGGATTCGCGGAGCTCCGGCATGCGCCGCAAGCGATCCTGGACCCCCGCCGTCAGTTTGGGGACCCGCTCGCGCTGCCATTTGTCTACGGCCGTCGTCGCACACAGCGGTAAGAGACCCACCATCGAGCGGACCTTAAGTCGCGTCGCGTTTCCGTCGGGCAGTCGAAGGACGTCGTAATAAAAGCCGTCCTCCTCGTCCCACATGCCGCCCGGGCCGGTCGTGTTCATCGCATGGGCGATCAGCAACAACTCCATCGCGTAGTTCGCCGCCAACTCCTCATAGGTCGGGTCGTGCGCCGCAAGCTCGAAGGCGATCTCCAGCATGTTCTGGCAGAACAGTGCGACCCAGGCAGTGCCGTCGGCCTGTTCCAAATAACCGCCGGTGGGTAATGGTGCACTGCGGTCGAAGACGCCGATATTGTCGAGCCCGAGAAATCCGCCTTCGAAGAGGCTCCTTCCGGAGCGGTCCTTGCGGTTCACCCACCAACCAAAATTCGACGACAGCCTGCCGAATATCCGCTTCAGAAAATCGAGATCGGTTTGGCCGCGCAATGCCTCCTCCATCCGATAGACAAAGATCGTCGCCCAGGCTTGTACCGGCGGGTTGACATCGCTGAAGTTCCACTCATAGGCCGGGATCTGCCCGGTCGGATGCAGATAGGCTTGACGGAGCAGCAGATCGAGCTGCTCCTTGGCGAAATCGATATCGACGCTCGCTAGGGCAATCGTGTGGAAAGCCAGGTCCCAGGCAGCGAACCACGGATATTCCCACTTGTCCGGCATCGAGATGACATGGTCGCTGAGCATGTGGAACCAATCACGGTTCCGGACCTGGCGCTTTTCGAACAGCAACGGATCTGCGTCGTGCTCCTCAAGCCATTTGTCGACATCGAGAAAGAAGTACTGCTTGCTCCACAGCATCCCGGCCAGCGCCTGGCGCATCACATTGGCCGCATCTTCGCCGACATGGGCAGGCGTTATCGCCCGATAGAACGCGTCGGCCTCCTGCCGGCGCTGCTCAATGATTTGATCGAATTGGCTGCCGAACGGGCCGCGGGAGGCGCCGTTGGTTAGCCGTAGCCGGACGACGGCGGTTTCGCCTGCGCCCACATTGAGCTGATAGTGCGCGGCGGCCTTGGTCCCGGTCTGGCTCGGGTTGACGGCCTCCTGCCGGCCCGCCACGACATAGTTGTTGATACCGTCCTTGACGTAAGGTGTCGCGTTCGGTCTGCCGAAGAGCCGCTCGTTGTTGGTGTCGTTTTCGGTGAACAGCAGGCGCGGATTTCCCTCGCAACGCAGGGAGAAGTTACCCAGTTCGGCGTGCGAAGCGGCAATGGTGCCAACACCATTGTCGCCCTTCACCTGTCGCAAGGAGGGTTTCGGCTGTTCCGGCCACCACGACCAGGTGTTGCGGAACCACAGGGTCGGCAGCACGTGCAGGGTGGCGGCTTCGGGCCCCCGATTGCACAGGCTGATCTGGATCAAGATGTCGCCAGGTGCGGCCTTCACGTATTCGACGAATATGTCGAAATATCGGTCGTCGTTGAATACGCCGGTATCGAGTAATTCGTATTCCGAATCGTTTCGACCACGGCGCCGGTTCGCCTCGATGAGATCGCCGTAGGGATACGGGTTCTGCAGATATTTATAAAGGTACTTCATGTACGAGTGGGTCGGCGTACTGTCGAGGTAGTAATAATACTCCTTGACGTCCTCCCCGTGATTGCCCTCGCTGTTGGTCAGGCCGAACAGCCGCTCCTTGAGGATCGGGTCCTTGCCGTTCCACAGAGCCAGCGCAAAACACAGCCGTTGATGGTCGTCGCTGAAACCGGCGAGCCCATCCTCACCCCAGTGATAGGCACGCGAGCGGGACTGGTCGTGGGTGAAATAGTTCCACGCATCGCCGTTCTCGCTGTAGTCCTCGCGGACCGTGCCCCATTGCCGCTCGCTGAGGTATGGCCCCCATAGCTTCCACGGCACCCTCTTCTCGCGCGCCTCGTCGAGACGCAGTTCTTCTGCCGTCTTGGCCGCTGCGGTGCTGGGGGCCTTGGTCATCGTCTCTTCCTATGATTAGCGCTCGCTGCTCGAATCCTATACAACTTGCATCCAATCGGACGCAAACGCATCGCCCGCGACCCTCGGCGACCCAACAAATTCACCTGAACGTCGTATATTGCGTTCGCGACGAACCTCGTCGCCAAATTTGGGACCGCGGCCGTTACTGCGCGGTCTGGTTGGCGGGTTTCAGCCAGACCGACATCCCGGGCTGCAGCGCCTCTGAAGCCAGACCGACCGGGTCCGCGCAGCACGAATGTATTCAGATCGTGGTCGCCGACGGCGCGGGCCGCGCGCCAGGTGGCGAACTCACCGCGCGGAACGATTTCGTCGATCTGGACATAGATCGGCACGGTGCCGCTGGCCGGCATCAGCTCGACGCGCGAGCCAATGCGTAGCTCGTCGAGCTGGTCTTCGCGCAAATTAAAGCTGGCCCAGCGCTCACCGACTTTCTGCAATGTCATCAGCGGTTGGCCCGGGACGATTGGCTCGCCCGGCTCCGCGACGAGCAAAGCGACAGTCCCGTCCGAAGGCGCGGTAATCCGCAATTTGGCCACGCGCGCGGCGACCACCGCAACAGCAGCCGCGGCGGCTTCGACTGCGGCATCGGCGACCGCGCGTTCCTCGCGCGTCGGCCCGAGGCGGTCGGCCTCGTGCAGCTCCTTCGCACGTGACAGGTTGGCGTTCGCCGTCTCGACGGCGGCGGCAGTCGCTTTGTCGAGGTCCTGGTGCGACGCGAACCCGGCCGCCGTAAGTTGCGAGCTCCGATTGAATTGCTGCCGCGCATAAACGAGATTTGCGTTCGCCATGTCGATGTCGCGCGCAAGCGCGTCGACCTGTTCCTGGCGCGGGCCGGCATAGACGCGGTCGCGCGCGGCGCGCGCCTGCCCGAGCTGCGCCTGCGCCAGCACCAGCCCCGCTTTGAGCTCGGGGTTGGATAGTTCGGCGACCATGTCACCCTGGCGCACGCTCTGCCCTGGGGCGACTGCCGAGCGCAACAGGCGGCGGCTTCGGGGGCGATCTTAATCTCGGTCGGTTGGACGACGCCCGGGGCGCGCTGCGCGACCAGATCCGGCCGGAGGACCAGAAAGGCCACAATGCCTGATACCGCGGCGAGGGCGACCACGACGGCGATCGTATGGAAGCGTTCGCTGCGGCTAGACGGCATCGGCTGCTTCGATAGCCGCCCGTCGACGCGACGCGGCCACTGCGAGCACGAAGTAGATCGCAGTGAGGAGCCATAGGTAAAGCCAATCCGTCCTCACCTCGCTGAGCCGCGCCCCCATTTGACCGATGCGCACCAGACCGTCGATCGCGGACTCGCTCGGGAAGATCCGGCGCAGCTGATCGAGCGCCGGGGGATCATCTCGCGCGGCCAGGATACGCCGACCTGAAAGAATTGCGGGAGGGTCGTCGCGATAAACAACAAGACCGCTGTTTCGCGATGCTTGAATAAGCTCCCGGCGGCCTGACCCATAAAGCTGGTGGCGAGCACGAACGGCACCGCGAACAGCGCCAGATCCTCAACCCGGCCCAATGTCGAAAATCCGTATACCCGCGGCAGGAGGACGAAGAACAGGGCCAGCGCTGCGGCGTAAATCGTCAAATGCGCGAGGCCGCGGCCGAAAAGCCCGGTCGGCCCCGAAGCAATTCGGCGAGTTCCCGAGCGCCTTTCAAAGCCGAGGGCGGTCAGGGTCGCCGTTCCCATCAGCAAGGTCTGCTGGATGATCAGCACAAAAGCGGCCGGCACGACTAAGCTGGCGTAGCCGCCGGTCGGATTGTACAGCGGCTCCATCAGCAGCTCGGCCGGGCTCAGCGCGGTCAGGGCCAGCCGCGCCTGCGCGCCGTCCATACGCAGGCCGCGCGAAATATCGGACACGTTTGTGTCGCCGGCACCTTCGGCGATCCCCTGCAATGTGCGATTGAACACCAGAAAATAAGCCGAATCGACATAGGCCGGGATGCGGGCTTCATTCCCCTTCAAGACCTCGCGCTCGGTGTCGCGCGGGATTTCGAGGATGCCGAAGACCCGGCGGTCGAACAGCGCCTGCTGTGCCACGTCGAGAGCCGGGGCGCGAACTGCAACCGAAATTGCCTCATCGGCATCGAGCGCCTGGATCAGACGGCGGCTCAGCGGAGTGCGGTCATCGTCCACCACGGCAATCGGGATCTTGCGGACGAGCTGGCCGAGATAGGGCTGCGGATAGAACACGCCGTAAAAGACCGGAGCAACGATCAAGAGGCTGAAGACGCCGCGGTCGGCCAGCACACGGCGCCACTCGCCGATAAAGGCGCCGGCGATGCCGCGACCGTCCCGGGGCAAAGGGGTGTCTTCCTCACGCTGGAATTCAGACGACAGCCGGCTCAACCGCCACCATGCGACCACAAACAGGCCGAGCGCCATGCCGGCCAGGATCGCAAAGGCCGGCGCCGAAGCTTGTACCGGCGATCCACGCGCCGCCTGGTCGAACAGGATCTGCTGATACCAGCGTATCGGAAGCAATGCGCCCCAGGCCTTTGAGAAGCCGTTCATGGCGAGAACCGGCAAGCCGACGCCCGCATAGCCGAAGGCTGGCGACGAGATGACCGCGACGAGGCTCAAACCCAGGGTGAGATCACGCACCAGCAGTACAAGAACGGCTGCGAGCGATTGATAGGCGACGATGAACAGCATCGCCGCAACGACCATCATCAGCACGTTCCCGCGGTAAGGCAGCTCGAACCTCGCATGCAGGATCAGCGCCTCGATCCCCAGTAGTGCAAAGAACAGCAGGAATAGCGGCAACAACTTGCCGGCGAGGTGCGATCAGCGGACTGCCGTCGGCGCAGTGCAGCCAGGCGCGCCGACTGCGGCGCGAGAATTCCGTTCCGATCGCATAGGCGGTCGCTATGCCGATAATGACATGCAATGTCGTCGGCATCACCGCGCGCAGCAGAAAGCCCGCGTAATTGAGCCCCGGGTTCGTCAGAACACATTGCTCGACGACCAGTGAGCCGCCGTCGACCGACGGCAGGCGAACATCGCACAGCGGCGACAGCTGTGACACGGCGTCGGAGATCGCGTCGCTCAAGCCCCTCGACGCAATGTTGCCCGGAGTAAAGTATTGGGCATTGTAGAAGGCAATGATCTGAGGTCGGCGGGCGGCCAGCAAATCCTCATCGAAACGTGGCGGAATATAGACCGCAGCGATCGCCCGCCCGGTACGGATCGCCCGGGTGGCGCTCTTCAGATCATTGGCTCGCTCGGCGACACGCAACCCCGGGGCCGCCGCGATTGACTGGATGAGTTTGGCCGAAACCTCCGACCGGTCGGCATCGACGACGACGATATCGAGGCTACGCACGACGGCACTGCTGACAGAACCGCGAAGGCAATCAACGGAACGACGATAACCAGCAAATAGCCGGCGCGGTCGCGCCGGAAGAACCGGATCTCGCGTAGCGCGACCAGCCCCAGCCCCGGGTGCGGCGGCGGTTTCATTGCGGGCGCTTCGTCCAATCGGTATAGACGCTTATCCCCGGCCGCAGCCGGTCGATCTCGTCCACCGGATAGGCACGGATCGCAAAGGTACGCCGATCAAAATCACCGGTCGCCCGCGTTGCCCGCCAGCCGGCATATTCGCCTTTTGCCGCGATCACGCGGACCTCGGCCGTGACCTCGCGGCTGCCGAGCGCCGGAATATTGACCGCAAACCGGTCACCGACCTTGAGCCCGGCGATCAGATCCTCGCGCAGCGAAAAGCCGAGCCAAGTCTCGCTGAGATCGACCAGCGACAGCAGGGGCAGCCCGGGAGTGACGACTTCGCCTTCCTCGACCGGGATCTAGTAGACTTGGGAGGCGATCGGCGCGGTTATCATCAGTTGATCGACCAGAGCCTTGATCGTGTCGACTTTTGCCGCGGCTTTGTCGACATTGGCCTCGGCGATCTGATGCTCCTCGGCGGTGAAGCCGCGCACCGCCTCATCATAGGCGAGCTTTGCCTGATCGAGCCGGCGCTGCGCCAAGGTCAGAGCATCGGTGTCTTCGTCGAGTTTGGACTGGGGCGCGAATTTGTCGGCGGCGAGCTGCTTGGTGCGGTTGTAAGTCTGTTGTGCAAGCGTGAGATCGGCGGTAGCGCGGTCGATTTCGGCCTTGCGCTGGGCGATTATTTCGGGACGCGTACCGACTTTGATAGGCTGCAGTTCCGCATCGGCCACCGTTTTCTCGGCTTCGGCTTGGCCCAACTCTGCAACCAGCTCAGGATTGTCGATGACGAGCAAGGTCGCACCCGCCGCAACGTTCTGCCCGCGAGCCACGGCGATCTTTGCCAGCCGGCCGGAGACGCGCGCGGCTATGTCGATACGGGTGCTTTCGGCCTCGCCCTGGACCAGCAAGGGCTCGGGGCGTACCAGGTACCAGATCGCCAGCCCGATAATGGCTAAAAAGACGACCGCGGTGATGATGGCGCGAGGATTGAGCAGCGGCCTGCGCCGCGCCGTGGCGGCGCTCGGTTCCGTCGTTGCCCGGTCGAGTTTGGAAGGTGGTGCGATGGAAGGGGGGGGCTTCGGTCATCGTCTTTGGCAGCTATGGTAGGAAGCCGAAGATAAGGAAGGAAGGCGAGTCATGTCCGAAAATCGCAGCATGACGCGACCGGTAGGAGCCGGCAGATTTTCCACTGCTGATCTTAAGCGTCGAACGGCCGATCGTGAAGCGCGAGACGCGGCTGAAGAATTGATCCAAATTCATGAGCAAGAGAAAAAGCAAAAGACGCTGACGGCGGCGCGGGAGGCAACTTCCCCGTGCCGAAAAGCTCGTACGCGGCTATCGGCGTCATTCGGCCATGCTCGATAACCGGCAGAGATTAATCGATGCTTGGCGGGATCGGATTCGAGACCCGAGCCTGACGGTCTTGCTGGTACTTGAGCTCTGTGCGGTCTTTCTCACAGCGCCGCTGGCCGCGAAGGGACTGCCGATAGCGCGGGCGGTCACTAGTACGCTCGTTCTTGCGGTCCTGGTGATCGTCGTGATGCTGTCGCCGAGATCGGGCGCCGTTATCTTGATCCTGCCCCGGTTGGCGGCCACCGCAACAAGCTTTCTGATGAGCGCGGAATGGTCGCCGGTTTCAACCACCGTGCTCCGCCGGGGCGGTGAAATTCTCGCCTTCTCCGCGCTGACCTGGGTGGTAGCGCACGCAGTCTATGCTCCTGGCCGTATCACGTTTCGCCGCCTTCAGGGTGCCGCCGTAATTTATCTGAACCTGGCGACAATCTTCGCCTCGGCCTATGGCCTGATCTGGGAGTTGAGCCCGGGCGCCTTCGTCAACCTCGTAACCCCTGCGGGCGATCCGCAGGAGGTCGCGACCATGCTGTATTTCAGCCTCACCACGCTGACTACGACGGGTTACGGGGACATCGTTGCGGTCGATCCATTTGCCCGCAGCCTGGCCAATCTGGAGTCGGTCCTCGGGCAATTCTTTCTCGCCATCACGATTACCCGCCTCGTGACGATGGAACTCGCAGACCGACACCGTTGACCTCGACGATGATGGAGACCACGCCCATCGCGGCTCGACATTCCTCCATCGCGCAGCGGCTGCTGCCCATCCTTAGCTGGCTTCCCGGCTATCGGCGCGATTGGTTGTTGCCGGACGTACTAGCGGGCCTCGCCGTCTGGGCGGTCATGGTACCGGAGAGCATGGCCTATGCCAGCATCCTCGGGGTGCCGCCGATCATGGGACTCTACACGATCGTCCCACCGTTGATTGCCTACGCGCTGCTCGGCACCTCGCGCCTGCTGGTTGTCGGCCCGGACACCGCGACTGGCCTGATCTCCGCGCTGACTGTGGGCGCCACCGCGGTACAGGGAACTGCGCAGTTCAATGCGCTGACCTCCACCCTCGCAATCTTGATCGGCGCCTTCTTCCTGCTCTTCGGCGCGCTGCGCATGGGCTGGGTGGCTGCCTTCATCCCGACGCCGGTCATGCGAGGGTTCATCGAAGGCCTCGTATGCGTCACCATCATCGGCCAGGTGCCGCATCTGTTGGGCGTCGCTGGCACGTCCGGCAACTTCTTCATTAAACTCTGGTTCGTATTGCGGCATCTATCGGACGCTTTGCTCGCCCCAGTGCTGACCGGCTTGCTCAGCCTCATGGCAATGCTGGTGCTGCGCCATCTGGCACCCCGTATACCTGCAGCCCTGGTGGTCGCGGTCGTGGCCACGATCCTCGTCGGCCTGCTCGGGGGTGAGGCCACCGGTGTAAGCGTGGTCGGCGACCTTCCGTCCGGCCTGCCTAATCTCGTGCTCCCCAACCTCGACCTTGCCCTATGGCGGGAGCTCGTGCCCGGCGCGCTCGCCATTGTGCTGGTCGGCTATGCCGAGGCGCTCGGCGGGGCAAAGGCCGCGGCGACTCAGACCGGCGGCGACGTCGATCCGAACCAGGAGCTCGTCGCACACGGGCTCGCCAATATTCTGAGCGGTCTGTTCGGCGGCTTCCTCGTCGTCGGCAGCCTGTCCAAGACCTCCGTCGCGATGGCTGCCGGCGCGCGTACCCAAATCGCCAATCTCGTCGCTGCTGTCTTTTGCTTCCTGACGCTGGTCTTATTGACGCCGTTGTTCCGGGGCATGCCCCACCCAGCGCTTGCTGCCATCGTCATCGCAGCCATGCTTCACTTATCCAAACCTGGCTATTTGCGCGACCTGCTCGCCCGCGACCGTCAGGAGTTTGCTGTTGCTGCGATCGTCGTTGCCGGAGAGCTGACGTTGGGCGTCCTGGAGGGCATCGCCCTCGGCGTGGCTCTGTCCCTGTTGATGTTGATCTATCGAACGAGCCATCCGCAAGGCGCGGCGCTGGGCCAGCTGCCGGGGGAGGAGGCCTATCGCGACATCCGACGCCACCCCGAGGCACTTACCTTCCCCGGGCTGCTGATTTGGCGCGTTGGCGGCGACCTGTTCTTTGCGAGCATCGGCCGCCTCGACGAGGCGTTGAAGGCTGCGCTTGCAGCGAACCGCCCGCCGGCGAAGCAGGTGCTGCTGGACGCGGATTCGGTGAACTTCATCGACACCAGCGCCTGCGACGCGCTACTGAACTTTATCAAAGAGTTGCAAAGCCAAGGCATCACCTTCGCCTTCGCTCGCGTGCGCGACGAAGTACGAGATCGACTTCGACTCGCAGGCATAGAGGCTGTAGTGGGCCCGGCCAACTTTTACGAGCGTGTGACTGACGGGGTGCGCGCCTGGCAACAGCAAGAAGGGGTCGGTGCCATGCCCGCGGGAGGGTGCTGAAGCTCCGCGGCAGGATACGCCGAAATTTGGCATGGACCGGAAGAGGTTGCAGAACCCATTTGACGCGGTGACGGCGGGCGATTTTCGCTGCACCGCAACAAACTCGTCCACCGGTCGGTTATTACTGATTTAGATCAAGGCGGCCGGGTCAGCTCTTGATCTTCCATTCTCCGGACGACGTGCAGCACCA
>Ga0310913_10002336_pt1 | contig 10115 bp, 13 predicted proteins | sample GREbulkMGOX082_FD_203447 | JGI IMG/M metagenome (GOLD analysis project Ga0310913, IMG submission 203447) | Lab enrichment of tropical soil microbial communities from Luquillo Experimental Forest, Puerto Rico - GRE.bulkMG.OX082 | ecosystem: Environmental > Terrestrial > Soil > Tropical forest >...
GTCGCCCCATCATCGCCTGCTCCCGTCGCGAATCGCATCACAGCGACGGAATCACCCACCAAAAAATCTTGCAACGGACTTCTGCAACAAAATCTGCCAACAACGGACATGTGCGCCGCAGCAGACAGACCCTTATTCGATCACCTCGTCGGTGCGGGCGAGCACGGCGGCCGGCATCGGCGCTGAACCGCTCGCGTCGAAGTTCTCCGACTACGCCACATTGAGACTCATCGTTGCGATCTGGCGGCTCTCCGTGGCAACCTACATAGGGCCACTGTACTGGCGGGTCTGATGCGGACACGCACCCGCCAAAGCGGGCAATCGATCATCGTGGCCTTGTGCCCAGCGATATTCGACCGAGAAATCCGATCACCGGCATCGCCGGCTGCTGCGCACGCGCTGCGAGCGGCCATGCCGCCGCGCCGCCGAGTGCGGCCAGCAATTCCCGCCGTCCGATGGTGACTGTCATGCGCCCCTCCCGTGCGAGGTGCGTAAAGGGAACGATACCACGTCACGAACGTGCAGTCTTCACGTTCAAGGAGGCAGGATGCTGGTTGCGTCCACCTCGGAGGTCGGCTTCGACTACTCCCGCCGCCAGCTTTTCGCGAACGCCGCCATCGCGGCCTCGCGCGTCCGCTCGTAGCCCTTGCGTCAAACTGCTCGCGCGAGACCCGACGCCCAACGTGGTCCACCGCGGCGCACCGGCCGCCGCAGATAGCCCAAATTTCTCAACAATATCGTGGGGCCTAACGGCACGCCTCGATCGGCATGCGGACGAGACGGAAGGTTCTGTCGTCGGAACGCGTCGCTTGCTGATAATCGTCGTTCGGCTCGCTCTTTTGCTTAGCCTGGCAGGGTGCGTCGATCGGCAACCCCTCCTTCCGGTTGATCAGTAGGATGTCGTCGTCCCTGCCGCGCGCCAAGTGGATCGTGTTGCCGTCACAGCTCGAAACAGCATCCGGCACCCACTCGGCAGTGCATTCCCAGCTGGCCTCTTGCGGATTGCAGACGTATGTCAGCGCACGGCGGGTGGGGGCCGCCTTGACAGTAAGCGTTACCGAGAGCTTCACGTCGTCCGGCCATTTCTGGCCCAGGGGGTATAGGTTGCGACGCTCCGCCTCAGGATTGAGCCGGCCGACGCGGATCGATCCCACTTTCTGTTGCGGGTGCTTCGCCAGGTGGGCGGCGTCGTAGTCACGGCCGAAGCAAAATAACTCGCTCTCTCGGAAGCGCTCGCGCAGGGGCTTGCCCGGACGGATGGGTCCAGCCTTCCGTTCTTCGGCGCGGCAGATGGCGAGCGCTTTGGCCTCGAGCCGGAAGACCTTATCGTCCCTGCCGGGAGAGAAATAGACCTCGTCGTCCTCGCCGCATCCGCTGAGAGAGAAGCCATTGTTGTTTAGCAGCACCGTGCCTGCGCTTTCGCGCTTAAGGTTGAAGGTGCCGCCGTCGCATTCGACGAAGCAGTGCGTGCCCTCTTTGGCCTCCTTGGCGCAGACCAGCCAATTGTGGAAATAGCCCGTCCGGTTGCGAAAGGTGACGAAGGCCTGCACCTCGGCGTATCCGGTCTCTCGGAACCGCTTGATCTCTTCGTCGCGTGAGTTCGCCCGCCAGTTCTCCGCCTCCGGCCGCTCGCCGAGGTGGCGAAAGATATGAACGCTGGTCACCCGTTGATTCGGACGGGCCGCAAGATGCGCCCGATCGTAGACCCGGCCGAAGCAGGCTTCTTGATCTGCAACGAATAGCGGTGCCCCCGCCTGTGCCCCGGCTGGGCGCGATAGCGTGAGAGCCGTTGTCACGAGGATTATGGACGTCAGCGTCCTGATCGCCTCCATCCACAACGCGCCTGAAAATCGCATCGTGTTTTCCATCAGTGGGGGGTACACGGCTGAGTCAACTTAATAGCCCCACATTGCCGGCCGGGGCGCCAGGACAGAGGCCGCCGATGTCGTTGCTGCCATACTCGGCAACATTGCCTGGAGCCATGTATCTCGGAGCTAGTGGGCCTCTGGCGATTTTAATAACTGGCGCAGCGGGTTCAACGGCCCGATCGGGTAGAGTTCGAAGGTCATCAGGTACGCCTTGCCCAGGGGTAGCGCTTCCAGCCTCCGCACCGATGTCGGTGACATTCAGGATGAACACCACCCCTAGGCGGTTCTCGAGCGAATACCACTGGTCGATCTTGCCTTCGAGATAGAGCGGCGCAAAGATTGAATGTGCCTACTCGGCAGACTGATAGAAGGGAGGAACGCAATGTGGAAGCGAGTAGCGATAGCGGCCATGGTCGCGGCCATGGTCGCCAACTTCGCGGGCGGTGCCTACGCCGGTGTGTACGCGGCAAAGGGCGACAAGTATCGGCGTCCGGACGGTGTTGTCGAAATCGTCGCCAAAGTCAAAGGCATCAGTGGCGACTCAGCCGAGACCCGCGTTTGCATGCGCGCGCAAGGCGCTAAGGGCTGCGTTTGGCGCAAGGTCGGCGACATGACGGGCGAGTGGCTTGTCTATGGCGGGCAGGAATAAGAAGGCACCAAAGGGTTCAGCGGCCCCCCTTCCTCAGCTTCACGTCGTGCTGCCGGTGCCGCCGGATTCTTGATCTTGAGCCAACACAGGTTCCCTCTAAGCCTTGGGCCCGGCCGGCGCCAGGCGCCAACTTGAGTATTCAGTCGGCGCGCTAGCCAAATTGCCAGCATATTCGAACGCGGTGCCAGTGATTAGTGCGTTGCCATCTGCGAGCCCTCAGAAGCCCAGGAAACCGAGGTCGGTATCGTACGATAAAAAGGTAACCGGCCCCAGAACCCAGCGGCAGTGGAGGTCTCCGGCCAAAAATCCAACTTATGCCGATGAAATGGGAACAAGTGCTCGGCAGTAGCGGCGGTGGACGTATACTGGCGCAGTTTGCGTAGTAGCCGCCTCGCGCGCGCGCGTTTTTTTCTCATTTTTGGGACTATGAGAATCCCAGCATACTTCCACTGCCGTCCACTGCCGGCCCTTCCACCATCGTTGGAACGGGCTTGAAACCATGCCTATCGAATGATGATAACGAAAAAGGCAGAACGCAATTTGTCCGCCAGCACGAAAGACCAGCAATCACACCGAGCCTGCGCCGCGGTGCTCAGGATCGAGCTTTTTCCTTCGCTGCTGCCAAGCGCTTCTCGGCGGACATGTCGCTCCGCACGTAGATGGCCTGGCGCGTGCCGTTGCACTTCCACAGCCCGTCTTTCGGTCGGTCGGGGTTGGGCATGACCGTATAGCCGCAGCGCGCGAGCCGGTGCGGAAGCGAGCGGCGGTTGCCGCGGTTTGCAATCCAATCCGAAATCTCGCCCTGTGCTTTGGCGATCAGTTCCGGGATCGTGAGCGCCTTCACGGCTTCGATGAGGTTGCCGTTCGCATCGCGCTTGCCGAGCGTGTCGATCAGGTCCGCCAGCTCGGCGTCCTCCGGCGCGATGCTGACGTTGACGATCTCCCAGAAGGCGGCCGTCTTCGGCGGCGGCGCTTTCGGATCAAAGTGGGAGAGATCGTAGGAGTGCAGATAAGCCGCAATGTTCTCGAAACCGCCGTTACGATAGTTGCCCCAAATTTTCTTCCAAAAGTCTTGCTCGAACTCCTCCTTCTCGCAGTCCGACCAGGCCACGTAGGTGCGGCGATCGTCGGCGGGCAAATAGAGTCCGTCGGTCTTGTGGTTGGTGGTGATGATGGGCGCACAAACGTTCGGGAGGTAGTGCTCGGGGATGTTCTTCTCGTTGACGCGGAGCACTTGCGGCGGTGAAGCGCTGTAGATTTTGAGACGCTGGTAGAACTTGAAGCGGTCGGTTTCGCCGAGGTCGTGCGCCTCGTTGATGCGCAGGATGACTGATCTGGCAAACGAGTTGAACGGGGCAAACAAATCCTTCGGCGTCGCGTCGAGAAAATTCCACTCACCGACGGCGTGCTTCAGCGGCTCCAGGATGGTGTCCTTGCCGATGCCCGGCGGCCCGGCGAGCACGAGCGCGTGGTTGATCTTGTCCTCGGGGCGCTGCACCCGGTGCGCAAAGTACGCGACGATGTGGGCGGCGTCGTTCGGCAAAATCCGCAGGATGTGAGCGAGCCAAAACTCAGCTTTGCTCGGATCGCCGAGCTTGATCCGCGGCGGCCGGTAGAGGTTGAAGCAGCTCACCCGCGTGCGCTTGATCCACCCGCCGAGCGAGATCAGCCGATCCGGGATTTGCATCGGTTGACCGGGCGTCCAGGTCAACACCTCGACCGGCCGATATTTGTCGAGCCACTTGTTCGCTGGCAGCTTGATAATCTTGCCGTTGGAATCGACGAGAGGCTGGCCGTTCGCATCGAGCAGCACCACCGGCGGGATGCGCGCGTTGACGGTAGTCGCGGGCCAGAAGTCGCGGCAGGGGGCGTAGATGTACCGGCTCCCAGTCTTGTTCATGCGGCTGAAGAAATTGTCGAGATTGACGCCGGAGGGAGCGCCTTCGTCGGTGCTGGCGGTGGGTTTAACGACAGTCGCCGTGAACGTCCCCTTCGTCGCGGTCTTCTTCGTCTTTTTGGCCATGAGCATCACTCCGGCATGACGAGGTCGTTGAAATCCGCGCCGGGTTCGTCCGGCATCAGCCGCACGACGGTGCGGCGAGCTCGGCTCCAGCGATCGGCGCAGAGGTTGGCGGCAGCGATGCCCGGATCGTCGTGGTCGATCAGCATGATCAACCGCTCGATGTCCGGGATCGCGGGGAACTGGGCGTAGGTGTAGGTCGAGATCATCGCCCACGCCGGGCGCAGAGGCGCGTTCTCGTACGGAATGCGGGTCGCGGCAGCGAGCACGGTTTCGAGTCCTTCGCCGATGATCAGTTGCCCGTTGGGCTTCCAAAGCTTCACCACGCCGAGGTTGCCGAGCACCTGGCGGTCGATCTTCTTGGCGAAGCGGGTGAGCGCGATGCGCTGGATGCCGACCGGCTCGTCGGTCGTTACGTCGCGCATGAGCGCGAGCAGGCACGGGTGGTAGACAGAGCCAAACACGCAACTGCGGTGGAAGCGCAGCGCCTCGTCCACGTCGGCTGGCAGTTGGGAAAGATCGATACCACGCGTATCGGCAAGATAGTGCGCGGCGAGCGTGCCTTTGATCGGGCGCGCCTCGTTCCACCACTTGAGGGCGTACGCGCGTTTCTCGGCCTTGTCGTGCTTCGGCTTGGACGTGCGCTCGATCGTCGGGCCTTCCCAGGTCTTGAGCTGCGCGATCGCCTCGTCGCGATCCAAGCCCTCGACCTTGGTCAGCCAGTCGAGCTGGTTGCCGCGCGCACCGCAGCCGAAGCAGTAGTAGTGGTCGTCGTAAACCCGGCAGCTCGGCGTCCTGTCTTCGTGGAACGGGCAACAGAGCGCGCCATTGGTCAGCGGCTCAGTGACGAGGTCAGCGAGCGGCACGGTGGCGAGCACCCGGGTGAGGTCCAGGTCCGCGCCGATGTCGTCGGCGTCGTCGATGGGGGACGGCGTCGCCGCCGGCGTCTTCGCTGCGTCGGGCTTCGTCTTGGTGTAAGCGGCGCGCCGCAGCTCGCGCCCGGTCCGCACGAAGGGATCGTCGGCGATCTCCTTCGGCGTCTCCTTCGGCGTCGCCACCTTCGTCTTGGTCTTCGCGGGCTTAAGCTCCGGCAACGGAATCTTCGGCTTCGCCGTGATGATCGGGATCACCACCGGCTTGCCCGGCGCAATCGTGGACTTAGCGTAACGCGGCCGCTCCCAGACCTTGGCAGCGATCGGCCACCCCGCGGCCCAGTCCGGGACTTCCACCATCAGCCGATGGAAGTCCTCGATGCTGCCGAATCCCTCCGGCAGCTCGCACACCACCTCGTCGTGAACGTGCAGGACGACGGGATAACCGGCGGTCTCGAGCCGCACGATCGCGGCGGCGAGGATGTCGCGCGCGGCCGCTTGCACCAGGTTCTCGACCAGTGCGCCATACCATGCATCGTAGTCAGCCCATTTGCCGTGGGCGTTGTCTTTATAGCGGAGCGCACGCGTGCCTTCGTATTTCCCCGGCACAACGCGGGCCTCTGGATAGGAGAGCAAGCGGCCGGACGGCAGTGTGAGCAGCAGCGTGCCGTTCTCGATCTCCCACGTGACGCGGTACCTCTCGGAGGAGATTCTCTTGCCGGTGATGACGGCCTGGTGGGCAGCACCCGCGAAGCGATTCCAGAAGTTCTTGGTCGCTGGATGCGTGCGCCGGAAATCGTCGCGGAAGCGCTCGATCTCGGCGTCGGTGTAAGTGCCGGAGCTGTCGAACTTGCGCCAAGCGCCGACGCCACCGCCGTAATTGAAGGCGAGACCGAAGACCTTGCCGCGAAGCTGCGCCCCTCTTCGTCCTCCGGCGTGACCGTGCGTTTGAGTGCGCGCGAAGCCAGGATGCAGTAGTTCTCAAATTTTGGATCGCCGGTCTCATCGTACTTGAAGTAGTTCTCGACCACCCATTCCTCTCCGGCGATCCCCACCAGAATGCGGTCCTCGATCGCGGAGAAATCACCGCCCATCAAGCGATGGCCAGGTGCCGCGCAGATCACGGCGCGCGAGATGTCACCGGCGACGGTTAAGGGAGCGCCCAGCGTGCGCACCTGCGCGACGTTCTTCGCAAAGATCGCGGTGATCGCGGCGTCGAGGTCCTTCGTTTCCGGCTTCTTCAAGTTCTGCGGCTGATACCCGCGGCCGCTCCAACGTCCGGTCGAGGAAGCATGAAATCGGAGCGTCTGCCGCAGCCGATTATCGGCGTCGACGCTAGTGAGCAGGGAGTCGAATTTTTTGGTCGAGGCGCGAGCGCCGGCGAGCCGCAGGTCGAGGAGCTGGCGGACGAGATCGGACGGATTGTGCCTCAGTACCTGACTGATCGAGCGCCGGGTGAGCGTCTCGATCGTGTGCCCCTGGCGCCGGATGAACTCCTTGATCTTTTTGACCTGGCCGATGGAGGTGATCTCGCCGTTCGTGAGCGCGGCGATTTCGGCGTCGACGGTCTCTTGTTCCGCGCGCGAGAGGTCGCCAGCGGCGATGGCCAGCGCCACGTCGGCGAAATATCCGCGCTCGTTGATGACGGCGTCCAACTCCCAGAGCTGTTGCTCCTCTGGGGACAGCGCAGGCAGGCGGGGATGGCGATAAGCCGCGCGCTCGGTGAGGGCGTCATTCATGCAGTAGATTCCGAGCCGCTTGCGCAGCTCGAGACTGTCGACCCAATAGATTCCGTTCGGGTCCTCGCCCTTGCGCGGCTTCCGCGGCCGCGACATCTTCCGCATCAGGAGATAGCCCTCGCGGTCTTTCTTGATCGGGAGGTCGAGTGCTTCAGCGAGTTTTGCGAGTTCGGCAGGCAAGGCGGCGGACAGCGCCATCGCCATGGTGCAGCGCTGCGCCGACAACGGCGGCATCGGCGGGAACCCGTGGCGCGGCGTCAGGACGTGCGTCCAGACTCCGCGCTCAAATGCCATGTTGTGGGCGACGAGTTTCGTGGCGGTGAATAGAGGCGCGGGCAGGGGATCGCCGACGTGCCAAATCTGCTTCGGCATCATCGTCGAGGACGTAGGAGAGGCACAAAACCTCGGTCATCGGATCGCGCGCATAACGCGATACACCTGCGACTTCCAGGTTGACGCAGGAGCGCGTCTCGATGTCGATGATCGCAAATTTCATGATGCGCCCTACTCAAAACGGGGGAGGGTCTTCGCCCTGCACCAGGTGGTCGAAGGCATCGAGAGCGGCGCGCTGATCGGCGAAGAACCCAAGCACGTTCCCGTCGCGGTCGCGGCACTCGTAACCGGCAGCACCGCGATCGAAGACGTGTCCGAGGAAAATCCTGCCGTCGTAGACTGAGACCATCGGCGTGGTTTTTTGCACTCGACGAATCCGGAACTCACTCGTGCGGTAGTGCTTCATGTTCAGCTCCACCGACGCAGCCACTCCGGCTTGACGCCGTCGCGGTGAAGCCAGCGCAGCTCCGGCCGTCCCCGGTGCTTGCGGTCGAAGACCGTCCAGATAAAGTCCTGTCGGCCGCCCTTCGGCTTCTCGCAAGCGAGGATTACGCGCCCCGGGGGCATCGAGGGTCGAGGCGTGAGCAAATGGATGCGGGCGAGCGGCAACGGGATGAGCCAGTGCGCGGCGTTGAGCCTGCGCGCCTCCATGATCATCGCGACCTTCCCGGGGGCGAGCATCAACGCGTGCTCGATGAACTCGCGGACCAGGTTGTACGGCGGATTGCAGACGACGTTCTCCGCGAGCGGGCGATCGAGCAGCAGGAAGTCGAGGCACCCGTCGAAGTGCGGATAGCCGCGGTTGACGATGTCGGTGGCGATGACCTTATAGCCGTTCCTGTAGGCAGCTTCGGCGACGCGGCCGATTCCGCATCCGGGATCGTGAACCTCTCCGGCAAATTCTTCGGTCTCGAAGAAACGTTCGTCGACCCAGGCTGGCTCGACGTAAAAGCCGAGCGGGTCCCGCTTCCAAAGGTGGGCGCGCAGCGGACACTTGTTAGAACGGTTAAGCATCGATCGCCGCCTCCGTGAGTTTGCGGATTTGCGAACGCAGCGAGCGCTCGAAGAACGATTTCACGCGATTGCCGCGATGGATGAGGATGGCCCCGCCACCGCGGACACCGCGGACGCAGATCACAGTGTGATTGCCGCCTTGATCGATCTGCTCGATCTCCAGCCCGGCGCGGGTGATCTCGGTTACGGCATGACGGAGGACCTTACGCATGGCGCCCTCCCTCGACGCGGATCGAGCGGAAGGAGGGTGAGGTAGCCCTTGCGGATTTACCGCGATGGGTGAGCCCCGCCATGGCCGTCGTGGGCGTCCAACGGAAGGTTCTCGGGTCGCGGCCCGCGCGCTCGGCGAAGGCGATGGCGGCGTCCCTCGCCCGCGCGGCGTTCACCATGTCGGAGACCTGGCCGCCGGCGGACACGCGCCACGTGCCGGGCCAGGCGGCATCCGGCACGATGACGGCGATCGTCACGCTGCCGGAACGGAGAATGAAGGAGGTGGGGATGCGCCCTTGAAACGGCGGGCCGCCGTCGAGTAGTTTCACGTCGCAACTCCCAAGTTGTGCCCTTTCGCGAGGGCAGGTTTCCGATCTCAGAAATCTCTCAGTGGCGGCGGCTTCCTTTCGCGAGGGAGCCGGCCGCCGCGGGTCACTCAGACTGGAAGCGACGCTTCCGCCTGCTTGCTCTTCTTCGGTCTCGGTGTGGATGGGACTTGGAACGGTGGAGGGAAGTCGCCGTCGCGTACCTTCTTGTTCAGGTGCTGGCGCGAGTACGAGATGCCTTTTGCCTTCAAACCCTGTTGGGTGAGAACGCGGCGACTCTTGCTATCGTCGGCTTCCGCCTCGATCTGGGCGACGGCTTCGCGCCAGTCACGGCCTTCCGCGCATGCACACAGAAAGGCATCAACAACATCCTCGAACCAGAAATTGAGAGCCATGAGCGCCACCTCGAAAGACGCTTTGCGTCTGATCGAGGCGCATCAGGGCGCGCGACAGAAAAGACAGAAAAGGAAAATTTGCGCGGGAATTCTGTCCCGAAGTTTGGTCTCGCGAGACAGAATTCAGCAGGGGAGCTTTCTGTCCTGACGGACAGAATTCAGCGATTTCTGTCCGCGCGGACAGAATTAGGTTTGTGCTGCTCGGGGTGAGCCTTGTCCCAAGCCTTAATCCGTCGATCGAGGGTTTTCATTTGCCTTTTGGCGACGACTAAAAACTCGGCGACGAAACGCTTCCGCTCGCCGGGGTCGAAAAGGTTCTTGTTCTTTGCCTGCGTGCGTATCAAAGCCTCCATGGCCTTGTCGAACCCCTCGAACTCTATGCGCGGGTGGCCCCGTCCGCGTTTATTAGTTGGGGGCTCGCTCTGCGCCTGTTCGAGCCTGCGCGCCTCCGCCGCCGCCTCCTCCTCGCGCTGGCGCGCTTCTTCCTCGGCTTTCCGGCGTGCCGCCGCCTCCTCCTCCTCGGCTCTCCGCGCTTCCTCGGCCTTCCGCGCTTCCTCGTGCTGGCGCTTCTTCTGCTTTTGCTTTCTGCTGCGCTTGCGCTTCGCCGCCTCACGCTTGGCGGCGTCCTCGGCAGCGGCCCTGGTGATGATTCCTGCCTCAATCTCGCGACGGCACTCTTCCTCTAACAG
>Ga0310913_10002339_pt1 | contig 10109 bp, 9 predicted proteins | sample GREbulkMGOX082_FD_203447 | JGI IMG/M metagenome (GOLD analysis project Ga0310913, IMG submission 203447) | Lab enrichment of tropical soil microbial communities from Luquillo Experimental Forest, Puerto Rico - GRE.bulkMG.OX082 | ecosystem: Environmental > Terrestrial > Soil > Tropical forest >...
AAGGATCGAGCCAGACCGACATGCCCGGCTCAAAGCCGGTCGGGTTACCCTGCAGATCGAGGCGCAGGCGTAACGTATTGCGGTCGTGGTCGCCGACTGCACGCTCGGCCTGCCAAGTCGCGAACGTGCCCAGCGGGCGCAGCTCGGTAACCAAAGCTGGCGTCTTCTCCGCCGCGCCTGACCGCCGCACATTGACACTTGAGCCGACGGTGAGGCCACGCAGCAGATCTTCGCGCGCATTGAACGACAAAAACTGCTTGCCAGTTTCCGCGATCGCGAGCACCGGTTGGCCGGCGTAGATGTTCTCGCCAATCTCGGCGACGATGACACTGACGACACCATCAGCAGGCGCGCGCAGGATGGTCTTGTTGAGGCGGCGCTCGAGCACCCCTAGCGCTGAGGCCGCAGCCTCGACCTCCGCGTCGGCGATGGCGCGCTCCTCACGCGTTGGTCCGGCGACTGCGGCTTGATGGTTTGCTTCTGCGTCGGCAGCGTCAGCGCGCGCATTCGCGACGTCGTTTTCGGCCTGATCGAGCGCCTGCTGCGTGGCGTTATCAGTGCTCGCGAGCGTGCTCGTGCGCGTCAATTGAGTTTGGGCATAGTCGAGCCGCGCCTTCGCTTTCGCGATCTCGGCCTGGAGCGAGGCGACCTGCTCGGCGCGAACGCCAGCATAGACATTGTCGCGCGAAGCTTTTGCGGCGGCGAGCTGCGCGCGCGCCTGGCCGACGGAAGCGGTCAGCTCGACCGCGGAAAGCTCGGCGACGACATCGCCGGCACGCACGCGTGCGCCAGGTTCAACCTTGATGGCGGCGAGCTGACCAGCGACCTCGGGCGCGATGCGGATCTCGGTCGTGCGTACGACCCCCACGATCGGCGTCACGGCTTCGGGACGCCGCAGGAGATAGGAGCCCACCACTCCGGCAACAACGAACGCAGCAGCGGCGATGTACTTTCTCCTGGTCATGCAGGCGCCCTCCCCCTCCTCTGCTTAACGACGTGCGCCGAAAATACAGCCAGCGCGAAATAGACGATGGTCAGGAACCAGAGCCCGTACCAATACTGCGCCACCTCGGCGAGGCTCGCCCCCAGCTGGTTGAGGCGGACGATGCCGTTGATCGCAAAGTCGGCCGGGAAGACCTGGCCGGCGACGAGCGCCGCCTGGGGGATCGCTTCGCGCGGCCAGGCGAACCCCGTGAGGAAGAACTGGGGCAAGGCGGTGGCAAGAAAGATGAGGGTCGGCGTCTCCGGCCGCTTGAACCACGCGCCGACCGCCTGGGCCATGAAGCTGGTCGCCAGCAGAAACACCGAGCCCAACGCCAGCAATTGCAGCGGATCGCCGAGCGTTGAAAAACGATAGATGCGCGGCAGCACAATGAGATAAAGCACGAGCGCAGGCAGGTAGATGGTCAGGTGTGCGATGCCGCGTCCGAGCACGCTCGCAAGCGCCGTGCCGCCACCCTGCGCCAGCGCAACACTTGTGAGGAACGCCCCGCCGATCAGCAGTGTTTGCTGCAGGATCAGCAGGAAAGCTGCTGGCACGACGTAGCTCGCGTAGCCGCCAACCGGGTTGAAGATCGGTTGCAGCAATAGGTCGACCGGGCTCGTGCTGGCCAGGGTCGCCTTGGCGAGGCTGCCGTCCGTGCGCGCGCCAGCGGCGGCGAGTTCCAAGGACAACGTATCGATCGCCACCGTGATGCCACTCGATAGCGATCGGAAGAGGAACAGGTAGGTGGCATCAGCGTAGACCGGAATGTGGGCTGTGACGCCCTTGAGCACGTCGCGCTCGGTGCCAGGGGGAATGCCGACGGCGGCGAAGGCATCGCCACGATCCATTACCGCCCGCGCGTCTGCGAGCGTACGGGCGCGGGCTACGACGCTGACCGCGCCGCTCGCATCCAACGTCTCGACGATGCGGCGGCCGAGTTCGCTCTGATCGGCGTCGACGACTACGATCGGCAGCTTGCGCAGGATCTGGTTAAGATAAGGCTGCGGATAGTAGATGCCGTAGATCAACGGCGCGCCGATCAGCAGGATGAACGCGCCACGGATCGCGAGCACGCGGCGCCATTCCCCTGTGAAGGCGGTCAGCGGCGCGCCGATCAGCATTAGGAACGCGCGGCGGATCGCGAACACGCGCCGCCATTCCCCAGCGTAGGCTCCGGCAACGCCGGGCCGATCGGCGGGCAGCATCAACTCGTCCGTCGTTCGGTGGCTTGGGCGTCGCGCGACCGCGCGCAGCCGCAAGAGTGCCAGCAAAACATAGAGCACGGTGAGTATTGCGAGCACAGCAAATGGTCGGGCGGAATCGGACACCGGCAAGCCGCGGGCGCCTTGCCCAAGCAGCACCTCCATGTACCAGCGCAAGGGCAGGATCGCACCCCAGGCATGGGCAAATGCGTTCATGCCGAGCATCGGAAAGCCGACTCCGATATAGCCGAAGGCCGGCGACACGATGAGGCCGGTGAGGCCGAGCCCGGTCGAGAGGTCGCCGACCAGGAGCTGCAGAAGCGCAGCGAGCGCCAAATAGGCGATGATAAGTAGGGACCCCGCCGCAATGATCATGGGCACGTCACCCCTGAAGCGGATTCCCAACAGTCCCTCGAGAATCAATGGAACCGCCAGCATGATCAGGAAAAAGATCGCAAACAGCGGCGCGAGCTTACCGGCGAGCGCAATGACTGGATTCCCGCCCGCACAGGCGAGCCATGTGCGCACACTGCGCCGCCGGAACTCGGAGCCGACTGCGTAGCCACCGGCAAGCGCTATGACCACATGAATGATCGTTGGCAACAGAGCGCGCAGCAGGAACTGGGCGTAGTTCTTCTGCGGATTGACCAGGACGACCGTCTCGGCACTGAGAGATCCGATGCGTGCCGGCTTCGGCGCCGCGTGGGCGGCTGGTGCGGCACTTGCGGCCGCGGCCGAGAGACCGTCACTCAGGCCCGTCGCAGCGATGCCTGCTGCGGTCAGGTATTGCTGGTTATAGAATCCGACCACCTGTGGGCGGCGCTCGGCCTTCACGTCGCGTTCGAAATTGGCGGGGATATAAACCGCGGCGATGGCCTCGCCCGACCGGATCGCGCGGGCGGCTGATGCGAGATCGCCAGCGCGCGTCACGATGCGCAGATTAGGTGACGCGGCGACGTGCTCGACGAGTGCGCGTGATGTATCTGATCGGTCTGCGTCAACCACGACGACGCCGAGCCCCCGGATCACCGGCTGACTGAACACCGCCGACAGCGCCACAAAGGCAAAAAGCGGCACGCCGAATATTAGGAAGAACGCGACGCGGTCGTGCACGAGCCAGCGCCATTCGCGCGCCGCAACCAGCAGGAACCCGGGCTTCGCCCTGCGTCTCATTCGCGCGTCCGCCAATCGAGATAGGCACTCATGCCCGGCCGCAACTCAGGCACCTTGTCGACCGGATAGGCGCGGATTGAGAAGGTGCGCAGGTCGAAATCGCCGGTCGAGCGGGTAGCGCGCCAGCTTGCATATTCGCCCTTGGTGGCGATCAGCTTGACCTCAACGGTGACCCGGCGGTCGCCGAGCGCCGGTATATGCACACCAAAGCGGTCACCGACCTTCAGCGTCTTGACCAGGTCCTCGCGCAAGTCGAAGTGGATCCATAGGTCGCTAAGATCGATCAAGGTGATTAGCGGCACGCCGGGCGAGACGTATTCGCCCGGTTCGACGTTACGCTGATAGACCTGCGAGGCGACCGGCGCGTAGACCGTCATCTGATCGATGATGGATTTGACGGCTTCGATATCGGCTACCGCCTTGCCCACGTTTGCTTCAGCGATCTGATGTTCCTCGCGCGTGTACCCGTTAACCGCCTGCTCGTAGGCGGACTTCGCCTGATCGAGCGCGCGCTGACTCTCGTGCAGGGAAGCGGTCGCCTGGTCGAGCCGCGCGATCGGTGCGTTGCCGCGCTCCGCTAGCTGGCGCGTCCGGTCGAAAGTCTTTTGTGCCAGCACAACGTTCGCCTCGGCCCTCTCCTGGGCGGCCTTCCGCGCTGCGATGACTTCCGCACGTGTGCCTGCATGGATGTTCGCGAGTTGCGCCTCGGCGACGATTTTAGCTGCGACTGACTGCGCGTGCTTGGCGATTGTCTCGGGGTTGTCGATCTTAACGAGCACAGCGCCCGCGGCGACGTTTTGACCGCGCACGACCGGGATTTCGGCGACGCGCCCATCAACCCGTGCAGCGATGTCGAGCCGCGTGGCGTCGACTTCGCCCTGCACCAAAAGCGGCACCGGCCGCACCAGATACCAGATCGACAGGCTGGCTATGACGGCGACCACCACGCCGACAATGATTGCCGGAACGCGCGTGTGTGATGAATTCGGCGGCTCGCGCGATTGAGTCAGCTTCAAAGCTTCCGCGGGTGTTACTTGCGTCTTCGCTTTCGGCGCGTCCATCGGATCCCTCCGCGCTCAGCTAACCCTTTTCAAGCTTGGGACAGTACGGTCAGCAATTTCAAACGCTTGGTATTTTAATAAGCATTCCTCAATCGTGACAGCGGAAGTTAGCCGCCTAGATCATGGAACCGCCAACGCAAGCCTGTCCTTTCCGAAAATTACATCCGGACGTATTGATGATGCAGTCCAGCCAAGATCGGAATTGCGACGATGGCGCCAGACCGTTGGACAGCTCGACGTAATGGCGCATCCTTCTGCAATGCCAAGTGCGTGCGCGCTTGATTGTAATACGCTGCATAGGCGGAAAGAATCCGTCGGAGGTGCGCCTCACCGCAGATGATCACTTGGTCCAGGCACTCGCGGCGCAGTGTGCCAATCAAACGTTCCGCTATGCCATTTTGCCACGGCGATCCAGGATCGATCGGCCGATCGCGAATACCCATCGCCCTCACCCGAGACGTAAAGACAGATCCGTAGGCACGGTCATTGTCGCGCACCAGATAAGCCGGCGCCGATGCCCAAGGAAAGGCCTCGGTGAGCTGCCGGGCTAACCATTCGGCGGTCGGATGCCGCGTGACCTCGAACCACAGCAATTGTCGCCGGCCATGGCCTAGGACCAGAAACGCAAACAAAAGATCAAAGGACAGCGTCGGAACGACACACAGATCAATTGCGGCGATTGCTTCAGCGTGATTTCGAAGAAATGTCGTCCAGCTTTGCGACGGTGGCTTCGGAGGTCGAATCATGTATTTCGAGACCGTCGACTGAGCAACTTCGAATCCGAGCATCAGAAGCTCGCCATGGATCCTCGATGCGCCCCACAACGGGTTTTCCTGACTCATCCGTCGGATGAGATTGCGCAACTCACAATCGATCTTTGGCCGCCCTGCCCTCCGTCGGGATTTCCAGCGCCAGAAAGCTTGGAAGCCGGCGCGATGCCACCGCAGGATCGTCTCCGGCTTCACCACCTGCGACAAATCCAGCAGATTGGGCCAGATCCGCGCGATCCACACCAACAACGCCCGGTCACTGCCGTGCAGCCGCAGACGCGGCGGCGCCCGCCGCAAAGCGATATTGAGCTGATGACGGAGAAACAGATTCTCGGCTTCCAGCCTGCGTCGCGACTTGAACAGGTCGACGACGAACATTCCGAGCCCTTGCAGGACCATAAACATCAATCCAAATGATGGAATGATTCTGCCTCACCACGCGAATCTAGGCCGGATGGAATTTTCGGAAACGACAGCGGGCCGTGGCGATAGCCAGGAACCACAACATGTGGCGATCCAAACACGCCAAGACGTGGGCAGCCTTTATGCCAGCACCGTAATCACCAACGGTTTGCTCGCTGCGATATTGGCCGCACTCCTAGTGAGGTGATGAAGCTCGAACGATGATGGGGGGCCGCCGTAATAGGAACCGCCCAAGTGTATAGTGCCCCATGAGGGAGGAGCGCCAACCTTCCAGCTCCCTCGCTGCCTAGTAGGTTCCTGTTAGTGCAGCTCCATCGAACTGTTAGTGCAGCTCCATCAACTCCACTCCAGCTCCATAGTCGAAGCTTTGAGTATGTTGCCGAAATACAACCACTGAGGGATTTGCTGGCAGTACAAACACACTGGGTACACACGGGGAGCGTCATGAAAAAATTCCTGATTGCAGTTTGTTCGATTGTCCTCGCCATTGGCGTCAGCGGATGCGCCATCTGGGGAAAAGGTAAAGCTCCTCCGCCCCCGGTCGTTACGCGAGGCTGATCGAGTCTCACCGTTCCGTAAGGCTCCCCAGTCTCGCGCGAACGGTTGCGAGAGGCGGCAAGCTGTTGCGGCTTGCCGCCTTTCTTGTGCGAATTTATCGCTTTCTGTCTACGTTCGGCTCTTAGTCTTATTTCACGTAACGGGGTTTTCAGAACCCCGCTTCTCGGCCCACGCATGTGAGCACTGAGAACTCACATAGGCAGGTGATGCAATCCTATGATTGCGAAAGCAGTCATCGTTGCTGCGATTAGAATGAAATCGTAACGATCTAATTCCATAAACGTCCCCTACGACGCTTAACTCCGCGACTGCTTAAAGCCAATTTGTATCAAGAGCGTGACCCCCCAAATCGCCAATGTGCTAAGCCATTTCAATGGCGTACAAAGGACGCATCGGCACTAAAGAAATCGAACGCCACTATCCGCATATCGTTGAGCTAATGGTGCCACTGAAAGGCTTCGGCACAAGGCTGAACCTTATGCATGACTGGCACTCCTTCCGGGGCCTTGAAAGCCAGCGAGGCAGCGGTCGCTATCACGATGGCCGTCATTATGTTCGATGGTGCTTCGCTGATCCCGAAGATGCGAAGGCGTTTCAGAAAGAGTTTGGCGGTGAGCTAATTCGCCCATCAACGTAGTCGAGCCACGAATTTAGGTGGGGCTACTGACTGCGGTTCCTGAGGGCTGTGATCCGAGCGAAATAATTTCCGTCATCGAACAGATCGTCCGAGCCATCATCCGGTGAAACGCCTCAATGATGGCTCGGACTATTTCGGGACAATCAGTCCCTGAATGTTTTGGCAAAGCCCGTCTTGAGTGGCTCAACAGCCGCAAGGGTTGCCTTTTGGGCAAGCTCCCCAAGTTCCTTGGTCTGCTCAGTCAGCGTTGAGAGCTGCCGTTGTGCATTCGTGGTCGAAAGCTCGATGAACTCCGAAGGCGACTTCGCCCCGGATAACTTCTGAAAAAACTCCATGGCCGCTTGTGTGTTGGCTTGCGCAAATTCCATGCACTTCTTGTTGTAATCTTGGACCCCTTTAAGGCCAATCGCATAGCTATGTTGCATATCATTAGCCGCCTCAGTGGTGGCCGCACTCATTCTTTCAACGGCGTCCTTCGTAGAGACCTTCTCAGCCATGGCGCACTCCTCCTTCTTAAAGGGCGTTTCTGTTGAACATTGCGGTAGCGACGCCCTGAGCGCTGGCCGATGTCTCTGCAACGTAGTTGGCGCACAAGGGGCCAACACGAGCTAATCGCCTACATCTAATTGCGAAATGATGCGGGGCAATGACAGCGTGATAGGAAAGGTAGCGGCGTAATCTATCGTGAAGAGCCATACCTTCAGATTTTTCCTGCAAATTCTCTCAGGGGTAGAAGGTATGGGCTTTGGAACCACATAGATTGTTCGCTTGCGCTATCGCCATCGATGCCTTTGCCCTACTTCGCTGACTGCGCTACGGCATTGCTAGGCCGATGACCGCTCTAGCGCTGTCATGATCTATGACGCTGGATTGCGCTATGACTGTTCTAAAGAGACGTTCTCGGGCAAGGGGCCTGCCCGAGAACGTCTGCGCACGGTGAAAAAGCAGCTGAGGCACGCCACCCCCTATAAATCTTTTTCACCGCTCAGAAGAAAGGAAACTATGATCTTCCTTTGTTGCGATGATACAGATCAATATTGGCATCGAAATTAACTCATAGCTGCTATTCGCTCATCCCTCTTCTAAGTTTGTTCAAGGCCTCTACGTGGAAAGAATGACCGGGGTTTTAATGCCATCCGAAGCAGCTACGGCGGACGATAGTCCTGAAACTCGGGCTAAGCGGGAATTTGAGCGGTGGCGTGCTGCTGTCCATATCATTCGGCGTATGCGTGAAGCTGGTTTTGATTGCGAACTAGGCGATAGTTTTCCAAATAGCCGACACTGACGCTACCATCACTTACTGCGACTATTAGTGCGATGTCCGCTTTGGGCCATAAGCGGACATATCACCTTGATCTTTGAACACGTTGAAACTCGATGCGATGAACGGCCTCTTTGCCTGTGTATGGGTCTTTGTCGGGTGCGCTCCTGATTGTTAGGTTGTCGCCCTCTAGTTTGTAAAATCGCACCTGATCTGTCCCGGTCAATGCTTGGTTCCAAGACGCATCGACATGGTGAATGGCTTTCTCATCATCGACCGAGTACGTCCCCGCATATGCGAGCATACTATCAAACAGCTTTAGTTTCTCAGCATCGCTTGGCGGGAGAGTTGCGGGTGTCAGTCGATCTCTGCCGACAACGAGCGCATAGAAGCGACCATCTGGTCCATAATTGATATACCCAATCGGGTCAGGGCCGAGCGTGTCGATCGTCTCCCCGGTGGCAACGATTTCTCGCTTCCACGAAGTCATTTTCCAAGTGCCCAAAAGCCCAGCCGTGTCCGCCATTGCTTTGCCCTCGGTGATGCTGTGAATGCGCTACGACTGTTCTATTACCCTCAAACGCAGATACGTGCGGCGTTGTTGTTGATTAGCTCTGGCCCGCATTGAATTCCCTGATACGCTTACCAATCATCCTGTGTAGGCTATCCGAGATGGAAACGCCGTAGTCTCGTTTAAGAATTTCAACGACACGCTGGGCCTGCTCTTTGACAGTGTTGTGCCCTTGCTCGCTCCGCATCGTCGCAATTGCCTTGTAGAGATGCTCGATCTTTTTCCGTTTCCTAGCTTGCTTCACGCCGCCCCCCACTTCACGTCCGCTTGGTGTTTCGGCTGCCGGTTTGCTACGTGAACAAGAAGTACCAGATCGCTAGCAGCGCACCTGCCATCAAGACGCCAATAATAATGACTGCCTGCCGCGCCATTTTCGAGCCAGCGAGCGCCATTACCAAAACGAACAGCCCGACGGCTGCCCCTAACACCACTATCGACATTCTTAGTGCTCCCCTCGATTAAGAGCGAAGATCATACCTTCAGATTTTTAATCACATATGTCGAGGAGTACTGCGCCGGATCGAGCGAGCAACTTTTGGCCCCGGCCCCCCTCATCATCGACGCCAAGGATAATACGAGACGAAATAAAGATTCAAAACAAACACGATCTTCGACTCATTCTTGCTCTGAATTAATTCGACAACATTCCGCCTTTTGCTCAGATTGAAGAATGTCGCTCGTGATTTGCTAGTCAAATGCTCGCTTGCGAAGTGGGATTAGCGAAGTGCCAATCGGCGAAATGTAGAAAGTCCGTCATCACTGGAGTTGCTGCTCCAAGGATGGCTTCCAACGTCTGAAGAGGAGGCGAGATGTCTGGTCAAGTCGCCTAACTTCATCCCTCACACATTACGGAAGTGATCGAGCCATGACAGACAAACTCACCGCCGCAATGGTAGCGAATACACTCGGCATCAATCGAAGGCGTGATGGTGACTTAAGAGAAATGGTTCGAGCCTTGGGAATGCCTTGGCTCAATATGCCAGATGATGACAAGTGGTGCACAGCTGCACAGTGGGCGTTAGATCATTGGGCCGAGTATCAGGCAGAATGCAACAGACGGCGGGATCGGCCACACATCCGCTGACAGTTAATCCAATGCCATGCTTCGAAGGCGTGGCTGTGTGAACTGTCAAGGCGCAGAGAATGACAAGCAATCGAAAGCGTTATCTAACTGAAGCCCAACTAGGCCAGCTAATCAAATCAGCCAAAGCGGGTAGGTATGGGCAACGGGATGGAGCGTTGATCCTGATAATGGCGAGGCATGGATTGAGGGTTACTGAAGCGGTTGATCTCCATTGGGATCAAATCGACTTCGACAAAGGGCATCTTCATGTCAAGCGCTTGAAAGGCGGCATTGACAGTGTGCATCCAATCCAAGGCGATGAGCTTAGGGCTCTGAGAGAGCTACGCCGGGATCAAGAACCTAAATCCGCGTTTGTCTTCACCAGCGAACGCGGTGGACCAATGA
>Ga0310913_10002342_pt1 | contig 10105 bp, 13 predicted proteins | sample GREbulkMGOX082_FD_203447 | JGI IMG/M metagenome (GOLD analysis project Ga0310913, IMG submission 203447) | Lab enrichment of tropical soil microbial communities from Luquillo Experimental Forest, Puerto Rico - GRE.bulkMG.OX082 | ecosystem: Environmental > Terrestrial > Soil > Tropical forest >...
AGCACCTGTTGGAAGGTCGATGCCTGTCCGATCAAGGGCACGAACTGCTTGGGCATGCTCTCGCGTGAGACCGGCCACAGCCGCGTGCCGGCGCCGCCGCACATGATCACCGGAACGATTTGACCTGGCATGACGGACCCCGCAAACGCGATACTTCAAGCCGCTGCGGCGCAAAACGTCAACCCGTGCGGCGTTGTCATTTATTGGACTCCAACTAACCCGGCCAGACATCGGTGAAGTCAACGCGCTGGCGATCCCTGAGAGCCATCGATGAGGTCTCGGCGGTCAACCAGCGCGCGTCAAAAGGTTGCGCTCCCACGCCACCGCGCGGCACACAATGGTTAATAGGTTGTCAAAATGCGGCAGCCATTTGAGCAAGGAACGGGCGCAGTCGGAAGCCGCCACGATCTGTGCGGGGTCACCGGCCTACTGCCCGACGAACGCGACCTCGAAGTCGATGCGAGAGACCGCTCTACCGTGTCGATCACCTCGAGCACGGAAAAACTGGGCCGTAACCGCAATGAGCCTGACCGACTCGCCGCCGCCGCGCAGATACGCGAGCGCATCGCAATGCGCGCGCACGAGATCGGACACGTAAATATAATCTCAGATGCAGGTGCCGTCCGGTATCGGGTAGTCGGTGCCCAAGACATCCACTCTTAAGCCGCAAGCTGAGCGCGCTTTCGACCGAGACCTTGATGAGGTGGGTGGGGCCTTTGGTCGACTGGCCGGTGCGACCGAGCGGGTCGGTGCCGCCGACGTTGAAGTAACGCAAGATCACGTGGCGCAGGCCGTAGGCGCTGCCAGCGTCGCGCAGCATGATCTCGGTCATCAGCTTCGCGGAGCCATAGGGCGACGTCGGCTCCGTGGCATCGTCTTCACGCACCGGCGCGCGGTCGGGATTGCCGTAGACCGCGCGGTCGAAGAGAAGATGAAATGGCGCACGCGCCCCTTGAAGGCGCGATCATCAGCGCGTGCGAGCTCACCGTATTGTTGCGGTAATAGCCGATTGGATCGCGAACCGAGCCCGGGACGACGAGGCGAAATGGATAAATGGATAACGGCGTCCACCTGGTACTCCACCATCAACTTTAAGTCTTCGTAGGCTGCTGAGCGCGTCAGCCGTAACCGTTCTTCGGGCGCGCGCGGCACGAAAAATTGCTGCCATAGCAGGTCATTTCTGCTCGCGCCTGGATACAGCGGGATCAGAACATCGCCCTGTGGCGAGCCGGTCTCCCTCCTTGACCCGCAGCTCTTTGATCATGGCCGGACGCTGATGGCCCCTACATCATCGAGTTCGAGACGCTCGCGACCCCGCCAGTAATCCGCTATTTCCAGGCTTCAGGGTGTATGGGCTGGTCGTGCCCGACGTTTCATGAGGTAAGAAAACCCCGGCTTCTATACCGGGGCTTCAAATCCGATCAATCGTGTGTCCAGGGGATTGCTCCCCCCTAGACGCTCTGATTTCTATCCCAAAGCACCAATCACACAAACAAATGGCTGTCCAAAAAATGCAGGTCGTTGTCCAAAAGATGCAAGTCAAACAATCGTTCAGCTTTGTATTACTCCTCAAACAGGAGACCAACGTACGTCGAAAGGAAGAAGCCATGAAAAGGTGCGCTCTATGCCATGGAAGGCTGGGATTGGGTGCCCGCTTCCGTAATATATGGAACGGTCGTTGGTGGGTTCATGTTCGGTTTTGTTCGGTTCGTTGCGAAGGCATTTACGAGGTCAGGCGAAACGAGGCCGCCAAACATCGCTGGCACACCTTCCTCGCTCGTGGCAATTCGCTGAACAGACTGATCGGCCCCACTGCATAGATAGCGTGATCAATCCATCATCGTAGAGGTAGTGGCACGGCCACCACCGCTCGTCACTAAAAATGGCCCGACAAGGCTTGCGCTTCGGCGCGACAAACATTGTCTTCAACGAAAGCTTTGGGCGCCGGCTGTGGTGGCGTGGATGCTTTCGATGTGAACCTTCAAACCAGATGAGCCAGACATTCTCTTAAATTGCCAAGCCAACTGTCCGAAATGCTCTGACGACATACAAAGTGCTGACGGCCTACAAAATGCGCTAACCCCCCAGACGCTCCGATATTATCCCAAGGCACAAATCAGGTAAGGCGCGGATCGGCGGGCCGGGACTTGCCATGACGGCCTTTCGGCCGGTCACCGGGCGGCCAGTCATGACCAAAACACTCCTAATCGAGGCCGTGTGACGCTCAAATCGGCCGTCCAAAAAATGACCGTTGCCGGCGGAGTAAGGCTGATGCATCGGCCAGCTTGCCCGACTGGCAGGAGAATCCGGCTTGTGCGGCGGGTGACGCGCGAAGCGGACGAGGATTGGGCGAGATGACACGTCGCAAACGCGAGTTCGTCCGGCTAACGAACGAACGGGACTTCCCGCATCTGGTCGAGCTCGCACTTCGGCCGGAAGGCTTTCGCGATGTTTTGCTAAAGATTGGTGCGTTCCACCGTGAACGACGCATCCCAGTCCGCCGCGGCCGGAGTCGATACGAGGTCAAGCCATTCTATATTCGATTCTGTTTCCCAGACATTGCCACTGCGGATGCATTCCGCAACCGCTTCGGCGGCGAATGCTTGACCCACGCACCGGGGAAGTCCAAGCCGCGGACCTCGGCTAGGTCGTCGGATGCGCCGGCCGTGAAGCGCGAGGAGGAGGAATGGGGTAAAAGAGGACGGAGATGAGCAAGCTGCGAACTCACTTTACCTTCCGCGTCGATACCTGGACGCCCGACGGCGAAAGCATTGTCGAGTACGTCGCAGGCGTCAAGGACTATCAGGTTGCACTCGCTACCTACCGCGCGGCGCGTGAAAGCTGGCTCGGCATGTCCATTACCTTGCGGCAAGGTGCGCGAGTGATCGAGGACAGCCGGCGCCTGCGCGTGGTGTCCAGTCAGTAAGAACTCTGCTGACTTCCAGGAGTGTCCTGTGAGGCTCGTGCCGGACGTTCCGTGCGGTAAAGAAAGCCCCGGCTTCTCTCCACCGGGGCTTTAAGTGCGTCTCATTGGAGAAGGTCTAAGGGATCGCCCCTTGAGACCGTTCTGATTTCTATCCCAAAGCACAAATCAGACAAATGGCTGTCCAAAAAATCAGCTCGTTGTCCAAAAAATGACATTCCCGCAGGCTGCCCTGCTAGCGCTCGCGGTGTCAAAACGGAACGAACAGACCTTTTGTCCAAAAATTGCTCGTTGAATCGGGATGTCGAGTGTCCCAGCGTCAGCACGATTTTTGCTCATAGCTCTAGCGAGCGGTCAGCCATGGCGGTTCGCTTACAATTTGCCGCGAAAGATGGCCCCGAACCCCATCGATCAGCATGTCGGCAGGCGAGTGCGGATGCGCCGCAAGATGCTTGCAATGAGCCAGCAAAAGCTGGGTGCCGCACTCGGCCTCACCTTCCAGCAGGTGCAGAAATACGAGAGAGGCGCCAACCGCATCGGGGCGAGCCGGTTGCAGCAAATGTCCCATATCCTGCAGGTGCCGGTAGAGTTCTTCTTCGAGGGCGCGCCGAACGCATCAGCGCCACACGGCTCTAATGGAAGCAAGTTATCGATGGCCGAGATTAACGACTTCATCTCCGATTCAGATGGTTTAAGGCTGATCAGAGCGTTCATGCGAATTGATAATGTCGCCCTGCGGCGCAGGATCGCGATGCTCGTGCAAGAAATTGCCGGTGACGACGGCAACTAGGGGAAGCTTGCTTAGGGCTGCAATCGTGCTCAAGGAAATCGAGGCTGGAGCCGCACTCGCAAAATGTCGCGGCTCTTAATCAATGCCGGGCTTTCTGACGAAAAGCCCCCTCGTCAATGTCTCATCGGCGGCAGAGCTTCTATTTTATCTTGAGTTTGCTGCTTCTGCTCTCGAAAGGTCCATGTCACGCCCGCGACAGCGTGGGGAGACGAAAATCCTCTCAATTATCGGTGCCGCTGACGACCCCGCGCCTGCGAGCCCTTCACCGTGCTAAGGACATCGGCAGCGCGCTCAAGGGAGGCGTGAACGTCTGCCAGCGACAACTTGTCGACGAAGTGCTCGGGCCTCTTGGTACGGAGTTCATTCGCAATCTTGGCCGCGAGGGCGCGACACCTAATCAGCGCGGCTCCAATGCCAGCCTTCTCGGTCGCGTCCAGGCCGTCGAACTCATCAGACATAATGCGCTCCGCTTCTCAGAGCCGTCCCCTCGGCCCGTTGGTCGCCTGTTGAGCGCACCAGGTTCAAAGTGGTGCGGGCAACCGGCGCCATGCCCTACACGCCCGGGCGGGGTTCTCGTTTTGGCGAAAGACAAGCCCTTCGGCACGTCACGGGCGGCCGTTTATCAATCTGTCACGTTAAGGGGAGACTGCGGTATTGCCTTAAGCCCCGCTCGCCGGTGGGGCTTCTTTCTGTGCTGCCCATTGTTAGGCAGATGGTGCCGGCGCTCGAGCATCTGGCGGCGTGGCCCTTTCGGCGCCAGCAAAACGCGCCATTTTGAGCGCGCCGCCTCGCTTCGCCGCTCCTGCTCATGTACAGTCTAAATCGTTGGGACGGCACGGGCTGGCGATGTTGGAGCGCGAGCGGCGTGAAGATCAAGTTGACAGGCTGGTGATCATGCCGAGCGCTACGGGCCGTAGCGGGCGCGGTGACCAATCGCGTTTTGCCGGTCGGATCATGAAAAGCCCGCGCGAGGTGTTGATTCGCCCCATTGCGCTGTCCTTGGCCGCGATCCTGCTTACGACAGCGCTTGTAGCTGAGGCGTATTCCCATGCGACGGCCCTCCATATCCGCGATCCGGAGGATTTAGCACTTGCCTTTTTGTTGCCGACGATCTTCATCACAGTATTTTTTGACAGCACGCTCGCGGTCGCAAGTTCCTTCGTATGCGGACTCGCCGCTGCTTACGTTATCTACCCGCCGCAAACGAGCATTTGGATTGATGACCCGACTCACGTTGCCGAGCTAGGATTCATCGTGTTGTTGGCGATAACGGCAAGCAAGGCGGTCGGTGTCATAGTGGACGGCAAGCCATTGGGGTCATCGGGAGCCCGTGCTGAATCGCAGCAGATGTAGCCTCGCGTGTAACCCCGGGAACGCATTCCTGAGATCGCCATCACATCGCGCACACCACGTCGGTACTAGTCACAGTCGTCGGACGGGGCCGCGTGACCGCATGAGTGCGGTACCGTTCGATTAAGTGGTCACCTGCCAATCTGAGCCTCGCCCCGGCGGGGCTCTTTTTGCGCCGCGCTCCTCAGGGCGCGGCTTTTTCTTGGCCGGTTCCGGGTGCGGTGAGCTTGGCTTACCGTCGATGTAAGCCGAGCGCATGGCGGCGCATCTATCTGGTCTCTCTTGCCGCCAGAGCGGGAAGGAGGAAGGTCAATGTCCAACTGACCCCCGCGCGTTCCTCGCGCTACTCGGCGATGCCGGTGATCGGGTTCCTGAACGCTCACCGCCGAGCGTGACTGCTCACCCGACGAGCGACCATTCAACGCCCTGGCTGAGTTTCGATGCGGTGTTAATACGCGGATTAACCGTCATCTCGATCTCGTGACCGCAATTTTCACAAGACCAGAAGTGGCGGACTTCGCGTTTGCTCACGTACGCCGACCACTTCGGTGCAACCAGCAGGTCGTTGCATTCGGTGCACGCCATTCCATAGGGCGAGCAAATGTCAATCCCAGTGGTCGCCATAGCCACCTCCCTTTATTTTTGGTTTCTTATGGCGTGGGGAGATAAAAGCATTATGACACTTTGAGCGTCAACTTGTAGATGAATGGTGCGCTGCCGCAAAAGACGGAAATCCTGCCAGTCGCCAGCGATGAAAAAGAGGCGGCCGCCGCTCCCGCTTGCGCTGCCGTGCCATTGGCAGTGCGAGTGCAATAGGCAATGCGTCACGGCGAGCGGCTCAAGGCCGCGATTGCGGAGCAACGGAAATTCAGTGCATTCGGCCCTGTCAAGGAATTGGCCGAGCTGGCGCCCAACGCCGTCTTGATCGGCGCTCTCATCGGCCCCGAGACCTTCCGTATTGCAGTTAAAGGACGCTGGACGCGCAGTCGGCCGGCGACTGATCATACTCAAAGCCAGCACCGACGCCGACATCGACGTAGCCTTCGAGGCGTTCATTCAACAGCGCGTGCAGGCGCTCCTCGTGGGGCCTGGCCCATTGTTCGTCATGCGTATGGACAGGCTTGTCGCCTTTGCCGCGCGTCATTCACTCCCCGCCATGTACTCCCGTCGCGAGCTGGTTGGTGCAGGCGGCCTCGTCAGCTACGCGTCGAGCACGGCCGAGGCTATCGCCAGATTGGCATCTACGCGGGCCGTATCCTGAAGGGCGAAAAACCATCCGAGCTTCTGGTGGTGCAGCGACCCGCTTTGAGTTGGTGATCAACCTCAAGACCGCCCGAGCCCTTGGCCTTGATGTTCCGCCGACGCTGCTCGCCAGCGCCGACGAGGTGATCGAATGATGAGGCGTCGCGCGTTCATCACGCTGTTCGGCGGCACTGCGGTCGCGTGGCCACTTGCGGCGGCGCGCGCAACAGCCAGCGCTGCCGGTGATCGGGTTCTTGAGCATCCGGTCATCCGATAGGGATGAGCAGCTCCTAGTCTCACCGCCAGAGCTTAGCCGAACGCGGCTTCGCCGAAGGAAGCGGACATGCCGAGAGCGTCAACAGCCGGCCGATCTGGCGAAAATGACCGATTCGGGCATTTGGGGTCGCCGTTTGCGATAAACCTCGGCCTATGGTCGAATGTTTTTGGTGTCGCGCCACATTTTAAGGGCACCAGCAGGTACAGATGGGAGGCAGCTATGAGGCGGCGGGATATTTTGGCCGGTGCGGGATCATTGGCCACGGGCGCGGCCTTTAGCTTTCCGGCGCCTGCGATCGCTCAGGGACTACGACAGCTGAAGATGGTGACCGCCTGGCCCGCTGGGTCGCCGGGCCTTCAATCCAGTGCGGAACGTCTGGCGCAGCGGATCAGCACCGCAAGCGACGGCCGTATTAACATCCGGGTGTTCCCGGCCGGGGCGTTCGTTGGCCCGTTCGAAACGTTCGACGCCGTCGGGACCGGTGTCGCTGATATGTATCACGCGAGCGATTACTATTGGGAAAAGAAGTCGCCGGCATTCAATTTCTTCGCAGCTGTCCCGTTCGGCTTCACCGCGAATGAACTGTTCGCGTGGGTGCAGTATGGCGGTGGTCAAGAGCTGTGGGACGCACTCAGCGGGCAATTCAACATTAAGCCGCTTCTCTGCCTCAATACTGGTTCTCAGATGGGCGGCTGGTGTACCCGCGAAGTCCCCTCGCCAGACGCGTTCAGAGGTCTGCGCTACCGAATGCCGGGGCTCGGCGGGGAGGTCCTCCGAAGGCTGGGCGCCAGCGTGGTAACTGTGCCGGGAGGCGAAATCGTGCAGTCGCTCGAGTCCGGCGCCATCGCTGGCGGCGAATGGGTGGGGCCCTGGCTCGACATGGATCTGGGTCTCCACAAGGTCGCTGTCTACTATTACTATCCCGGATTCGATGAGCCAGGCACCGGCTCAACACTCGGCATCAACAAGCGCTTGTGGGAGAGTTTCGACGCGAGTGACCGGCGGCTCATCGAAGACGCAACTGCGGCCGAATACACGCGCTCCCTCGCGGAGTTCGACTTCAATAATGCGCTGTGGCTGCGCAGACTGCGGGACGAAGGCAACGTCAAGATCCTGAAGTTTGACGACTCCGTGCTGAAGGAGTTGTACCGCATCAGCAAGGACGTGGTCGCCGAGGCCGGCTCCGGCGACGACCTTTCCAAGAAAATCTACACGAGCTATCAGCAGTCTTTCTCGTTGATCATGGATTGGAGCCACATCGCTGAAGGCGCCGTCCTCAATAGCCGGCGGCTGACGTAATCGGTTTTTATCGCATCATCAGCAGCAACATCGGAACCGGATCGCGGTCAGTGCGTGGCAACAGCACTTCGGTCGATTTCAGAGCGAAGATTGACTGAGCCGTGCTCACAGGAAGCGGATTTTTGAGTACACGGATGCCGCGAGTTCATCACGCTGCTCGGCGGTGTGGCCGCTCGCGGCGGGCGGGCAACAATCATCGATACTAATGGGCAGGGACGAATAATCAGTCGGTAATCGCCCCGCGGCTGGCGGTCGAGACGAGCTTGATATACTTGCCGAGCACGCCAGTAGTATGGCGAGGCTTGGGCGCCTTCCATAGTCTCTTCCGTCTGGCAAGTTCTTTTGCTGGAACGTTGAGCTGAATAAGGCGCTTCTTAGCGTCAATCGTGATCGAATCACCTTCCCTCACTAGTGCGATCAATCCCCCCTCGTAAGCTTCCGGTGCGACATGACCGACAACCATTCCCCAGGTTCCGCCGGAAAACCGTCCATCGGTGAGAAGGCCTACCGATGCGCCAAGCCCCTGTCCGACCAGGGCAGACGTTGGCGCAAGCATTTCCTGCATGCCGGGCCCGCCCTTTGGGCCCTCGTAGCGGATCACGACCACATCGCCCGACTTGATCTTCTTATCCAGGATCGCCCGCAGGCATTCGGGTTCAGAATCGAACACGCGTGCAGGGCCGGTGATTGATGTTTGTTTCAACCCCGTGATCTTGGCGACGCAGCCTTCGGGCGAAAGGTTGCCCTTTAAGATCGCAAGATGCCCTTGCTTGTAAACCGGACTCGACCACGGATGGATCACCTTCTGTTCCTTCCGCGGCTCTGAAGGAACATCTCTCAACATCTCGGCCATGGTCTTGCCATGCACAGTCATGCAGTCACCATGCAAGACGCCATTTATGAGCAGGATCTTCAGCACCTGCGGGACGCCACCGGCAGAATGGAAATCCGTCGCTACGTACTGGCCCGACGGTTTGAGATTGCATAGCACCGGCACTTTGCGCCGCACGCGTTCGAAGTCATCGATGGTCCATTCCACGCCTGCGGCGCTTGCGATGGCCAGATAGTGGAGCACCGCGTTAGTCGAGCCGCCAGTCGCCATGACAAGCGCGACTGCATTCTCGATCGATTTTCTAGTGATGATGTCGCGCGGTTTCAGGTCTGCCCGGATCGCCTCAACAAGCACACGAGCAGACTCGGCTGCAGAGTCTGCCTTCTCGCGGGCAGGCGATGCCATCTGCGATGAGCCGAGCAGACTCATGCCCATCGCTTCGAACGATGAGGACATCGTGTTTGCGGTGTACTGGCCGCCGCAGGCGCCCACAGACGGGCAGGCGTTTTTTTCGATGCCGTCGAAGTCCTCCCGTGACATCTTACCCGCAGTGAAGGCGCCCACCGCCTCGAACGGGCTCACGATAGTGAGTTTCTCGCCTTTCCAGAGCCCAGGCTTGATGGTACCAGCATATACAAAGATACCGGGCACGTTCATGCGTGCCATCGCTATCATGGCGCCTGGCATGTTCTTGTCGCAACCACCGACCGCAACCACACCGTCCATGCGTTGGCCGTTGACCGCGACTTCTATCGCGTCGGCAATGACTTCCCGCGATACCAGCGAATACTTCATGCCTTCGGTGCCCATGCCGATGCCGTCGGTCACCGTCGGAAAGCCGAAGACCTGCGGCATCGCTCCCGCCTCCTTGAGGCCCACCATCACGCGGTCGACGAGAGGCTGAATGCCTGCGTTGCAAGGGTTCATCGTAGAGTGGCCGTTCGCCACACCGACAATGGGTTTTTCAAAGTCACCGTCTTCGAAGCCCACGGCGCGCAACATCGCGCGGTTGGGTGAGCGGGCTATGCCCGCGGTGATGAGCTGGGAACGCTTGTTAAGTTTTGCCACCTCATATCCCTCCCAGAATTGCAAAACGACAAGAACTCTAGAATTGTCGCCTGTCGACCCCTTATTAACAATCATGCATGCCGCGCACATCGCCCAAGTGGTGAGGGACGCCAGTGGTGCCGAGCTAACATTCGGCGAATGCGCTCCACGCTTGGAGTGAACCGCGCAGGCGAGGGTACATCCGGCGCAAAGTGCCGACTAGATGCCGTAATGGGCCCTGCACCGAGCGAGCGGTGAAGGTGGCTGTCCCCCGATAGATGATGAAACGGGGTCACGACGTTGAGTCGGCCCCAGGCATCTGAGATGGAGGACAGCCGTGGAATA
>Ga0310913_10002344_pt1 | contig 10105 bp, 10 predicted proteins | sample GREbulkMGOX082_FD_203447 | JGI IMG/M metagenome (GOLD analysis project Ga0310913, IMG submission 203447) | Lab enrichment of tropical soil microbial communities from Luquillo Experimental Forest, Puerto Rico - GRE.bulkMG.OX082 | ecosystem: Environmental > Terrestrial > Soil > Tropical forest >...
CCCGCTCCGCCAGCGCCGCCGTTATGACACCCGTGCCACAGCCGACGTCCAGCACCCGGTTGCCTCCTTTGATTCCGGCGAAATCGAGAAATGGACCGGCCAGGCGGCGGCTCCATCGCGCCATGAAGTGCTCGTAGGCTCGGGCATCGGTCGCCAGGAACAGGGGCGTAGAGAGGGTCATTGCAGAACTCGCTTGGCCGGTTCCAGGTTCGGAAGGTCCCGTGTGAAGATTGGTCTTTCTTCTCCGCCATCAACAAAAACGGAGACGAGTTCAGCCGCAGGCTGGCCAAATAAAACGCGAGGGGGCGTCACCTTGATGGCCGAGACGCCTCTTTGGCGGCTCGGTAACGCCGGTGAACACCGGGGGAGTAGGACCCGGTCCGGCGTCAGCCGGACGCGCCCTGCTTTGAAGCACGTTTGACCCGGAGTATGACGCGGTCGGGGTAATGACCACCATCAACAGAAATGACCATATTGATCGAGCTGGACAGTGACAACCGGGCTTCCTTGCGGACGCTGTTCGATCGTTATCCGTGCCTGCACGGTGTTGTCGCGGCGGTCATCGAAGGCGGCATGGGGAGGGTCTTTGCGGATGCACAGGGCGGAGCCTAAAGTGGCCCTCGCCGTACTCGACTTTGATCTCCTTGCGGGCGACCCGCTCCATGCAAATGTCCCGCTCCCTCTTCAAGCAGCTCCAACCCGGGAATGTGGTCATCGCCCCCACCCCGGCGTGGCGGCAGCTGGTAGCTGCGACCTATCCGGGCGTGATGGCCGTGTATCGCCGCGAAGCCTTTCAGGTGGAACAGTTCGATGCCGATAAGTTGAGACGGTTCTGTCAGGCGCTGCCCGGCGGGTTTGAACTACGGCAAGTGCGCCTGGAAGAGTTGCCGCAATTCGCCACAGATTTGGATCGAGCCCTGATTTACAACTTTCGTTCCCACGAAGAGTTCATAACCCGGGCAGTCGGCATGGGCATCCTGCATCAGGGCAGGTTTGTCTCGGGCGCTGCCGCCGCGCCGGTTGGAGGAGGGAAGATCGAGATCGAGATTCAGACCCACCGTCAGTTTCGCCGCCGTGGGCTGGCCCGCGCCGCAGCGGCAGCGCTGATACTGTATTGCCTGGAGCACGGAATAGAAGCGTGTTGGGATGCAGCGAATGAGCCCTCCGCGACCCTCGCGCGGCAACTGGGGTTTCACTCTACTGGGAAATACGAGGCATACAGACTAATAACCCGGCCCCTTGGCTCCGGCGCACGAGGCCCGTAAGCTGCCAGCCCCGTGAAACGTCAGCCAAGGAGGCCACCATGTCCGCCTATTTCGTTGTCGAACTCGAAATCACCAACCCGGCCGCAATGCAGCCCTACCGGGATGCGGTCAGCGCCACGGTCGAACAATATGGCGGCCGCTACCTCGTCCTGGCCGGCGCGACGGAACTGATCGAGGGCGGACCCGAGCCCAAACGCATCGTTATTCTGGAATTCTCTGACACTGCTTCGTTCAAGCGCTGGTACAATTCGCCGGAATACCAGAAGATCCTCCCCGCCCGGCTCGACAACTCGACCGCACGCGCCTTCGTCGTCGAGGGCGTGAGTTCGGAAGCAGCCTCCAAATAAGAGCAGCGCAAACTTTCACTAATTCCGAGGCGGGGGGAGCCGCAATGCCATCGCTCCACGGCTCGGCGCAAAACAGGGGGAAATGGTGATGCCGACAATTGTTCGTAACGGCATCAAGCTGGTTTTCGAAGATCGTAGCGCCGGGAAGCCCGCCTTTGTCTTTGTGCACGGGACGTCCTGCAATCGCTCGTTCTTTGCTCCGCAGGCAGAACACTTCGCCCGGCGGCATCGCGTCGTTTCCGTAGACCTCCGCGGGCACGGCGAGAGCGACAAGCCGCCGGGACCATACCCGATCGCGGCCTATGCCGACGATATTGCGTACATCGTTGGAGCAGGTGGGACTCAGTAAAGTCATCGCGGTTGGACACAGCATGGGCGGCGTGATTGTCCTGCAATTAGCCGCGGCGCATCCCGGCATGCCCATCGTGACAATCAATTCGTTGCGGTTGATTATGCCGCCGTGGTCGCGCAGGACCTCGCAAGCGGCACGATGCGGGTTCTCGCGGAAGATCCGCTTGCCGATTTCACCGAGCTTTTGTTCGATCCGATAAGCGAGCGCCCGGTTGCCGCCACGCGTTCATTTGAGCGCGTCGCATGGCAAGTTTTGGACCCGGACTATAAGGACGATCTCGACTACCTCACGCGGCAATCGCGAGGCGATCTGACGATCACCAGCATGTCGCAAGACCGGAGGCAGTGGATCGTCGCCTATCAGTATGACGACGCCCCCTTGGAATATTTATTACGATCGCGCCGCGCGACAGGCGCGGCGGCTGTTTTCGTCGATGCCAGCGTGGGAGGGGCTGCCTTTCGTGGTCATGGAGCCGGTCATCATCCGCGCCCGCGATGGGCTCGAACTCGTCTGTTACCTGTCCCGTCCGCGGGGCGCGCAAGCGACGACGCCGTTGCCGATGGTATTGCTCGTCCATGGCGGCCCCTGGACCAGAGACAAATGGGGGCTGCACGCCAATCATCAGTGGCTCGCCAACCGGGGCTATGCCGTGCTGAGCGTGAACTATCGAGGTTCTACCGGATTCGGAAAGGCGTTCGTCAACGCTGCGAACCTCGAATGGGCTGGCAAGATGCATGACGATCTGATCGACGCCATCGACTGGACGATCGCGCAAAAGATAGCCGATCCCGCCCGCATCGCGATTATGGGCATCAGCTATGGCGGGTACTCGGCCTTGGTCGGCCTAACGTTTACGCCTGAGAAGTTCGCCTGCGCGGTCGATCTCGTCGGCGTCTCCAATCTCGTGACCTTTCTGAACACGATCCCGAAATACTGGACGACCTGGAAGTCGCTGTGGAAGGTCCGAATGGGCGACTACACCACCGAAGCGGGGCTGCGGTTCCTGCAGGAGCGTTCGCCTCTCAATCGTGCCGACCGCATCGTGCGGCCGCTGCTGATCGGCCAGGGCGCAAACGACGTGCGCGTCAAGCCCTCGGAATCCGAGCAAATCGTCGCCGCAATGCAGCAGCACGGCATTCCGGTGACCTATGTCTACTACAGTGATGAGGGCCACGGCCTCGTCCGGCCCGAAAACCGCCGCTCCTTCACAGCCGTCGTCGAAGCGTTCCTCGCGGCCCATCTCGGCGGTCGCTGCGAGCCGGTTGGCAACGACTTCGAGGGCTCCACGATCGAATTCAAAGCAGGCCGCGAGCTGATCCCCTGATTGGATTGTGCCATGCTTGGCACCGACGCGCTTGCGCCAAGATAGGCGCTCGATCCGAGGACCGCTCCTGCGCTAATCCCGGTAACGCCGCTGAAGGGCCGGAATGGGCAAGGGCCGGCATTGCCATAGATGGAAGCGAACGGCGGCTATGGGTCGACTTGAGCCGTTCGCTCGGGGTCGCGGGCTTCGGGTTGGCGACCTGGGGTGCAGCCGTGGTTACCAACTCAAAGGCTGTCAGCGCGAGTGCGGCTCTTCGAGGAAGAGCTGAACCTCCTCGAAAAGTTGCCCGCGATTCTTCTCCCACAAAACGAAATGGGTCCCCTCGCCGATCGTAACCGAGCGCTTGTATGGCGCATTGACGAGAAGTGGAAACAGCGCTTGCACCATCTCGGCCAGCGATTCTTGATCCCACTCTGCACGTACCAGCAACACCGGTACGGTAATACGTGCTGGGTCATATATTGGCTTACCCTGGGCCCAATAATTTCGAAAGTCCTGAACCACGCCATTCGGTGCGCGCAACACTGGAGGGTTTGCCTTCGAACCGACAGCATCCGTCGCGAAGGTCGCCTCGGCCCACTGATCGAACCAGCCAGCCGGAATGAGCTCTCCCTTCTTCTCTTCGGGCACGCCAGCGAGCCAACGCTTCAAAGCAGTTTCCTGCGTTACTGCGCGATACGCACCCAGAGCAGCGCCTGGCTGAGTATGTTCGGAAGCTTGCCGGATCCAACCCGGGGCATAGAGGATTAGCCGTTCGACCTTGGATGCATGCTGGGCGGTAAAGCTCGCCATAATCGAAGTACCCCAGGACCAGCCAATGAGGGCGAGGCGCGGCACGCCGCGCCGCGCGAGGATAAAATTCACTGCTGCGCTAACGTCGCGGACTGCTGTTTCTGTATCAGCGATCGGTGGGTTTCGATCCGCAGGTACATCCATCTCCGGCGGACGCGTCGAGCGCCCGTAGCCCCGCACATCTACGAGATAAGCGTCGAAGCCGTGACCAGCAACAAAATCCATCCACGACGGACCATCGGGTGCGAGATCGAAGGCTGCCTCAGCCGGAAAGGTTGCGCCATGTACAAAGAGTACAGTTTGCTCGGGAGTGACACGCGATATGTCCGCCGGATGCTTGTTTCGGACGTAGAGGGCGATCCCGGGATCGGTAGCGGGAACGTTGAACTCTTCCATCACTATTGTGCGCTGATTGTCACCGAAAACGGTCGTACTACTGACTGCAACAGCCAACATTACCCCAATCGCCGCCCCGCGTGCTGCACCCATTGGCTCCTCCCTGCTTCCTGTTATCTCATGAAATCAATGTTCTCGGTTTCAAGTGCCGGTAGATGCCATTGTAGATTCTTCGGCGACGGTGGCAACGAGTTCGCACGGGCTCGCACGTTCGTCAGAACGTTTGAATTGGCTCCCACGCTGAACAATGGCTCTTCAGGACTCGAAGGACAGCTTTGGGTCGGTTTCGCCATTTAGCCCGAGGAAGGTTTTTGCAGGTTGCTGCCCTGCCAGACGGGCAAGGCCGGCGGTTGAGAAAATCAAGATTTTCGCGCCGCGGTGCCAACTTTGCCGAGCCAATCGACTAGCTCGCGCCGCTCCCTGAGCACGCCGCACCCTTTCCACCGCACGCAAGGCGACCAAAATCACCGGCCACGCTACCCGCTCAAGCCAGCGTCCTCGTAACAAAAGGGGTCGTTCGTTTGGCCGCCGAGAGCCGGCAGAAGTCGACCCACAGCCGCCGTTCGCTTCCATCGATAACAATGACGGCCCTTGCCCCACCGCGGACCTCTGCGATCGCACCAACGCAGACGACGTCACTCGACCGGCTGTGGTTTTGGAAAGCTCCAAGCGCCGCTCAACACCTCGGCGCGCGGCCGGTAAAGGCGGACGGTGCAGTTCCACCCCGGCATGATCGGCAGGCAATTGGCGATATCCCGGTTGCAGCCGCCGAACTGGACGGTTACGGAACCGTCGACGTTCGGTACCGCCGTCACGTTGTTGACCGAATAGGCATCGAGCACGTTTTTCTCAAAATATCCTGCGCGGTTATAAACGCTGATCGACCAGAAACCGTCGACGGGCACGTTGTGGACGCTCAGCCGGTAGACGGTCTTACCGTCATTCTTCGCTACTGCGCCGCTATCGTAGACCGCCGCCGAGGGCGGTAGGCCTCCCCAGCCGGCCGCTACACCGATCTGGTAGGCAAGCGGCTCGACTTCGCCTTTCGCGCCGAACATCCTGTGAGAGTCGATATGTTGTTGCCGCGATAGAGCAACGACTTCCTCCCGCACGGATTCGCGCGATGCCGAATCCCAATCCGGCACCGCGAACGTCCCGGCGCGCAGCTGCTCGACAGCGATCGCATCCTGTAGTCGGTGCGCCGCCGCCATGTCCTCCGTCCGGCGAGGATCCGCGAGCGTGCGCACGAGCAGCATCGCATAGCGCGTGCCGGCCCGTGCTTCGTCGATCGCGTAGCGGCCGGGCGCGTAGGCAACGAGCGGCGTGTATTGATCCTCGGAGATCACCTGCAGCGACATATAGCGGCGGCCGGGGTCGGGGAGCGTGATCGTGACCGGCGCCGCGGCGAGATCAAAGACCCCAGCCGAATAGAGCGTGTCCCGGTTCATGCGGACGATGCCTTGGCGATCGACCGGAACCATGTCCCGACGATGCATGACCCTGCCAAACCCGCCGCCGCGCACGGTTTGCGCGAAGTGGAAATCAGTCTCGGCCCGAGTGAAATTGTCGCGAGTGACGATCATCGGCGATTGCCCCGTCTGCACCACCGCGGTCCGCGCCCCCGCAAAGCTTATCGCGAGTGCGGCGAGGACGATCGCGAACCGGCGCATCAGGCAGTTCTTCTCATGTCCCGGCCCTTCCCTGGCTGAGCCAGCCCGGGGCGCGGAGCGGTAGGGGGTCCGGGAGGAATGGATCCGCCAGTCTCGGGCCTGAGCTTGGCCAGGTTGGCTTCGTGCGTGCGCCGATCGATCCGATAGAAGAGCAGCACGCCTGTGGCAGCGAGGCCGAGTGCAACCCAAAGTGGCAGGCTGAACAAGGCAAGCCGGCGCATTACTTCGGGGTTCAATGTCGCCGGATCGGCGTGCGGGGGAAAGCCAACCAGCGCCAGAAGCAGCCCCGGAACCGCGATTGCCATTCCGGTGCTCAATTTTTTCAGGAACGTATCGGCGGCGAGCAACAGACCCTCCGACCGTCTGGCGGTGCGCAGCTCCGTCTCCTCGACGATGTCGGCGACCATCGAGGTCACGATGATGGACCCGCTTGTGCCGATGAACGTGACGACGGACAGATCGGCAAGGAGGATCGCAAATTGCGCGTGGCTGCCGGTGGCCGGCATCCACCCGGAGAGACCCGCCACAAGCGGCAAATTGCCGAGAGCAATCGCGGCCAGGAAGAGCCCGACGCAGGCGTCTCTCTTGCCCCAGCGTTTCGCCAGAACCGGGGCAAAACCGACAGCAAGGGGATACGCCGGCCCGGTCAGCAGCCCCAGCCACAGGATTTTCTCCGCCGGCAGCTGCCAATAGTAGGTCGTGAAATAAATCCCCAGCCCGCCGTGAACGCCGAGATTGATGCCCTGCAGCAGGCCAGCGGCGGCGATCGCGGCGAGATTTCGGCTGCGCAGGGTTTGGCCGATTGCATGCAGCCTCGGCACCATGCCGCCGATCTGCGGGCGGGGGGCGTAGAGCCACGGGATAACGCGGTGAGTGCCGAGCGCCGACAGGAGGATCGTGACCAGCATGACGCCAGCAATGGTTGCTCCGAACGGCGCATAGCCTGCCTGGTTGAGCTGACCAAACGGGTGCTCGGGAGTGCTGCGCAGGAAGACGCCAAAAGCCAGCACAAAGCTGATCCCGGCGCCGACAGTGCCGAAAATGTGGCGCAAGCCCACGAGCGCTGTGCGCTCGTCATAGTCGCGGGTGAGTTCCGGCATCAGTGCCGCGCTGGGGAGCTCATGCAGGCTCACGAGGAGCCGCGTCAGGATCGCGAACAGCGCCAGCCAAGCGAGGAGCGCTGGTTGCGACCAGCCGGCCGGCGGCCGCCAAAGGAGGGCGAAGGCGAGAGCCAGCGGTACCGCGACGCCATAGAGGTAAGGGTGCCGTCGTCCCCAGCGGCTGCCGGTAGTGTCGGAAATCTGCCCGATGATTGGGTCCCAGACCGCGTCGAGCACCACGGAAGCCGCAATAATGGCGCTGACCGCCGCTGCCGGCAGCCCGAGCAGCTGGTTGTAGAAAAGCATCAGCAGACCGAACAATTGCACCTTCGCGCCGAACGGGACCGCGCCGAGGCAGTAGGCGAGCCCCGTGAAGAGTTCGCGCTTCGTCCTTCGACCTGCCTGTCCTCTGAGGGGGTGCGGGCTCATGCGGCGCGGTCCTTCTGCAGCTGAGCCTCGTACCCGCCATCCGCAAACAAGATCTGGCCGGTCATCTGGGAGTTCTCCGGGCTTACGCACCAGGCTAGGAGGGCTGCAGCTTCCTCCGGCCGACCCGGAAAGGAGCCGCGAAGAGGCGCGAGCGCGGCTATGGAGGCGCGAAGTCCGGGATTGGAGAGCACGTACGCGGCGGCAGGCGTGTCGTAAAAGCCGAGCGTCACCGTATTGAGGATGATGCCCGCGCCTGCCCATTCTTCGGTCGGCGCGACCCTGCGGCACCAATACTGTAGTGCCTGCTTGGCAGCCCCGTAGAAGTGGAGTGACGTCTGCGCGCTATCCGGAAGACGGTCGGTCTCGCCGGCGCCGAGCCGACCCCGCTCGATGGCCGTCCGGGCCGCTGCGATTGCCCCGAGCTCGTCCATTTGGAGGCACTTTTCGATGATCTCGGCTGGCGTGCTTCGAAGCGACGCTATCGAAGAGACGGCTACCGCCCGCGGTGCGGGGCTGTTCGCCAGGAGCGGACGGAGCCCCGTGAGCGTCGCCACAGCGCCGAAAAAATTAAGCGAAAGACTGTTCTGGGGAGGACCGCCGCCGGCGTTGGCTACTACGGCGTCGATCCGTCCCCCTGCAAGACGCGACACGCCCCGGATGAAGGCCGCGCGGCCGTCGGTGGTCGCCAAATCGGCCACGACATCGGCATCGTGGAGGTCGCTGCCGATAACGCGGCACCCCTGGCGCCGAAGTAGGCTCACAGTAGCTGCGCCGATTCCCGACGCCGAGCCCGTCACCACGCAAATCCTTGCCATCGCAGCGCTCCATACCAGACTGGTAAATGATCATTTACCAGATCGCGATTGGCGGGTAAATGGTTATTTACCTGCGGTTGGTCGCGTGCTAAAAACGCTTGATGGCAAAGAGAAGAGTCCCCGCCGATCTGCCTAATCAGCCCCTCGCACGCGTCGTCGTTGCGGGCTCCGAGGGGACTACCTGGAAATCAGAATCCTCGACGCGCGCGCGAATTCTGGCGTCTGCGGAACGGCTCTTCGCCGAACGGGGATTCAGCGACGTAACCATGCCTATGATCGCCAAGGCGAGTGGAATCACTGCAGGTGCGATCTACAAGCATTTCGACAGCAAGGTTGCCTTGTTCTTCGAGGTGATCCGAGGCGCGGTCGAGGCGACGGTGGTTTCCGCAGCCGCACGGCCGGGCGGTATGACCCTGCCGAATGTCGTGGCAGGCTTTACGACGCGTGGTCGCAGGCGGTTCCGACAGCTGGCGGTCGAAATGCATTCCGCCTCGCTCAAGCACCCTCAGGTGCGCCGCCTCCTCAGGCGCTCGGTGGATGGCCAGATCGCAGACATCAGTAGCGAAATTATCGCTGGCCAACGCGCCGCGACGCTCGAGCCGGCGGATAGCCCCGAGCTGCTCGCTAGCGCGGTCATGGTGTTCATTATGGGTCTGATGCACATGGAGACGCTCGTGCCGCAGTTGGTCGGCAACGAGAAGTGGACCGATGTCGTGGCCAGCCGCATCGCCTTGCTGCTGGGCGCCCGCTCTCAAAGCGAGGCCAAGCCGCCGCATGGTCGCCGAGGTCGACACTGCTCAGACGATGCGTCGCGCACAAGGCAAGCTCAAGATCAGCCAGTTGGCAAAGGTGCCGGTGCCGAGGATCACGCCGATCACCGTGGGGCAGAACCGGCCAAGCAGTCAGAGCATCGGTAATGACGGATACAGGTCGGGCGCGGAAGCCCAAACGCGGTCGCAAAGAGACCAGCGATCGGCGCTGAGCGGAAGCTCGGGTGCGAGAACTTCGGCTTCGGTCTGTGCCGAAACCCTTGTCCCTCGCCATTGCCGGTCGTCGGCGTGGTATGTCAGCCGCAGCTCTAATTGCGCGGCATGTCGGCCTTCTGCACGACGCAGAAGAGGGCGCCTCCCGGGTCCTCAAGCACGATGAAGTCGTCTTCGGCACGATACCTCCAGGGATATCGTCGCGCTCCCGAAGAGACCAATCGCTCAACTTCGGCTTGCTGGTCCGCGGTGTAGAGGTCGAGATGAAGCCAACTCCGGCTGCGGGGACGCCTATCGCGACCTTGGAATGACAGATTGGGCCCTTTGTGCTCTGGGTCTCGGAGAACCACCCAGCCGTCTTTCGCCGGCTCGCGCGGCACGTAATGAAGCGCCGCCTGCCAAAAGGCAACCGTGCGGTCGAATTCGTGGCAATGGATGACGATGGACCCGATCTTCATTCGCCGCTCGATAGAAGCACGCACCGGTTGGAGTTTACTGCAACAGCGTAAGAGCTAACCACGCACGTTGTTGGGATCCTAAGCGGCTGCTTTCGGCGCTTCCCCGTCGTTACCGGGTATTCTGGACAAGGTCCCTTCACCGAACCGATAGCGGCCACTTGACTTGGCAGCTAG
>Ga0310913_10002358_pt1 | contig 10088 bp, 9 predicted proteins | sample GREbulkMGOX082_FD_203447 | JGI IMG/M metagenome (GOLD analysis project Ga0310913, IMG submission 203447) | Lab enrichment of tropical soil microbial communities from Luquillo Experimental Forest, Puerto Rico - GRE.bulkMG.OX082 | ecosystem: Environmental > Terrestrial > Soil > Tropical forest >...
CTTTGCCGTCAAACACCCAAGGTAGGAGCCGGATGCTCGAATTGGGCTCGTCCGGATCCGTGCGGGGGGTGTCCAGCAATGGGCATTCCTACCGCAATCCTTCGAGTCAGGGTCTCGTCACCGGGTGAGGCGCTCCGCCCGGTGCCATCCGGGCAATCTACCCAAGCGCGGTACAGGTTGGATTGCGGGATGCACGAGCGAAATACGAAGCGCTGTGGCAAGGGTGCCGGCTTCTGACTCAATTTTGACATACTCGCGGGGAACGCGATCGGTACCAGGAGTGTTGGGAGGTTTAGATCGGCAGTTTTGCCGAATTGGAAAATGTCGGAGCTCGCTATGATCAAAAAATTGGCCCTGGGTACGGCTTCGGTATTGGCGTTAGGGATTGGCGGCGCTGCGTTGGACTTTGCAGCCAACGCCGATGATTTTGTGAATCAGGCTTCCGCACCTTCGCATCACTGGATCAATGCTACGAGTCTCTCGAAAGACGATATCAGGTGGGCCCAAGTTGAGCTTCATAGCATTGGGCTCTACTATGGCTCCCTCGACGGCGTCGCGGGTCCGGACACAAGGCGGGCGCTCTTGGAGTTCCAGGAAAATAACGGCCTCGAGCGGACAGCGACGCTTGATCAACAGACCGCAGACGTGCTGGTCGGCCATACAGGTGTCGGTCGGGTGTCGAGCATGCCGCCCAAGGGTGCGGGCGGCGGATGATGACAAACTGGTCCGCGGCACATTTGCGCCGAAGTTTCGACGGATAGAAAAATGTGAGGGAACCAATGCAAACCTCAAAAGAATACCGCAAGGGTGCACAACATTGTCGAGAGCTTCTCGACCGTCCGCTGGAGCCGGAAGTCAGAATCCAGCTCCGCTTGTGGGCGGCGGAATTGGAGGACATCGCCGCGGCGATTGAGTGCGGCGCCGAAGCGGCGGCTCGGAAGGAGTTTGCCCGACCATTGTAAGAGGGGTTCGCAGGCAACTTAAGAAGGTCGTTAATGACTTGAGAAACGAGCCCTAGACGCCTGCGCTTTTTTTGGGCCGCCGGTCGGGCGCTGCACTAGGCTGGGACCTCGGCCCACTCCCAATATCAGCAATTCCAGCTCACTTGCTGAACTTGACCCAAGCCGTGGGATGATCGGCGCTTGATCAGGACAATGCGCCGGTTGATCACCACTTCACGCGGGAGGGCGTAAATCTTGGCCGGCTCACCGCAGATATTTCTGCTCGATCGCCTTCATCTCCGCCGCCCGCTGCAATTCGAAGATCTCCTCGACCGAGACGATGCGTTTGTCGACATTGTGAATGCCGCCATCGGCTCGGATCGCGGCAAACACTTGCCGCATCGCGGTGACCGCGGCGCGCACCGCATGATCGCCGTAGATGACCATGCCGATATTGCCGAGCTCACGGATCCGGGCCTCGGTCAAGTCCGGATAGGCTGTGGGGACCACCACCACCGGGGTCTCGCCCTGCCATCGCCGCGCGAAGGCGACGATCTCGTCCGGGGTTTTTTGCTTGGAGTGGACGAGGATCATATCGGCCCCGGCCTCGGCGTAGGCCTGCGCCCGCATCAGCGCCTCGTCGAGACCGAGATCGGCGATCAACGCCTCGGTGCGAGCGACCACCAGCAGGTCGCGCTCGCTGCCGGCGGCGCGCGCCGCCGCGATCTTGCCCTGGAATTCCTCGATCCGGACAAGGTCCTGCCGGCCGCCGGCGAGCAGGCTCGTATCCTTCGGAAAAATCTTGTCCTCGATAACCACCGCGGCGACCCCGGCGCGGGCATAGGCGCCGACGACGTGCATGACATTGACGGCGTTGCCATAGCCGGTGTCGAGATCGGCGAGGACCGGCACCGCTACACGCTCTACGATTGCCCGCGTCATGTCGAGATGCTGGGTGAGCGACAAGAGGCTCGCATCGGGCACCCCATAGGCGGCGGATAGCTCGAACCCGCTCGCCCAGATCCCGACAAAGCCGGCGAGCTCGGCGAGCCGCGCCGACAGCGGATTGTGCGCCGACATCACGGTCGCAAGCCTGCCGGGACCAGCCAAATCGCGCAGCGTGTTTGTCATTTCGTGACCTCCGATATCGTCGCGGCGATGCTTGCGGACGGTGTTGAAACCGCGCTTAATAGCACCCTGGATGTCGATCGGGAGTTACGTCATGACCATCGAGGCGACGACACTCAAGGATAAGGCGGTCGGCGCGCAGCCGCCGATGAAAGTCGCGGTGACCAGCGCCAAGACGCCTGACTATGTCGAGGGCCGGCGCAGCTTCTTCAAATATCGTGACCTCGGCGTCGCAAAGGCGAGCAACGGCTGGATGCGCGCGCAGCTGACCACGGCGATCACCGGGATGACCAAGCCGACCGGCTGGCACTACCATGTCTGCGAGGGTCAGTTCGTCTACACGCTAAAGGGATGGGTCGAGCTCGAATTCGAGGACGGCAGCAGCTGCCGGCTCGAAGCCGGCGACTCGTGCTTTATCCCGGGCGGCCTGAAGCACAACGAGATCGGCACGTCGGACGATCTCGAGATTCTCGAAGTCTCTCTGCCGGGGGAAATAGGCACGGTCTCGGTCGACCCGCCGCCAGGCCGCCCGAACGGCTCCTGAGACGGGTCCGACCGGCCTACTCGTTCATTCCCGCGAAAGCGGGAATCCAAGGCCACAGGGTCGTGGTGTCGCTTCTGGACCCCCGCCTTCGCCGGGGTGACGACACTACTATTGATTTTAGCGCCTTCGTTTCTGGGATTAGGGTGCGCGGCTGTGACTGACTTGCCGGCGGCGGCGGATCGCTTATGATCTGGGGCAGGCGGGTGTAGCTCAATGGCAGAGCAGGAGCTTCCCAAGCTTCTGACGAGGGTTCGATTCCCTTCACCCGCTCCATGATTTCGGCATCATCTGGCCCCGTGCCGAAATCTGGCATCGCAGCCAGAGCGTCTTAGCGTTGGTTCGACAGCCCGCTGACTCAATCGTGGCTGATCGGCGGTTCTTGCCTAGTCCTGGCAAACTCCCGAAAATGCTCTCCGCGAAAAAATAGATTGGGAGACTGCGGTGGAGATCGGGGAGAGGCACGTAGCCAATAATCTCGTTTTGCAGCCGGTCGGGCGCCTCGACAATATCACCAGCGCCGAGTTTCAGGCGCGGCTGCTCGCGGCCGTTACGTCCAGCACTGAGGACATCGTCATCGATTTTTCATCGATCGAATACATTTCGAGCGCCGGTCTGCGAGCGCTGATGGCCGCCTCGCGCTTAAAGCCAAAGGAGCGGCGGCTCGCCGTCGCCTGTCTCAACTCGGTCGTCACCGAGATATTTGCGATTAGCAGGTTTGGATACGTTGTGCCGGTTTTCGATACAGTCGAGGAAGCGAGCATCGCCCGGCAGGGCCCGCCGCGACCGGAAACGGCGGTTCCACGCCTCGAGGGCCATCCGGTGCGACCGCTACGCGTCCGTTTCTGGGGTACCCGCGGCTCGCTGCCGGCTCCGCTGCGCGAGCGCGGGGTCCGCGTCAAGATCCACGATGCGCTCGTCGCTGCGCGTGGGCAGACGCTCGAGACCGAGGCGGCGATCGACGCCTTTATAGACAGCAGGCTGCCATTTTCAGTTCGCGGCACCTTCGGCGGCAACACCAGCTGTGTGGAGATCGTTACCGGCGGGGACGAATACGTTATCTGCGACCTCGGCACCGGTGTGCGCGAATTCGGCAACCGGGTGATGGACGAGCATAACCCCACCGCCAAGAGGTGCTTCAACGTGTTCCTGTCCCACTTGCATTGGGACCACATTATGGGGTTTCCGTTTTTCCGCCCGGCCTATATCCCCGGCAACCTCATTCGCATCCATAGCTGCCACGCGGCCTTGAGTGAGGCGATGCATAAACAGCAGTCGGAGCCTTGCTTTCCCGTCGATTTTCGCGCGTTGCCGGCGACGATTGAGTTCGTCGCCCTGGACCCCGGGCGGACCTATGAGATCGCCGGCTTGTCCGTCGCCTCCATCAAGCAATTCCACGCCGGCGATTCTTATGGATACCGCTTTTCACGCGGCGACAAGACGATCGTCTACTCGACCGATTGCGAGCACAAATATTCGAATCTCGACCAATCTTATCCATTCATCGCGTTTTACCGGAATGCCGATGTGCTGATTTTTGATGCGATGTATTCGCTCGCCGACGCAATCTCCGTCAAAGAGGATTGGGGCCATTCCAGCAATGTCGTCGCGGTCGAGTTGGCGCACGCGGCGCACGTCAAGCGCCTCGTGCTATTTCACCACGAGCCAGCATATGACGACCACATGATCGAGGAAGTCTTTGCCGAAACGGTGCGCTTCGAGGAGATCAGCCGCCCCGGCCACAAGGTCGAGGTGATCTCCGCCTACGACGGGTTAGAACTGGAGTTGTGACCCCGAGTGGACTGGGGCATCGGCCTGCTGCGAGGTCCCGGCCGTGCGGTCGCACTCGTGCTGATCGCTGGCGCCTTGGCGCTGCGCGTCATTGACCCTAGCATCGTCACCGAATTGCGCGTGCGTGGCTTCGACTTTGCGGAGAGAATCTGGCCGCGTACCAGCGATGCGGGGCAAGTCGAGATCGTCGACATCGACGAGAAGAGCTTCGCCGAGTATGGGCCGTGGCCGTGGCCCCGGCATATGGTGGCCGAACTCTTCCGCCGGATCGCCCAAGGGCACCCACGCGTTGTCGGTGTCGACTTCGTCTTTGCCGAACGAGATCGGCTTTCACCGACCGAGATCGCGCGAGAATTGCCAGGCTTGCCTCCAGCCGTGGCGGACGCGTTGGCGCAGCTGCGGCCAAGCGACCACGACCTCGCCGAAGCCTTAGCAGCGGTCCCGACGGTACTGGCACTGATCCCGAGCCGAGAGCAGAAGGTGCGATCTTCCGACCCGCCTCGCCTCGCCGCTGTCCGCCAGGCGGGAGGCGATCCGGTGCCGTTCTTGAAGAGCTACAAATCCCTGGTACAAAGCCGGCCCGATCTCAGCGCTGCTGCGTCAGCCGCTGGAGCTATCACGCCTGAGCCGGACGCCGACGGTGTCGTCCGGCGGCTCGCTCTCGCCGTGGCCTTTCAGCAAACGATCGTCCCGAGCTTTGCGCTCGAGGTCGTCCGTATCGGCGGTGGTGAGCATTCGATCGTGATCAATACCGACGCGCTCGGGATCGAAAATATCACAATCGGCGGCACTATCGTCCCGACGGACAGAAGGGGCCGCGCGATCATGCACTTCGCGACGCCGCTGGCACGGTACATCTCGGCCGCAGATATTCTCCATCCGGCATTCGATTTAACCCAGCTGCAGGGGCAAGTGGTCTTGCTCGGCGTTGCCGGGCTCGGTGTCGCCGGGCTGCGCGAAACGCCGCTGGGTCTGGTGCGCGCGGTCGACCTCGATGCCCAGCTAATCGACTCAATCCTCGTTGGCAACCTGCTTCGCCGTCCGGCCTATCTCGATTGGTTTGAGCTCGCAGCGGCGCTGGTGGCCGGGCTGGCGGTCGTCTGGTTGTTGCCCTATTCAAGGCCGGTGCGTGCGGTCGCCATCGCTTTGGCGATCGTCGGGGCTTTTTTTGGCCTCGAATTGTTATTGTTTCGTTTCGCAGGTTTCCTTTTCGATAGCACCTTCCCGGTGCTGACCCTGCTCGCGGCATTGGGTGTCATGCTAGTCGGCAGCCTGCGCGCTGCCGAGGGGAAACTCGTCCGTGAACGCGAGGAGAAGCAGCGGATCGAGGGCGAGCTAGCCGCCGCGCAGGCAATCCAAATGGGCCTTTTACCTCGGCGCTTCCCCGCCTTTCCCGATCGCCCCGAAATCGATGTCTACGCCCGGATCGAGCCGGCTCGAATGGTCGGAGGCGACCTCTACGACTACCTGCTGATCGGAGGAAGCAGCCGCCTGTTCTTTCTGATCGCCGACGTGTCGGGGAAGGGCATCCCGGCCGCGCTGCTGATGGCGGTGACCAAGGAGGTCGTTCGCGACGCCGTGCTGACATTCGAGCCGGCGCTCGACCGTATCCTCTCGGAGGTGAACCGCAAGCTCGCGGCGGCAAGCGCCGATCTGCAGAGCGAGGGCGGTGTCTTCGTGACCGCCTTCGCCGGGATTCTGGATCTCGGCTCGGGCAGGGTCGACTACGCCAGCGCCGGTCACGATTCGCCCTTCGTTCTCGGCGGCAGTACCGATTTGCGGCAGCTGGTCACCGAAGGTGGCCCCCCGCTTGGCGCCGTCGACGAGTTCCGCTATCCCGTCGATCACGACCGGGTCGAGCCCGGCGAGGTTTTGCTGTTGTTTACCGACGGGGTCACCGAAGCGGTGAACGATAAACACGTGCTCTATTCTTCCGAGCGGCTGGCCAAGGCTCTGGCAACGGCGAAGGTGTTCGACGCCAGGCGCGTCGTTACGGCGGTAATCGATGACGTCAGCCGATTTATCGGAGGGGCCGAGCAGGCGGACGACATGACACTGCTGGCCGTGCGCCGGGTGGCCGGCACGGCTGCCTGACGGTCAGATCGCGATGAGGGCTTCGATCACCCTGCGCGGCGAAGCTACCGAGCTCGTCCGGCTCGAAGCCTTTGCCGAGGCGTTCACTCGCAATTGTGGCCTTGCCGATGACAAACGGGCGCGGCTCCTCGTCATCCTCGAAGAGCTGTTCACCAACGTAGTTCAACACGGTTACGGGATGCAATTTGCGGCGGGGAGTGTCGCCGTCACGCTCGATTGGAAGCACGGTCTGCTGACGATCGATTTTGTCGATGACGGGCCGCCTTTCGATCCGCTCGCCCATTCCGCCCCCGATTTGGATGCTCCAGCAGAACAACGCCCGATGGGTGGGCTCGGCATCGCCATCGTGCGCGCCTTCGTCGACCGAGCGCGTTATTGCCGGAAAGGCGACCGCAACCACCTGCATCTGGTACGACGCATCGCACCGGCCGTGAAAGACGTGCCGCCCCGGTGATGAGAAATGATGGCCGAGACAACGACGGACCCCCATCCGATCCGTTGTCGCCCTGTTCATCACCAGATCGCGCTCGGCGCGCGCCTGCGGAAGGCTTTCGATGCGGATAGGCAAGTCGCGCACGCGCCTGCCCGCCGCGTATAAAGACTTTGTCTACGTTGCCGGTGTCATGCCGACCGATGCGATCTCGCTAAGATCCCGAGAGCGCACGCCAGTCACTTGGCCGGCTGCCGGGGTCGCGGGTCAATCTGCACGGTCGCGGTCATCCCGGCGGCGAGGACCACACCCTCGGGCACCTGATCGATGTGGATGCGCACTGGAATGCGCTGTGCCAGGCGCACCCAGGTGAAGATCGGGTTTACGTTGGCGAGCCCTTGCCCGTTGGGTTGGGCGTTCGCGACGTTGATGCCGCGGGCGATGCTGCCGACATGGCCGCGAACGATCTGGCTATAGCCCATTAGCTTGACGCTGGCCGGGTCGCCCACCTGGATCGGCTCGAGGTTCGTCTCCTCGAAATAGCCGTCTACCCAGAACGAGTCGGCGTCGACCACGGAGATCTCGTTCTGCCCGACATTGGCGTAATCGCCGAGCTGTGCCAGCAGGTTTGTGACCCAGCCGTTGACCGGAGAGCGGATCTGGGTGCGCTCGAGGTTGACGCGCGCCTGGTCCAGATTGGCCTGGGCCTGTTGTAATTGGGCTTCGCTAGCCAGCGCGTTGCTTGCATAAGTCTGCTTTTCCTCGACCGTGACCGCGAGCGTGGTCAGCTCCTGCCGGCGCTTGGCCTCCCTCTCGACATTCTGCGCGTTAGCCTGGGCCTGCTGCACGGCAGCTTCGGCAAGGCTCACGGCGATCTTGTAGTTGGTCGGGTCGATGACCATCAACAGGTCGCCCTTGTGAACGAACTGGTTATCGGCGACCGGTAACTGGACGATCTGCCCGGCGACCTGCGGTGCCATCGTCACGACATAGGCCCGCACGGTGCCGTCGCGCGTCCAAGGCGCGCCCATATAGGCGTCCCACATCGCCCAGCCGAGCACGCCGGCGACCGCGAGCGCGACCAAAGTGATCAGGAGCGGCAGGATTCGCAGACGACGTCGCGGCGTTTCTCGCGGTGCCGGCCCTGGCGACCAGACGGCTGCGGTAGCGCTACTGTCCGCCGGTAATTCGCGCTTTAATTTGGTTTCGATATCCGACATGGCGGACTCAGCGCACGGCGACGAGAACCATCGAGGAGAGCACGATCATATAAACGGCGAACACGAACAGCGAGGGGTGCCAAACGTAGCGCAACAGACCGAAGCGAGCGGCGAACCGGCGCAGCCCGATCGTGACCGCCCAGGCCGCGACCATCATCATCGAGATCGGTGCAACATAGACGCCAAACAGGTTGACCTCGGTGAATCTCACCCGGGCGGCGCTCCTACGTCGAAATAGGCGGCATGTTGGGTGAGTGCGTCAGAGATAGCAAGAATGAGGCCGCGCGCCCGGAGAGCACCGAAACGAGAGGCGAGCGAGCGGTCGAGGTCCGCAAGCCTTGCGGTGGCTGTGGCACAGCTGCCGCGCGCGAGGGCCTTGAGCGCCGCATCGAGGTCGGAACCCAGATCGAAGCGACGACAGATATGGCGAAGCTGGATGATGTCGGTACCGACCGAGAACGCCGCCAGCAATTGCGAGCGCTGCAACGGTTGCGCCGCATCCGGCAATACCGCGAGCCTGCCGTACATGCGATCGGTCCAATCATCGGGAGTCCGCGGTATCGGACCCGTCGCGAGCCGACGCAGATCACGCTGGGTCAGAGCCATCAACCGGCGGATCCGAAACGCGGGTGAAAGCGGCGGCAACAGGCGAAACGACAACACTGCGGCACCTGACCCTGCGACAATCCCCAATGCAGAATTGTAGAATTGCTGAGTGTCATAGCTCTCCTGATTGGCGGGCGCCAGCAACGGCACAAAATTTGCGACCATTGGGATAAACATCATGGTTTGCCAGGGCTGGGCCATCCCGGCACCGGCGGGCACCAGCACAAGGCCTATCGCGAGACTGAAGGCGCCAAAGGTCTCCAGGTTCGGCAGTACCGCGAAGCCGATGATTACGGCAAAAACGGCGGTGAGGTCGGTGCCCACCAGGAAACTCACGGCGGCAGCGTAGGCCTGGTCGGCGCGCGGCGCGAGCAGGATGACGACGATCGCGGCAAAAAGCATGGCCTGCGCGCCATTCGGCCATGCGGTAACAATCCAGAAAAGCTGCGCGGCGCCGATCACGACGAAGGCGCGCCCGGCATTGACCAGAGGAGGGAGCCAATCGGGTATGCGGAGGCGGCGGACGCCGCGCGCAACCGGCCGGAAAGGGTCGGTGACGAGCAGAGCCAGCCCGTTGAGCACGTCCGCAATGCCGGCCAGCACTTCGGCTGTCTGGTCGGCGAGTAGCCGCAGCGACGGGGTGCCCGCCGGGAGGGCGGCCAGGCTGCGTACGGCTGCATCGCAGGCCCCGATCAGGCGGGGCGGGTCAGCTATCCAGCGTGTCGGCTCAATTTGCTCGGGCTGCGGACGAAGCTCTACGGGCACTTTTGCCAGCACGGCGCCCGCCTCTTGCCGAGCCCTCTCCTCCGGCGATCGCGCGAGCGTCACCGCCACCGCGCGCCAGCCGGCTAGAGCGGCCAATAGGCCATCCACCGCCCGCTGCAATACCGGAGAGAAATAGCGCAGCTGCGAGGATTCTCCGAAAGCCTCGTCGATCACCGGATCGAGCGCGATGACGCGGCGAACCAGCTCGCGGCGTGTCGCCTGGGTAGCCTCAAATTTGGCTCCAAAATTAACCAATGTGCCGGTGAAGCCGCCGGCGATTTCGGCCGAGAGGCCGGCAAACAGTGTCCCTAGCCGGCGTCGCGCGCCACCCAGGTCCGTTCCGGCGAGGACGACGCCGGCACAGACAATGCCGATGCCGATCTCGCTCGCGCGATCGATGGCGAGCATAAAGGCTTGTCCGTTTGGCCCCCCGGTGGCTCCCAGTTGGTCGTACGCGATGATCGCGGCCGTATAGCCGGCCAGCGCTGCGGCGTAGGCCGCGAAATTGCGCAGCAGAGTTGCCACGAGAGCGCATGCGGCCCCCCACAGTGCCAGGCCAACGAGAAACGGCG
>Ga0310913_10002359_pt1 | contig 10083 bp, 10 predicted proteins | sample GREbulkMGOX082_FD_203447 | JGI IMG/M metagenome (GOLD analysis project Ga0310913, IMG submission 203447) | Lab enrichment of tropical soil microbial communities from Luquillo Experimental Forest, Puerto Rico - GRE.bulkMG.OX082 | ecosystem: Environmental > Terrestrial > Soil > Tropical forest >...
GTGCGCTTCGAGCACTTCGAGCAGATGGCCTCGGAAAGGCCTCTCGTGGCCGCCGGCGAACGCGGCACCGACCTGGCGGTGCGTCTCGGCTATGCGGGCGTCGAGCACACGCTGGTCCACGACACCGTGGCGGCCATCGCGTCCTGCCCGCCCGGGCGGGTCGAGGTCGTCGCGAACTACACCGCTTTCCTTCAGCTGCAGCGGGCATTGGCACGCCATGGCTGATACTGGGTCTTTTTCCAAGGTACGGATCGGGCTGGTGCTGCCCGATGTGATGGGCACTTACGGTGACGGCGGCAACGCCTTGGTGCTGCGGCAACGGCTGCGGTTGCGGGGCATCGCCGCCGAGATCGTCGAGATCACGCTGGCCGATCCGGTGCCGGAGTCGTTGGACCTGTACACGCTGGGCGGCGCCGAGGACTACGCGCAGCGGCTGGCCACCAGGCACCTGCGACGCTACCCGGGTCTGCAGCGCGCGGCGGACCGGGGCGCCCCGGTGCTGGCGATCTGTGCGGCGGTCCAGGTGCTGGGGCACTGGTATGAGACGTCGGCGGGGGAACGCGTCGACGGCGTGGGCATGCTGGATGTGACCACGTCACCGCAAGACGTGCGCACTATCGGCGAGCTGGTCAGCAAGCCGTTGCCGGCCGGCTTGACCGAGCGGCTCAGCGGCTTCGAGAACCACCGCGGCGGCACGGTCCTGGGCCCCGCGGCGTCGCCGTTGGGCGCCGTGGTCAAAGGCGCGGGCAACCGCGCCGGCGACGGCTTTGACGGCGCGGTGCAGGGCAGCGTGGTGGCGACCTACATGCACGGGCCCTGCCTGGCGCGGAACCCGCAGCTGGCCGACATGCTGCTGAGCAAGGTGGTCGGTGAGTTGCCGCCGCTGGAGTTGCCCGAGGTGGACCTGTTGCGCCGCGAGCGGCTGGCGGCCCGCTAGGGCGTCCCCCCTTGCACCCCTTGCACCCCTTGCACCCAAGGTTTCTCCAAGGATCCTTATAGGGCCATCACCGAGCCTGATCCCATGAAAAACATCGGCGGATTCGCAGCAGTGTTGAGCGTGGCCGCCGCCGCCGCAACGGTCGCCTTCGCGGGCGCGGCCAATGCCGTCACCGAAGGGATGCACGGCGACCCGGCCGGCGCCGCGCCCTACTGGCGCTACCAACAACAGGATTTGGACTGTGGGGAAATGGCGGTGGCCGATGTGGTCGGCCAGATCACCGGCCACGAGCCCTCCGAGGCAGAAATCACCGCTACGGCTGGAAACATCCCGAGCGTGAGCCACCCCGGACCGATCTACCGCCCCAACGGCAAAACCAAGAACCCAGACCTGCCGGTGCTACTGGCGCACTACGGCATCCAGTCCACAGCGGTCCACACCAACATCGACGCGCTGGCGCAGGATCTGGATCACGGACGCAAGGTGATCGTTGGGCTCAACGACAGGACCATCTGGAACACACCCGGCGACCGCAGCCAGGAAAACCACTTCGTGGTCGTCACCGGCATCGATACCAAAGCCGGTGTGGTCCACCTCAACGACAGCGGCATCCAGGCCGGCCGCGACGAGCAGGTTTCCATCGCCACCTTCGGAGCGGCGTGGGGCACCAGCGGCAACTTCGCCGTCGTGACCAGGTGATCGACGCCGGCTTGCGCCGAAACTTGCACCAGGGTCAAGGTCTGCGGCGTGTCGTGTGCGTGGTGTCATTGTCGCGAGCGCGAGCAGAGGACGAAGTCAGACCATGGCCCGGCGGCCGATGAGCGCGCGGCCCAGTGTCAGCTCGTCGGCGAACTCCAGGTCGCCGCCCATCGGCAGACCCGACGCGATTCGTGTCACGGTCAGGCCGGGGATGTCGCGCAGCATCCGAACCAGGTAGGTGGCCGTCGCCTCCCCCTCGGTATTGGGATCGGTGGCGATGATCACCTCCGTGATGTCGACGTCGTCGACGCGCTCGCCGATGCGGCTTAGCAGTTCGCGGATCCGCAGCTGATCGGGGCCGACCCCGGACAGCGGGTCAAGCGCACCGCCCAGGACGTGGTAGCGACCACGGAATTCGCGGGTCCGCTCGACGGCCTGGATGTCCTTGGGCTCCTCGACGACGCACACCTGTGACCCGTCCCGGCGGGGATCGGCGCAGATGCGGCACCGCTCGTCGTCGGATACGTTGCCGCACACCGCGCAGAACCGCACGCCGTCACGGACCTTCGCCAGGACCGCGGTCAGCCGGTCGATCTCCGGCGGTTCGACCGACAACAGGTGGAACGCGATGCGCTGCGCGCTCTTGGGCCCGATGCCCGGCAGCTTGCCGAGTTCGTCGATCAGGTCCTGGACGGGTCCCTCAAACATGTCGGTTTAACGTCACAGCCCCGGCAATTGATTCGGTGGCGCCAGCGGCGCCGGCGGTGGAGCCGGCGGTTGCGCGGGCGGTTGGGCCGGTGGCTTGGCCATGCCACCGGCCAGCGCGCCAAGTCGCTCCTGCGCCATCTTGGTGACCTGCGTGGAAGCGTCGGCCATGGCGCCCACGATCAAGTCCTGCAGGGTCTCGATGTCGCCGGGGTCGACGACCTTGGGATCGATCTTCACCGCCACCACCTGGCCGCTGCCTTTGACGACGACCTCGACCAAACCCCCACCGGCTTGACCGTGCACCTCAGCGTTCGCGAGCTGTTGCTGGGCTTCCAGTAGCTTCTGCTGCATCTGCTGCGCCTGGGCGAGCAGCGCCGACATGTCGCCTCCGGGTTGCATGACAATCCCCTCGCATCTTGGTCTCGAGTTGGTTTCACCTGCGGGTGTCGGGCGATTCGAAACACCCAGCGTAGACCGCGCGACATTACCTTTGCGCCGTGGACCCACGAGTGAGCAGGCGTGTCGGCATCAGGATGGTGATCGGGGCACTGGTTGCCGCTTCGGCGATAATCATCCCGACCGCGACCGCGAACCCCTCCAATATCGCCGGCATGGTGGTGTTCATCGATCCCGGCCACAACGGTTCCAATGACGGTTCCATCACGCGCCAGGTGCCCACCGGTCGCGGCGGCACCAAGGACTGCCAGACCAGCGGGACGTCCACCAACAGCGGCTATATGGAGCACACCTTCACCTGGGACACGGCGCTGCGGGTGCGCGACGAGTTGAACGCTCTGGGAGTCCGGACCGCCATGTCCCGCGGCAACGACACGGGCCTGGGACCATGCGTCGATGCGCGCGTCAACATGGCCAACTCGTTGCGCCCCAACGCGATCCTGAGCATCCACGCCGACGGCGGCCCACCGTCGGGCCGGGGATTTCACGTCAACTACTCGGCCCCGCCGCTCAACCAGGTGCAGGCCGGACCCTCGGTGCAATACGCCCGCATCATGCGCGATCAGCTGGCGGCCTCGGGGATACCGCCTTCCAACTACATCGGCCAGGACGGCCTATATGGGCGCTCGGACCTGACCGGCCTGAACCTGGCGCAGTATCCATCGATCCTGGTCGAGTGCGGCAACATGAAGAATCCCGCGGATTCGGCGCTGCTGGAGTCCCCAGAGGGCCGGCAGAAATACGCCGACGCGATGGTCCGTGGCGTCGCCGCCTTCCTGGCCACCCAGGGCCAGGCGCGCTAGGACCTCTAGCCCTCCAGCTCCTTCTTCAGATTGGCGAGGACCTCGCCCTGAATCCTCTTCAGCCCCAAGGGCGCAAAGGTCTTTTCGAAGAAGCCGCCGACGCCGCCCGCGCCGTTCCAGGTGGTCTTCACCGTGACACTGGACCCGGGTCCGGCGGGAGCCACCGTCCAGTTGATGACCATGGACGAGTTCGCGTCCTTCTCGATGACGGTGTGGCCGGCCACGTCGACGTCGACCTGCACGTCGCGAACCCGTGACTTGGTGGCCTGCAGCTTCCACTTGGCGACCGTGCCGGCTCCCTGCCCGCCCTGCAGCACCTGATATTCGCTGTACTGCGGCGACAGGATCTTCGGGCGCACCTTCTGATAGTCGGCTACTGCGGCAAGAATGGCCGCGGGCTCGACGTTGATCAAGATGGTGCTTGCTGCGCTCACCTGGCCCATCGGGCGCGACTCCTCTTTGTGATGCCGCCCGCGCGCGGGTGCACGGGCTGTTGTCGAAGACTAGGGTATATGTGGTGCCTGTCCCTGGATCCGCACTCTCGGCTCACGCAGCGGGCGTCGACCGGTTGATGGCGAGTTATCGATCCATCCCGGCAACGTCCGCCGTCCGGCTCGCCAAACCCACCTCAAACCTGTTCCGCGCCCGCGCCAAACGCGATGCGCGCGGCCTGGACACCTCGGGGCTGACCGGCGTCCTCGGTGTCGATCCCGAAGCCCGCACCGCCGACGTGGCCGGCATGTGCACCTACGAGGACCTGGTGGCCGCGACCCTGCCATATAGCCTTTCGCCACTGGTGGTCCCGCAGCTGAAGACCATCACCCTCGGTGGCGCGGTCAGCGGGCTGGGCATCGAGTCGGCGTCGTTTCGCAACGGTCTGCCACACGAATCGGTGCTGGAGATGGATATCCTCACCGGCGCTGGCGAATTGCTAACCGCATCGCGCGGCCAGCATTCCGACCTGTTCCGTGCCTTTCCCAATTCCTATGGGACGCTTGGATATTCAACCAGACTTCGGATCGAGCTGGAGTCCGTCGCGCCGTTTGTGGCGCTGCGCCACATTCGATTCCGCTCGCTGCCCGAGCTGGTCGCGGCAATTGAACGCATCATCGACACCGGCGGGCAGGGCGGGATCCCGGTGGACTATTTGGACGGGGTGGTTTTCAGCCCCGACGAAAGCTACCTGTGCGTCGGCAGGCGGACCACCACCGCGGGACCGGTCAGCGACTACACCGGGAAATACATTTACTACCAATCAATTCAGCACGATGCCGCTGGTGTGGAAGCCGCCAAAGACGACCGGCTGACGATTCACGACTACCTCTGGCGCTGGGACACCGACTGGTTTTGGTGCTCCCGCGCGTTCGGCGCGCAAAACCCGCGGCTGCGGCGCTGGTGGCCGCGCCGCTACCGGCGCAGCAGCTCGTATTGGAAGCTGGTGGCCCTCGACCAGCGCTTCGGCATCGCCGACCGGATCGAGAGGCGCAACGGGCGTCCGCCGCGCGAGCGGGTGGTGCAGGACATCGAGGTGCCGGTCGAACGGACCGTCGAATTCTTGGACTGGTTCCTGGCCAACGTGCCCATCACGCCGATCTGGCTGTGCCCGCTGCGGCTGCGCGATCACGAAGGCTGGCCGCTGTATCCGATGCGGCCGGATCACACCTACGTCAACGTCGGGTTCTGGTCCTCGGTGCCGGCCGGCGCCGCGGGGCCCTCAGCGGGCGTAACCAACCGGACGATCGAGGCGAAGGTGAGCGAGCTCGACGGGCACAAGTCGCTGTACTCCGACTCCTTCTACACCCGCGAGGAGTTTGACGAGCTCTACGGCGGGGAGGCCTACAACACGGTCAAGAAGACGTACGACCCCGATTCGCGTCTCCTCGAACTCTATGCGAAGGCGGTACAACGGCGGTGACGACGACCAAAGACCAAACCACCCCTTTCTCTGGGGGCAAGCTGAGCATGGCGGAGATCCTGGAGATCTTCGCCGCAACCGGGCAGCACCCGCTGAAGTTCACCGCGTACGACGGCAGCACCGCCGGCAGCGAGGATGCCGTGCTGGGCCTGGACCTTCGGACGCCTCGCGGCGCCACCTACCTGGCCACGGCCCCCGGCGAACTCGGCCTGGCCCGGGCGTACGTGTCGGGCGACCTGCAGACGTACGGCGTGCACCCCGGCGATCCGTACCAGTTGCTCAAGACGCTGACCGACCGCGTCCAATTCAAGCGCCCGTCCGCGCGGGTGCTCGCCAATATCGTCCGTTCCATCGGCGTCGAATGTTTGTTGCCGGTTGCCCCGCCCCCGGAGGAGGCGCCGCCGCGCTGGCGGCGAGTCGCCGCCGGCGTGATGCACAGCAAGACCCGTGACGCCGAGGCCATCCACCACCACTACGACGTCTCCAACGCCTTCTACGAGTGGGTGCTCGGCCCATCGATGACCTACACCTGCGCGGTCTATCCCGACGCCGACGCGACGCTGGAAGAGGCGCAGGAGAACAAGTACCGGCTGATTTTCGAGAAGTTGCGGCTCCAGCCGGGCGACCGGCTGCTCGACGTCGGCTGCGGCTGGGGCGGCATGGTCCGCTACGCGGCGCGACACGGTGTGCGGGCGATCGGCGCCACGCTGTCGGCCGAGCAGGCGACGTGGGCGCAACAAGCGATCGACGCCGAAGGCCTGACGGACCTTGCCGAGGTGCGGCACTCCGACTACCGCGACATCGGCGAGACGAAGTTCGGCGCCGTCTCTTCCATCGGGTTGACCGAGCACATCGGCGTCAAGAATTACCCCGCCTACTTCGGCTTCCTCAAGTCCAAGCTGCGCACCGGCGGTCTGCTGCTCAATCACTGCATCACCCGCCACGACAACAAGTCGGCCTCCTTTGGCGGCGGATTCACCGACCGCTACGTCTTCCCGGACGGGGAACTGACCGGCTCGGGACGGATCGTCACCGACATCCAGGACGTCGGTTTCGAGGTGCTGCACGAGGAGAACTTCCGGCACCACTACGCGATGACGCTGCGCGACTGGTGCCGCAACCTGGTCGAGCACTGGGACGAGGCGGTCGCCGAGGTCGGCCTGGCCACGGCCAAGGTGTGGGGTCTGTACATGGCGGCCTCGCGGGTGGCCTTCGAGCAGAACAATCTCCAGCTGCATCACGTACTGGCCGCCAACGTCGACACGCGGGGCGACGACGGCCTGCCGCTGCGACCCTGGTGGCGGCCCTAGCCGCCGTCTATGCGGCGCGCGCCTAACTCGTTCTGTAGCAGCTCGAGGGCGACCTCTTCGGGGTCGCGGCGCGGCTCCGACGGCGCGCTGCGGCCGGCTTCGGCGAGCATGTGTTCCTCTTCGTCTCGCTGAGCCGAATCCGCGGCGGCGGGCTCGTCCGCGGGCGGTTCCTCGACCGGCGACGGGGCGGGCGCCGCGGGTGGCGCCGCGCCGCTCTCACACCGCACCCGCCAGTTCACCCCCAACGCGTCCTTGAGCGCCTCGGCGATGACGTCGGCGTTGCGCTGTTCGGACAGCCGCTTGGCCAGCGGCGCCGACGCATGGGTCAGCACCAACGTGTTGTCCTCGACCGCGCGGACGGTGGCGCCCGCCAGCATCACCTCGGTGGTGCGGCTGCGTTGGCGCACCTTGTCGCGCACCGTCGGCCACATGGTTCGCACCGACGCCGCGTTGAGTTCACCCGGGGCCGAGGCAGGTTCCGGGGCCGGCGCCGGAGGCGGTTCCGGAGACGGTTCGGGCGCCGGCTTGGGCTTCGGCTCGGGCTTCGGCTCGGCAGCGGCGGGCCGAGCCGGAGGAGCGACGCTCGCAGGGCTCTCCGAGGCGGGGATGGACATGTCCAGCCGGTTCTCGATCCGCTCGACGCGTTGCAGCAGCGCCGACTCGGCGTCGCTGGCCGAGGGCAGCAGCAGTCGCGCGCAGACCACTTCCAGCAAAAGACGCGGCGCCGTCGCACCGCGCATCTCACCCAGCCCGGCCTGGACCACCTCGGCGTACCGCGTCAGGGTCGCCGGGCCGATTCGCGCCGCCTGCTCGCGCATCCGGTCCAGCACGTCCTCCGGTGCGTCTACCACTCCGCGGCTCGCGGCATCCGGAACCGCTTGCAGCACAATGAGATCGCGAAAGCGCTCCAGCAGATCGGTGGCAAAGCGCCGTGGGTCATGACCGGCGTCGATCACCGATTCGACCGCACCGAACAACGCCGCGGCATCCCCGGCCGCAAGGGCGTCAACGGCGTCGTCGATCAGGGCGACGTCGGTGACCCCCAGCAGCCCCAACGCGCGCTGGTAGGTCACGTGATCACCCTCGGCCCCGGCCACCAACTGATCCAGCACCGAGAGGGCGTCACGTGGCGAACCACCGCCGGCCCGGATCACCAGCGGATACGCCGCGTCGTCGACGACCACGCCCTCTTGCTCACAGATCCGCTCGATCAAAGCGCGCATGGTGCGCGGCGGCAGCAGCCGAAACGGGTAGTGATGGGTGCGCGACCGAATCGTGGGCAGCACCTTCTCCGGTTCGGTGGTGGCGAAGATGAAGATGAGGTGTTCGGGCGGTTCCTCCACGATCTTGAGCAGCGCGTTGAACCCCGCGGTGGTCACCATGTGCGCTTCGTCGACGATGAACACCCGATAGCGCGACTGCGCCGGCGCGTAGAAGGCGCGGTCGCGCAGCTCGCGCGTGTCGTCGACGCCGCCGTGGCTCGCGGCGTCGAGCTCAACCACGTCGATGCTGCCGGGCGCGTTGGGCGCCAACGCCACGCAGGAGTCGCAAACGCCGCACGGATTGGCCGTCGGTCCCTGGACACAGTTCAACGACCGGGCCAGGATGCGCGCCGACGAGGTCTTTCCGCAGCCGCGCGGGCCGGAAAACAAGTACGCGTGGTTGATCCGGCCGGCATCCAGGGCAACGGAAAGCGGTTCGGTGACGTGCTCCTGCCCCACCACCTCGGCGAAGGTTGCCGGTCGATATTTGCGGTAGAGGGCCACGGTCAGCAGGCTACCGACGCTCGGTGACTTAAGCCGGGTCGGCATCGAGTGTGCATCAGTGGCTTCCAGTGTGAACGCAGGGCGGGATTTTGCGGTTTTCCCCGCCGTCAGCTCACACTCGGCGCGGACGAGGCCAGGTTAAGCATCCGCTCCGTAGCCGCAAGCAGCGCGCAGGTCGCCAACCCGTCGACCGCGTCGCGCAGATTCGGCAGCGACGGGAACGTGGGCGCGATCCGGATGTTCTTGTCGTCCGGATCCTTCCGGTACGGGAACGACGCGCCCGCCTCGGTCACCGCGATGCCAGCGTCCTTGGCCAGGGCGACAGTTCGCCGCGCCGTGCCGGGAAGCACGTCGAGGCTGACGAAGTAACCGCCCTTGGGCTCGGTCCAGGAGGCGATCTTGGATTCGCTCAGCCGCTGATCCAGGATCTCGGCCACCAAAGCGAATTTCGGCGCCAGGATCTGCTGGTGCCGCAGCATGTGCAGGCGTACCCCGTCGGCATCGCCGAAGAACCGCAGGTGCCGCAGCTGGTTGACCTTGTCCGGGCCGATCGACTTCTTCCCCGCATATTGCAGATACCAGGCGATGTTGCCCAGCGAGCCGCCCAGGAAGCTGACGCCGGCGCCGGCGAAGGTGATCTTGGAGGTGGACGCGAAGACGTACGGCCGGTTGGGATTTCCGGCCGTGGCTGCCAGGCCGAGGACGTCGACCTGGCGGATGAAGTCGTGCGTCAGGGTGTGTACCGCGTACGCGTTGTCCCAGAACACCCGGAAATCCGGCGCCGCCGTCCGCATCTGCAGGAGCCGACGAGCCGTTTCCCAGGAGTAGGTGACGCCGGTGGGATTGCCGAACACCGGTACCGTCCACATCCCCTTGATCGCCGGGTCGACGGCGACGAGCTCCTCGATCAGGTCGACGTCCGGACCGTCGTGCAACATCGGGACCGGGATCATCTCGATGCCCATCGTCTCGGTGATGGCGAAGTGGCGGTCGTAGCCGGGGACGGGGCAGAGGAACTTGACGGTCGGTTCGTCCTTCCAGGGCCGTTGTGAGTCCACGCCGCCGTACAGCATCGAGAACGCGACGAGATCGTGCATCAGCTCGAGACTGGAGTTGTTGCCGGCGATCAGGTTCTGCACCGGCATGCCGAGCAGCTCCGCGAAGATGGCGCGCAGCTCGGGCAGGCCGTGCAGGCCGCCGTAGTTTCGGGTGTCGGTGCCCTCGGCGTCGCGGTAATCGTCCCCGGGGAGGCTCAGCAGCCGGTTGGACAGGTCGAGCTGCTCCGCGGAGGGTTTGCCGCGGGTCAGATCTAACGCCAGCTTCTTGGCCGTCAGCTCCGCGTAATCCTGCTGGTTGCGAGCGTGCGCCGCCGCCAGCTCTTCAGGGCTGAGGGAATCGAACGACACCATGGGCCTTTCGCTGTCGAACGCCGGGGGTTCGGGGTTACGCGCGGCCCCGAACTAGTGGCGATCGCAAGCGCGCCGGAGCC